>Ga0247713_1000942_pt1 | contig 15716 bp, 14 predicted proteins | sample 21E_NmetaG_FD_189936 | JGI IMG/M metagenome (GOLD analysis project Ga0247713, IMG submission 189936) | Soil microbial communities from hillslope of Landscape Evolution Observatory, University of Arizona, Oracle, AZ, United States - 2-1-E_N | ecosystem: Engineered > Artificial ecosystem >... | reverse complement strand
GGGCACCTTCATCCGCCGCGCGGTGTTGGTGGCGGGACTGTGCACAACCAAAAACCCGCGCCCGCGCGGGTTTCTGGCACCCGCCCCGCTACCCCTGCCCGGCAAAACCCGCGCCCGCGCGGGTTTCTGGCACCCGGCCCCATCCCCTGCCCAGCAAAACCCGCGCCGGCGCGGGTTTCTGGTGACCGGCTACGGGAGCAGGGCTTCGGGGCGCAGGGCGACGATGCCGGTGGCGCCCATCGCGCGGAGCTGGCCGAGGCCGCCCCAGAAGGCGTCGGCGGTGACGACGAAGTGCACTGCGACGAGGTCCTCGCGGCCGGCGAGCGGGAGGACGGTCGGCGAGGCGAGGCCGGCGAACACCGAGCGCAGCTGCTCGAGGCGCTCGCGGGGGACGTGCAGCATGACGTAGCGGTGCCGGCGCGCGGCGAGCACGGCGTCCACGCGCAGGGTCAGGTCGTCCAGCGCCGGCGCGTCGTCGCGGCGCACGAACAGCGCCTCGCAGGCGGTGATGACCTCCAGCACCCGCAGCCGGTTGGTCGCCAGGCTCGTGCCCGTCTCGCGCAGGTCGACGATTGCGTCGGCCAGGCCGGCGGCGCACACACCCTCCAGCGAGCCGCCCATGGCGACCACCGTCACGACGACGCCGGCGTCGCGGAAGTACCGCTCGGTTGTGACCGGCAGGTGCGTCGCCACCACGCACCCGGCGAGGTCCGCCACCCCCCGCCGGCCGTCGTCGTCGCGGCTGGCGACCACCAGCTCGGAACGGCTGAAGCCCAGCGCCACCGCCGGCAGGTGCTCCAGGTCGTGCTCGGCCACGATGTCGGTCGCGAGGAAGGCCGCGTCGAGCTGTCCGGCCGCGAGCGCCGCCGCCGCGTCGCGCGGCCGCATCTCGATCAGCTCCAGTCCGTCGACCGCGGCGATCGAGCCGGCGCCGTGCAGCATGGACGTGCGGTACCCGGCCGACGACAGCAGGCTCAGGCACTCGTCACGCAGCCGGCCCTTGGACGGCACCGCGACGCGAGCCCTGCTCACCGCCACCGCCCCTCGAGCACCCCGAAAACGTCGGACAGCGGCACGCCGGCGCCGACGAGCGCGGCCAGCGCGTGGAACAGCAGGTCGGCGGCCTCCTCGGCGGTCCGCTCGCGGTCCACCGGGTCGCGCCCCAGCTCCTGGGTCAGCTCGTAGGCCTCCTCCATGACCTTGCGGCGCGCCGTCTCCGAGTCGTGCAGCAACGTCGCGGAGTACGACTCAGGCGGCGCTGCGACGAGGCGCTCCCGCAGGAGCGCCTCGAGGTCTTCCAGGATCACCGCCTGCTCACGTTCCGATGTCGTAGGAGGCGAGGTAGTGCTCCTGCTCGGGGGTGAGCGTGTCGATCGTCTTGCCCATCGACGCCAGCTTCAGGCGGGCGACCTCGGCGTCGAGCTCGACGGCCAGGTCGTACACGCGCGGCGTCAGCCCCTCGGCGTTCTTCGCGAGCCACTCGGCGGCCAGCGCCTGGTCGGCGAAGCTCATGTCCATGACCGAGGCGGGGTGGCCCTCGGCGGCGCCCAGGTTGACCAGGCGGCCGTTGGCGAGCAGGACGATCCGCCGGCCGTCGGACAGCACGAACTCCTCGGCGTTGGGCCGCACCTCACGACGCTCGTCGGACAGCTTCTCCAGCGCGTTGATGTCGATCTCGACGTCGAAGTGGCCGGAGTTGGAGACGATCGCCCCGTCCTTCATCGCCTCGAAGTGCTCCTGGCGCAGCACCGAGGTGTTCCCGGTGACGGTGATGAAGACGTCGCCCTGCGGCGCCGCCTCCTCCATCGCCATGACCCGGTAGCCCTCCATCGCCGCCTCGAGCGCCCGGATCGGGTTGACCTCCGTGACGATGACGTCCGCGCCAAGGCCCTTGGCGCGGCTGGCGACGCCGCGGCCGCAGTAGCCGAAACCGGCGACGACGACGGTGCGTCCCGCCAGCAGCACGTTCGTGGCGCGGATGATGCCGTCCAGTGTCGACTGCCCTGTGCCGAAGCGGTTGTCGAACAGGTGCTTGGTCGGGGTGTCGTTGACGGCGATGATCGGGTAGCGAAGCGCGTTGGCCTTCTCCATCGCGCGCAGGCGGATGACGCCGGTGGTGGTCTCCTCCGTGCCGGCCACGACCTTCTCGGCCTGCTCGGGTCGCTGGGCGTGCAGCCGGTTCACCAGGTCGCAGCCATCGTCCATCGTCATCGTCGGCTGCAGGTCCAGCGCTGCGTCGATGTGTCGGTAGTACGTCTCGTTGTCCTCACCGCGGATGGCGTACGTCGAGATCCCGTACTCGCTGACCAAGGCGGCGGCCGTGTCGTCCTGCGTCGACAGGGGGTTGGACGCGACGAGCGTCACGTCGGCACCGCCGGCCTTCAGGGTGCGCATCAGGTTCGCCGTCTCCGTCGTCACGTGCAGGCACGCGGCGATGGTGTGACCGGCCAGCGGCTGCTCGGCCTCGAAGCGCTCCCGGATGGCGCGCAGGACGGGCATGGACCGCTCGGCCCACTCGATACGCGCCTTGCCCAGCGGCGCGGTGGACAGGTCAGCGACGTCGTGCGGTACGAGCTCAGGCATGGTGGAAAGGGCTTTCGACGAGGGGAAACCGATCGGCCCAGCCTACCGCAGGCACCTCCCGACCCCGCCCGCGGCGTCGGTTACAGCTGCGGCAGAAGGGTGCGCAGCACCGCGGCCAGCCGCGGGCCGCCGACGTGAGCCGCTTCGAGGACCTCGTGGTGATCGGTGGGAGTGCCGCCCGGGCGGTGGACGTTGGTGATCAGCGACAGCCCGGCGACGCGCAGCCCGAGTGCCCTGGCCGCGATGACCTCGCTGACGGTGGACATGCCGACGGCGTCGGCTCCCAGCGTGCGCAGCATCCGCACCTCGGCTGGGGTCTCGTAGGACGGCCCGACCAGACCGGCGTAGACACCGGTGCGCGGTGTCGTGCCGGTCTCCTCGGCGGCGGCGCAGGCCGCGGCCACCAGCGTGGAGTCGTAGGCGCCGGTCAGGTCTACGAAGTGCGGGCCGCCGGCGCGGCCGATCAGCGGGTTGTGGCCGGTCAGGTTCAGGTGGTCGGTGATCACCATGACGTCGCCGGGCGACATCTCCTGCGCCAACCCCCCCGCGGCGTTGGTCACGATGAACGTGGTGACCCCCGCATCGGCGGCGGCCTGCAGCACCGCCGTCACGTCCGCCACCGGCACGCCTTCGTACAGGTGCAGCCGGCCCTGCTGGACGACCACCGGCACGCCATGGAGGTCGCCGACGATCAGACGGCCAGCGTGGCCGGGGACCGTGGGCGTCGGCAATCCGATGTCGGCGAAGTCGACCACGAGCCGGTCGGTGACCTCATCCGCCAGCTCACCCAGACCCGAGCCGAGGGTGAGCAGCGCCCTGGGGCGCCGGCCGTCGAGGCGCTCGCGCAGCGTCACCCGGCCACCACGCCGGCGAGGTCGGCCTTCAGACGGTCGATTGACGCCACTGGGCTGGGATCGCGGTCAAGAGCCAGAGCGGTGTAGACGCTGAGCAGGTCGCACTGCAGCAGCAGGGAGGCCGCACGGGCGACGGGTGTCGTGCCGACGGCCGACAGCTCGGCGGCGAACGCGAGCTGGGACCGGACGATGTCGAGTGTGATCGTGAACCGCCGGCTGACCTGCTCGTGCTCACCGGCGCGGTCGCGCACGGCGACCACCGCAGCCACGCCGGACAGCTTCGACGGCTGCTCCCAGCCGACGACGTCGTTGTGATCGGCCTCCGGCAGGACGGCAACGCCGGCCGGCAGCTTCGCGTTCTCGTTGAGCTGGCACTTGAGCCGGTACGCCATGACCGCCCCGATGCCCTCGCCGCCCCAGCACATCGCAACGGCACCACCGGCCAACCGAGCGGCCAGCGCCTTGGTCGGGTTGTCCGCGGTCGGCACGTGGCGGCCGTGGTCACCGGCCAAGGCACGCAGCACGGTGACCGCCTCGTCGAGCCCGTCGGTCAACCCCAGCGCTGCCAGGGCGGGGACCGCCAGGGAGGGCAAAGAGTGGCGGGGCGGGCGGCCCTGGGGGTCGTAGCGGACAACCGTGTCCCGGTCCGTCGCGGCAGCGGCAAGCGCGCCCCCGCTGGTGACCAGCAGGCGACGGGCGCCCCGGCGGCCGGCCTCGTCGAACGCCGATCGTGTCTCCTCGGTGTTGCCTGAGTGGGAGAAGGCGACCACCAGCGTCGACGACCCGACGAACGCCGGCACGCCGTATCCGCGGTGGACGACCACCGGCAGCGCGAAGGTCTCGCCGGCCACCGCACGGACGACGCCGCCCGCAATCCCCGAGCCGCCCATACCAGTGCACACCACGGCGTCGACGCCGACCAGATCCACCGGGGCGGGCGCGGTGCGCAGCGCTGATTCCCATTGCTCGGCGGTGCGCTCGACGTCACCCAGCGCGTCGGACCGGTCGACCGCGGCGTAGCGGTCGACGTCGTCGAGGTCCACTTACTCGTCCTTCTGACGCTGCCGGCCGCGTGGGGCCGGACGCGTGGCCTCCTCGACGAGCATGACGGGGATGTCGTCACGAACCGGGTAGTGCAACCCGCACTTGGTGCAGATGATCAGGTGGCGTCGGTCTTTGTACTCGACGTCGCCGTGACATTCGGGGCAGACCAGCAGCTCGACGAGCGCGGCATCGACGGCCATGTCAGTCCATCACTCCTTGGCGTCTGCGGATGATGTACAGCACGCGGTCACGGATCTCCTCCATGGTCGCGGGCCGGTTGGCTTCGACGTTCAGACGCAGCAGCGGCTCGGTGTTCGACGGTCGCAGGTTGAACCACCAGTCCTCGGCGTTGACGGTCAGCCCGTCGGCCCAGTCGAGCTCGCCCTTGGTGGCGAATGCCTCGGCGACCTGCTCCATCGCCGCGGTCTGGTCGGCGACCGCCGTGTTGATCTCCCCCGAGGCGGCGTAGCGGGTGAACGGGGCGACGAACGCCGATGCCGGCCCGCCGTGGTCGGACAGCGCTGCCAGGAAGATGACCGCGGCGATGAGCCCGGAGTCGGCGCGGAAGTTGTCGCGGAAGTAGTAGTGACCGGAGTGCTCGCCCGCGAACACCGCGCCGGTGTCCTTCATGACCTGCTTGATGAACGAGTGCCCCACGCGGGTGCGCACCGCATGGCCGCCGGCTTCCGTGATGGCCTCCGGCACCGCTCTGGAGCAGATGAGGTTGTACAGGACGGTTTCGCCGGGGTGGGTGGCGAGCACGGTCTTGGCGATCACCGCCGTCACGGCCGAGGGACTGATGGGCTCCCCGCGCTCGTCGACCATGAACACCCGGTCGGCGTCGCCGTCGAAGGCCAACCCCACGTCACAGCCGTTGGCCGTCACGGCCTGTTGCAGGTCGACGAGGTTCTCGGGTTCGATCGGGTTCGCCGGGTGGTTCGGGAAGGTCCCGTCCAGCTCGAAGTACAGCGGCACCACATGCGCCGGCATGGGGTCGAACACCGGCGGTACCACCAGCCCGGCCATGCCGTTGCCCGCGTCGACCGCCACCTTCAACGGCCGCATCCGGCCAACGTCGACGAAGCTGCGGACGTGCTCGGCGTACTCCCCGATCAGGTCGGCCTGGCGGGCGACGCCTTGGCGATCGGCTGCCGGGAAGTGTTCTCCGTGGACGCGGTCGCGGATCAGCGCCAGCCCGGTCTCGATGCCGACCGGTTCCGCGCCGGCACGGCACAGCTTCAGACCGTTGTACTCGGCGGGGTTGTGGCTGGCGGTCCACATGGCGCCCGGCAGGCCAAGACGGCCAGAGGCGTAGTACAGCAGGTCGGTCGACGCCAAGCCGATGTCGACGGTGTCGACGCCCTGGGCACGCACGCCGTCCATGAACGCCTCGGCGAGCTCGACCCCGGAAGGTCGCATGTCCCGCGCGACGATGACGCCCTCGCCGTGTAGCTCGACCGCCGCCGCGCGGCCCAGCGCTCGGGCGACCTCGGCATCCAGCTGGGTGCCGACGAGCCCACGCACGTCGTACGCCTTGACGATCCCCCCAAGGTCCACCGAGCCGACTCCTCGCATCGCTGCCGCGGCACCGCCGGCCACGTCGCGCGCATCCTACCGGTGCCCACCCCCGTAGGACCCAGAGTCTGGCCTCAGGCAGCGCAGCGGTAGGGCCCGGAGTCTGGCCTCAGGCAGCGCAGCGGTAGGACCCAGAGCATGGCTGCGGCGCCGCACCCTCTGGACAGGGCACGGCGCCGCGGGGGGTCGCGTGGGTCTAGCTGGCGACTTTCTCCAGGACGTCGGACAGGCCGAGCTGCCCGCCGTTGTCGGCGGCCACCCACTGGCGGTGCTCACAGCGCCGGCAGTGGCAGAAGGTCACGGGACCCCCGTTGAGGCTCATCGCGATGCGCACCATGTCGTCCGAGTGGCACTTGCCGCAGTTGCTCATCGTGGGTCCTTGTGGGTGGGAAGCCGTCGTCGCAAGAACCATCGGCAGGCGGGCCGCGCGAACGCATGGCAACCTTCGGTGGTTTCCAGGGGGCCGGAAAGGACTAGGCGGATCTAGTCCGGTCGGGCGTCGGGCGTGGTCAGCCGCCCTCGACCAGCTGCCGGATCTCGGCGGGGAGCACCCCTCCGATGTACTGCGAGCGGGTCTTGCCGTCCTCTTTCCAGTAGGCGTACCAGTAGGGCCCGTGCGGGCACGAGGCGCAGCCCTTGCCGCACCGCACCATCTGGCTGCGATAGGTGACGGTGGGGTTCCCGGGCACGTCGTCGAGCTCGACCGTCGGGCCCGGCGAGCCGATGAGCAGGCCGCGCGCCAGGATCATCAGGCGTCGCAGCTGCGGCTCGTCGAGCCGCCGGACCGCGCGCACCAGCTCGCGGGGCAGGCTCACCGCCGCCGACCCGTTACATAAGAATTCACACGAGCATCGCTCAAGGGTTGAGCCTCAACCGCGCGGGCGTCGCCGGGCGCCGGAGGCGAAGTCGAACGGCACGACGACGCCCTCGTCGCTCAGATGATCCACGTCGATGGCCAGCTGACCCGGCAGGTCCTCGCCCTGCCCGGGCTGATCGGGCTGTCCGTGCTCCTCTGACGACGCGCCGGGCCCCACCGGCGCTGCGCGCCAGGTCGTCGGTGGCAGCGGTGCGAGCTCGCGACTGGGCACCGGGGCCGGCGGCGGGGCGGACGTCGGCCGCGAAGGGCGATGGGGGGTCGTCGGCTCGGGTCGCGCGGCGCTGGCACGCGGCGCCGCATCGGCGGGCGCTGAGCGGATGGTGACCGCGGTGGCGGCGTGAGCGGCGTGAGCGGCCGAGGCTTCCGCGGCAAGGCGGGGCAGCTGCTCGACCAGGGCCGCGTAGCGGCTGCGTCCCCCGGCCGCGACCGGCTCGTCGACCGCGCCGTGGGCGGTGGGGGCCGGCGTGCTCTGTGCGGCGCGCCGGCGTGCCGCCTCCTCGGCGCGGGCCGAGGCCGAAGGCTCGACCATCACGTCCTGGGCGGTGCGGTCGTCGACCCGCTCCCACCCGCGCGGCACCACCAGGTGGTCGGCATGGTGGGGACACAGGTCGTACAGGGACGGATCCGGCGCGGAGGCCAGGTCGAGCAGCCAGACCTGGCGGGTGGCGTACCGGTAGGACAACGACGCGGCCGCGGGCCACCGGCACGCGGTCTTGGAGCACGAGCGCAGGACGTCAGCCATGATCGTGACGGTAGACGACGATCTGCCCGCCGCCGCGGAAGCGGCGCACGCCTGACACGGGAGGTGCGATGGATCGCCACGGCAGGATTCACCGTGCCGATGGTGACGGCCGGCGGCGGCCGCACGGCGGCTTCCGCGTGGCCGGCACCGCTCGGTTTCGTCGCATCGTCGCCGACGCGGTGGCGACGCTCGCGCCCCCCGTCCAGCGGCGCGTCACCGGCGCCCGGCTGGTCGTCCAGGACGTCCCGCCACCGGGCGACCGTGTGCTGCTGGCGACGTTCGCGAACGGCGTCCTGACCATCTACCGGCGGCCGGTGGAGGTCCGCTCCGACAGCCGTTTCACCCTCGAGCACGTGCTGGCGGTGGCGATCGATCGTGCGGTGGCCACCGGCCAGGGCAGCGACGACGACCTGCCCGACGCGTAGGGCGTCAGCCGTCCGGCGGCTCGGTCTCGTCGTCGGCCGGGTCGGGTGGAAGCTCCTCCTCCTCGCCGGGCAGCGGTTCGTCGAGCTGCGGGAGCAGATCCTCCACCGCCGCAGGCGTCGGGCGGATCGCGCGCGTGGACAGGGCCGGATCCCGCCGCACGGGCGGGCGGGTCAGCGGCCCGATCCAGCGCTCTTGGGCCACCCCCGCCATCAGGTACATCAGCAGCCGCTCGCCCGCAGCCAGCGACCGCGCCTCGGCGACCACGGGCTCGTCGGCCGTGACGATCACCGGCGCGACGACATCGTCGCTGTCGAGCTCATCGAGGGGCAGCGCACGTCTGGTGTTGGGCGCGAGCTCGATGCCCGCCCAGTCGTCCGGTGCCCCCGGCGCGGTGACGTCGACGAACGCCTCGTTGGGCCCAGGGTTGAACACGACCAACGTGGCCGTGCGCGTCCGCCCCCGGGTACCTACGACGGCGATGCGCCGCGACGGCTGCACGGCACCCAGGCTCCCGATCACGACTCGCTGGCCGCGCTCGGTCCACGAGACGGACCGGGACGCGACGACCGGCTGGTCGTTGACGACGTTGACCGTCACACCGAAGGTCGGGCGCGCGGAGACGTTGGCAAGCTCGATGCGCGCCACGGCGCCGGCCGGTATCGAGATCTCGCCGACCAGCTCGCCGCCGTCCTCGCGTGGCTCGGTGACGCGGACCTCGACGGCAGCCGCCTGGTCGCCGGGATTCATGACCGACAGCCACGACTCACTGCCCTCGGCATGTGCCGACCAGGCGAACGCCCAGCTCATCGCCGGCTGCGACGCGGCGGGCAGCAGCAGTCGACCGGACGGTCCGGCGGTGTCTCCCGGCGGGTCCGTGCGCAGCTCGCCTTGGGCCACGACCCGTCCGGCGAGCACCTCCACCATGACGCCGAGATCCGCGATCTGCGGCTTGAAGCGGTTGAGGTTGACCGTCGTCGTCCCGCCGGCGCCGACCAGCAGGTTGTCGGCCAGCAGGAGCCGGTCGGCCCCATCGGGGTCGGAGAAGATCAGCCGGACCACGGCGTCGGTGGTGTACGGGTTGAACAGGTGCAGGCGCGACTGTGAGCCCAGCATCGTCGTGAACCCGTTGACGTACCAGTGTTCCGCGGGTGCCGGCTCGCACGGTGCGGCGGCGCTGCGCTGCCCGTCCACACGCCAGGTCACCGCCGTGGGTCCGCCCGCCCACCGGACCGCGACGGGAGCGGTGGCCGACGCTCCGTCCAGCGTCAGGCGGTGCGTCTGTCCGGGCTCGACGGTGATCGGGTCGTCCGCGGTGACGCCGTCCTCGCCGAAGCGGTCCACCACCACCTGGGAGGCGTCGCCACCGACGGCCGCGATGTCGACCACGGCGTTCTCCCCTTCATTGGCGACGGCGGGGCAGTACCAGCTGCCGGCGGTGGCGGCGGCCTGCTCGAGGGCCTCGGGGGGAGGCGGGGGCTCGGGTGCGGCGAGCAGGTCGGCCACCATGCCGACGGCGAGCAGCGCGGCGACGCCCAGGATGACCGCCAATGCGCGGCTGCGGTCGTGGGCGGCCGTGACCCGCATCGCGCGGCGGCTGCGACGGGCGGGCTCGGCGCTCACGTTCGGGTCTCCATCGGTGGGGAGGCCTCCGGGCCCTGGTCCGCCGGCACGTCGCCGGGCCCAGCAGCGGCCCCAGCGTCCTGCTGCGACCCGTCGGCGTCGAGCTGCTTGGGGAGCGCGGTGGTCCGGCGGCGCTCCTCCCGTCGCTGCGTGAACCCGGGCGGGCGCAGCGCGAGCGACACGATGCCCAAGAACAGCAGTCCCTGCAGGACCAGCACGACCACGTGCCCGGTGGCGCCTGACGGTTCCACCCGCAGCATCGCGGCGTCGTCGACCGTCCACACCGGCAGGTCGAGACCGGCGCCCAGCGGCAGGCGCAGCGTGTCGCGTTCCAGCTGTCGACCCTGGGCCTCTGCGCGCCAGTGCTCGCCGCTTTCGGCGAGCAGCAGCAGGCCGGGGCCGCCGACGCCTTCGTAGGCTGAGGTGTCGACGCGGGGCAGGCCCGCCTGCTCGACCGCCGTGGTGTTGCCCGGGTCGCCGGTCGCGGCCAGAGCGGTCGCCATGCCGGTGGGCAGGACCGCGGCGCGCGGCAGCCAGGCGCGGACCCGATAGACGCGCCCCGCGCCGCTGGGCAGCGGCTCCAGCGCGGGCTGGCGGGCCAGCGCACGCGTCAGGTCGTCGGATTCGTCGTCGCCGGCCACGACGACGTACCGCACGTTCAGCGCGCCCAGGCCGCCGCCGGCGCGGGGATCGCCACCGGCGCCCAGGGCCGCGACGGCCGCGTCGAACGCATCGACGATCCCCGCATCAGCGGGCGCGCCGAACTGCACCATGGACGGCCCGGTGCCGGCCGTCACGTCCCAGCGAACCTCGCCGTTGTCCTGCGACAGCAGCAGTACCCGGTAGGGGCCCACCGCGGCCACGTCGGCGGTGACGAACGGCGGGACCAGCTGCGGGTTGCGCTCGATGCCGGTGTAGGGGCCGGCGGCCAGGCGCGCGACCGAGGTCGCCAGGCCGACCCCGAGCAGGACGGTGGCGATGACGACCGACAGCTGCCTGGCGCCGAAGGAGTGCTCGGCCAGTGCGGTGCCGGCGCTGTGGGCGGCCAGCACGCCAAGTCCGCCGATGGCCAGGGCCGTGGGCATGAGCAGGCCCGGTGCCCACAGCCACTGCACGTCAAGCCGGTCCACGGCCCAGGCGGTGAGCGCCGTCACGCCGACGACGCCGGTCAGCACCGCGACGACGTCGGGGCGCCGGCGCAGGCCGAGCAGGATCGATGCGCCGATCACCGCCACCGAGGCCAGGGCCGTGAGGATCCCGAAGATCCCTCCCGCACCGGCGACGATCTCCGGCACGCCCGTCGCCGCCCGCCACAGCGGCAAGCGCGTCGCGGTGGCGGTCGACCCGGCAGCGACGTCCCCGACGACCATCGACACGATCCACGGGACGAGCAGCGCGAGCGCGGCCGTGGTGGCCAGCACCAGGCGCAGGGTTGCCTGGGTTCCGCCCGGCCTGCGGAACACGGCGGACACGGCGATCCCTGCGAGCACACCGGCGAGCAGGAACGGCGCCATCGCCGGCGAGGCGGCCATGCCGACTGCGAGGCCGAGCGCGAGCAGGGCGCTGGCGCGCCAGCTGGTCGCGAGCTCGATCCGCGTGTCGGCCGCCCGAACGCCGACCAGGACCAGGCCGGGGAGCAGCGCGGCGGTGACGAGCACGCCGTAGCGCCCCTGCCCCAGCGCGCCGAGGACGATGGGCGACAGCGCGTACAGGGTCGCGCCGAGCGCGCGCGGACCTGCGCGCGGCGTGATCAAGCGGCCGGCGCGCAGCGCCAGGATCCAGGCCAACGGCACCAGTCCGAGAACGAGCAGGCGCTGCGCCAGCCACTGGCTGCCCAGCCCCAGGTAGCTGAAGACGCCCAAGACGACCTGGATCGGCGACGCGAACCCGCTGGTGCCGATCGGCTCGCCCGTGTGCGGGCTGGCGTAGGCGGTCAAGAAGCTGCGCGACGCCTCGGGCCACGCAGCGATGTCGCCGCCCACGATCTGTCCGGGACCGAGCAGCGGCGCGAGTCCGATCAGGTAGGCGAGCCCCAGCAGCAGCCCCGCGACCGCGGCCGGCCGGCGCTTTGCGAAGCGCAGCAGCGCGCCGCCGGCGGGCGGTGGCTCGTCGACGGCATCGTCCTCGATCAGCGCGCGGGTGGACCCGCCCGCCAGCCAGTCCCCCAGCGCCTCGGCGTAGACCCGAGCGCGCGGCAGGCCGGGCGCGAACAGGCGCCGGATGTGCCGGTCGGGCACGGTGCGCCGGCGCTGCACGGCCGCTCGGCGCCGCAGCGTTCGAGGCAGCTGTGCGAGGTTCCACAGATAGGCGCGGAGGACGGCCGCCGCCTCGCCGAAGCGCCGCACGACGAGGAAGGCGATCGTCTTGGCCAGTGCGAGCAGGACGATGAGCGGAAACGTCCACAGCAGCGTGACGGCCGAGTAGTTCTTCAGCACCGCCGCGACGGAGTGGCGCTCGGCCAGGTACCGGCCGCCGTGGGCACCGCCGCCGAACCGTCGGCCCGCCCGTGCTCCCGCCCCGATGTGGTAGCCGACCGCGTCGGGAACGACTTCGACACGCACCCCTCGCAGCCACGCTCGCCAGCACAGGTCCAGGTCATCGCGATAGGCCGGGAAGCGAGTGTCGAACCCGCCGAGATAGCGGAACACCTCTCGCGGCACGAGCATGCCGGCGGTGCTGACGTACAGCACCTCTGCGATGCGGTCGTGTTGGCCCTGGTCCAGCTCCCGGCGCTCGATGCGGGGTTCGGCACGTCCGAAGCGGTCGATGGTCATGCCGACCTCGGCGAGCACGCCGTCGTCACTCCACTCCAGCAGCTTCGGACCGACGATCCCCAGCGACGAGTCCTCGACCAGCGCCTTGACCAGATGCGCGATGCCGTCGCGCGCCAGCACGAGGTCGTCGTGCCAGAACAGCAGCAAGTCCGCTGCGGAGACCACCGGGTGGCTCATCGCCGCGGCGATGGCCCGGGTGAAGCCCTGGTTGCGCGGCAGGGTGATGAGCCGGTCGGCGGGGATACGGCGGGCGAGGATCTCCGCGCTGCCGTCCTTGCTGCCGTTGTCGACCACGACGAGGTCCAGCGCTCGGTAGCGCTGCGCGGCGATGGTGGCCAGCACACTGGGCAGCCACTCCGCGCCGTCGTGGACGACGAGGATCGCCGCGACGCGCGGCACGGTGGGCAGTGTGATCGTCGGCGGCATCCAGGGGCCTTGGGCGCGTGCGTGGTGCGCCTGCGCGCAAAGGGGAGGCGGGGGGTCCTAGCGATGCTAGCGGCTGGTGCTCCCGGGTTGCGCCGTCAGGACGCGAGCCGCTTGAGCTTGCGCCGCTCCCGCTCCGACATGCCGCCCCAGATGCCGAACCGCTCGTCGTTGGCCAGGGCGAACTCCAGGCACTCCAGGCGCACGGGGCAGTCGCTGCAGATGCGCTTGGCCTCCCTGGTCGAGCCGCCCTTCTCCGGGAAGAAGGTGTCGGGTTCGGCGTGCAGGCACTTGGCCTCGTGCGCCCACGGCAGCTGCTCGATGTTGGTCATGTGCTGCTCCCATCGGGACGAGGGCGGTGGCAGGGAAGGTGCCGAGGGGGCGCCGACTCACCGATGTGGAATTCCATCGGTGTGATTGTTGCCCTATCACACCGCAGGCGTCAACCCAGGGATTTGCCGCTGTGCATCCGGCCGCCATCGCAGGCGGCCGGAGCGCCCCTGCCGGTGGGTCAGCGGTGGGCGCGGCGGTGGGCGGCCAGGCCCCCGGGCGTCTTCGCGATGAAGCCGCAGTGCTCGCAGGTCAGCGCCGCCACATCCGCGCGACGAGAGGGGCTGGCGATGACGGCCGGCGCGCTGGTGGCGAGCCGGTGCAGCTCCTCCATCCGGGCGGTGGCGGCGTCCAGGCGCTGCTCCATCGCGGTCACCGCGGCGCCCAGCCCGTCGAGCACCCGCTGCGCGGTCGCCGCGACACCGTCGACGGTGGCCTCACCGCGGGCCCCCAGGTCCAGCAGCAGCGTCTCGATGTCGGCACGGGTCGCGTCACGCAGCGCCGCAACCGCCACCGCGTCCTCCTCGACCCGTCGTTGCTGGCTGTCGCCCAGGGCGTCCCAGCGGCCAGCCATCGCATCGAGGCGTTCGAGCAGCTCGGTCAGCCGAGACTCCGAGCCGGCGACCAGGTCGACCGCGGCGGTCCGCAAGCCCGAGGCCGCCTCCTGCAGGTCGGCGGTGCCGATGTCGCGTGCGGCGACGAGAACGTCGTTGACGTCGTCGACCGTTCGTTGCAAGGCAGTGCGGGCCTGGGCGACCTCGCGGCCGAACTGCTCGACGGCGGCCCGCTGGGCATCGGCGACGGCGGTCGCCGATGCGTCGCTCGTGGCACGCAGCTGCTCGGCGGATGCGTCGGCGTCGGCGCGCAGCTGCGCGGCGGTGGCGTCGGCGTCGGCGCGGAGGCGCTCGGTGGCATCGACCAGCCGGGACTCGGCGTCGGCGATGGCGTCGGTCAGCGCGTCGCGGGCGGCGGTGAGGCTGCCGGCGGTCTCCGTCGCCGCCGCCTCGATCGTCGAGGTGACGTCTCGCCCGGCATCCTGCAGCACCTGGCGGGTCTGCTCCACAGGGCCGGTGAGCTCTGCCCGCACGTCGTCGCGCAGTGTGGACAGCGACGCCTGCGTCGCGCCCAGCGCGTCGACCAGCGCGCCACGAGCCCCCGTGACGGTGTCTTCGAAGGTGCCGGCGTGGGCGGCAAGCGCGGCCGTCAACCGCTGTTCGGCTTCCGTCAGGGTGCTCGCGACGGCCGCCGCCTGGCCTGCTGCCGCGGCGGCCTGCTCGTCGGTCACGGCCCGCAACGTGTGGGTGTGGGCCTCCCCTGCAGTCGCCAGGGCGACCTTGATCTCGTCCAGGGCTGCGTCGATAAGGTCGCGCCAGCGCTGGGATCCGGCGGCGAGGTCGGCCTGCTGCCGCGTGGCTGCGTCACGAGCGGCGTCCGTGATGAGCTCGGCGGCACGACCGACGGCCGCGTCGAGTGCGGCGCGCGTGGCGTCGGTGCCCTCGGTCACCGCGGCGGCATTGGCGACCAGCGCTTCGCGCTGCTCCGCGGCCACAGCCCGCAGCGACTCGGTGTCGGCGGCGATCGAGTCCTGCAGCGACTGGGCGACGCGCGCGATCTCCTCGCGCACCTCGACCAACGGCGAGTACAGCTCACCGTGAGCACGATCCCCAGCCTCACGCAACAGCCGGCCGACGTCCTCTGTCGCCCGCGACAGCGATGCCTGCAGCTGCTCGAGCCGCTCGCGCTCCGCCTCATCCAGCCGGCGCCCCGCCTGCTCCATCGCCGCCTGCTGCGCCGCCGCCGTGGACTCCAACGCGTCCCGCGCCGCCTCCAACGACGCCTGCGTTTCCGCCAACGGCTGCGTCAGCTGCGCCGCAGTCGCCGACGACGCCTGCTCCAACAGCTGCGTGACCCGACCAACCGCGCCATCCAACGCCGCCGTCACATCCTGCGCCTGCGCCGCAACCGCCGTCGACTGCGCCGACGACGCTGCCACCAACGCCTCACGCGTGTCCGCCAACGCATCGCGAACCGACGCGACCTCCGCCACCGACGACGCCCGCTGCTCGGCCGCCACCGCCGCCAAGGCATCCGTCAGCTGCTCCACCGTCTGACTCAACGCCACGCGATGCTCCTGGGCGTTCGCCGCCACCGAGTCCTGCAGGGACTGCGTGACCTGCGACAGCGTCGCCTGTAGCTGCTCGAGCCGCTCGCGCTCCGCCTCATCCAGCCGGCGCCCCGCCTGCTCCATCGCGGCCTGCTGCGCTGCCGCCGTGGACTCCAACGCGTCCCGCGCCGCCTCCAACGACGCCTGCGTGTCCGCCAACGGCTGCGTCAGCTGCGTCGCAGTCGCCGACGACGCCTGCTCCAACAGCTGCGTGACCCGACCAACCGCGCCATCCAACGCCGCCGTCACATCCTGCGCCTGCGCCGCAACCGCCGTCGACTGCGCCGACGACGCTGCCACCAAC
>Ga0247713_1000941_pt1 | contig 15717 bp, 19 predicted proteins | sample 21E_NmetaG_FD_189936 | JGI IMG/M metagenome (GOLD analysis project Ga0247713, IMG submission 189936) | Soil microbial communities from hillslope of Landscape Evolution Observatory, University of Arizona, Oracle, AZ, United States - 2-1-E_N | ecosystem: Engineered > Artificial ecosystem >... | reverse complement strand
GATCCGGGTGCGATCTCGGGTACCGTCATCGATCAGCAGTCGAAGGCGGGCATCTCCGGAGCAACCGTCGACTGCGGCAGCGGTGGCAAGACGACGACCGAGAGCACCGGGAGCTACTCGCTCACGAACGTCCCCGCCGGAAGCTACACCTGTACCGCGTCGGCCACCGGGTACCGCTCCAAGTCACAAAACGTGAGCGTTACATCAGGGGAGACGACGACCGCAAACTTTGCCCTGAGGGCACGCTAACTAGGTTTTTCCACATCTCCCTCCGAGGGGCGGGCCGGACCCGCCCCTCGACGACCAGCGCAGTTAGCGTGGCTTGAGGCTGGGGCACACTGGAGCCATGAAGCGAAACGCGTGGCGGGTGAGCCTCGTCTTCACGTTTCTTCTCGCGCTGCTGTATCTCGTCTTGCCTAATGGAAGCTCGATCGAGTCGCTGTCTTTCATCGCGGCCGCCGTCGCAACTTCCGCGGGCATCGCGTGGTGGCTCGCGTTCCTCGGTGGTTTCGCCATTATCCCTCCCGCGGTGCTCGCCCTCGATATCCGGGAGCGAACTGTGGAGTCGGCTGCACTCCTGAGGGAGCGGCCGTGCTCGACCTGATGCAGGCGGTGACCGCCGCCGCCAACGAAGCCGATTCGGTCGACGATGCCCTGCGCGCCGCCTTGACCCTCGTTGCCGAGCACGCCTCGTGGCCGGTGGGACATGCATACCTCGTCTCCGGTGAGACCCATAGGTCGTTGATCTCCTCAGGTATCTGGCACCTCGACGACGAGGAACGGTTCGGACAGTGGCGCGAGGAGACGGAACACACCGAATTCGATGAAGGCGTCGGCACGGTCGGTGAAGTGCTGGCGAACGGAAAGCCATCGTGGGTAGCAGATATCTCGAACCATCCTGGATTCGTGCGTTCGGAGCCGGCTCGGGCGGCGGGCTTGAAGAGCACGTTCGGCTTTCCGGTGTTGAGCGGACACGAGGTCACAGCCGTATTGGAATTCTTCTCAACGAACGTGGAGCAACCCGACGAGAATCTCTTGCAGGCGATGGTGACGATCGGGACGCAGTTGGGAAGGGTGTTCGAACGAGAACGAGCGCGACGAATGCTCGAGGAGCGTGAGGCGGCGCTTCGTGAGAAGTCCGCAGAGCTGGAGCGCTCGAACGCCGACCTCGAGCAGTTTGCCTACGTCGCGTCGCACGATCTACAAGAGCCGCTTCGAATGGTGTCGAGCTACGTTCAGCTGTTGGCGCGACGCTACCGAGGCAAGCTGGATAACGATGCCGACGACTTCATCGGCTACGCGGTTGAGGGTGCTGCACGGATGCAGTCGCTCATCCGGGACCTGCTTACGTTTTCGCGCGTCGGCCGGGACGCCCGAATGAATTCCGAAACCGTCAATGTGTCGGAGGTGGTGGAGGTTGCCGTGGACAACCTTCAGAAGGCGGTCGAAGAAGCCGACGCAACGGTCCTATACGAGGGTCTTCCCGAGGTCGAGGTCATCCCGCCCAGTTAATTCAACTGTTCCAGAATCTGATCGGCAATGCGTTGAAGTTCAGAGGCACCGATCCTCCGGTGGTGCAGATCGATGCCATGAGGCACGAGGAGTCGTGGGTGTTCGCAGTGCAGGACAACGGCATCGGGATCGACCCTCAGTACGCCGACCGCATCTTTACGATCTTTCAGCGACTTCACACGAGGGAAGAATATGCCGGAACCGGAATTGGTCTCGCGATCTGCAAAAAGATCGTGGAGCACAACGGAGGAAAGATATGGGTCGAGTCGGAGCCCGGCGGGGGAGCTAAGTTTTCCTTCACGCTGCCGGTAGCTGCTGAGAGCGATTGATCATGAACTCGAATGCGTCTGCGCGCCCTATCGAGATCCTCCTCGTCGAGGACAATCCCGCCGACGTTCGGTTGACCATCGAAGCTCTCAAGGAGAGCCGAATACTCAACAACATGAACGTGACCATCGACGGGGTCGAGGCACTTCAGTTCCTTCGCCGTGAGGGCGAGTATTCCGCCGCACCGCGACCCGACTTGATCCTGCTCGATCTCAACCTGCCGAAGAAGGACGGCCGTCAGGTGCTCACGGAGATCAAGCAGGATCCGAGCCTGAGGCGCATACCGGTCGTGGTGCTTACCTCATCCCAGGCAGAGCAGGACGTTTTTACGTCCTACGATCTCCATGCCAACTGCTTCATAACGAAACCCGTCGACCTCGATCAGTTCATGAGCGTGGTTGGAACGATCGAGGACTTCTGGCTGTCGGTCGTGAGGCTGCCTCCTTCATGACCGACCGGATTGAAATTCTTCTTGTCGAAGACAATCCCGGCGACGTCCGTTTGTTGCGGGAAGCTTTGGCCGAAGCAGGGGACGAGCGCTTCCGCCTCAACCATGTCACACACCTAGCACAAGGGTTCGAACGGCTCGAGGAGGACGACGTCGACGTCGTCCTCCTCGATTTGTCTCTGCCGGACTCGAGTGGGCTCGAAACATTGATCAAGACACGTGCCGCCGCACCCGACGTTCCGCTCGTCGTGCTCACGGGGCTGGCCGACGAAAGGCTTGCGGTGGAGGCCGTCAGACAAGGGGCCCAGGATTACCTCGTGAAGGGGGCCGTTGAGGGCGAGGTCCTGGCCCGGTGCATCCGCTACGCGCTCGAGCGCCATCGTCTCGCCGTGGAACTCGAGCGAGCGCGCCGGGAGCAGCTCGAAACCAAGAACAAGTTTCTCTCGCACGTCTCGCACGAGCTGCGCACGCCGCTTACTGCGATCTATCAACTGACGACAATCCTTGCCGACGGCCTCGCCGGTGAGATCGGCGCCGAGCAGAAGGAGCATCTGGGGGTCATCCTGAGGAACGTCGATCAGCTCAAACGGATGATTCAAGACCTTGTCGAGGGCGCTCGTGTGGCGATGGGCAAGGTCAGCCTCGAGCTACACGATGTCGACGTACGTTCGGTCATGTCCGACGTACTTCACTCACTGCGCCCGGTTGCGGACGAGAAGAACGTCGGGCTCTCGACCGTTGAGGGAAATTCCGGCCCGCTGGTTCGCGCAGATCCGGACCGCGTGTATGAGATCCTCCTCAACCTCGTGGACAACGCGATCAAATTCACCCCGGAGGGAGGCAGAGTGACGATGGCGGCGACTACATTGGCGGAGGACGGGCACTTCATCAAGATCTCGGTAACCGACACCGGGCCGGGGATTTCCCCCGAGCTGCGGGAGACGGTGTTCGAGCGCTGGTACCAGGAGGAACGTTCGGCCCGGGAATCGCGTAAGGGCCTCGGACTGGGGCTGCACATTTGCCGTGAGCTCGTCGCCCGTCAGGGCGGACGGATCTGGGCCGACGCGGCGCCCGGAGGCGGAACCGTATTTTCTTTCACGCTTCCGGCCGCCGACCTAAGGGGGGATGCACGTGGATAAGGCGAAGATCCTCGTGATCGACGACGACCAGGACGTGAGGCGCGGCCTGGGCATCAGGCTGCGGGCAAACAATTACAAGGTCGGCTTTGCCGAGGACGCGGTCACGGCGTTGATGGCAATCCGGCGAGAGGAGCCGGACCTCGTCATCCTCGACCTCGGCCTTCCCGGCGGGGGCGGCTTCGGCGTTCTCGAAAAGCTCGAGAACCTGCCGGCATTCTCCGGTGTGCCCGTCATCGTGTTGACCGCGCGCGAACCAGACGAGGCCCAGGAGCGTGCGCTCGCCAGCGGCGCGTACGCGTTCTTCCAGAAGCCCGCAGACAACGATGAATTGCTCGCCGCGATCGACCGGGCACTGGGAGGATCGTCCTAGCGGCCGGTCCCATAGACGGGCGGAAGGCGACCTACGGAGCGGAGTCTTTGCCGGCCGCGATGTTCTTCAGCTTGGAGCCGACGGACACCTTCACGGTCTTGGTCGCCGGGATCTGCATTTCCTCACCGGTCTGGGGGTTGCGCCCGGTTCGGGCGGAGCGTTGTCCCTGCTCGAACGAGATGAAGCCAGGAATGGTGATCTTGTCCTGTCCGGTGGCGGCGACACTTGCGACGACGTCGTAAAAACCCTTGAGCGTGGCGTCGACCGATTTCTGATCGACTCCGCTGCGGTCGGCGATCGCACTGACTAGCTCGCTTCTGTTCACAGGGCATCCTCCCGGCTCGGTGGCTAGGAGAAATCCTTATCACACCCGGCGCCGCCGTTACCGGGACGGGCCCGGTTCGTGCCCGGGGAGGGGATTGGCCGGCGAGGGCGAAGTGGAGTCAAAATATGACGCGTATGGGAATCCGCAGGGTGGTGGCGCTGATCATGGCCGCAGGGATGGCCGCGGGGGGCGTACCGGCGGCGGCGACCGGCGTGATGAGCGACAACGTCGAATGGGTCGGAAACGTGCCGTACGACGCGGGTCTCGCGACCGGTGCGCGCCTGGTGCGCGACCACCTTTACGTCGCGGGCTCGACCCGCCTCTCCATCTACGACGTGTCGGACCCCGCCCATCCGGTCCGCCTCAGCACGACCCCGTACCGGTTTCAGTTCGCCAATGAAGACGTGGATACAAACGGCACCGTCCTCCTTATGGCGGATGATCAAGTACGGGGAGGGCTGCACGTGTGGAATGTGGAGGACAAAGCCGCCCCGAAAGAAATCGCAGTGCTCGAGGGATTGATCGATCACACATTCACGTGCGTGCTTGACTGCGCGTGGGCCTACGGGTCCCTCGGGTCGATAGTCGATCTGCGCGATCCGGCGCGCCCGAAGCTGGCGGGGAGCTGGGCGCCCGGGATGCGCCGAGGCGACGGATTCGACGTGACGGAAGTGGCACCCGGCGTCGTCGTCACCGCTTCCCGCACGATCCGGCTACTCGATGCGCGCACCAATCCGACGAAACCCAAGGAACGCGCAATCGGGATGACGCTCGACGGCCGGCTCATCCACTCCAACAGGTGGCCGAGGAGAGCGCGCGATCGCTTCCTCCTCGTGCAGGGTGAGACGCCTCTGACGCCCCGCTGCGGCGACACCAACGGCGCCTTCATGACGTGGGACGCGTCGCGGTGGAAAAAAACCCACTCGTTCACGATGATCGACGAATACCGCGCGAGGAACGGCACGTATACCGACGGGAATCCACCGGCGAATGCATTCGGTTGCACGAACATGTGGTTTCAGGAGCATCCCAAATTTCGCAACGGCGGCTTCGTTGCGTCGGCATTCTTCGAACACGGAACACGTTTTCTGAACGTCGATAGGCGCGGGAAAATCTCCGAAGTCGGTTACTTCGCCCCCGCCGGAGGATCGACGATCGCTACCTACTGGATCACCAATGAGATCGTGTATGCGATCGACTTGGTGCGCGGCATAGACATCCTTCGTTTCACAGCTCCAAAGCAATAAATGCTTCGAGCTGCCGAAGCGTTCGGACTTCGACCATCTTGTCGATGCGGCAGGCGTAGTTCGTCGCATCCGAATCCCCCGAATCCCAATCCGCCACCGGTTCCGGGTTGAGCCAAAGGACGCGCCGGGCGCGTCGTGCTACCTTTTCCAGCGCCCATTCCTTCGGACGCCGGTAGTTGGTGCGGGCGTCGCCAAGGACGAGCACGGTTGTTTTGGGGGAAAGGTCGTTGCCGTAACGGTCGAGAAATTGCTCGAGTGCGGCTCCATAATCGGAGTGGCCGTCGAGGTCGACGACGTTCGCCTCGCGCTGCATCCGCGCCACCGCCTCGACAAAGTCCTCGTTTGCAAACAGCCGTGTGATCTCGTCGACCCGATCGACGAAAGCGAACGATCGAACCCGCTGAAATTGCGCGCTCAGGGCGTGCGTGAGCATCAGTCCGAAGCGCGCAAACCGCGCGACCGAGCCCGAGACATCGCACAGAACGAACAACTCCGGGCGATGCGGCGCCCGGCGACGGTAGAGGGGCTCGAACGGCACGCCTCCGGTCGAGAGCGAACCGCGCATCGTGCGCCGCAAGTCGAGTGCCCCCCGGCGCTCCCGACGGCGTCTCATCGAGAGCCGAGCCGCGAGTTTCCGGGCCAGGGGTTGCACCGCGCGGCGTAGCGCCGCCATCTCCTCGTGTGTCGCAGAGAGAAACGGAACGTCTTCGAGCGGCGGTCGAAGCGCGTAGCGCGCCACCGCTTCGGCACCTCGCACCCGGGCTACGCGCCGTCGCGTCTCCCGAAGCAGTTGGTTCTTGAACGCATCGCCCCGGCGTTCGAGCTCTTCCCGGCGCAGCATGGCGGCAAGCGCGCCTTCACCCTTTTCCTCCGCGGAGCCGGCCAAATTGGTTATCACGAGCGAGAGGTCGACGGTGCGCACGACCTGATACAGGGAGTACCACTCGCCCGACGGCGAGTCCTCGACGCGGCCGAACGCGGCGACGGCGCGCCGCGCAAGCTCATCGAGCAGCTGTTGATCCCCCGATGCGATGGCGCCGGAAAGCTCGGGAAGGAACTCGTCGAGGATCTCCGAAGGATCGTCCTCGCCCCCCGGCGAACCGGGAACGACTCCGAAGTAGAGGTCGAACAGAGTATCGAAGGTGTCCCGATAAGTCGTGCCTTTTACCATCGTTGCACCCAGTGCCGTCTTGAAGCTGGACCGATTCATGAACGAAACATGCCCCAGCGCACGAAGCGCGTCGAGGCCTTCCCCTACCGACACCGGGACGCCCGCGCCTCGAAGGGCATGCTCGAACTCGAGCATCCGGGCGAGCATCTCAGTTACCGGAGTGATCAGGCGCGATCTTGAGGTGGCGCCCTGCCTTCTCGAGATCGCTCTGAAATTTGATCAACACCGGTAGCGTCCTGGCGATTGTCGTGTCGTCGAGAGTCGAGACGTTGAGGTGCAGCAGGGTCGTTGCCCAGTCGAGCGTCTCCGCCACCGAGGGCGGCTTCTTGAGCTCCAGCTCGCGGATGCTGCGCACGATCGTCACGACCTGTGCGGCAAGTGTCTCCGGCAGCTCGGGAACGCGGGCAAGCACTATCTCCTTCTCCCTCGCCGGCTCGGGGTAGTCGAGATAGAAGAAGAGACACCGTCGCTTCAGCGCCTCGGACAGCTCTCGATCGTTGTTGGAGGTCAGCACGACGAACGGAATCCGGCGCGCCGAGATCGTCCCCAACTCGGGAATGGTGATCTGCCAGTCCGAGAGGACCTCCAGCAGCAGTGCCTCCGCCTCGATGTCGAGCTTGTCTACCTCGTCGATGAGCAGCACGACCGGCTCGTCCGAGCGAATCGCCTTGAGCACCGGGCGCTCGAGCAGGAACGGCTCCGAGAAGATGTCCTCTTCAAGGTCGGTCCAGGTCTCGTCGGTCCCCGCCTGGATTCGCAGCAGCTGCTTTTTGTAGTTCCATTCGTACAGGGTCTTTGCCTCGTCGACCCCCTCGTAGCACTGCAGGCGTACGAGGGGGAGAGCGAGTGCAGTTGCAAGCGCCTTCGCCAACTCGGTCTTGCCGACACCGGCGGGCCCTTCGACGAGGAGCGGTTTCGCGAGCCGGTCGGCGAGCATGACGACGGTCGCGAGCCCCTCGTCTGCGAGATAGCCCGTCATCTCCAGCCGCCGCCGCGTTTCCTCGGCACTGGAAAAGCGATATTGGTGCATCGGCGGATCCTATAGAGGGGCAAGCAGGAAGGGAAGCGGGAGCGCAGAATCGCCCTCGTATGCGGATCGTGAGCACATTCGCGGGGATCGCGGCGCTCGCCGCGTTCGGTCTACCGTCTCCCGGCCTCGGCGCGCCGGCGGTTCACGAGATCGCGGCTGCCGGCGGCCCCGCCACGGTGACGTGGCGGTGGGATCCCCCCACCGTCGACGCAGCCCGAGGTGACCGGGTGGTATGGCGAAATCCGACCTCTTCCGCCCACGTCGTCGTGCTCTACGAGGGACCGATGGCGGGAAAGACACTGCAGTTGCCGCACGGCGGCGTTCAACGCCTGCGGCTGAAAAAGCCGGGCACTTATCTCTACCGCTGTGGGATCGAACTCCATTCGGAGCTGGTCGCCGGCAGGTGCGTCGGCCAGTGCGGCGAGATCACCGTCGAGTGATCACGGCGCGCCGGGTACCTTCTTGACGAAGTCTTCTTGAGCAGAAGGTGGTGTGTGTGGGGTTCGTTGAGATCGACCCGACGGTGGAGCTCGAGGGCCGCGAGGGGTATTTCTTGATGACTTCCCTGGTCGTTCCGCGGCCGATCGCATGGATCTCGACCTTGTCGTCGGCCGGCGTCCGCAACCTCGCCCCGCACTCGTACTTCAACGCGATCTCGTCGGAGCCGGTGATTTTACATTTCACCTCCACCGGGGTGAAGGACACGCTGACGAACGTCCGGGCCACGGGCGAGTTCGTCGTCAACATCGTGAGCGTCGACACCGCAAAGAAGATGAACACGACCGCCGCCGACTTCCCCTCCGACGAGGACGAGTTCGAATGGGCGGGACTGCATGCGGAGGCATCGAGCGCCGTCGGTCCGCCGCGGATCGCGGAGGCGAAGGCAGCGTTCGAGTGTCGTCTTCGCGGCATCGTCTCGATGGGAAACGGCAACATGGTATTTGGCGATGTGGTGCGAATTCACGTCGACGAGGACGTCCTGCGCGACGGGCGCGTGGATCCGAAGCTGCTGCAACCGGTCGGCCGCTTGGGCGGGTCCGGCTATGTGGACGTCGCACGCTCGACCTTCGAGCTGAAGCGCCCGACGTGGGACGACGTGAAGAACGAGGGGTCGCCAAACCGTTCGTGATGGGCGGATTCGGCGCCGATCGTGGTTGACTTCTCGCATGACCTCCCCCCGTCCGTCCACCACGCACGAGGTAGCCAACCAGCCGCCGCCACTCGAGAATCTTGATCTCTACGAGCACAACCGACCGCTGGTCGAGGCGGTGCGGCGCCACGACGCGGCGTGGGCCGAAGACCGGCTGCATGGGCTGGGTGTCGAGGCCGGTTCGGCCGAAATCCTGAGCGCCGGCGTCGACGCAAACGAAAATCCTCCCGTCCTCCGCACGCACGACCGCTTCGGCCGTCGTATCGACGAAGTGGAGTTTCATCCGGCGTGGCATCGCCTGCTCCGGCTGGCGATTGCTCATGGGATCCACGCCCTGCCGTGGCGGGAGAACCGGACCGGCTCGCACGTTGCCCGCGCGGCGATGATGATCACGCTGTCGCAGGCCGAATCGGGGGTCGGCTGCCCGGTGTCGATGACGTATGCGGCCGTCCCGGCATTGAAGGCGGCACCCGCACTGTTGGAAGAGTGGGCACCGAGGCTGACGTCGCTCGAGTACGACCCCAGGCTCGTCGATCCCGCCGAGAAGAGCGGCGCGTTGTGCGGCATGGCCATGACCGAGAAGCAGGGTGGATCGGACGTGCGCGCCAACACCACTCGTGCGGCTCGGGTTGGAGAAGGCGAATACGAGCTTATCGGGCACAAGTGGTTCTGTTCGGCCCCGATGAGTGACGCGTTCCTGGTTCTTGCCCAAGCCGAGGACGGGCTGTCGTGCTTCCTTTTGCCTCGCGTCCTACCGGGCGGGGAGCGGAATGCGTTCAGGATTCAACGTCTCAAGAACAAGCTGGGCAACCGCTCCAACGCGTCCAGCGAGGTCGAGTTCCACAATGCCCGCGCTTTCCTCGTCGGCGACGAAGGGAAAGGCGTTCGCACGATTATCGAGATGGTCAACCACACGCGGCTCGATTGCGTGCTCGGATCCGCCGCGTTGTTGCGGTACGGCGTCGCGCACGCGACCCACCATGCGGCGCACCGCACTGCGTTCGGCCGGACGCTCGCCCAGCAGCCGCTCATGCAAAACGTGCTCGGCGATCTCTGCGTCGAGTCGGAGGCGGCAACCTTGACGGCAATCCGGCTGGCAAGCGCCTTCGACGCGCCGGCGGGCGATGAACGGGAAGCCGCCTTCAGGCGTTTGGCGACTGCGGTTGCGAAGTACTGGATCTGCAAGATCGGGCCGTTTCACGCGGCCGAGGCTTTGGAGGTCTTGGGGGGCAACGGCTATGTCGAGGAATGGCCCATGGCGCGCGTCTATCGCGAGGCACCACTGAACTCGATCTGGGAGGGCTCCGGCAACGTGAACGCCCTCGACGTGTTACGTGCGATTACTCGCGAGCCTCAAAGCCTCGAGGCGTTCGTCGAAGAGATCGAGGAGGCGCGCGGCGCCGACGACCGCCTTGACTCCTACGTGAAACGGTTGAAAGACGAGTTCACCGACCTCGCCGATGCAGAGGTAAGGGCGCGCCGGGTGGTCGAACGTATGGCGATAGCGCTTCAGGGGTCCCTGGTCGCGCGCTTCGGTGATGCCGCGGTGACGGAGGCATTTTGCGCCGGGCGCCTCGCCGGCGAATCGGGCCGGGCGTTTGGCACGCTTCCGCCGGGCCTGGACTTCAAGGGGATTATCGAACGCCATCGCCCCGGCGTGTAGCGCGTCAATGCATCCCGGGATCTGCCGGTTCGGGCCGCTCGCCGGGATCCGGAACCCGTGTCAACACCACGGCCGCCATCAACACCAGAATCGATGCGGCGATGCCCGAGGCGCGCATTGCGCCCAGGTCGTACAGCGGGCCGGCCCCGGCCGCTCCGGCGGCTCGACCACCGACGACGACCACCGACATTAGCGACAACAGACGATCGCGTCCCGCGACCGCCAATTCACTCGTGAATGGAATCGCCGCGACGATGGTGATCTCGAACGTGATGAACCATGCGATGACGGCTACTACGGCCCCCGCGAGCGACCCGCCGACGAATCCAAGCGACGCATATGCGACCGCGGATCCCACGAGCCCTCCCATGATCATCCGTTTGAGGCCCACGCGGTCGGCGATCGTGGTGACGATGCCCTCTCCCGCGGTCTCCGACGCCACCACTACCAGGGTGAAAACCCCGATGGCGCCGATGGACAACCCGAACGCATCCTCGAGCCAGCGCCCGTAAACAAGGAAGAGGATCTCGGCGGCGACCGAGAACAGGAATGCGCACGAGAGCATCGCGATGTGAGCCTGCGTGATCTCGAGGGAGCGCTTGATTCGGCGCGCCGGCCGATCGGAGTCGATGCCGATCAGGATCGCAACGACTCCTGCCACACAGAAGCCCGCGACGAGAAAGAACGGTGCGCGCCAGTCGGTGGCGGTGATGAGGAACCCCGACACGGGAACGGTAACGAGCAGCGCGAGCGACCATGAGAACTCGCTGATGCCGAATACGCGGCCGCGCTCTTCGTAGGGCACCCGGTCGCCCAGCCACGACTGCATCGGCACGTCGAACGCGGGTTTCGATACTCCCACCATCACCAGGCCGACTCCGGCGAGCGCCAACGAAGGGGCGAGAGCGGTGAGCAGGCACCCGGTTCCGGCTATCACGGTGGAAGCGGTCATGAGCGAACGGCGCCCCATATTCTCGGCAATGCGGGCCGCAAGCGGTGCGGCAACGCCGCCCAGGTTTCGTAGCGCGATCAGATTGCCGAGGGTCGAAAGGGGGATGCCGAGCCCGCGTGCGATCGCCGGCAGGAACGGATAGACGACGCGCAGCCCACCGGTGATGGCGGTGCGGGCAACGAACACCGCAGCAAGCGCCCGACGTACGTCGGGGTTCAACTGTCTCTGGTTCCTGCCTCCGCAGTCGGACGATCGCCGACGCCTGTGGCGGGCACCCCCTCGAGCGGTGCCGCCTGTGGCGGTCTGCGCCGGACGGTTGCGGTGATGAGCCCGATCACGATCACTCCGGCGCCCACCAGCTGCACGCTAGACGGTGCTTCGGACAACAGCACGATGCCGAGGATTACCGACCCCACCGGCTGGAGCGTGAGGACGACGGAAGTGAGCGCTGCCGGGAGGCGCGGAAGAGAAATCGATATGAGAAGCCAGCCGACTACCTGACTCGAAAGCGCGAGCAGCACCAGCCACCCATGCGCGGGCCAGTAGGGACGGAGGTCGACTTCGCCGAGCGCCGCACCGGCCACGGCGGACGTGACTCCCGCGGCGAGAGTTGCATCGAACAGGGGGCCTGCCGGTCTTCGTATGTCCTTGTTGCCCTGCCGCAATATGAGAATGAAGCCCGCGTAGGAGATGCCGGTCAGGACGCCGAACAGCACGCCTAGGCCGGGGTTGGCCCCGTACGCATCGCCTCCGATGATCCCCGAGATGAGCACGACGCCGACGAGCACGACCGGGGTCGCCGCCACCAAACGCCGCTCCGGTTTCTCGCCGAGCACGAGCCATGCAAGCAATCCGACGAGGACCACTTGCGTGTTGCCGAGCACCGTCGCCAATCCCGCCCCCACGTATTCGATCGACGTGTGCCAAAAGATCAAGTCCGCCGCAAACAAGACTCCCGCGATGAGGGCGAGCGAACGCTGCCCGCGCCCGCGGGGTCCAAAGCGGCGTCGCTCCCACCACGCGAGGAGACCGAGGGGTGGAAGAGCATATGCGCAGCGAAAGACCGCGGCAGTGGCGGGGTCCACCTCCGCGAGGCGGACGAAGATCGCAGAAAACGCGATGCAGAATGCGCCTGCCGCGGCGGTGGCGACGGCACGTCCGTTCCGGTCGCTCATGTGCGCGTTCCGAACTTCGTGAAGAATCTGCGCCTGAGATCCGAATCGGAGCGTGGCGGCTCCCGAGGATCGAGCCACGACGTTCGCTTCTTAGCGTCGTCGAGCAGGACCCATTCGTAGCCGTATGTTCGGGGCCCGCCCCAAAACGGATCGATCCACGTCTCGGCGCGTAGTGACGCGACTGCGGCGTAGCCATACTTCGGCCGTCCTCGCCAGAAATCCTTGAAGTCGAACAGCGGCGACGGCTCGGTCCTCCGGCGGATCTCGCCGATGCTCGAGTATTCACCCACCCAGCACAGATCGATCTGCGCGCGTGCGACAAAGAGGCCGCCGTGAAGCTGGATCCATACGACGTCGTCGGGGTATGCGCCGTTCTTGTGCGCGGGACCCGGTCGATCGCGGATCTCGACCGCGTAGCGCAGATCCGGTCGGCTCTGTGATCCTCCGACGTGTTCCAGTTTTCGAATCAGCACGTGTTCCATGGCGGCCCGAGTGTAGTGGCCGAGTGTCGATCGCAGACGCGAAATGCGCCCGTGGGTACGCATGCGACATCGCTGCGGGAATACCCTGTGGCCCGCTCTGGTTGGGGTGCCGAGTAGATCGCACCCGCGGCCGACACGCGCGGAGGAAAGGGGATTGTGAGTCAAAGTCGTCCGGTCGAACCGGTAGTCGTCGAAGGTTTGGTTCGCCGCTTCGGTTCGGTCGAGGCCGTGAGGGGCATCGACCTACACGTCGGTGCCGGCGAAATCTTTGGATTCCTCGGCCCCAACGGGGCGGGAAAATCGACCACGGTACGCATGCTGACGACGCTTCTAAAGCCGAGCGCGGGGCGCGCGCTCGTGGCGGGCCATGATGTAGTGGAGGACCCCGATGCCGTCCGGCGCTCGATTGGTGTTGCCTTGCAGGATGCGGCCATCGACCCGTTGATGACCGGACGCGAGTTGCTCCACCTTCAAGCGATTTTGCACGGAATCAACAAGCAGGAGGGCAAACGGCGCGCCGAAGAGCTGCTCGAGAAGGTCGGGCTGACCGCCGCCGCAGTCCGCAGGGTGGGCACGTACTCAGGAGGGATGCGTCGTCGACTGGATCTTGCGCTTTCCTTGGTTCACGAACCTGAAGTGCTCTTCCTCGACGAGCCGACCACCGGACTCGACCCGACATCGCGCGTGGCGCTGTGGGACGAGGTGCGAAACCTAAACCGCGACTCGGGAACTACTGTCTTTTTGACCACGCAATACATGGAAGAGGCAGATCATCTGACCGGCCGCATTGCGATCATCGATGAAGGAAAGATCGTTGCCGAAGGCGCGCCCGCCGAACTCAAAGCGCGCGTCGGTGAACCCGCATTGCGCGTCGCGCTTGCTCCCGGCGTCGACCGCCTCGCGGCGGAAGCCACGCTCCTCGCATTCGGCGAGCCGGTTCCCGACGCCCCGGGGCATGTCTCGATCAGGCTCCCGGGCGGCGCCGCCCGGGTGGGGGTGGTGGCTCGGGCGCTCGACGACGCCGGAATCGAGGTTGCCGGGCTGGAACTCCGGACGCCGAGCCTCGACGACGTGTTCCTGCTCGCAACCGGTCATCGCCTCGAGGGTGCGGAGTCGTCGTCGATCCTCGAAGACGCGGATGCGGAACGATGACGGGCGTCGCCCAATACGCAGCTCTCAGCCGGCGTGCAATTCTCAACACCTTTCGTCAGCCGGCGGCCATAGTTCCGGCGCTCCTCTTCCCGCTGCTTTTTTTGGCAATGAGCGCCGCCGCGTTCGAACGTTCGACCAGCCTTCCGGGGTTCCCGCAGGTCGAGTCGTTCCTGCAGTTCGTTATCGCTGCAACCATCGTGCAGGGTGCACTGTTCGGTGCGGTCGCGGCCGGGGCGGATATGGCGACCGACATCGAAGGCGGCTTTTTCGAGCGTCTCATTGCTTCTCCCGTTGCGCGCTCCTCGATTCTTGTCGGGCGGGTAATGGGTGCTGCAACGCTCGGCTTCTTCCAGGCGCTGTTGTATTTCGGCGTCGCGATCGCCTTCGGCCTCCATGTGGCAGGGGGTCTGCCGGCTGTGTTCATGGTGGCGCTGACCGCGGCGGTGCTTTCCGCCGGGATCGGATCAATCACCGTTGCGTTCGCGCTTCGAACCGGCTCGACGGAGGCGGTGCAGGGCGCGTTCCCGCTCGTCTTCGTCGTCTTGTTTATCTCGAGCGCATTCTTCCCCCGCGAGCTCATGGGGGGTTGGTTCAAAAGCGCGGCGACGCTCAATCCGATATCCCACATGATCGAGGGGCTCCGATTTCTCGTGATCGAAGGTCTCAGCGGCCCGCACTTCTTCACCGCGTTCGGGATCTCGACGGCCGTGCTCGGCGTGGGCCTCGCGCTCGCAGGTCGCGCACTCGGCGGCCGATTGGCGTCACGAGCATGAAGGAAGCGAAGCAGTGACGTCATCACTGCACGTCACGTGGGGCCTTGCGGCACGCAGTCTCATGCTCATTCCGCGCGTTCCCTCCACCTTCGTCCCGTCGATCGTGATGCCGGTGTTCCTTACGGTTGCCATGGCGGGCGCATTCTCCGGGTTGGTGCTGCTGCCGGGTTTTCCGGCCGCCAACGCACTCGACTGGTTCATCCCGATGACGACGGTTCAGGGTGCGGCGTTTGCTGGAATCACAACAGGTATGGGAGTGGCGCGCGATCTCGAAAGTGGGTTTTACGATCGCTTGCTGTTGAGCCCCTCCTCTCGGGCCGCGCTTCTCGCCGGCCCGTTGGTCGCGTCGACCCTGCGAGCGGTCATTCCGCTGGTGTTGCTGGTTGTGATCGCAGTCGTATCCGGCGCGACGTTTGCGGGCGGGGGGGCCGCCACGTTGGCGACGCTCAGCATAGCGTCCTTTGGAATGGCGTTGGTCGCGGGAGCATGGTCCCTCGGGCTCGCGCTTCGATTCAAGACGCAGCAGGCGGCACCGTTGATGCAGAGTGGCATGTTCTTAATGCTGTTCCTGTCGACCGCCCAGATGCCGATCGACTACCTCACCGGATGGTTGCATGCGGTGGCGCGCATCAATCCGATGACGAACGTCCTCGGCCTTGCACGAGAGGGGTTTCTCGGCGCGGTGACTTGGGACGGGACGTGGCCGGGGCTCTTGTCTCTCACGGGATTGAGCATCGCGACGATTGCATTTGCGGGACGGGCCATGCAGAAGGTGGTGCCTTAGCCCGGCGGCCTTTCCAC
>Ga0247713_1000940_pt1 | contig 15720 bp, 12 predicted proteins | sample 21E_NmetaG_FD_189936 | JGI IMG/M metagenome (GOLD analysis project Ga0247713, IMG submission 189936) | Soil microbial communities from hillslope of Landscape Evolution Observatory, University of Arizona, Oracle, AZ, United States - 2-1-E_N | ecosystem: Engineered > Artificial ecosystem >... | reverse complement strand
TGGGTACGGCGGGGCGGAGCTGCTGCGCCTGCTCGCCGGCCACCCCACCCTGAAGGTCCGCACCGTGGCCGCGCGTGCCAGCGCCGGCCGGGACCTGGCAGAGGTCTTCCCCCACCTCGGGATGAGCGGCACCCTGGCGCCCTCAGAGCCCGAGGCCCTCGACGGCTGTGACCTCGTCTTCCTCGCCACGCCCCACGAGGCCAGCATGGGGCTGGCGCCGGCGCTGCTCGAGCAGGGCGCGGCCGTCGTCGACCTGTCGGGCGCCTTCCGGCTCGACGCGGCCACATTCACCGACTGGTACGGCCTGGAGCACACCGCCCCGGATCTCGCGCCGGCGGTGTACGGGCTGACCGAGCCCCTGCGCGCCGACCTCGAGGGGGCGCGGCTGGTCGCCAACCCCGGCTGCTACCCGACCGCGGCGCTGCTGGCGCTCTGGCCGCTGGCGTCGCTGGTAGACCCGGCCAGCGTGGTCATCGCGGGGCTGTCCGGGACCTCCGGCGCCGGCAAGGGCCTGCGCGACGAGCTGCACGTGAGTCACGCCGTGGCCAACGTGAGCCCCTACGGCGCGCCCCGCCACCGTCACACCCCGGAGATCGAGGCGTTGTGGGCGCGCGCGGTCGGGCTGGCCCAACCGGTCCAGATCACCTTCACGCCGCATCTCGTGCCGATGGCCCGGGGCCTGCTCGCCACGGTCACCGCCGACCTCACGGAGGCCGCCGACGCCGACGCCGTGCATGCGGCCTACGCGGAGCGCTACGCCACCGAACCGTTCGTGACGCTGCTGGCCGGGGGCACCTGGCCGGCGACCACCCACACCGTCGGGGGCAATGCGGCCCACGTCGGCGTCGCCGTGGACGCCCGCACCCGACGGGTGACCGCCGCCTGTGCCATCGACAACCTCGTCAAGGGCGCCGCGGGGCAGGCGATCCAGAACGCCAACGTGCTCCTCGGACTCCCCGAGACCGCGGGGCTGAGCGCGGCCGGGGTGTACCCGTGAGCCTCGTCGAGCTGCCCGGCGGCGTCTGCGCGACCCAGGGCGTCACCGCTGCCGGCGTCCCCGCCGGGCTGAAGCCCAGCGGCAGGGCCGACCTCGCCCTCGTCGACGCCGGCCGTCCTGTGGCCGCCGCAGCCGTGCAGACGACCAACCAGGTGCAGGGCGCCCCGGTCGCGGTGACCGCGCGACACGTCGCGAACGGCCGCGCCCGGGCGGTCCTGCTGAACGCGGGCAGCGCTAACGTGTGCACCGGCCCCGACGGGGTGGCCCTGGCCGAGGAGTCCACGGCGGTGGTCGGCGAGGCGCTCGGGTGCGACGCCGCCGACGTCCTCGTGTGCTCCACGGGGCTGATCGGCGTGCCCCTTCCCCGCGAGCGGTTCCTGGCCGGCATCCCCGCCGTCGTCACCGCGCTCTCCACCGAGGGCGGCAGCCGGGCGGCCAAAGCCATCATGACCACCGACACCCTCGTGAAGCAGGCAGCCGTGCGCGTGGAGGACACCGCCGGGACCTGCGTCGTCGGCGGCATGGCGAAGGGCGCGGGCATGCTCGAGCCCGCCATGGCCACCATGCTCGCGGTCGTGACCACCGATGCGCCGGTGCAGGGCCCCGTCCTGCGCTCCTGCGTCCGCGACGTGGTGGCCCACACCTTCGGGCGGATCAGCGTCGACGGGTGCCAGTCCACCAGCGATGCGGTGGTGGTGCTGGCCACGGGCACCGCCGCCAACACGCCGTCGCTGTCGGCGTTCAAGGAGGGTCTCGCGGCGGTCTGCGGCCGGCTCGCCGAGTCCATGGTCCGCGACGGGGAGGGCGCCAGCAAGCTCATACGGCTGCGGGTCACCGGCGCCCGCAGCGAAGGCGATGCCGTGGGTGTCGCACGGGCCATCGCCGGCAGCGTGCTCGTGCGGACGGCGTTCGCCGGCGCCGACCCCAACTGGGGGCGCATCCTCGCCGCCGCCGGCGCCGGGCCGGTGGCGTTCGACCCCGGGCGCGTCGCGGTCACGTTCGGCGACATCACCGTCTGCCGCTTCGGCGTGGTCACCGCCTTCGACCGCGGACAGGCCGTCGCAGCCCTGTCCGGCCGGGAGGTGCGGGTGGCCGTCGACCTCGGCCTCGGGACCGCCGAGGCGACCTTTCTCACCTGCGACCTGACGCACGACTACGTGACCATCAACGCGGAGTACACGACGTGAGTTCTCGCGCGAGCACGCTGAGCGACCGCACCCGTCAGGCCCAGGCCAAGGCGCGGGTCCTGCGTGAGGCGCTGCCGTGGGTGACGCGCTGGGCGGGCAGCACCGTGGTCGTGAAGTACGGCGGGCACGTCACCGGCGAGGACGACGCCGGAGCGCTGCTGGACACCGCCTTCGCCGCCGACGTCGCGTTGCTGCGCCGGCTGGGACTGCGGATGGTCGTCGTGCACGGCGGGGGACCGCAGATCTCGGCGCTGTCCCGGCGTCTGGGCCTTGACGCACGCTTCGTCAACGGCAGACGGGTGACCGACGAGGCCACGCTCGAGATCGTCCGCATGGTCCTCCTCGGCCAGGTGAACCCGCGGCTGGTCGGCCTCATCACCACCGCGGGCGCCGCCGCCGTCGGCATCTCGGGCACCGACGCCGGCCTGCTCACCGTGCGGCCGGCGGAACCCGCTCTGGGTGCCGTCGGGGAGGTCGAGCGTGTCGACACGCGGGTCCTGGAAGGCCTGCTCGACAACGGCGCGGTGCCGGTCGTGGCCACGGTCGGGCGGGGGCCCGACGGCGAGGACCGCAACGTCAACGCCGACACCGCGGCGGGCGCCATCGCGGGCGCGCTCAACGCGGACAAGCTGATCTACCTCACCAACGTCGCCGGGCTCTACGAGCACTTCGGCACCGGTGACCAGGCGCTGCTCAGCGAGATCGAGCCCGCCAGGCTGCGCGACATGCTCGACTCCGGCGAGCTGCACACCGGCATGGTGCCCAAGGTCGAGAGCATGCTGGCTGCCCTGGACGGCGGCGTCGACCGGGCCTACCTGCTCGACGGGCGCGTCGAGCATGCGCTGTTGCTCGAGATCTTCACCGATGAGGGCATCGGCACCCAGGTCTCCAGGGAGCCGTCATGAGCACGCTGTCATCCCGCGAGGCCGCCGCCCTGATCGGCACCTACCGGCGTCAACCGGTGGAGTTCGTCGCCGGGGACGGCGCCTGGCTCACCGACGCCGACGGCAAGACCTACCTCGACTTCCTGTCCGGACTGTCGGTCACGTCGCTCGGCCACGCGCACCCGGCTGTGGCCGAGGCCGTCGCCGCGCAGGTCCGCCGCCTGGTCCACACCTCCAACCTCTTCTACACCGAACCTCAGGTCGCCCTGGCCGAGCGTCTCCGTGCGACGCTGGGCTGGGACGACGGAAAGGCGTTCTTCGCCAACTCCGGCGCGGAGGCCAACGAAGCCGCGCTGAAGCTCGCGCGCCGCCACGGCAAGAAGGAGCACCCCGACAAGGTCAGGGTGGTCGCGCTGTCGGGCAGCTTCCACGGGCGGACGCTGGGGACGCTCGCGACCACCGGGAACCCCGCCAAGCACGAACCGTTCGAGCCGCTCGGGGACTGGGTCACCCACGTCGCCCACGACGACCCCGACGCGCTCGACGCCGCGGTGGACGAGGGCACGAGCGCGGTGTTCCTGGAGGTCGTCCAGGGCGAGGGCGGGGTGCGTCCGGTGGCCAGCGCCATGTGGCACGCCGCCCGGTCCGCGTGCGACCGGGTCGGCGCGTTGCTGATAGCCGACGAGGTTCAGACCGGGCTCGGACGGCTCGGGGTCTGGTACGGCTGGCAGTCGACCGGCGTCGAACCGGACGTCGTGACGCTCGCCAAGGCGCTGGCCAACGGCTTGCCGATCGGTGCGATGGTGGCGCGCGGGGACGCGCCGAAGGCCTTCGCACCCGGCGACCACGCCACGACCTTCGGCGGTGGGCCGGTCCTGTGCGCCGCAGCCCTCGCGGTCCTCGACGTGATCGAGCGGGAAGGCCTCGTGGCCCGCGCTGCGTCCATGGGAGAACAGCTGCAAGCACGGCTGGCCACCCTGACCGACGAGCACGCGCTGGCCGCCGGAGTCCGCGGTCGGGGGCTGCTGCAGGCGCTGGTCCTGGAGCGACCGCTGGCGGCAGCGGTCACTTCTGCGGCGCTGCGCCGCGGCCTCGTGGTCAACGACGTCGCCCCCGACGCGGTGCGCCTCGCGCCCCCCCTGGTGATCGGCGAAGGCGAGCTCGACGAGATGACCACACGCCTGGGGGCGGCGCTCCACGAGGCGACGCCCGGCGCGGGAGCACAGCGGTGAAGCGCGATTTTCTGACCCTCGATGACCTGAGCCCGGCGGAGCTCGCCGAGATCCTGAACCTGGCCGACGAGCTGAAGGCCAGCCGCGCCGACCCGCGGCCCGAGCAGCGCTCGGCGCTGGAGGGGCGGTCCGTCGGCATGATCTTCGAGAAGCCGTCCACACGCACACGCGTGTCGTTCGACGTTGCGGTGGCCGAGCTCGGGGGCCATGCCGTGGCGCTGAGCGCCAACGACCTCCAGCTCGGCCGGGGGGAGACGGTGGAGGACACCGCCCGGGTCCTGTCACGCTACGTCCACGCGCTCGTCGTGCGCACGTTCGCGCAGTCGCGTCTGGAGGCGCTGGCCGCAGCGGGTTCGGTCCCGGTCATCAACGCCCTGAGCGACTTCACCCACCCCTGCCAGGCGCTCGCGGACCTGCAGACGATCCGCGAGCACAAGGGAGCTCTGGCGGGGCTGAAGGTCGCCTACCTCGGTGACGGCAACAACGTCGCACACTCGGTGCTGCGCGCCGGCGCGATGACCGGCATGCGCGTGGCGGTCGGGTCCCCTCCCGGGTACACGCCGATCCCGCAGGTCGTTCGGGCCGCCGAGGTCCAGGCGGCCGAAACGGGGGGCCAGGTGCTCGTGACCGCGGATCCGATGGAAGCGGCCCGCGACGCCGACGTGGTCTACACCGACGTCTGGGCGTCGATGGGCCAGGAGGTCGAGCGGGACGAACGCGTCCTCATGTTCCGCTCCTTCCAGATCAACGCGCAGGTGATGGAGGCCGCCCGCCCCGATGCGATCGTGCTGCACTGCCTGCCGGCTCACCGCGGCGAGGAGATCACCGGGGAGGTGCTCGACGGCAACCAGAGCGTCGTATGGGACCAGGCCGAGAACCGTCTCCACACCCAGAAGGCGCTGCTCTGCTTCCTGCTCACATGACCGCCGTCCGCGACCGCCGCCGACAGCTCGTGCGCGAGCTCGTCGCGCGCCATGAGGTGGCATCCCAGAGCGCGCTCGTGGCGCTGTTGGCGAACCACGGTGTGGAGGCCACCCAGGCCACCGTGAGCCGCGACCTCGACGAGCTCGGCATCGCGAAGGTCCGGGGCGCCGACGGCCGGCTGGCCTACGCGCTGCCCGAGCCCGGCGGTCTCGCGCAGATCCTGCGCCAGTTCGTCGCGGCCGTGGACGCGAGCGGCAACCTCGCCGTGGTGCGCACGCCGCCAGGGGCCGCCAGCGCCGTGGCCAGCGCCATCGACAGTGCCGACCTGCCCGGCATCCTCGCCACCGTCCAGGGCGACGACACCCTCCTCGTGGTCGCCGCCGAGGGCACGAGCGGGCGCGCCGTCGCCGACCGTCTCACCGCGATCAAGGAGAACCGTCATGGATAGCAAGGCCGAGCGGCAGGGATCTGCCGCGCAGGGGTCCGCACGGCGCGTCGTGCTGGCGTACTCGGGCGGGCTGGACACGTCCGTCGCCATCCGCTGGCTGGCCGAGAAGAAGGGCTATGAGGTCGTGGCCTGCGCCATCGACGTCGGACAGGCCGCACACGGGGAGATGGCCCGGGTCCGCCAGCGTGGCCTGGACTGCGGAGCCGTGGAGTCGATCGTGGTGGACGCGAGGAACGAGTTCGCTGAGCGCTACGTCGCCCCCGCCATCGCCGCCAACGCCCTCTACATGGGCAAGTACCCGCTCGTGTCGGCCCTGAGCCGGCCGCTCATCACCGATCACCTCGTGCGGATCGCCCGCGAGACGGGCGCGTCGGCCATCGGCCATGGCTGCACAGGAAAAGGCAACGACCAGGTCCGCTTCGAGGTCACGGCCATGGCGCTTGCCCCCGACCTCACGATGGAGGCGCCCATCCGCGAGTGGGGGCTCTCACGTGACGATGCGATCCGGTGGGCCGGGGAACGCGGCATCCCCATCCCGGTGAAGAGGGACTCGCCCTACTCCATCGACGAGAACCTGTGGGGGCGTACCGCGGAGTGCGGTGTCCTCGAGGACCCGTGGGCGTCGCCGCCCGAGGAGGTCTACGAACGGTCGGCGGCGCTCGTCGACGCGCCGGACCAGCCGGAGGACATGACGCTGTCGTTCCGCGACGGGCTTCCGGTCGCCGTGGACGGCAAGGAACTCGACCTCGCCGCGCTGATCTCCGAGGTCGACGCCCGCGCGGGCGCCCACGGGGTCGGGCGGATCGACATGGTGGAGGACCGCCTCGTCGGCATCAAGAGCCGGGAGATCTACGAGTGCCCCGGTGCGCTCACCATCCTCACGGCGCACCGCGACCTCGAGGACCTCTGCCTGGAGCAGGAGCTCGCACAGGAGAAGCGCGGCCTGGAGGGCCGCTACGCGCAGCTGGTCTACAACGGGCTGTGGTTCACCCCCCTGAAGACGGCGATGGACGCCTTCCTGCAGGTGAGCCAGCGCTACGTGGCCGGCGACGTGCGCATGCGCCTGTACAAGGGGTCCGCCGCCGTGGCCGGACGGCGCAGCGACATCGGCCTGTACGACCATGACCTGGCGACCTATGACGCCACCGATCGCTTCGACCACACTCAGGCCGAGGGCTTCGTGAAGCTGTGGGGCCTGCCCACCAAGGTGTGGGCGCGCCGCCAGGGCTCGCTGTAGTGGCCGAAGGCCGGCTCTGGGGCGGGCGCTTCGGCGCGCCGCCTGCCGAGGCCGCGTGGCGTCTCGGGCGATCGGTGCACGTCGACATCCGGCTGTGGCCCTATGACCTCGCCGGTTCCCGCGCCCACGCCGACGAGCTCCACCGCCTGGCCCTGCTGACGGACGCCGACCACACGGCGATCCGCTCGGCGCTCGATCGCATCGATCAGGAGCTCACCGACGGCGCCTTCGCCTTCGACGACGCCGACGAGGACCTGCACGGAGCGGTGGAACGCCGTCTGATCGAGCTGGCCGGCGAAGCCGGCGGTCGCCTGCGCGCCGGACGCAGCCGCAACGACCAGATCGCCAGCGACCTGCGCCTGTACTGCAAGGACGCGGGCGGCCGGGTCACACGCGGCATCCGCCAGCTGCAGGGCGCCCTGGTAGACCAGGCGGAGCAGGCCCTCGACTGGCTCGTGCCCGGCTACACCCACCTGCAGCGCGCCCAGCCCGTCACCCTCGCCCATCACCTGCTGGCGCACGCCTGGGCGCTCGACCGGGATGCCGGGCGGCTCGCCGACGCCCTGGGCCGTGCCGACACGTCCACACTCGGGGCCGGGGCCCTGGCGGGCGTGACCCTGGGGCTGGACCCGGCTCGCTACGCCGCGGCGCTGGGGTTCGCCCGCACCGCCGACAACTCCATGGACGCGGTGGCCGACCGCGACTTCGCCGTCGAGGTGCTCGCGGCGTTCGCGCTGCTCGGCGTGCACCTGTCGCGCCTCGGCGAGGAGATCGTGCTGTGGAGCACCGCCGAGTTTCGTTGGGCCCGCGTCGGGGATGCCTTCTCGACCGGCAGCTCGATCATGCCGCAGAAGCGCAACCCCGACATCGCCGAGCTGATCCGGGGTAAGACCGGGCGGCTGATCGGGGACCTCGTCAGCCTCCTCGTCACCTTGAAGGGTCTGCCCCTCACCTACAACCGGGACCTGCAGGAGGACAAGGAACCGCTGTTCGACGCGGTCGACACGCTGGAGGCGGCGCTGCCGGCGATGACGGGCACCGTCGCGTCGCTCTCCTTCGACCGCGAGCGTCTGGCGGACACCGCCGCCGGCGGCTTCGCCCTGGCGACCGACGTCGCCGAGGAGCTGGTGCGACGGGGCGTGCCGTTCCGCTCCGCCCACGAGCAGGTCGGGCGTCTCGTCGCGGCGTGCGAGCGCCGGGGCATGGACATCAGCGAGCTGTCGGCAGAGGAGCTCACCGCCGCGATCCCCGAGCTGGGAGAAGCGCCGGCGGACCTCATGGATCCTGTCGCCGCTGTGGCACGGCGGAACGCGGTGCTCGGACCGGCGCCGGAGCAGGTCCGTGCGCAGGTGGCCAACCTGCGGGCGCGTCTCGGCTGAGCCGCCTCGGGCGTGCCGGCTCGATCAGCGCCCATGGCGGTCGCTGCGCGACCGCCACACCCAGCACAGCGCAGAATCGCCTGACAGGGGCGCTACCGCTTCGCTGCTTGAGCGCCTGACAGGGGCGCTACCGCTTCGCTGCTTGAGCGCCTGACGGGGGCGCTACCGCTTCGCTACTTGAGCGCATGGCTGGCGCTCGGTCGATTCACGAATCAGCAACTCATGGCGGTCGCTACGCGACCGCCACACCCAGCACAGCTGAGAATCGCCTCGCTGGCGCTCGGCGATTCACGTCTCAGGAGAGCCCGAGCACGTCGCCGCGGTCCGAGCGAGCCGGTGGAGCGGCGGCCTGCCGCCCGCAGGCCGCGCAGGCCACGCTGGCGCCGTCCGGCGCGGGCGTTCGCGCCCCGCAGAGGCACACCGCGCCGCTGGTCGCGGCCGCTTCGACCTCCAGGCGGACGGTCGGAAGGGTCACCGCCTCGTCAAGGCCCGCTTCGGCCAGAGCCTCCCGCGCGCGGTCGCGGACGGCCTGGTCAGCGAGGCTCGCGACCCACCGCATCAAGGCGTCCTCGGCCAGCCCGTGGGGCACCGGCAGGTCGACATGCAATGACAGGGTGAGCGCCCCCGCTTCGACCCGCGTCACCTCGCGGTGGGGAACCTGGGCCATCCGCCGGGAGCCCGGATCGAACAACGTGACGCTCTCCTCGTCGATGGCCGCGACCACCCCGATGAGCTCAGCGGTGCGCCCCCACGCACCGAGGCGCAGGCCCCGCGAGCTGCCATCCGGCTCGACCATAGGCGGCATGCTAGCGCTGGCCTCAAGTAGCGGAGCGGTAGGGCCCTCAACTCGCGGTGCTCGCCGGCAGGTGGACCGGTGCACGGGCGGGCCAGGGTCGTAGCATCGGTCGGGTGAGCTGGACCAACGAGGACGTCGCTGCGCGCTTCGCCGAGATCGCGACCCTCCTGCGCCTGCGGGGCGACGACGCCTTCCGTGTGCGGGCCTACGAACGTGCGGCGGGCGTGATCGCCGCCGCGGCCGTGGATCTGTCCACTCTGTCACCGGTGGAGATCGCCCAGCTGAAGGGGATCGGCAAGTCGACCGCGGCGAAGGTCACCGAGTACCTGGAGACGGGCACGATCGAGATGCTCGAGGAGCTGCGCGGTGACATCCCCGCCGGGCTCCTCCTGCTCGTGCGCATCCCCGGGCTCGGCCCCAAGACGGCGAAGGTCATCCACGACGAGCTCGGCGTGGACTCGCTGGAGGGGCTGCGAGCCGCCATCGACGCCCGCCGGCTGCGCGACCTTCCGGGACTCGGTGCGAAGACCGAGGACAACCTCCGCGAGTCGCTGACGCGGATGGGCGCCAAGGACAGCGACCGGATCCCCGCCGCGGACGCCATCGGTGTCGCGGAGGAGCTGGTGGCCCGGCTGCGCGGCGTCCCCGGCGTGGTCGACGCCGCCTACGCCGGCAGCCTGCGGCGCATGCGCGAGACAGTCGGCGACATCGACGTCCTCGTGGCGAGCGACGACCCGGCCCCCGTGCACGACGCGCTGCGGGACTCGCCGCTGGTGATCAGGGTCCTCGCCGCCGGCGAGAAGAAGACCAGCGTGCTCACCGTCCGCGGCCTGCAGGCCGACCTCCGTGTCGTGGAACCTGGGGCGTGGGGCGCCGCCCTGGTGTACTTCACCGGCTCCAAGGCGCACAACGTGCGCATCCGCGAACGGGCCGTCCGGCGCGGTCTGACGCTGAACGAGTACGGGTTGTACGAACGAGAAGGGGAGCGACGCGTCGCCGGCGCCACGGAAGCCGACGTGTACGCCGCGCTCGACATGACGGTGGTGCCCGCCCCGATGCGGGAGGACACGGGCGAGGTGGAGGCCGCCGCGGCAGGCGCACTGCCCGCCGTGGTGACCGTGGCGGACATCCGCGGGGACCTGCACGGCCACAGCGACTGGTCCGGCGACGGCAAGGCGAGCCTCGTCGAGATGCTCGACGCGGCCGCAGCCCGCGGCTACGCCTACTGGGCTGTCACCGACCACGCCGAGGACCTGACCATCAACGGGTTGTCGCGCGAGCGCATGCTCGCACAGCGTGCCGAGATCGCCCGGCTGGCCGAGCGTTACCCGACGATGCGCATCCTCCACGGAGCCGAGCTGAACATCAGCGCCGACGGCGGCCTGGACTACGACCCCGAGTTCCTGCTCGGCTTCGACTTCACGGTTGCCAGCGTCCACAGCCTCATGCGCCGCCCCGCGGGAGAGCAGACCGCGCGCATCATGCGCGCCATGAGCGACCCGGCGGTCAACGTCATCGGCCATCCCACCGGACGCAAGATCGGCATCCGACCCGGCTACGAGGTGGACTTCGACGCGATCGTGGAGGCGGCGGTGGAGACGGGAACGGCTCTGGAGATCAACGCTTCGCCGCGGCGCCTTGACCTCGGCGGAGACCTCGTCCGCCGAGCTGTCGCCGGCGGCGCGCAGCTGGCGATCTCCTGTGACGCCCACTCGATCGGCGACCTCGACAACCTGCCCTACGGCGTGGCCACCGCGCAGCGCGGCTGGGCCACACCTGCCGACGTGCTGAACGCCCGGGACCTCGACGGCCTGCTCGCCTTCGTCGCGGCCAAACGCTCGTGACGCCGCTCGTCCGGGACTTCTACGCCCGGCCGGCCCCGGAGGTCGCCCCCGACCTGCTGGGCAAGCTGCTCGTTCGCGCCGACGAAGGACTGATCGCGCGCATCGTCGAGACCGAGGCCTACCGGCAGTCCGACCCCGCCTGCCACGCCCACCGGGGCCGCACCGCCCGCAACGCCCCGCTGTTCGGCCCGCCGGGCCACGCCTACGTGTACTTCACCTACGGGATGCACTGGTGCCTGAACGTGGTGACGGGGGTCGAAGGAGAGGGTGAGGGCTGCCTCCTGCGCGCCGCGGAGCCTGTCGAGGGGCTCGCCGTCATTCGCGCGCGACGGGGCGGCCGTCCCGACCGGGAGCTGCTGCGCGGCCCGGCCCGCCTGGCGCAGGCATTCGGCCTAAACGGCACATGGAGCGGCGTGGACGTGTGCGGCGGGGGACCGCTGCACCTGGCCGACGACGGCGCCCGCCCCGCGGCCGAGGCGACTCCCCGCACCGGCGTGGCCGCCGGCGCCGACCTGCCATGGCGGTACGTCATCTCCGGCTCCCGGTGGGCCTCGCCCTACAAGCGGCATCCGGGCGCTGCCGCCAGAGCATCCTGAGACGTGAATCGCCGAGCGCCAGCGAGGCGATTCTCAGCTGTGCTGGGTGTGGCGGTCGCGTAGCGACCGCCATGAGGTGCTGACTCGCGAATCGTCCCAGCGCCAGCCATGCGCTCAAGTAGCGAAGCGGTAGCGCCCTGTCAGGCGATTCTCGGCTGCGCTGGGTGTGGCGGTCGCGTCGCGACCGCCATGGGGTGCTGAGCGCGCGCCTGCTCTGGACAGGGCCCCTCCTCTAGGCTGCGCGCAATGGAGCCCGCGCCGAAGCAGTGCAAGATCCTTCTGGACGGCGCCGAGCAGGCCCTGCCCGCGGGTGCGCTGGAGGACAAGGTCGCGCAGGTCGCCGCCGGAAAGCGCCCGCCGCTGCGCGCCAAGTTCGGCATGGACCCGACCAGCCCCGACATCCACGTCGGCCACACGGTCGTGCTGCGCAAGCTGCGTGACTTCCAGCGCCTCGGTCATACCGCCGTCCTGATCATCGGCGGTTTCACGGCCCAGGTCGGCGATCCCTCCGGCCGCACCGCCACCCGTCCACGTCTGTCCGCAGAGCAGGTCGCGGCCAACGCCGCGACCTACCTCGACCAGGCCCGCAAGGTGCTGCTGCCCGAGCCTCTGGAGGTGGTGGACAACACCGAGTGGCTCCGCCCGATGGGGATGGACGCCGCGCTCGAGCTTGCGTCGCAGATGACGGTGGCCCGCATGCTGGAGCGCGCCGACTTCGCCGCCCGCTACGGCGAGGGACGCCCCATAGCGATCAGCGAGTTCCTCTACCCCTTGCTGCAGGGCCATGACTCGGTCGCCGTCCGCGCCGACGTGGAGCTCGGCGGAACCGACCAGACGTTCAACCTCCTCGTGGGTCGCGACCTGCAGGTCGCCGCGGGACAGCAGCCGCAGTCGATCCTGACCATGCCGCTGCTGGAGGGAACCGACGGGCAGGCGAAGATGTCGAAGACGGCCGGCAACACCATCGACGTCGACGACGACCCAGCCGACATGTTCGGCAAGGTGATGTCGATCCCCGACACCCTCATGGTGAAGTACTTCAGGCTCGTGACCGACGTCGACCCCGACGAGACCGACCGCATCGAGCGGGCGTTGGCCAACGGAGAGCTGCATCCCGGCGAGACCAAACGGCGCCTGGCCCGCGAAGTCGTCGCCCTCTATCACGATCGCGACGCCGCCGAGGCCGCCGAGGCCCGCTTCGACCGCCAGTTCCGCGACCGGGCCGTGCCCGACGAGGTCCCGGAGTTCGACCTCGGCGACACCGACCCCTGGTTCCTGCCCCGTCTGCTGTCCGCGACCGGACTGGCTGCGAGCGGTTCGGAAGCCCGACGCCTCGTCACGCAGGGCGCGGTGCGCCTGGATGGCGACCCGCTGACCGAGCCCACGGCCGAGCTGGCCGCCGCCGAGCTCGAAGGCCGTGTCCTGCAAGCGGGCAAGCGCCGCTTCGCGCGCCTCGTGCGTCGCTGAGCCGACCGGTTACCGCCGCGACCAGAGTGTGACGAGCGGGCCATCCTCGCCGACCAGGACCTCATCGCAGATCTCGTAACGGCGCTCGATGTCGTCGACCATGCCCTCCATGGACTCTGGCCAGCCGTAGGGCTGGACGATCAGCGGTATCTCCCCCGCCTCCATCGCGGTGACCACCTCATCACGCTTGCCGGCGAAGTCGTACCAGAACGCGTAGTGCGGTGTGGGGTTGGTGAGGTCGAGCTCCTCGTAGAGGCCCAGGGGCTCGGGGACGACCCACGCCCTGCCGGTGCCGTCACCGCACTCCTCAACCGCCGAAGCGATCGCCGCGGCGACCTCCTCGGCGCGCTCGCCGGCCTGGTCCTGGCGCAGCTCCACTGCTGTGCGACCACCGAGTCCCGCGGCGACCAGCAGCCCCGCGGTCACCATCGCGCCGACGCTGGCCCAGGGGGCCTGGCTGCGTGTTGCGAGGGCCACGCCGGTCAGCACGATGACCGTCAGCGCCACGACGGCCAGCAGGGACGGGACGCGGAAGCCGGCGGCGATCGCCGCCGCCGCCCACACCCCCCCGGCGAACGCGGCGGCGGCGTGCCCGGCCGGCCGGCTCCGCGGCAGCGTCAGGGGACCGGACCTGTGGATGTCCCAGGCTGCCAGAACCGCGACGACCACGAGCATGGTGGAGGCGGCTGCGACATGCCCCTCGTCGGTGCGGCGGATGGCGATCAACGCCATCGACAGGTGCAGCAGCGCCGCCATGCGCGTCGGCGCCGAGAGGCGCCGCCAGACCAACGGTGCGAAGGGCACGACGAGGCTCACGGGGTAGACGAGGGACCGGAAGGTCTCCGGGCTGAACAGGGGATAGCCGAAATGAGCCTCGTCGAAGACCTCCGCCGGTCCCGCGAACAGCAACGCGAGCAGCTCGGCGGGCGGCAGGCCGGCACTCACCTGGTACACGGCCAGCTGGGCGGTCAGCGCGGCGGCGATGCCGATCGGCGCCGCGGCGGCGCGCCACGCCCGCTGCCGCAGGTCGAGACCCCGCGCAGCGAACAGGTCGTACATGGCCACGCCGGCGGCCAGGAGCACCGCCAGCTCCACGTGCAGCCAGAACGTCGCGGCGCCGAGCACCGCACGCGCCACGACGGGAGGCACGCGGCGATTCAGCGCGCCGACGGGGAGAAGAGACGCGAACCACAACAGCGGGATTGCGTACTTGCCGTTGGGCACATGGGTCAACCACAGCCACGCGACGAGCAGGGTGAGGAGCCACACCCCGGCAAGTCGCAGTCGCCAGCCCGTCACGAGGAGGGCGACGCCGGCCGCCACCGAGGCGGTGACCACCTCGAAGAGGTAGATCCACACGGCGGCGTTGCCCGTCACCAGGTGGTAGAGCGCCGCCCCGAGGTAGAAGCTGCCGCTGTTCCAGCCGTGCTGGAAGTCCACGTGAGGCACGGCGCCTTGGGCGGTCAGCTGAGCCAGGTGGTACTGGATGCCGAGGTCCGCCTGCAGACCGCCCGGGCTCAGGCCTGAGAAGCGCAAGCTCTGGTGCACCACCAGCAGCACGAGCCCGCCCACGAGCGCCGTCGTGGGCCGCCCTGCCTGCCCCCCCTGCGACCCCGGCACCTGCGCCTCGCGCGTGCCGGGCTCGGTCACGGTCATCGGCGCATCGTAGCGAGGAGCAGCCACCGCCGGTGCGATTGCGAACGCCTGCGGCAGGCGGCGAGTTTGACGGCCGGCCGGGCCGGGTATGCTGTTCTATCCGGCGGCGCCGCCGTCCGGAAACCCGACAAGCGCAGTGACGCGACCCTCATCACCGGCCACCACGGCCGATGTCGGTTGCAGTCGCTGACCGACACGGGTACAGTTGCTCTTCGCACCACGGTGGGGTTTGACCGCCCCGCCTGCGGGAGATAACGTGTAGCCCGCTGTGGCGGACGGACATCGTCCCCACGGATCGCGGCCGAAAGGCCCACCAGAATCGGAGGCCGAGAGGCCTCGCAAGCGACCGTAGTTCGAAAGCCGGCCCACTGGCGGCGATAGCTCGAAGCCAGACGGGCGGACCTCGAACGGAGCGCAGCCGCTCCTTGAAAACTGCACAGTGTGCCAAAAGCCAGTGCACATGCACCCCGCCTTTGGGATCAGCCGCGGAGCCCCGTTGTGGGTCCGCACACGGCTGAGAAACGAGGCGGACGTATGAAAACTGGTTCCGGACAGCTAAGCAACAACCAGCTGTTCTTGAACTGGATTGATTCACCGTGGCCAGGCAGGTCGCCGTATCCTTTGCGGCCCTGCGCACGGTGGACTCTTCATCCGCGGATCTGAAGGCAACCGGGCTCCGGCTCGGTGTTGAAGATCTCTAATGGAGAGTTTGATCCTGGCTCAGGACGAACGCTGGCGGCGCGCCTAACACATGCAAGTCGAGGGAGAACCGATCCCTTCGGGGATCGGGGAGACCGGCGAACGGGTGAGTAACACGTGAGGAACTTACCCCGTAGACCGGAATAACCACGGGAAACTGTGGCTAATGCCGGATGACCTCCACAGTCCGCATGGGCGGTGGAGCAAATGGTCAGCCGCTACGGGATGGCCTCGCGGCCTATCAGCTTGTTGGTGGGGTAACGGCCCACCAAGGCTACGACGGGTAGCTGGCGTGAGAGCGCGACCAGCCACACTGGGACTGAGACACGGCCCAGACTCCTACGGGAGGCAGCAGTGGGGAATCTTGCGCTATG
>Ga0247713_1000939_pt1 | contig 15735 bp, 13 predicted proteins | sample 21E_NmetaG_FD_189936 | JGI IMG/M metagenome (GOLD analysis project Ga0247713, IMG submission 189936) | Soil microbial communities from hillslope of Landscape Evolution Observatory, University of Arizona, Oracle, AZ, United States - 2-1-E_N | ecosystem: Engineered > Artificial ecosystem >... | reverse complement strand
CCACCAAGGCCCCCAGGCCCGCTGCCGCCCCCAAGGCCGCAGCGCCGGCCCCGGCGACCATCACCGCTCCCGCGGCGCCGGCGCCCGTCGTCGCCGCCGTCACCAAGGTCGCCCGGCGGGTGCCCACCGCCGCCGAGGTCCAGGGCGTCATCACCGAACTGAAGAGGCGGGTGCCCATCCTGAACTTCGTGGCCATCGCCCCCGCCCAGATCGACCAGGTCGGCGACCAGGTCTGCTCCGCCTTCGACAACGGCCAGTCCTTCGCCCAGGTGAAGTCCACCGGCCTGTCGATGATCCCGCCCACCGTCTCCGTACCCGTCGGCACAGACGACTGGGCCGTCCGCCAAGCCGTGACCCTGTACTGCCCCGGGCACGCCAACAAGCTCGTCTGAGGAGCGCATCCCGCCATGGCCATGTTGATGAGAGCCGAAACCGCCGCCACCGAGCCGGCGCTGCACCTGGTCGACCCGGGACCGGCAGCCAAGGCCATCAACGCGGTCAAGCTCTACGGTGACGCCGACACGTCGGTCCGGGCCCTCGACGGCGTGGACGTCGAGTTCGAGGCGGGCCGGTTCACGGCCATCATGGGCCCGTCGGGCTCGGGCAAGTCGACCCTCCTGCACTGCCTGGCCGGCCTGGACAGCCTCACCTCGGGCTCCATCTCGATCGGCTCGACGATCCTCGGCACCCTCCGGGAGCGCCAGCTCACCCGCCTGCGCCGGGACCGGATCGGCTTCATCTTCCAGGCGTTCAACCTGCTCCCCACGCTGACCGCGGCCGAGAACATCACCCTTCCCCTGGCCCTGGCCGGCCGCAAGCCGGACCAGGCATGGTTCGACAAGGTCGTCGACGTCGTCGGCCTCCGCCCGCGCCTGCACCACCGGCCGGCGGAGCTCTCCGGTGGCCAGCAGCAGCGGGTGGCCGCGGCCCGGGCCCTCGTGTCGCGGCCGGAGATCATCCTGGCCGACGAGCCCACCGGCAACCTCGACTCCAAGGCCGGCGGCGAGCTCCTCGCCTTCATGCGCCGGGCCGTCGACGGGTTCGGCCAGACGATCGTCATGGTCACCCACGACCCCGTGGCCGCGTCCTTCGCCGACCGCATCGTGTTCCTGGCCGACGGCAAGGTCGTCGACGAGATGTTCGAGCCCACCGCCGAGCGCGCCATCGACCACATGAAGCAACTGGGCGCGTAACAAAACCATGAAGCGGCTGCTGCGGGGAGCGCTGCACCAGGGGGTCCGGCTCCTCGGCACCGCGCTGGCGGTGGCCCTGGCCGTCACCCTCGTCTCCGGGACGTTCATCCTCACCGACACCGTCGACGGCGCCTTCCGCCGGGCCTCGGCCGATGTGGGCGGCACGTCCGACCTCATCATCCGCTCCACCGCCCACTTCGCGGCCCAGGGCAACAGCCTGCCCGAGCGGGAGCCGGTCCCCGAGTCACTGGTGGCCAGGGTCGCCGCCATCCCCGGAGTCAAGTCGGCGTGGGCGGCCATCCAGGGCTACGCCGAGCTGATCGACAAGCAGGGCAAGGCCATCCAGGCCAAGGGCCTGCCCACGGTGGGAAGCAGCGTGACCCCCGACGTCGCCCTGGCCTCCGGGCGCCCGCCGGCGGGACCCGACGAGATCGCCATCGACATCGAGACCGCCCGCCAGCACGGCCTGGTGCTGGGCGACAAGGTCAAGGTGCTGTTCTCGGGCACCACCCAGGAATTCACCATCGGCGGCCTCCTGCAAGCCGCCGGCGACGTCGTGGCCTCCACCAAGGCCATCTTCGACTCGGTCACGGCCCAGCGGGTGCTCGGGGTGCAGGGCCAGGTCGACGCCATCCCGGTCAAGGCCGAGCCGGGGCTGAGCCATGAAGAACTCCGGGCCCGCATCAACGCCGCCCTGCCCGACGAATACGAGGCGGTGACGACCAAGCAGGTCGCCGCCGAGTCGGCCGAGTCGTGGACCAAATCGGTGGCCTTCCTGCCCACCGCCCTCCTCCTGTTCGCAGCCGTGGCGCTGCTCGTCGGGGCCTTCATCATCTGCAACACGTTCTCGATCCTGGTGGGTCAGCGGGCCCGGGAGTTGGCCCTGCTCCGCTCCCTCGGCGCCAGCCGGGCCCAGCTGACCGCCTCGGTGCTGTGCGAGGCGATCGCCGTCGGCGTGGTGGGGTCTCTCGCCGGCGTGCTGGCCGGCTTCGGGGCGGCGCGCGGGCTGCTCGCCCTCTTCGGCGCCATGGGGTACGAGCTGCCGGCCACCGGTGCCGTCTTCCTCCCCAGGACCGCCGTCGTGGCGGTCATCGTCGGCGTGGTGGTGACCGTCCTCGCCGCCGTCCCGCCCGCCCGGCGGGCCACGAAGGCCGAGCCGGTCGGAGTGCTCCGGGGCACCGCCGGCGCCCGCACCGGATCGGCGGTCCGTCCCCGGCTCATCGTCGGCACCGGCTTGGGCGCCGCCGGCCTGGCCACCCTGCTCACCGGCGTGCTCGGCGGCGGGAGCCGGCCGGTCGTGGCCGTCGGCATCGGCGCAGCCGGGCTGCTGGCCGGCCTCTTCGTGCTCCTGCCGCTGGTGGCCCAGCCGGCGGCGTTCCTGCTCGGCTCGCCGCTGGTGCGCTTCATGGGCGAGCCCGGTTTCCTGGGCCGGGAGAACGCCATGCGCAGCCCCCGCCGGACCGCCTCCACGGCCGCCGCGCTCATGATCGGCATCGGCCTGATAGGCGTGGTCGCCATCCTCTCCGCCTCGGTCAAGGAGTCCGCCAGCCGCACCGTCGACGAAAGCCTGCGGGCCGACTTCGTGCTCACCCCCACCGGCCTGGGCGGAGCGGTGAGCGGTGTGCCGCCGGTCGTGGTCGACCGCCTGCGCAAGACGCCGGCGGTGGCCACCGTCTCGGAGATCCGCGGCGGCCAGTGGGGCCTCGACGGCCGGACCCAGACCCTCCTGGCCGTCGACCCCAAGACGGTCACGGCCATGCACGAGGTCGATGCCGGATCGGCCGCCGCCGTCGCCCGGCTGGACGACACCGGCGTGATCGTGCGGGACACCGTCGCCGAGCGCTACGGGTGGGTCGTCGGCGACAAGGTGCCGATGACCTTCGCCAAGACCGGCACCCGCCAGATGAAGCTGCAGGGCGTGTTCTCCTCCACTGCGGTGCGAACGGACTTCGTCATCACCCTCGGCGCCTACAAGGCCAATTACGCCCAGATCTTCGCTCTCGAGGTCGACGTGGCCCTCGCGCCCGGGGTGACCCCTGCGGCGGGCCGGGCCGCCATCGAGGAGGCACTGGCCGACTACCCGGTGGTCAAGGTCATGGACCACGCCGAGGTCCTGGCCGCCGCCGACGCCCAGGTCGACCGCCTGCTGGTGCCGGTGACCGCGCTGCTCGCCCTGTCCGTGCTCATCGCCCTCCTGGGCATCGCCAACACCCTCGCCCTGTCCATCTCCGAGCGGACCCGGGAGGTGGGACTGCTGCGGGCGCTGGGCATGGCCCGTACCCAGCTGCGGTCGATGATCCGCTCGGAGGCGGCGATCATCGCCTGCCTGGGGGGCGCCCTGGGCGTGGTCGTGGCCCTCTTCTTCGGCTGGGCGCTGGTGAGGTCGATGGGCACGCTGGGGGTCACCGAGCTGGTGTTCCCGTTCGGTCAGCTCACCGGACTCGCCCTCCTGGCCACGGTCGCCGGCGTGCTGGCCGCCATCCTCCCGGCCCGCAAGGCCGCGTCCCTCGAGGTCCTCAAGGCCATCAGCAGCGACCGCTGACAACCTGGCCGCCCCCGACGTGGGAACCCCGGGCTGCATCCGTGACACCGGCGGCGCCGGCGGCGACCTGGTCGTGTACCCGGGCGCCGCCGGCCGGCGCCTGGCCGAGGTGCGCGCCGACCCTGAGCGCGGCGCCCGCCGGGTGAGCTTGGAGCCCGGCGACTCGGTCGTGCTCCTCGGCGGCATCGTCCCCCACCTGGTGACGCCGCTCGGGGAAGGTCACGTCCGGGTCGTCGCCCCGCTCTGCTACCACCTGGCGACCCCGCTCGGCTGACCCCCGGGCCGGCGGTCGACGGGCGTTGCGGGGCGGCCGGGCCAGCAGCGACCGTTTCGTGGGCCACGCCCGGCCTCTCGGCCCGGCAGCGGGACGGCGGGGGTGACAGTGTGAGTGGCATGGGTCGCTCGCTCAGGTTGCTGGTCGCCGTCGCCGTGCTGGCCGCCGCCGGCTTGGGCTGTGGCGGTTCGTCGGAGGATGCCGACCCCATCGAGGACGACATCGACGTGGTCGCCCCCGGCCCCGACTCGCCCGACTGCCCGGTCCGCAACCACCTCGCCGCCGAGGCCAACGGGCGCACCCGGGCCGGCGTCGACCCGCCGATCGACTACTCCTTCCTGGAAGCCCGCCAGGGCGGCTGCCACCCGGTGCGCTTCAACCCGTGCGAGCCGATCCACTACGTCGTCAATGCCGCCCTCGCCCCTCCGGGGGCGGTCGGAGACCTCCAGGCGGCCATGCGCCTGCTGGAACAGGCCAGCGGGCTGACGTTCGTGAACGACGGGCCGACCGACGAGCGGGGCGAGGTGTCCCGCCCGCGGTCGCAGCCGGAGCGCTACGGTGCCCGCTGGGCGCCCGTCCTGGTGGTGTGGGACCACGGTGACCGGTTCCGGATGGACGTCAGCAACCCGGCCGGCGGCATCGCCGCGTCGGTCGACGGCGTCTCGGTCACGGGCATGCTGATCGTCAACGTCGACACCCTGATCGAGGGCACCTTCCCCCCGAGCGGGTTCGGGCCGGGCGGCAGCTGGGGCCGGGTCTTCCTCCACGAGCTCGGCCATCTCGTCGGCCTGGGCCACGTCGCCCGGTCCGACCAGATCATGTTCCCCGAGCTCGGCGTGCAGCGGGGCCGGGCCGAGTACCACGCCGGCGACCTCGCCGGCCTGCGCCTCATCGGCAAGGAGGCCGGCTGCCTCCCGACGCCGGCGCCGCCGGCGCCGGCCCGCCGCTGATCGCCCACGGCTTGGGACACGCAAGCGGATGGGTAGCGTGACGTGGTGTCAGCTCCATTGCGCTCTTGGGTCACCAAGGCCGCCGTCCCGGCCGGGGCCGGCCTGGCGCTGACCTACGCCTACGCCTACGGCACGGCGCGCTACCGGCGCGACGCCCGGCGAGGCTACGAACTCCACGACCCGCCCCAGCCCGGCACGGCGGCGTTCGCCCGCCTGGTCGAGGGCGCCACCGGGGCGCCGTGGCGCACCGGCAACCGGGTGACGATCCTCCGCAACGGCGACCGGACGTTCGGCTCCATGCTGGACGCCATCGCCGCGGCCAAGTCGACGATCGACCTGTCGTCGTACATCATCTGGCCCGGCAAGATCACCGACCGCTTCACCGAGGCCATGTGCGAGCGGGCCGAGGCCGGCGTCGAGGTCAACGTGGTGGTCGACGCCTACGGCTCGGCCAAGTGGGCCGGCCACGCCACGGTGACGGCCCTGGAGGAGGCCGGCGCCACTGTCATGTTCTTCCGCCCGCCGACGTGGTACGCCCTCGACAAGCTCAACAACCGCATGCACCGCCGGCTCTTGATCGTCGACGGGACGATCGGCTTCGCCGGCGGCGTGGGCATCGCCGACGTGTGGACCGGCGACGCCCAGGACCCTGAGCACTGGCGGGAGACCCACCTGCAGGTCGAGGGGCCGGCGGTGCGCGACATTCTCGGCGGGTTCATGGAGAACTGGGCCGAGGCGGCCCACGTGGTGATCGACGCCACCCACTTCCCCGAATTGGAGACCTTCGACGACGGCGTGGGCCTGCAGGTCGTCCGCAGCTCACCTCGCTCGGGAGGCACGTCGACCAGCCAGCTCTTCTACGCGGCCATCGCCGGTGCCAAGGAACGGCTGTGGATCACCACCGCCTACTTCACACCGGACGAGGCCTTCCTCGACCTGCTCTGCGAGGCGCCGGCCCGGGGCGTCGACGTGCGCATCCTGGTCAACGGGCGCAACGTCGACAAGGAGGTGGTCCGGGAAGCCGGACAGCGCCACTACGGCCGGCTGCTGGAGGCCGGCGTGCGCATCTCCGAGTACCAGCAGACGATGCTGCACGCCAAGACGATGATCGTCGACGGCTGGGCCAACATCGGCTCCAGCAACCTCGATCACCGCTCCCTGGGCCTCGATGACGAGCTCATGGTCGCCTTCTCCGACCGGGTTCTGGTCGAAGAGATCGTGCAGCACTTTCACGACGACCTGAAGGTCTCCGAGGAGTTCGACATCGACCGGTGGCGCCGGCGGTCGCTAGCCAAGCGGGCCAGGGAGTCCGCCGGCGACCTGTTCCGCCAGTCGTTCTAGCCTCAGTCTTCGCCGAGGTAGGCCTTGCGCACGCCCTCGTCCTGGAGGAGGTGGGCGCCGGTCCCCGACAACACCACCCGGCCGGTCTCCAGGACGTGGCCGTGGTCGGCCAGGCCGAGCGCGGCCTGGGCGTTCTGCCCCACGAGCAGCAGGGTCGTACCACGGGACTTCAGCTCGCCCAGGGTCTGGAAGATGGTCTGCATGACGAGGGGCGACAGGCCCATCGACGGCTCGTCGAGCATGAGCAGCCGGGGCCGGCTCATCAGGGCCCGACCGATGGCGAGCATCTGCTGCTCGCCGCCCGACAGCGTGCCCGCGGCCTGGGTCCGGCGCTGGGCCAGCACGGGAAACAGCTCGTAGACCATGGACACGTCGGCCTCCACCTCGCCGTCGTGGCGGCGGTAGGCGCCCAGGTCGAGGTTCTCCCGGATCGTCATGCGGTGGAACAGCCGCCGGCCCTCGGGGGCGTGGGCCACGCCCAGGGCGACGATCTCGTGCGCCGCCAGCCCGTCGATGCGCCGGCCGTCGAGGCGGACCTCGCCGGCGCTGGGCCGCTGGAGGCCGGACAGGGTACGCAGCGTGGTGGTCTTGCCGGCGCCGTTGCTGCCGATGAGGGCGACCACCTGGCCGGCGTCGACGTCGAAGCTGATGCCCCGCACGGCCTCGATCTGCCCGTAGGCGACTCGGAGGTCGCGGACTTCCAGCAGGGCGGCCATCAGGCCGTCGGCGCACCCAGGTAGGCCTCGATGACCCGGGCGTCGCCCTGCACCTCTGCCGGTGTGCCCTCGACCAGCTTGCGGCCCTGGACGAGGACGGCCACCCGGTCGCACAGGCCGAAGATGAAGCGCATGTCGTGCTCGATGACCGCCACGGCGACGCCCCGGTCGCGGATGCGCCGGACCAGGTCGGCAGCGGCGCGTGTCTCCGCCGCGTTCATCCCCGCCCGGGGCTCGTCCAGCAGGAGGACGCCCGGTTCGCTGGCCAAGGCCCGGGCGATCTCCAGCCGGCGCTGGTCGCCGTAGGAGAGGTTGCGGGCCAGGGTGTCGCCCTGGCGCCGCAGCCCGACGAACTCCAGCAGCTCGTCGGCCTTGTCCGCCGACTCCCGTTCCTCCCGCCGGAACCTCGGTCCCCGCCCGATGGCCGCCGCCAGCCCCACGCGGGTGCGGCAGTGCCGGCCCACGAGCACGTTCTCGAAGACCGTCATGTGCGGGAACAGGCGGATGTTCTGGAACGTGCGGGCCACGCCGGCCTTGGTGAAGCGGTCGGGCCGCCCCGACAGCACCTGGCCCCGGAACCGGATCTCGCCGGCGGTGGGCGCGTCCAGCCCGCTCATGCAGTTGAAAAGCGTGGTCTTGCCCGCCCCGTTGGGGCCGATGACCCCGACGATGTCGCCCTCACCCACGTCGAGGTCGACGGAGTCCACCGCCAGAAGCCCCTCGAACCGCTTGGTGACGCCCCGAACCTCCAACAGACTCATTGCGGCGGCCCGACTGCGCATTTGGCACGCCTATACCGGGTCAAATGCTCACTCATGCGGAGAGCGGCCCTCCCGGCGCCGGCCCGCTGGCCCCGGCCAGGCCGGGCACGCCCTCGGGCGCCTCCGACCGCAGCTCCCGCCGCCGGCGCTTGCTGGGCACCAGGCCCTCAGGGCGGAAGCGCATGACGAGGATGAGGGCGGCGCCGAAGAGCAAGAGCCGCTTGTCCTGGAACGCCCGCAGCTTCTCGGGGATCACGAAGAGCGCGGTGGACCCCAGCAGCGCCCCCGGCACGGTGCCCATCCCGCCCAGGACGACGGCCGCCACCAGGAGGATGGACTCCAGGAACGTGTAGGAATCGGGCGACACCTGGGTGGTGACGTGGGCGTTGACCGTGCCGGCGGCGCCGGCCAGGAAGGCGCCGATGGCGAAGGCGAGCAGCTTCAGGCGGATGGTGTCGATGCCGCTGGCGGCGGCGGCCAGCTCGTCCTCGCGGATGGCGACCCACGCCCGGCCGATGCGGCTGTCGTTCAGCCGGGTGAAGACGAGGATGGCGCCGGCGATGAGCAGCAGCTCGACGAAGTAGTAGTTGGCGAAACCGGGCAGGGTGACGCCGAACAGCTCGTGTGACTCCCCGAAGTCGAAGCCGCCGAGGGCCAGATCCGGCACCCCGGAGATCCCGTTCGGTCCCCGGGTCAGGCCGTCCCAGTTGTTGGCCGTGATCCGGAAGATCTCGCCGAAACCGAGCGTCACGATGGCCAGGTAGTCGCCCCGCAGTCGCAGCGTGGGGGTCCCGATCACCAGGCCGAAGACGGCGGCGATGCAGCCACCGAGGATGACCACCAGCATGAAGGGCAGGTGGATGTTGGTCGTGGTCAGGGCGGCGTTGGAGAACAGGGCGCCGACGTAGGCGCCCACGCCGAAGAAGGCGACATAGCCGAGGTCGAGCAGCCCGGCCAGGCCCACCACCACGTTGAGCCCGATGGCCGCCACCGCGAACACGCCGATGGAAGCGAAGACCCGGATCCAGTAGGCGTTGCCCTGCTGGGTGAAGGGGAAGGCCACCGCCGCCGCCGCCCCGAGCAGCATGGCCATCCGGTGGTGGCGGGCGAAGAGCACGGCCAGCGCGGAGAAGACGCCGAGGTGGTGGAGGGTGACCGAGGCGAACACCAGCAACACCAGGAAGGAGATGAACCGGCTGGACTCGGCGATCTCCAGCCCCCACACCACCGCGCCCAGCACCGCCAGCAGGGCGACGGCGATGGCCCCCACCTCCAGCGCCGGCGCCAGCCGGGGCCACTCGTCGGGCGCCGGCTCCCCCGCCGGCAGCCGCCATGCGGCGAAGCTCAGGGCGCCGGCGCCGGCCAGCGCCAGCCACGCGCCCCACGCCACCGTTCCCAGCCCGCCGCCCTGGTCGGCGATGGCGACGATATTCATGACGACGATGGCGCCGGCGCCCACGGCCGCGAACAGGGCCGCCCGCCGGCGGCCACCCACGTCGACGGCAAAGAGCACGGCGCCGGCGGTGAGGAGGAGGGCGAACAGACGGGCGCCTCCGGGGAAGCCGGCGAGGGTCATCTTGCCCGGGAAGCCGGCGAAGGTCGCCCACGGCGACACGCTGCCGGCGACCAGGCCGGCCGCCCCGGCCACCGCCAGTGCCGGCGGCTTCACCAGCCTGAGCCTCACGCCCGGGTCGCCACCCGCTCGCCCAGCAACCCGCCGGGGCGGACCACCAGCACGGCGATGAGCACGACGAAAGCCCACACGTCCTTCCACGACGAGCCGTGGGGGACGTACTGCGTCGCCATGGCCTCCACGATGCCGAGGAGGAACCCGCCCAGGACCGCGCCGGTGATGTTGCCGATACCGCCCAGCACGGCGGCGGTGAAGGCCTTCAGGCCGGAGATGAACCCGATGCGGAAGTCGATCTGGGCGAAGCGCATTCCCTGCATGACGCCGGCCACCGCGGCGAGGGCGGCGCCGATGACGAAGGTGATGACGATCACCCGGTCGACGTCGATCCCCATGAGCTTGGCGCTCTCAGGGTCCTGGGACGTGGCCCGCATGGCCTTGCCGGTCTTGGTCCTCTTGACGAAAACCTGCAGGGCGATCATGAGAGCCACGGCGACCACGACGACGAACACCGACACCCACGGCACGGTGACGCCTGCCACCTCGAAGGTGCCGCTGGAGATCAGCTGGGGAAAGGCCTGCTGGCGCTTGCCGTCCGGGTAGAACAGCCGGACCGCCTCCTGGAGGAAGATCGACACCCCGATGGCCGTGATCAGTGGCGCCAGCCGCGGGGCGTTCCGCAGCGGCCGGTACGCCAGCCGCTCCATGAGGACCGCCACCGCGATGGACACGATCATGGCCACGAGGAGCACCGCCGGCAGGGCGACCCACACGTTCGTCGTCATCGAGTCAGGCAGCCAGTAGCGGTAGACGGTCAGCCCGCCGAAGGCGCCGACCATGAAGATCTCGCCGTGGGCGAAGTTGATCAGCTGGATGATCCCGTAGACCATCGTGTAGCCGAGGGCGATCAGGCCGTACGTCGCCCCCAGCACGGTGCCGTTGACGAGCTGCTGGGCAAACTGTCTCAGCCCTTGAACTCCCCCGTCTTGACGGGCTTGAACTCGCCGTTCTCGACCTTGTACATGGTCAGCGTCTTGGTGACCGTGTCGCCGAAGTTGTCGAACGCCACCTTGCCGCTGGCCCCGCCGAAGTCGACCTTGCCGACGGCCTCGATCACCTTGCGGCGCACGCTGTCGTCGACGGCGTTGGCCGAGCCCAGGGCCGTGGGCAGCACGTTGATGATGGCGTTGGCCGCGTCGTAGGCCAAGGCGCCGTACGGCGAGTAGGAGTCGCGGAAGTTGGCCGCCTTGTAGTCGTCGAGGAACTGCTTGGCGGAGGCCTGCTGCTCGGGCGGGGCACCGACGGAGGTCCCGAAGTCGCCGTTGGCCGCCGGGCCGGCGGTCTTGGCGTAGGTGGGATCGACGATCCCGTCGCCGCCCATCACCGGCACCCGCATGGCCTGGGGCCCCTTGGCCTGGTTGGTGATCAGCGAGCCCTCCGGGTACTCCCCGCCGTAGAAGATGAGGTCCGGGTTCAGGGGCTTGATCTTGGAGAGGACGGCCGAGAAGTCCTTGTCACCGGGGTTGATGGTCTCGGTGGCGGCGATCTTGCCGCCCTTCTTCTCGAACTGGCCCCGGAAAGAGTCGGCCAGGCCCTGCCCGTAGGCCTTCTTGTCGTGGATGATGGCGACGTTGCGGGCTCGGAGGTCGTCGTAGGCGTAGTCGGCGGCGAAGCCGCCCTGGAGGGAGTCCAGGGTGGCGGTGCGGAAGTAGTTCTTGTACGGGCGGCTGGGGCTGGTCCTGAAGTTCTGGCCCCGGGTCAGGGTGTCGTTGGTGTTGCCGGGCGAGACCTGCACGATGTTGGCCCGCTCCAGCACCGGCGCCACCTGGAGGGCCACGCTGGAGTTGTAGGTGCCGACCACGCCGACGACGGCCGCGTCGGAGGCCAGCTTGGCCGCCGCCTGGGCGCCGACCTCGGGCTTGGCCGCGTCGTCCTCGGCCGCCAGCTCGATGCGCCAGCCGGGGACCTTGTTCTTCTCGTTGGCCTGCCGGATCGCCAGCTCGACCGAGTTCCTGATGCCCGTACCGGTGGCCGTCAGGTCACCGGAGAGCGGCGCGATCACGCCGATCTTGACCACCTTCGTGCCCTGGGACGCTCCTCCGCCGGTCTCCTCCTCATCGCCGCCTCCACACGCGGTGGCCAGTAGCAGCGGGAGGGCCACTATGGCCGACCACCGCCAGCGACGCCTTGCACTTCCGGGCATGCCCACCCTCCTTGAACAGTTCCCCTGGGGCGCCAACTCTCCCACGACCGGGTGGCCTACTGCAGGGATCTCCGTCGCCCTCAGCGGTCGAATCTGCTCACCGTCTCGACGTGGAAGGTGTGGGGGAAGGCGTCGACGAGGGCCACCGACGCCAGCCGGTAGCCGGCCTCGCCCAGCAGCACGGTGTCGCGCGCCAGTGAGGCGGGGTCGCAGCTGACGAGGACGACCCGTGGGGCGCCGGCGGCGGCCACCGCGGCGGCGCCGGGGCGGCCCAGCCCGGAGCGGGACGGGTCGGCGACCACCACGCCGGCCGGGGCCGGTCGCCAGCGGCCGACCTCGCCGCCGACCACGGTGGCGCCCAGGTCGGCCAGGTTGACCCGGGCGTCGGCGACGGCCGAGCGGTCACTCTCGACCGCGACCACCCGGGCGCGGCGGCGGGCGCCGATGGTGGAGGCGAAGAGGCCGACGCCGGCGTAAAGGTCGACGAGGACCCCTCCCTCGGCCAGCGCGTCCCCGACGGCGGCGTCGACGGCGGTGACCAGCGCCGCGGCCACGACCGGGCCGGGCTGGAAGAAGGAGCCGGCGGAGACGCGGAAGCGCCGGCCCCCGACCTCCTCGTGCACGAAGGCGGGCCGGCGGTCGCCCTCCTGGAAGACCGAAACGCCTTCGGGCACCTCCACCCGCTCGGCGGCCCGGTCCACGACGACCAGCCGTTCGCCCGTCGCCACCGACGCCCGGAGCAGCACCTCGCCGGCGCCCGGGTAACGGCCGGCAACGATCAGCTCCTCGAGAAGCGGGTGGGCGACGAGACATGCGTCGGTCTCGATGGCACCGGAGCCGGCGTGGGGCCGGTGCCCGGCGCGACCGGTGGCGGGTGACACGGCGAGGCGGGCGGTCGTGCGCTGCGCCGGCCCGTCGAGGGGTACCGCCGCCGGCGCCGGCGGTTCGACGAGCTTGGCGATCCGGCGCAGGGCGTCGACGACGATCTCCGCTTTGAGCCGGGTCTGGGCGGCGGGCGACACGTGCTGCCACGTACAACCGCCGCAGCCGGCCGCCAGCGCCGCGCACGGTGGCGCCACCCGGTCGGGCGAGGGCTCCAGGACCTCGACGGCCACCGCCCTGGCGAAGTCCTTGCGGGCCTCGGTGACCCGGGCCCGCACCCGCTCCCCCGGCAACGCCCCCTCGACGAACACCACCCGGCCGCCGGCGTCACGGGCCAGTGCCGCCCCACCGGCAGCCATCGTCGCCGGCTGCAGGACGAGCTCGGTCACTGGCCTACCCTCTTCCGAGGGCAGTCCGGTGAATGTCTGCTGCACCGAGCTCCCGGGCCGGTCATGCCAGCGCTTCCACCACGCCGGCGACCTCGTCCGGTCCCGGCATGGCGTCGATCTCGGCCTTCACGCGTCGGGCCGCGCCGGCGAACGCCGGCTCACCGAGCAGCCGGCCCACCGCGGCGTGCACCGCCTCGGGGGACGCGTCGGCCGGTAGCAGGGTGATCGCCGCCCCGCTCGCCGCCCCTTGGGCGGCGTTGATGAACTGGTCGGCGGCCTGGGGCAGGCAGAGCTGGGGGATGCCCATGCCCAGGGCGGCCAGGAACGTCCCTGAGCCGGCGTGGGAGACGACGGCGGCACACGCCGGCAGGACCCGGGTCTGGGGCACGTAGCGCTCGATCGTCACGTTGCCCGGCACCGGGCCGAGGGCCGCCGGGTCGCCCTGAGGCCCGACGGTGACCAGCACGTCGACGTCGTGGCCGGCGGCGCCCGTCACCGCGGCCCGGAACGCCGGCCCCGGTTCGTTGAACAGGGTGCCGAAGGTGAGGTAGACGAGCGGCCGCCCGGCGCCGGCCCCCGCCACGCCTACGCCGGCGCCGTCCTCGTCCACGGGCACCGGCCGCAGCGGCTGGAGGCGGCCGATGTGGGCGTCGCCGCCCGGGCGCATCGAGGGCGGGTAGATGTCGAGGTACAGGTGGTCGTAGCAGCCGGCGTACGGGCGCGGCGCAAGCCCCACCGATCGCCACAGACCCGCCATTTCGTCGGCGGCGGCGGCCACACGCGGCGCCGGCAGCAGGGCCCCGAAGCTGTGGGCGGCATTGGGCACCCCGGCCCGGGCTGCGGCCACGGGGCCGGCCAGCTCGGCGGCGTCGTGGACCAGCAACGCCGGCCGCCACCGGTCCATCACCGGCAGCAGGTCGGCCAGCATCGGCGGGGCGGCGATCTCGGCGAAGAGGATCGGGAACATGCGCTCCGGGCGCTGCGCCGGCGGCAGATCCAGCACCTCCGGGTGGCGCCGGGCGAGCTCGGCGTGGCGCGGGGCCACGCCGATACCGGCGGCGAAGGTCTCGAATCCGGCTGATCCCACCCGCGACCGCCCTTCGGGAGCGACCGCCCACCCCACCTCGTGGCCCCGGGCGGCCAACGCCGACGCCAGCGGCAGCATCGGGTGGATGTGACCCAGGCCCGGGGTGCTGGTGAAGAGGATCCTCACGTCTTCTTGGCCCGGCTGGGGGCGACCCGGGGCGGCTCCCCGGGCATCTTGGGGTAGACGGGCGGCCACGGCGCGTCGGGCAGGCCGGCGGCCTGGTCCCGCCGGTGAAGGTCGAGCACCGGCTCCAGGGACTGGGGCTCGGCGTCCATGGGCGACCACGGGTCGCCCGTGGCGGCCACCCGGGCGGGCACGGTGGCCATGGTGAGGGCGTCGATGTCGATGGCTTCCAGCTCGTCCCATCCGAAGGGCGTCGAAACCTGGGCGCCGGGCCGCGCCCGCACGCACCAGGCGCCGAAGATCGTCTTGTGGGGCGCGTTCTGGTTGAAGTCGACGAAGACCCGGGTGCCCCGCTCCTCCTTCCACCAGGCGGCGGTCATCAGCTCGGGCCGGCGCCGCTCCAGCTCCCGGGCCACGGCCACCGCCGCCGCCCGCACCTCGTACGACGTCCACCGTGGCTGCAGGCGCACGTAGATGTGGATGCCCCGGTTGCCCGTCGTCTTGGGCAGGGCCAGCACGCCGAGCTCCTCGAACAAGGTGCGGACCTCGACCGCCGCCTCCTGCACCATCGGGAACGTCGCGCCCGGCGTGGGGTCCAGGTCGATGCGCAGCTCGTCGGCGTGCTCGAGGTCCGACGCTCGGGTGGGCCACACGTGAAAGCCGAGGCAGGCCAGGTTCACGGCCCAGAACACATGGGCCAGGTCGGCGACCACCAGGGCGTCGGACGTGGTGCCGTTGGGGGTGCTGACCACCGCGGTCTGCAGCCACTCCGGGCGCGACTCGGGGACGCGCTTCTGGAAGAACGACTGCTTGCCCGCTCCGTTCGGGAAGCGCTGCAGCAGCACGGGCCGGCCGCCGATGGCCGCCAGCAACGGTCCGGCCACCGCCTCGTAGTAGCAGGCCAGGTCCAGCTTGGTCTCGCCCCGCTCGGCGAAGAACACCTTGTCGGGATGGGTGATCGTCACCTGGTGGCCGGCGGCCTCCAGCACGACGCCGTCATCAGCCATGGGTTCGACGGTAGCCCCGTACCCTGGGCCCATGAAGACCGCCGTGGACGAAATCGCCGAGGGCATCTATCGCATCGCCAGCTACCTGCCCGACGCGTCACCGGGCGAGGGCCTCACTTTCAACCAGTTCCTGATCGACGCCGAGGACCCCTTCCTGTTCCACACCGGTCCCCGCCTGATGTTCCCCGAGATCGAGGAGGCCGCGGCCCGGATCATGAACCTCGACCGCATCCGGTGGATCTCCTTCGGCCACTTCGAGTCCGACGAGTGCGGCTCGATGAACCGCTGGCTGGCCGCGGCACCCGAGGCCACCCTGATCGTCGGACAGGTGACGGCCCAGATCTCGGTGGCCGACCTGGCCAACCGCACGCCCCAGGAGTGGCCCGACGGCGAGCTGCTCGACCTGGGCGGCAAGCGGGTGCGCCGCATCGACACCCCCCATGTCCTGCACGGCTGGGACGCCGGCCTGGTGTTCGAGGAGGCCACCGGCACCCTCCTGTGCGGCGACCTCTTCACCCACACCGGCGGCGGCCCCCCAACCACCGAGGACGACGTGGTCGAGCGGGCCTTCGCCGCCGAAGACCTCTTCAAAGGCCAGACCGCCCTCACGCCCGCCACCGCCCCCACCATCCGCAAG
>Ga0247713_1000937_pt1 | contig 15830 bp, 17 predicted proteins | sample 21E_NmetaG_FD_189936 | JGI IMG/M metagenome (GOLD analysis project Ga0247713, IMG submission 189936) | Soil microbial communities from hillslope of Landscape Evolution Observatory, University of Arizona, Oracle, AZ, United States - 2-1-E_N | ecosystem: Engineered > Artificial ecosystem >... | reverse complement strand
CCGCGAGCGCGGCGCCCGTGCTCGCGGAGCTCGAGCGGTCGCGCATCCGCGTCGACTCGATCGAGCTGGAGGACCTCGAGGGGCAGCGGAACGTCATCGTCGCGCTGCGCGCGGGCGCCGGCGAGCGCACGAGCGAGCTCCTCGAGCGGCTGTCGGCGCTCGACGAGGTCGACCGCGTCGAGTGGACGCCGTGAGGGCCGTCCTCGCTTCGGGCAACGCGCACAAGCTGGGCGAGCTCCGCGCGGCGCTGCCGGGGTGGGAGCTCGAGCTCCTGGGCGCGGCCGAGTACCCGCCGGAGGAGGGGCCCGGGTACTACGACAACGCGCTCGGGAAGGCGCGGTTCGGGCGCTCCCTCGCCGGCGGCGAGGCGTGGGTGCTCGGCGAGGACTCCGGGATCGAGGCGGCGGGGCTCGGCGGCCGCCCCGGCGTCGAGTCGGCGCGGTGGGCCGACGACGGCGTCGCGCAGCTCCTCCACGAGCTCGCCGGCGTCGCCGACCGCCGGGCGCGGTACGTGTGCGAGCTCGTCGCGCTCGGGCCCGACGGAGAGGAGGTGCGCGCGAGCGGGACCCTCGACGGTGAGATCGCGCGCGAGCGCCGCGGCTCCGAGGGGTTCGGCTACGACCCGATCTTCGTCCCGGCGGGGGAGACGCGCACCGTCGCCGAGCTCGGCGACGACTGGAAGGCGCGGCACTCGCACCGTGCGCGCGCCGCCGCCGCGCTCCGGCGCGCGCTCGAGGAGTGACGGGTTTCCGCGGCGGCGTCCGCGGAACGTGAGTCGAAACTCGACGGAAGGGGTCGCATGGACGTCAGGGTCGTTCCGACGCGGACGCACGCACTGCTCGACTACACGAAGGCGCCGGCGCTGACGGCCGTGCCGAAGCTCCTGCGCCTCGACCCGTGGACGGCGGCGGCGGTCGCCCCGCGCGTCGCCGCCGCGGGCGGGACGGTGATGGCGGCGCTGTCCGACCACGAGCTCGCCGTCAGGCGCGTGATCCCGATGCGCGTCCACCTGCTCGCCGACGGCGTCGCGGGCCTCGCGCTCGCGCTCGCGCCGTGGCTCGACGGCTCCGCCCGCCGCGGCGCCCGCTACTGGCTGCCGCACGCGCTCGTCGGCGCGGGCGACGTCGCGCTCGCGCTGACGACGAAGCTCCGCCCGAAGTCGCGCACCGAGCGGCTGAAGGACGCCGTCGCGGCGCTCCCGGCGCCGATCGCGCTCGCCGTCCCGGCCGTGGCGCTCCTCGCCCTCGGCGGCGTCGCGCTCCACCGGAGCCGCCGCCCGGAGGCGGACGCGCAGCCCCCGCCCCTCCCTGACCCGGAGCCGAGCCTGCCGCAGGTCGTCGCGTAACGGCGAGCGCTACGCGAGCCCTGGCGCCTCGTCCTCCTCGGCGGCGGCGCGGCTGCGGCCGAGCCACCAGTTCACCTCCGCCCCGAGGACGATCACGTTCGCCATCACGTACAGCCAGACGAGCAGGAGCACGGGCGCGCCGAACGCCTGCAGGACGACGACGTCGCGCGAGAGCCGCACGTAGAGCGGGAGCACCTGGAACGTCGCCTGCAGGACGACCGTCGCGAAGATCGCGCCCGGCAGCACCTCCCGGAACGTCAGCTTCGTGTTCGTCAGCAGGTAGTAGACGGCGACGAGGAAGACGAAGACGGCGAGCGCCGAGACGGCGACCGAGAGGGCGAACGCGACGTACGCGTTGCCCGCGACGCCCGGGGCGAAGCGCTGGAAGAGGTCGAAGCCGACCGAGCCGGCGACGAGCCCGACGAAGAGGACGACGAGCGACGAGATCAGCAGCACGACCGCGAGCGCCTTCCCGTGCAGGAACGACCGGTTCGGCCGCCCGTAGACGATGTTGAACGCGGACTCGAGGACGCTGAAGAGCGAGAGCGACGTCCACAGCAGGAAGACGCCGCCGACGATGCCCAGCGTCGCGGCGTTCCGCTGCACCGAGCGGACGACGCGGACGACGTCCTCGACCGAGCTCTGCGGGAACAGGTGGTTCAGCTCCGCGACGAGGTAGCTCTCCGCGTCGACCTGGCCGAACAGGCCGAGCAGCGCGAAGGCGAGGAAGACGAGCGGCACGAGCGACAGGAGCGCGAAGTACGCGATCATCGCGGCGAGGTGCGTGCCGCGGTCGGCGAGGAACTTCTCCACGGGCTCGAGCACGAGCGGGGAGTATCGCGCCCCGCGTGGCGGCGCCGTCCGCGAGCGAGGTGTTAGCGTCATCCCCCGTGGACGTGCAGGAGGCGCTCGCGGACCTGATGGAGATCTCGTCGCAGGTGGAGGCGGCGGTCGTGCTGGACGAGTCGGGCGCGCCCCTGGGCTCGACGCTCCCGGACGAGGGGCGCGCAGCGGAGCTGGCGCGGGCCGGGGCGGCGCTGCTCGAGGTGGCGGCGCGCGTGCGGCCGTCGGCGCCGCCGCCGGTGCAGGTCGACGCGGCGACGCGGGCCGGGAGCGTCTTCGTCGTCCGCGAGGCGGGGCGGACGATCGCGGCGACGACCGCCCCCGCGCCCACCGTCGGGCTCGTGTTCTACGACCTCAAGACGTGCCTGCGGGCGCTCGCCGCGAACGACGGCGCGGCGAAGGCGAAGCCGAGGCAGCGGCGCAAGCGCGACGGCGGAGACGCGGATGCGGCGGCTTAGCGCGGTCGGCGTCCTGGTCGGCGCGGCGGGCGCCGCGGCGCTCCTGCGCAGGCGCAGCGCGGAACGGCGGGAGCGCGTCGACGTGTACTTCGAGGACGGGTCGATGCTGTCGCTCGAGGACGGCGCGCCCGACGCCGCGCAGCTCCTCGCGCACGCGCGCGACGCGCTCCGCGCAGCGCGCGGATGACCGACCGAGAGCTCCTCGACGCGCTCCGCGAGCGCGCGCTGCTCGAGGGCGACTTCGTCCTCCGCTCCGGGCGCCGCTCGCGCTACTACCTCGACAAGTACCGCTTCTCGACGCAGCCCGACCTGCTCGCGGAGCTCGGCCGGCGGATCGCGGAGCACGTGCGCGCGCACGAGCCCGACGCGGTGCGGCTCGCCGCGCCCGAGCTCGGCGCCGTCCCGCTCGCCGCCGCGGCGGCCCTGGCGTCCGACCTGCCCTTCATCATCGTCCGCGGCACGGCGAAGGACTATGGGACGGCGAACCGGATCGAGGGACTCTTCGAGCGAGGCGAGTGCGTGTGCCTCGTGGAGGACGTCGTGACCTCCGGCGGCGCCGCGCTCGAGGCCGTGGAGGCGCTCCGGGAGGCGGAGCTCGTGTGCCGCACGGCCGTGTGCGTTGTCGACCGCGAGGAGGGAGGCGCGGACGCGCTCGCGCGGCGCGCCGTCCGGCTGCGTCCGCTGTTCTCGGCGAGCGAGCTGCTCGACGACGGAAAAACCGCCGCAAACCCGCATGGTTGAGCGGAAACGGCGACCCTGGTAGGGTCCTTCGCCGGGGTTACCCGGCAACAACGACAGGAGGAGAGAATCGTGACCAAGCAGGAGTTCGTCGGCCGCGTGGCGCAGAAGAGCGGCCTTGGGCAGCGTGAAGCCTCGAAGGCGGTCGACGCGTTTCTCGACTCGATCACGGAGGCGCTGAAGAGCGGCGACTCCGTCAGCTTCACCGGCTTCGGCAAGTTCTCCGTCGCACACCGGAAGGCGCGCGAGGGCGTCAACCCGCGCAACCCGGGCGAGAAGGTGCAGATCGCGGCCGCGAACGTCCCGAAGTTCTCCGCGGGCAGCCAGCTGAAGTCCGCCGTCAAGGGCGGCTGACCGCAGCTCCCCCGTTCCTCCTCCGCACCGAGAGGGCCGCGCACAGCGGCCTTCTCTTTGCGCTTGCGGGCGAACACGTGTTCGCCTAGGCTCGGCGCATGCAGCTCGCGTTCGACGCGGCCGACCGGCTCGTGGAGCTCCTGGAGGAACGGCGCGGGCCCGTTCCCGCGGCGGAGGCGGCGCGGCGGCTGTTCGCGCTCGCGCACGCCCCTGACGCGCTCGCGCGCTCGCTCCTGGACGACGTCGTCTCGGGCGACGCGCGGCTCGCGTGGCGCGGCGCCGCCGTCGCGCTCGCCGGGGCCGCCGGCGCGGACGTGCCGCTCGAGCACGCGCGGTTCGTCGTCGTCGACCTCGAGACGACGGGGCTCTCCGCCGGCCGCGACCGGATCTGCGAGATCGGCGCCGTCCGCGTCGACGCGCTCGCGCTCGGGGAGCGCTTCGAGACGCTCGTCCGGCCCGGGGCGCGGCTGCCGCACGCGGTCGCCTCGCTCACCGGGATCGACGAGCGGGCGCTGCTGCGGGCGCCGGCCGCGGACGTCGCCGTGCGGCGCTTCCTGCGGTTCGCCGGCGACCGCGTCCTCGTCGCCCACAACGCGCGCTTCGACGTCGCGTTCCTCGACCGGGAGGTGCAGCTGCTGACGGGGCGCCGCCTCGCCGCCCCTGTCGTCGACACCGTCTGGCTCGCCCGGCGCCTGCTCGCGGGGCGGGCGTCGCGCGTCGCGCTCGCCGCGCTCGCGCGCTTCTTCGGGACCTCCGTCGAGCCGTGCCACCGCGCCCTGCCCGACGCGCAGGCGACGGCGGAGATCCTCCTGGCGCTGATCGGGCTCGCCCAGGAGCGGGGCGCCGCGACCGTCGCGGACCTCTGCGACCTCGCGACGCCGCAGACGCGGCGCGTCCACGCGAAGCGGACGCTCGCGGCGGGCGCGCCGGCGAAGCCCGGCGTCTACCTCTTCCGCGACGCGCACGACCGCGTCCTGTACGTCGGCCGCGCGCGGGACCTGCGGGCGCGTCTCCGCTCGTACTTCGCCTCCGAGCGCCAGCGGCCGGCGGTCGAGGCGGCGCTCGGCGCGCTCGAGCGGATCGAGTGGCGCGTCCTCGGCTCGGAGCTCGAGGCGGCGCTCGAGGAGCTGCGGCTGATCCGCGAGCTGCGCCCGCCGGCGAACGCGCGCGGCAAGCGCGCGGGCGTCTACCTCCGCCGCCGCGGCGACGGCGACTGGGTCGTCACGGAGACGCCTGCGGCGCCAAGTAACAGTCTGCTACTTGGGCCGGTGCGAAACCGGCGGCGGGCCGCGCTCGCGGCGCGGGCGCTCCGGGGGTACGGAGGCGAGCGCCCGTCGGAGGCGGTGCCGGCGCTGCGTGCGAAGCTCCGCGAGTACGCCGAGTGCCTGCGCTACGAGGACGCGGCGCGGCTGCGCGACCGGGTCGCGGCGCTCGAGGACGTGTGCCGGCAGCTCGCGGAACTCGAGCCGCTGCGTGCCGTCGACGCGTGGCTGCTCGTGCCGGCGCGGGAGCCGGGGTTCCGCCGCGCGTACCTCGTCAGCGGCGGGCGCGTCGCGGCCGCGCGCACGCTGCCTCCCGGGGCCGGCGCGGAGCTCGAGCTTGCCGCCGCGGAGGCGGCCGCGGCGCGCGCCGGCGCGACGGCGGCGGCCGAGGACGCGGAGGAGCTCCTCCTCGTGGGTACGTTCCTGCGGCGGCCGCCGCCCGAGCTCGCGGTCGTGCCGCGGCGCCCGCGGGCCGCGGCAGCCTGACCACCCTCTAGAGTTCCGCGCCGATGGCGCAGGATCTCGAGGCCTCCCCGCGCGTCGCGACGGCGCTCTTCGGCGACCGCCTCGCGGAGGCGGTCGAGCGGAAGCGGAGCCAGCTCGTCGTCGGCCTCGACCCTCGGCCCGACCTCTTCCCCGTCGAGCTGCGCGGCGACCCCGACCACGCGGCGGCGTGCGCGCGCTTCTGCTGCGGCATCGTCGACGCCGTCGCGCCGTACGCCGTCGCGGTCAAGCCGCAGCTCGCGTTCTTCGAGGCGCTCGGCGCCGACGGGATGCGCGCGTTCGAGGAGGTGTGCGCCTACGCGCGCGCCGCCGGGCTGCTCGTCGTCGCGGACGCCAAGCGCGGCGACATCGGCTCGACCGCGCGCGCGTACGCGGCGGCGTACGTGGAATCGCGCGACGGACGGGAGCCGCTCGCCGACGCGATCACCGTCAACCCGTACCTCGGGCGCGACGCCGTCGAGCCGTTCCTGCTCGCCGCGCGCCGGGAAGGCGCCGGCGTGTTCTGCCTCGTCAAGACGTCGAACGCGGGCGGCGCCGACGTCCAGGACCTCGCCCTCTCGGACGGCCGCCCGCTGTGGCACCAGGTGGCGCGGCTCGTCCGCGAGTGGAGCGAGGACCTCGTCGGCGACCGCGGCCTCTCGAGCGTCGGCGCCGTCGTCGGGGCGACGTACCCGCGCGCCGTCGGCGAGGCGCGGAAGCTGATGCCGCAGTCCGTCCTCCTCCTGCCGGGCGTGGGCGCCCAGGGCGCGACGCCGGCGGACGTCGCACGCGCGTTCACGAGCGGGCCGTCGAGCGCGCTCGTGACGGCGTCGCGGTCGGTCAACTACGCGTACCGCGCCGGCGGCGGCGAGTGGCGCGCCGCGGCGGGAGCCGAGGCGCAGCGGCTCCGGCGCGAGATCTGGGCCGTGTCGGGCTGGTAGCGGTGCCGCGCCGGACCTCCACCGCCGCCCGCGTGCTCGCGCCCGTCGCGTTCCTCGCCGCGATCACGATCCTCGTGCTCCTCGTCCGCTCCGCGCTCGACTCGGGCGAGCCGGTCGCGGCGACCGAGCCCGCGCTGACAGCGACGGCGCCCGCTGCGACCGAGGCGGAGCCGGAGACGCAGCCGGCGACGGAGCCCGTGACGGAGGCGCCGCCGGCAACGCAGACGGAGACGGCGCCGCCGGCGGACGCGCAGTACTACGAGATCCAGTCCGGGGACACGCTCGAGTCGATCGCGCAGCGGCACGGGACGACGGTCGAGCGCCTCCTCGAGCTGAACCCGGGGATCGACCCGGTCGCGCTCACGGTGGGCGAGCGCATCCGGGTCGCGTAGGGCGGCGCTAGAGTGCGGTCGGTGAAGCTCCGGCTTCTCGTCGCGCTCGCGGCGCTCCTCGCGGCCGCCCCCTCCGCACACGCCGCCGCCCCGCAGCCGCAGGCGCGCGCGTGGATGGTCCAGAACGCGACGACGGGCGAGGTGCTCGCCGCGCACAACGAGCGCGCACGCGTGCCGATCGCAAGCATCACGAAGCTGATGACCGTGCTCGTCACGCTCGGGCGCGCCGACCTCGACGAGGTGGTGACGGTGACGCCCGCGACGGCGCGCGTCGGCGAGTCGACGATCCACCTGCAGGCGGGGGAGCGCGTGCGCGTCCGGACGCTCGTCGAGGCGGCGCTCGTGCAGAGCGCGAACGACGCCACCCACGCGCTCGCCGTGCACGTGGGCGGCAGCCTCCCGCGGTTCGTCGCGCTGATGAACGCCCGCGCGCGGCAGCTCGGGCTCGCCGACACGCACTTCGTGCGCCCGGACGGACTGGACGTCCCGGGCCACGTCTCGAGCGCACGGGACGCGACGCTCCTCGGCCGCGTCGCGATGCGCCATCCTGTCGTCCGCGAGATCGTCGCGAAGCGCACGGTGGTCTCCGAGGGCCGGACGATGCACACGTGGAACGACCTGCTGGGCAGCTTCCCCGGCGTGATCGGCGTGAAGACCGGCCACACGGCCGCCGCCGGCTGGTCGCAGGTCGCCGCCGCGCGCGGCCCGGGCTACACGATCTACGCGACGATCCTCGGCAGCCCGACGCGCGAGCAGCGGAACGCCGACCTCGCGGCGCTGCTGCGCTGGGGCCTCGCGCAGTACCGCCCCGTTCCCGCCGTCGACGAGCGCCGGACGTACGCGCGCGTCGCGACGCAGTTCGGCCGCCCCGCGCTGCGGCTCGTGCCCGAGAGCGGCGCGGTCCGCGTCGTCCGCGTCGGGAAGCCCCTGGTCGAGCGCGTCGTCGCACCGACGGGCGTCGAGCTGCCGGTGCGGAAGGGGCAGCCGCTCGGCGAGGTGCAGGTCTTCGCCGGCGGTGAGCTGCTCGTCTCCCGCCCGCTCGTCGCTGCCGAGTCGATCGCGAAGCCGGACCGGCTGGAGCGCGTCCGCTGGTACGCCGCGCGTACGCTCGCGAACGCGTGGAGCGTGGTGACGCCGTGATCGTCACCGTGACGATGAACGCCGCCGTCGACCGGACGCTGACGGTGCCGAACTTCCAGGTCGGCCAGCGGCACCGCGCGAGCGGCGCGCTGACGCTCGCCGGCGGCAAGGGGATCAACATCGCACGCGCGCTGAAGCTGCTCCAGGTGCCGGTGGTCGCGACCGGCCTCGCCGGCGGCCGCACCGGCACGCGCATCGTCGAGGAGCTGACCTCCGAGGCGATCCTCAACGACTTCGTCCGCATCCGCGAGGAGTCCCGCACGTCCACCGCGGTCGTCGACCCGATGAGCGGGAGCTACAGCGAGATCAACGAGTGGGGCCCGCACGTCGACCGCGAGGAGCTCGAGATGCTGCTCGAGAAGCTGCGGTACCTCTCCCGCGGCGCCGACATCGTCGTCTTCGCCGGCTCGCTGCCCCGCGGCGTCGCCGCGGACTTCTACGGCGAGGCGGTGCGCGAGCTGAACCGCCGCGGCGTCCTCACCGCGCTCGACACCGAGGGCGAGCCGCTCGGCCGCGGCGTCGACGCGGAGCCGTTCCTCGTCTCGCCGAACCAGCGCGAGGCGGAGGGGCTCGTCGGCCAGGAGTTCAACGACCACGAGGACCTCGTGATGGCGCTCGACTCGATCGCCGAGCGGGGCGCGCGCAACGTCTTGATCACGCAGGAGGCCGGCTGCTTCGCCCGCATCCGGGAGGATCGCAGCGTGACGCGGCTGCTCGCGACGGCGCCGCGGCTCGAGCCCGTCTCCGCCGTCGGCTCCGGCGACGTGCTCGTGGCGGCGCTGCTCGCGGCGCGGCTCGACGGGAAGCCGCCGGACGAGTCGCTCCGGTTCGCGGTCGCCGCAGGCGCCGCGTCCACGCTCGAGGTCGGCGCGGGCCGGTTCGACCCGCGGGAGGCCGCGCGCATCCGCGACGCCGTCACCGTCGAGGAGCTGGAGCCCGTGTCGGCGTAGGGCGTCGCGCGCGTGAACCATTCCGCGCGCTCGTCGCAATACGTGGCGTGCAGCCGCGCGAGACCGACGCCGACGCGATCCGCCGCTCCCTGCGCGCGCCGGAGGCGTTCCGCATCGTCTTCGAGCGGCACTTCGAACCCGTCCACCGCTACGCGCAGCAGCGGTCGGGCCTCGACGCGGACGAGGTCGCCGCGGAGACGTTCGTCCGCGCGTTCGCCGCACGCGCGCGGTACGACCTCCGCCGCCCCGACGCGCGGCCCTGGCTCCTCGGAATCGCGACGAGGGTGATGCTCGGGCGGTGGGAACGCGAGCGGCGGGCGCGCACGGCGATGAACGGCGCCGCGGGCGTCGCCGCCGCAGAGCCGGAGGCGCGCGCGCTGCCGCGAGCGGTAGCCGTCGCGCTCGCGGCGCTGCGGCCGGACGACCGCGAGACGCTCCTGCTCCTCGCGTGGGCCGACCTCTCCTACGAGCAGATCGCCTCCGCGCTCGACGTGCCGGTGGGGACGGTCCGCTCACGGATCTCCCGCGCGCGCCGCCTCCTGCGCGCGCGGCTCGCCGAGACCTCTACGCCGGAAGGGAGTCGCCGTGTCTGAGCTCCACGTCCTTCGCCGCTCCGCGCCCGCGACCGCCGCGCCGAGCGAGGCCGCCCGCGCGCGGGCGCTCGCGCTGCTCGAGGGGCGCATCCGAAGCGAGCGCCACGCGGACCGTCCCGTCGCGCGGACGCCGCCGCTTCCCCGGCGGGCACTCGTGCCGGTTCTCGCCGCCGCGGCGGTCGCGGCCGCCGCGGTCGTCGCCGTCGTGGCGACGCGGACGACGGAGCCCGCCGCCGCAGCCGTGCTCGAGCGCGCCGCGGAGGCCGCGCGCGGGCACGCGCCGCCGCTCCCCGGTCCCGGCGAGTACCTCTACGTCCGCTCGGTCGACGCTTCCCTGGCGACGCGCGTCGACGAGCCGTCGTACTCCGTGCTCCTGCCGCACGTCCGCGAGGTCTGGCTCGGGCCGGGAAGCGGGCGGATGCGGACGACGACCGGAGCTCCGACCTTCCTCAGCGAGCGCGACCGTGCACGCTGGATCGCCGCCGGGCGGCCGCCGCTCCCCGGCGCCACGCGTGTCGGCGACACCCGCATCCGCAGCCGCCGCTCGGCCGTCCCGGCCGACCCGGCGGCCGCCTACGCGCACCTCGAGGCGCAGGCCAGGACGAAGGACTCGAGCTTTGCGTGGGCGATGTTCCAGCTCGTCGGCGGCGAGTTCCGCCACATGCTGACGACGCCGGCCCAGCGCGCTGCGTTGTACGCGGCCGCCGCGCGCGTGCCAGGGATCGACCTCGTCGGCGACGTCACCGACCGCGTCGGCCGGTCTGGCGTCGCGATCGCCGTGCTCACCGACGACGCCACGGCGCGCCTGCAGCTCGTCGTCGATCCGGGCAGCGGCCGGCTCCTCGCCGAGGAGGAGGTCGTGCTGGAGGGGAACGCGTTCGCCTACCCCGCGGGGACCGTGATCGCGCACACGACCTACACGCACGTCGAGCTCGTGGACGGCGTGGACGCACGTCCGGCGGGGGCGCCCGAGCCCTGAAGCGCCCGCGCGGGGAGCCGTCCAGGAGCGTTGTTACCCTTGGCGCCTTGGAGGGACTGGAGGTAGGCCGCGCGGAGCTCGAGCGCCTCGTCGCGCTCGACCGGAAGTTCGCCCGCGAGGGGCTGACCTTCGACGACGTGCTCCTCGTGCCGGCGGAGTCGTCGGTGCTCCCGAACGACGTCTCGACCCGAACGCGCGTCACCCGCTCGATCGAGCTGGCGATCCCGCTCCTGTCGGCGGCGATGGACACGGTCACCGAGGCGCGGCTCGCGATCGCGCTCGCGCGCGAGGGCGGCCTCGGCATCCTCCACCGCAACCTCTCGATCGCCGACCAGGCGGCCGAGGTCGACAAGGTCAAGCGCTCCGAGGCGGGGATGATCGTCGAGCCCGTGACGCTCCCGCCGGACGCGCGCGTGGCCGACGCGATCGCGCTGATGGAGCGCTTCCACGTCTCCGGGATCCCGATCGTCGACGGCGGCGGACGCCTCGTCGGGATCCTGACCAACCGCGACCTCCGCTTCGAGACCGACACCGCCCAGCCGGTGTCCGCGCTGATGACCTCGCGCGACCTCGTCACCGCGCCGCTCGGGACGACGCTCGCGCAGGCGGAGGCGATCCTCCACCGGCACAAGATCGAGAAGCTCCCCGTCGTCGACGCGGACGGCGTCCTCAAGGGCCTCGTCACCGTCAAGGACATCCAGAAGCGGATCCAGTTCCCGCACGCGACGAAGGACGAGCACGGGCGCCTGCGCGTCGGCGCCGCCGTCGGCGTCGGGCCCGACGCGCTCGAGCGCGCGGAGGCGCTCGTCGCCGAGGAGGTGGACGTCCTCGTCGTCGACACCGCCCACGGCCACTCCCGCGGCGTGCTCGAGATGGTGCGGACGATCAAGAGCCGCCTCGACGTGCAGGTCGTCGCCGGGAACGTCGCGACCGCGGAAGGCGCGGCCGCACTCGTCGAGGCCGGGGCGGACGGCATCAAGTGCGGCATCGGGCCCGGAGCCGCGTGCACGACGCGCGTCGTCGCGGGTGTCGGGGTGCCGCAGGTGACCGCGGTCCACGACTGCGCGAGTGCGGCCGCTCCCGCCGGGGTGCCCGTGATCGCGGACGGCGGCGTCTCCTCCTCCGGCGACCTCGCGAAGGCGATCGCCGCCGGCGCCGACGCGGTGATGCTGGGGTCGATGCTCGCCGGCACCGACGAGAGCCCGGGCGAGGTGCTCGTCGTGCAGGGCGAGCGGTTCAAGGCGTACCGCGGCATGGGGTCGCTCGGCGCGATGCGGGCACGCTCGTTCTCGAAGGACCGGTACTTCCAGGGCGACGTCGAGGACGTCGACAAACTCGTCCCCGAGGGGATCGAGGGGCGCGTCCCGTACAAGGGGCCGCTCGCGCCGGTCGTCCACCAGCTCGCCGGCGGGCTGCGCCAGGCGATGGGCTACTGCGGCGCGGCGACGATCGAGGAGATGAAGGAAGCCCAGTTCGTCCGCATCACCGGCGCAGGCTTGCGGGAGAGCCATCCGCACGACATGACGATGACGAAGGACGCTCCGAACTATCGGCGCTGAGGTCCTCCGCCTGCCGGTGCCCGAGCCGGCCGCCGAGGAGCGGCCGGTGCTCGTCGTCGACCTCGGCGGCCAGTACTCGCAGCTGATCGCCCGCCGCGTGCGCGAGGCGCGCGTCTACTCGGAGCTCGTCTCCCACCGGATCACGCCCGACGAGGTGCGGCGGCGGAACCCGTACGCGCTCGTCCTCTCCGGCGGGCCCGCCTCGGTGTACGCCGACGGCGCGCCGCGGATCGATCCGGCGATCTTCGAGCTCGGGATCCCGACGCTCGGCATCTGCTACGGCATGCAGCTCCTGGCGCAGGAGCTCGGCGGGCGCGTCGACCGCACCGGCGTCTCGGAGTTCGGGAAGACGGAGCTCGAGGCCGAGGAGGGCGAGCTCTTCGCGGGGCTTCCGCGCGACCAGACGTGCTGGATGAGCCACCGCGACTCGGTCGTCGCGCCGCCCGAGGGCGCGCGCGTCGTCGCCGGCTCGCCCTCGACGCCGATCGCCGCGTTCGAGGATCGCCGCCGCGGCCTCTACGGCGTGCAGTTCCACCCGGAGGTCGTGCACACGCCCCACGGCCACGACGTGCTCAAGAACTTCCTCTACCGCGCGGCGGGCGCGCCGCCGACGTGGACGGCGGCCGCGGTGATCGAGGAGCAGGTGGAGCGGATCCGCGCGCAAGTGGGGTCGGAGCGCGTGCTCTGCGGGCTCTCCGGCGGGGTCGACTCGGCGGTCGCCGCGCTGCTCGTCTACAAGGCCGTCGGCGATCAGCTCACGTGCGTCTTCGTCGACCACGGCCTGCTCCGGCAGGACGAGGCGATGCAGGTCGTGGAGACCTTCGAGGGGCACTTCCACGTGCCGCTCGTCCACGTCGACGCGGAGGAGCGGTTCCTCGCGCGGCTCGCCGGCGTCGACGACCCCGAGGAGAAGCGGCGGCGCGTCGGAGAGGAGTTCATCCGCGTCTTCGAGGAGGAGGCGCGGAAGCTCGGCGACGTGCGCTTCCTCGTCCAGGGGACGCTCTACTCCGACGTGATCGAGTCGGGCGGCACCGACGGCGTCGCGGCGAAGATCAAGTCGCACCACAACGTCGGCGGCCTGCCCGCGGACATGCGGATGGAGCTCGTCGAGCCGCTGCGGCTTCTCTTCAAGGACGAGGTGCGGCGCGTGGGCGAGGAGCTCGGGCTGCCGGAGCCGATGGTCTGGCGGCACCCGTTCCCGGGCCCGGGCCTCTCGATCCGGATCATCGGCGAGGTGACGCGCGAGCGGCTCGACGTCCTCCGCGCGGCCGACGCGATCCTGCTCGAGGAGGTGCGCCGCGCCGGCCTCTACCGCGAGCTGTGGCAGTGCTTCGCGGTGCTCCCCGCGATCAAGTCCGTCGGCGTCCAGGGCGACGAGCGCACGTACGCGTACCCGATCGTCATCCGGGCGGTCACGAGCGAGGACGCGATGACCGCCGACTGGGCCCGGCTCCCGTACGACCTGATCGAGACGATCTCGTCGCGGATCATCAACGAGATCCCCGAGGTGAACCGCGTGGCGCTCGACGTGTCGTCGAAGCCGCCGGCGACCATCGAGTGGGAGTAGGCCGCGCGCGGGCGTAAGCTCGGCGCCGTGGAGCTGAGTCGCGCGCAGCGGCGGGCGCTCGAGGCGATCGCCGACACGTTCCACCCGGGCGCCGCCGACCGCGGCGTGCCGGACGCGTTCCTCCGGCTGCTCGTGCCGCACCTTCGCCCGGCGGAGCAGCGGCAGCTTCGCCAGCTGCTCGCCCTCTTCGGCGCCGGCGGGTTCGCGCGCCGCCCGCGGGCGCGGCGTGAGTCGATCCTGCTCCGATGGGCCGACAGCCGCGTCGGCCTGCGGCGCTCGGCGTTCCACTCGCTCCGCAAGGGGCTGCTGCTGCTCGCGTACTCGCTCCGCGACGCGGACGGGCGGAACCCCGCGTGGGACGAGATCGGCTACCCCGGCCCTCTCGGTGCCCCGCCGGACGCGACCGGCCCGCCGCTCGCGGTCTCGACGCCGGCGGAGGACGTGCAGCTCTCCTGCGACGTCTGCGTCGTCGGCTCGGGCGCCGGGGGCGGCGTCGCGGCGGCGGTGCTGGCCGCCGCGGGTCTCGACGTCGTCGTGCTCGAGGCAGGTGGCGCGTTCGACGAGCGCGACTTCGACGGCGCGGAGCTCGACGGCCTCCAGCGCCTCTACCACGGCGGCGGCACGACCTCGAGCGACGACTGGAGCGTGTCGATCCTCGCCGGCGCGTGCCTCGGCGGCGGCACCGTCGTCAACTACACGACCTCGTTCCGGCCTCCCGCGGACGTGCGCGAGGAGTGGGCGCGCGACGTCCCGGCGCTCGACTCGCCCGACTTCGACCGCGCGCTCGACGCCGTCTGCGGGCGGCTCGGCGTCAACACCGAGCACAACCGCGTCTCGGCGCGCGAGGAGAAGGTGCGCGCCGGGCTCCGCGAGCTCGGCTGGCACTGCGCGGAGATGCCGCGGAACGTGCGCGGCTGCGACCAGGGTCGCGTCTGCGGCTACTGCCCTTTCGGCTGCGCTCTCGGCGCCAAGCAGTCGGCGGCGCGGACGTGGCTCGCCGACGCGCAGGCGGCCGGCGCGCGGATCCTCGTCGGCACCCGCGCCGAGCGCGTGGTCGTCTCCCGCGGCGCCGTCTACGGGGTCGACGCGGCCGCCGGCGCGCACACCGTGGCGATTCGCGCCCGCGCCGTCGTGGTCGCGTGCGGGTCGATCGAGACGCCGGCGCTTCTGCGCCGCTCCGGCCTCGGCGGCCCCGCCGCCGGCCGCAACCTGCGGCTGCACCCGGTCGGCGCGGTCTTCGGCGTCTTCGACGACGAGATCCGGCCGTGGGAGGGGACGATGCAGGCGGTCTACTCCGACGAGCACGCGCACCTCGACGGCTCCTACGGCCTGAAGTACGAGACGACCGCGATCCACCCGGGGCTCGTCGCCGCGGCGCTCCCGTGGCGCGGCGCCGCGGCGCACCGCGAGCTCGCCGTCTCGCTCGGGCGGATGGTCGCGCTCGGCGCGCTCGTCCGCGACCGCCACGGGGGCGAGGTGTGCGTCGGCCGCGACGGCCGGCCTGTCGTCCGCTACCGGCTCTCCGGCTACGACGCCGCCCACGTCCGCGCCGGGATCGAGGGCGGCGCGCGCATCCTCGAGGCCGCCGGGGCGCGCCGGATCGTCGCGAACCACGCGCGCGGCGTCGAGTACCGGCCGGGGCGGGGCGACCGGGCGGCGTTCATGGCCGCGCTCGACCATTTCGGCTACGGCCCCGGCGCGCTCCTCGTCCACTCGTTCCACCAGATGGGGACGGCTCGCATGGGCTCGTCGCAGCGCGAGTCGGCGTGCGACCCCGACGGCGCGCTGTGGGGCGTGCGCGACCTCGTCGTCTGCGACGCGTCGACGTTCCCGACCGCCTCCGGCGTGAACCCGATGATCGCGGTCGAGGGGATCGCGCACCTGAACGCGTCGCGCCTCGCTGCCCGCCTCACGTGACCGGCCTCTCGCCCCTCTTCGGCCTGAAGCTGCGGACGCCGAGACTCGAGCTGCGGCTGCCGACGCAGGAGGAGCTCGTGGACTTCGCGCACGTCGCGGAGCGCGGGGTGCACCCGCCCGAGGAGATGCCGTTCCTCGTCCCGTGGACGGATGGGATCGGGACAGCGTCGTTCGTCGACGACTTCGTCGCGTACCACCGCTCGCTGCGCGAGGCGTGGGCGCCGGAGTCGTGGACGCTCGAGCTCGGCGTCTGGGCGGAGCGCGAGCCGGCGGGCTGCCAGGGCGTCGGCTCGCGCTCCGCCCAGACGC
>Ga0247713_1000936_pt1 | contig 15838 bp, 13 predicted proteins | sample 21E_NmetaG_FD_189936 | JGI IMG/M metagenome (GOLD analysis project Ga0247713, IMG submission 189936) | Soil microbial communities from hillslope of Landscape Evolution Observatory, University of Arizona, Oracle, AZ, United States - 2-1-E_N | ecosystem: Engineered > Artificial ecosystem >... | reverse complement strand
CGACGCTCGCCTTCGCGTCGCCGAAGAGCATCTGGGTCTTGGGGTCGTAGAAGAGCGGGTTCTCGATGCCGGCGAAGCCGGACGCCATCGAGCGCTTGAGGACGATGACCGACGACGACTCGTCGACGTTGAGGATCGGCATGCCGTAGATCGGCGAGTCGGGCTTCTTGCGCGCGTCGGGGTTCGTGACGTCGTTGGCGCCGATGACGAGCGAGACGTCGGTGCGCGAGAACTCCGGGTTGATCTCGTCCATCTCCTTGAGCTGGTCGTAGGGCACGTCGGCCTCGGCCAGCAGGACGTTCATGTGGCCGGGCATGCGGCCGGCGACCGGGTGGATCGCGAACTTCACCTCGATGCCCTTCTTCTCGAGCAGCTTCGTCAGCTCGCGCACGGCGTGCTGGGCCTGGGCGACCGCCATGCCGTAGCCCGGCACGACGACGACCTGGCGCGCGTAGGCGAGCTGGATCGCGACGTCGGCGGCGCTCGTCGAGCGCACGGTGCCGCCCGTCTCGCCGTCGCCGCCCTCGACCGCCGGCGCCTCGCCGCCGAAGCCGCCGAGCAGCACGGAGGCGATCGAGCGGTTCATCGCCTTGGCCATCTGGTCGGTGAGGATCGTGCCCGACGCGCCGACGATCATGCCGGCGACGATGAGCGCCGTGTTGTCGAGCGCGATGCCGGCGGCCGCCGCGCTCAGCCCGGTGAACGCGTTGAGCGTCGAGATCACGACCGGCATGTCGGCGCCGCCGATCGGCAGCACCGCGAGGTTCCCGAGGATCGCGGCGGCGACGAGGATGAGGATGAACAGGGCCTCTTCGTCGGCGCCGAGCAGGATCGCCAGCCCGGCGCCGACCGCGGTCGCCAGCAGCGCGAGGTTCACGAACAGCCCGGCCGGCACGCGCAGCGGCTTGCCCGAGATCAGGCCCTGCAGCTTGCCGAAGGCGATGTTCGAGCCCCAGAAGGAGATCGAGCCGATGATCGCCGCGAAGACGAGCGGGATGCCGATGTCCAGCGCGCCCGCGAGGTCGCCGTCGAGCTCGCGGAACTCCGCCCAGGCGATGAGCGCCACGGCGCCGCCGCCGACGCCGTTGAACAGCGCCACCATCTGCGGCATCGCGGTCATCTTCACGTTGCGCGCCGACGGGATGCCGACCGCCGTGCCGAGCGCCAGGCCGAGGCCGATGAGCGCGAAGTCGCCGCCGTCGAGCTCGGGGTTCAGCAGCGTCGCGACGACCGCGATGAGCATCCCGAACGCCGCGATCTTGTTGCCCTGGACTGCCGTCGTCGGGCTCGTGAGCTTCGCCAGCCCGGTGATGAACAGCGAGAAGGCGACGATGTAGCAGGCGTTGATGAAGTCGGGGTCCTGGATGAAGGACGCCGCGATCACGACTCGCCCTCCTGCGCGCCCTCGGGGTCGGGCTTGCGCTTGAACATGCCGAGCATCCTGTCGGTGACCAGGAAGCCGCCGACGACGTTGATCGTGCCGAACGTGATCGCGACGACGAGCAGCAGCTTCGTCACGAAGCCGTCGGCGTGCGCGATCGCGACGAGGCCGCCCAACAGGACGATCCCGTGGATCGCGTTGGTGCCCGACATGAGCGGCGTGTGCAGCGTGTTCGGGACCTTCGAGATGACCTGGAAGCCCACGAAGGCGGCCAGGACGAGGATCGCGATCTCTGTCAGCAGGTCCATGGCGGCGGCTCCCTAGGAGGTCGTCCCGGCGGCCGCGTCGACCGCCTTGCGGGCGCCCTCGTGGACGATCTCGCCGTCGCGCGTGATGCAGGCGCCGGCGATGATCTCGTCGTCGAAGTCGAGCTTCAGGGCGCCCTCGTCGTCGACGAGCAGCTCGAGCAGCGACATGACGTTGCGGGCGTACAGCGCCGACGCGTGCTCGGCCATCGACGACGGCAGGTTCAGCGGCGAGACGATCGTCACGTCGTGCCTGACGACGGTCTGGCCCGGCTCGGTGAGCTCGCAGTTGCCGCCGCTCTCGCCCGCGAGGTCGACGATGACGCTGCCGGGCTTCATGTTCTCCACGCTGTCGGCGGTCACGAGCCGCGGCGCCGGGCGCCCCGGGACGAGCGCGGTCGTGATGACGACGTCGAACGTCGAGATCTTGTCGGCGAGCTCCTGCTGCTGGGCGCGCTTCTCCTCGTCGGTGAGCTCGCGGGCGTAGCCGCCCTCGCCCTCGGCGCCCTTGCCGGCCTCGAGCTCCAGGAACGTCGCGCCGAGCGACTGCACCTGCTCTGCGACCGCCGAGCGCACGTCGTAGCCGGTGACCTGCGCGCCGAGGCGCCGGGCGGTCGCGATCGCCTGCAGCCCGGCCACGCCGGCGCCGAGCACGAGCACCTTCGCCGGCGGCACCGTGCCGGCGGCGGTCATCATCATCGGCAGAAAGCGCCCGAGATGCTGCGTCGCGACGAGCACGGACTTGTAGCCGGCGACGTTGGACTGCGACGACAGCGCGTCCATCGACTGCGCGCGCGAGATCCGCGGGATCGCCTCCATCGCGAACGCGGTGACGCGCGCCTCGGCGAGCGCGCTCGTCGTCTTCGGGTTCGTCAGCGGGCCGAGGAAGCCGACGAGCACGGTGTCGCCGCCGAGCTTGCCGATCTCCTCGTCGCTCGGCGCGGCGACCTTGACGACGACGTCGGCGTTCCAGACGTCGTCGGTGACGGTGGCGCCGGCCTCCTCGTAGGCGCCGTCGGCGAGCATCGCGCCCTCGCCGGCGCCGGGCTCGACCGCGACCTCGAAGTCCTTGCCGGTGAGCTTCCGCACGACCTCGGGCACGAGCGCGACGCGGCGCTCGCCCTCGGCGGTCTCCTTGGGAACTGCGACCCGCATGCGCACGGCAACCTATCCGATGCGGCCGCGCTGCCCGTGCGCGGCTAGCGGATCGGAAACGGCTTGCGGGCGAGCGCCGTGAGCGCCTGCGCGGTGACCCAGATCGGGCTCTGTCCGCTCGTGCGCGAGTACCGGACGGCGCCCGACGGCGCCTGCAGCGAGCGCAGGTAGGCCAGCGGCGAGCGCGCGCCGCGGCGGCGCAGGCGGGCGGGGTTGCGACCGGCCGCGACGAGCGCCTGCACCGCCCAGGCCGTCGACTGCGCGTTGGAGGCGCCGCCCGCCTGCAGCGGCATGCCGCCGTCGGGGTTCTGCCGGCGGGCGAGGTATGCCGCGGCGCGCGCGACCGTGCGGCTGCGCCGCTTGCCGGCCGCGACGAGCGCCTGCACCGCCGCGGCGGTGTCGTCGACGCCGCTGCGCCCGCCGCGGCCGGCGAAGTTGAAGCCGCCGTCGCGGTTGTGCTGGCCCGCGAGCCAGCCGGCGGCCGCGCGAACCGTGCGGTCGCGCGTCGAGCGCCCGCCGGCGCGCAGCGCGAGGATCGCGAACGACGTCTGGTTGACGAGCCCGCCGAAGGAGCCGCTGCGCCGGCGGCGCCGCACGAGCTCCGCGACGAGGTTGCGCCCGGCGACCGCGCGCGGCGAGCGCCCTGCCGCGCGCAGCGCGAGGATCGTGCGCTCGATGTCGCCGGTCGCGCGCACCTGGCCGATGCGGCGGACGATGAGGTCGACCGGCGAGCGGCCGCCGCGGCGCACGCGCGCGGGATTGCGGCCGGCCGCCGCCAGGCCGATCACCGCCCAGCTCGTGTGCAGCTGATCGGACGCGCGGCCGCGGGCGGCGCCGAAGCCGCCGTCGGCGTTCTGGGCGCGCAGGAGGAACGAGACGGCGCGCGTCTGCGCCCGGTCGGCGGCGCGCGCCTCGCCGGCCCCCAGCGCCAGCGCGGCGGCGACCGCCGCGGCGACGGCGCCGGCGCTCGCGGGAAGGGGCCTCCACGTGACCTGCAGGCGATCGCGATAGCGCCGCAGCGCGTGCACGAGCAGCGGTCCGAACGCGAGGCAGAAGACGACGTTGCCGGCGGCGTGGGCAAGGTTGAACGGCAGCCCGCGGGCGCCGATGACCGCGAGCTCCGCCCACGTGTGCTCGCCGGCGTACAGCACCCACAGGTGCAGGTCGAGGAAGGCGCCGTAGGTCAGGCCGGCCAGCGCGCACGCGGCCGCCAGCGACCAGCGGCCGAGGTCCTGCCCGAACGTCCGCGCGAGCAGCGCGCCGAAGACGCCGACGGCGCCCCAGCCGGCCATCTGCCACGGCGTGAACGGGCCCTGCCCGAAGAAGACGTTGGACGCCAGCGCGCCGACCGCGCCGACGACGAAGCCCGGCGCGCCGCCGAGCACGTAACCGGCGAGGAGCACGATGTCGGTCGTCGGCTTGACGCTCGGCAGGGGCGCGAACGCGACCCTTCCGAGAGCCGCCAGCGCCGCCAGCGTCGCGACGAGCGCCAGCATCTTCGCCGACGGGCGGGCGCGCTCGTACCAGGCGAAGCCGGCGGCCAGCGCGAGCGCGAGCAGTGCGAACGACGCGATCTGCCAGGTCATGGGTGCACCTCCAGCGTCATGCGCGCGCGCAGCAGCGCCGCGCCGTCCTCGGGCAGCAGCGCGCCGTCCACGATCCGCGCGGTCTCCGTCGCGAAGTACCAGCCGCCGGTCAGCAGCTCGCCGGCCGGGCCGTCGGCGATGACGCGGCCCTCGGCGAGCAGCACGACGCGCTCGGCGGCGAGCGCCGCGAACTCGGGGTCGTGCGTCGCGACGAGCACGGCGCTGCCGGCGGCCGCGGCGGCGCGCAGCTCGCCTGCGAGCGCGCCCTTGGCGGCGCGGTCCATCCCGCGCGTCGGCTCGTCGAGGCAGACGGCCGCGGCCGGCGCGCCGCCCGTGACGATCGCCAGCGCCAGGCGCTGGCGCTCCCCGCCGGACAGGTCGCGCGGATGGCGCTCGCCCAGCGCGGCGAGCCCGGCGCGCGCGAGCACCGGCTCGGACAGCTCGTCGGCGACGCGGGCGGCGAGGAAGAAGTCGTTGGGGTTCTGCAGCAGCAGCGCGACGCGCCCCGCGGACTGCACGCGCCCGCGCGTCGGCTCCAGCAGCCCGTTGGCGTGGCGCAGGAGCGTCGACTTGCCCGCGCCGTTGCGGCCCATGAGCGCGACGCGCTCGCCGGGCGCGAGCGCCAGGTCGACGCCGCGCAGCACGGCGCGCCCGCCGGAGCGCTCGTGCCAGACCCCGCGGAACGCCAGCGCCGGCGCTGGTTCGGGCTGCGAGCGCCGCCGCAGGCGTCGCCGGCGCGGGCGCGCGGGCGGCGCCTCGGGGGACGCGGGGGCGCCGACGTCGAGCAGTCCGTGGGCTCGCAGCGTCGCGCGCGCCTGCTTGACGCCGCTCGGCGCCGGACGCAGGCCCGCGCGGGCGAACAGCCGCGCGGCCGGCGTCGCGAGCGCGGGCGCGCACTCGACGGCCCACTCCAGGAAGCCCCGCGGCGGCGCGTCGCAGGCGACCGTCCCGGACTCGAAGCCCAGCACGCGGTCGGCGGCGGCCAGGCAGCGCTCGAGGCGGTGCTCGACGAGGACGATCGTCGTCCCCCACTCCTCGTTGAGGCGCCGCAGCAGCCACACGAGCTCGTCGCCGGCGACCGGGTCGAGCTGCGACGTCGGCTCGTCGAGCAGCACGAGCGGCGGCCGGCCGGCGAGCGCGGCGCCGAGCGCGACGCGCTGCAGCTCGCCGCCGGAGAGCTCGTGCGTCGGGCGATCGAGCAGCTCGCCGATGCCGAGCGCGAGCGCTGCCTCCTCGACCCCGCGCGCGACCGCGCACGGGGCCAGCCCGCGGTTCTCCAGCGGCAGCGCGAGCTCGGCGCGCACGGTCGACAGCACGACCTGCGTCTCGGGGTCCTGCAGCAGCGTCCCGGCGACGGCGGCGAGCGCGGCCGGGCCGTGCTCGCGCGTGTCGAGGCCCCCTGTCGTCACGCGGCCGGCGAACTGGCCGCCGTGGAAGTGCGGCACGAGCCCGCACGCGGCGCGCAGGAACGTCGACTTGCCCGACGCCGACAGCCCGGCGGCGACGACGAACTCGCCGTCCCCGATCTCCAGCGAGACGTCGCGCAGCGCCGCCTGCGGCGCGTTCGGGTAGCGATACGTCACGTCGTCGAAGCGCAGCACGGTCACGGCTCGATCCCTCGCCGCTCGGCGAACGGTGCCAGCGCCACGAGCACCAGCGCGCCGGCGAGGACCCACTCGGCCGTGCCGAGCGCGAGCTCGGTGCGCGGGTACGCGTCGAAGCCGGCGACGCCCGCCAGCCGCGCTCCCGCGCAGAGCGCCAGCAGCGCAAGCGCCGACACCGCGACCGCGAGGTCGTGGCGCGACCACGGCTCCGGCGGCCGGCGGCCGCGGCCGGGCGCGGCCGGCGTCGCGTAGCCGCGGACCTCGAGCGTCGCGGCGACGTCGAGCGCGCGGTCCATCGCGCCGGTCGCGACGGCGCGGACGATCTGCAGCCGCTCGGCGGTGTTCGGGCGCGCGGCGGCGTCCGGGCGGCAGCGGCGCGCGTCGGCCAGCCGCCGCGCGTCGCGGCCGAGGACCGGCACGAGACGGACGGCCAGCGCGGCGGTGAGGGCCGAGCGCACGGAGACGCGCCGGAAGCGCGCGAGCAGCTCGTCGGGGTCGACGGTCGCGCTCAGCAGCGCGCCGCCCGCGAGCACGACGAGCAGCGCGCGCAGCCCGAGGATCGCCCCGAAGACGAGGCTCTCGCGCGTGACGTCGAGGTGGCCGAGCGGTCCGATCTCGCCGAGCCGCAGCACGACGTTGAGGCCCTCGCGCGCGACGAGCGGGTTGACGAGCGCGATCGCGACGGCGAACGGCACGCCGAACAGCGCGGCACGCGCGAGCGAGCGCGCGCACCGCGCGAGCGCGCCGGTGGCGACGATCGCCGCGCCGAGCGCGGCGAGCACGAGCGGATGCTCGAAGGACAGCACGGCGACCACCAGCGCGCAGGCGTACGCGGCAGCGATCGGTGCGCGCGCGGCGTGCAGCGCGCTTGCGCGGGGCGTCACCGCGCGCCCTCCTGCAGCGGGACGCCGACGGGCAGGTCGCGTGAGATCGCCAGCGCGAAGCGGTCGTTGAGCGCCGACTCGTCGAACGCGCGCGCCGCGCTGTCGACCCCGGCTGCGTCCGTGCCGGTCACGAACCAGACGGGCTGGCGCTCGACCGCGCGCGTCGCCGCGATCAGGCCGGTGCCCGCGCCGAGCGTGCGGGCGGCGCGCCCGCGCGGGTCCAGCACGGTCAGCCGCGTCGCCGACGCGGCGTCGAAGCGCGCGTAGACGCCGCTCGAGCGCGGGCCGCGGTCGAGGCTGTCGGCCTCGGCGTCGCGACCGCGCAGCCGGCTCCAGGGGCCGACGAGGACGCGCAGCGTGTCGTCGGCGGCGCTGCCGCCGATCTCGCTGCGGCCGGCCGGGATCCCGAGCGAGATGAGCTTGCCCGCGACCGCGTCGCAGGCGGCGGCGCGCGGGTCCTCGCACTCGACGCGCACCGGCAGCCGCCGGCCGGCGCTGCCGTGCAGGAAGGGCTCGGGGAACGACCCGACGACCGCCGGGACGTCGGGCGTCAGCCCCCAGTCGTGATGGTCCCACCAGACGCGGTCGCCGCCGCGCAGCCTGACGGCGGACGCGCCGCGCTCGGCGAGGATCCCGTTGACGTAGAGAAACCAGTCGACCGGCCGGCCGTCCCGCCGGCCGCCGGCGACGCCCTCGATCGACTGCACGAAGTCGCCGCCGAAGCGCGTGCGGACCTCGGCGTTGCGCTGCAGCACCCGCATGACCGTGTCGGCGTCCGCGACCTGCAGGCGGTCGCGCTCGAGCAGCGGTCGGCTGCCGAAGTCGCGCGTGACCGTGAGCTTCACGCCGGCCTGCGGCCCCTCGCCGGGACCGACGCCGCAGCCGCCGAGCGCGGCCGCGGCGCACAGCACGGCGAGCAGCCGCGCGGCGCTCCTAGCGGACATGGAAGACGACGCGGTTGCGGCCGGGGCTGCGGGGGCCGTCGCGATTGAAGGCCCTGTCGATCGCCGTGACGTCGAGCACGTAGCGCCCGCGCGGAAGCCGGCGCGGCAACAGGTAGCTCGTCTGCTCGCGGTCGCCGACGCCGAAGAAGAACCCGTTCGTCGCGCCGCAGCGCGCCGAGCGGTTCACGCGGAAGCGCTCGAAGCGGCCGCTGAAGTACGTGCAGCGGCCACGGTCGTTGCGCGTCAGGCGCAGCTTGACGGCCAGCAGGCCGGACGGGTCGGGGGCGACCTGCACGCGCAGCGCCCTCGGGGCGGTGCGTCGCGAGAAGCGCCAGCCGTTGCGGATGCCGAGCACGCGCGCTGTCGGAGGCGTGCGGTCGCGGGTGCCGCAGCGCCCGTCGCTGCCGGTCGTGCGGCAGACCGCCTGCGCGCTCGAGGGCACGATCGTGCCGCACAGCCCGTCGCCGCCGCCGGTCGCGCAGACCGTCTCCAGCGCGGAGCGCGCACGGCCGGGCTTCGATGCGCGCAGCGCACGCGGCCCGCCGCTGCCGACGACCACGGCGGCGATGCCGGCGGCGTTCGTCGTGGCGGGCGCGTCGCCGCCTTCGATCGTCGCCCCGGCGACGGGCGACGGCGTGCCGTCGGGTGCGAACTCGACGACGGAGACGTCGAACGGCGCGCCCGGCGTCACGGTCGGCGGGACGCGCAGCCCGAGCGGCAGCACGGGCGGGTTCGCGCACGCGGACGTCGCCGGGTTGAACTCGCAGCGCGCGACGAACAGCAGCACGTCGTCGCCCTCCTGCAGCTCGGCCGCGCAGACCCCGACCGGCAGCGTGCGGTTGTTGACGCGCACCTCGAAGAAGTCGGGCTGCGGGAAGACGTGCGCCTCCGTCCCGACGCGCTCGACGGAGTAGCCGAGGCCGTCGAACCACGTTCCGCCCCAGTCGCCGGCGACGCCGATCTCGAGCGCGCCGGCGACCGTCGTCCCCGGGCAGTCGTGGCCGGCGACGCCGTCCTTGTTGACGATGCGCGCGTCGGTGCGCACGGCGGTGCGCGGCAGCAGGGTCTGCGCCGCCCCCTCGACGCGCAGCGTGACGTTGGCTGGCGCGGCGAGCGCCGGCGACGCGGGCACCAGCACGAGCAGGAGTCCTCCCGCGAGGCCCACCAGCAGACGGTGCAGCATGGTCCACCCCTTTCCACGAGGGCGTATGAGCTGATGGCCGGAGGCAGGTCTCCTGGCTTCCGGGCCTACCGCTACGCGCCTTCCCGGACGTGGTGTCCAGTGGCTGCGCTCGCGGGCTGCGAGAGCATGCGGGCGGCGTCCCCGGTCACAGTGGCGGGTCCGCGCCGGATTTCAACCGGCTTCCCTTCACCACCGACCAATGAACCGCGCCAGTGTAGCGTTGACGGCGCGATGACCGTCAACCTCACGCGCATCTACACGCGCCTCGGCGACGGCGGCGAGACGCACCTCGGCGACATGAGCCGGGTGCCCAAGACGCACCCGCGGATCGAGGCCTACGGGGACGTCGACGAGCTCAACGCGCAGATCGGCGTGACGCTCGCGCTCGGCGGCCTGTCCGAGCAGCTGGCGGCCTGGCTGCGACGCGTGCAGAACGACCTCTTCGACGTCGGCGCGGACCTCTCGGTGCCGCACGGCGGCGACCGCGAGCGCCTGCGCGTCAGCGCGCGGCAGGTGACGTGGCTCGAGGAGGCCTGCGACGAGGTCAACGCGACGCTGGCGCCGCTGCGCTCCTTCGTACTCCCCGGCGGCACGCCGGTCGCCGCCCAGCTGCACGTGTGCCGCACCGTGTGCCGCCGCGCCGAGCGCCGCGCGCTGCTCGTCGAGGACGCCAACCCCGAGGTCGTGCGCTACCTCAACCGCCTCTCCGACCTGCTGTTCATCCTCAGCCGCGGCGCGAACGCCGGCGACGAGCCCCTGTGGGAGCCGGGGCGCTCGCAGGGCGGCTGACGGGGCGACGCCTCTAGAGCCGGCGGTCGCGGTAGACGCGCTCCTCGCGGTAGGCGGCCGGTTCGTCGACCGGTGCTCGGCGGGTGACGCCGCGCGCCTGGATCATCTCGAAGACCAGCCAGACGACGCCGACGAGGAAGAGGATCAGGCCGACCGTCTGGATCGAGATGCCGGCCAGCGTGGCGTCGACGGCGAGCCAGAGGATCAGCCCGAGGGCGATGAGAACGAGTGGGGGTCCAGCGTCGGCAACCATGGATCAGCCTCCTGGAGCGTTGAAGAACGTGATCGCGTTCTCCCTGCTGACGCGCGCCGTCAAACATCCGGAGGACGAAGCTCGTATGCGGCAGCTCGACTGCGTCACCGCGCTGACGGACCGAAACGGCGAAGGCCGCCCGGCATGCGCCGGACGGCCTTCGTTCGTACGGCGGTCGCTTCTGGGGACTAGCCGGCGGTCACGAGGCTGTCGCCGACGCCGCCACCGGCCGACTGGACGCAGACCCGCCCCGGGTTGGTGGTGACGCGGATGCGGAACTCGAACGCGCCGTCGCCCACGGGATCGATCGACACGGTGGCCACCGGCGACAGCTGGGTCGCGCACTTGCCGTCGGCGCCGATCCCGCCGAGGTGGAGCCTGACCGACGGCGCGTACGTGCCGTCGGGAAGACGCGACACCGTTCCGCGGACGCGAAGCTCCTGGCTCTTGAAGTTCGCCCGGGTGACGCTGACGGTGTCCGTCGTCTCGTCGGGCATGAGCACCTCGCTCTCGACGACCATGCCCCTCAGCGTGTTGTTGACGGCGTCGTGGTAGCCGACGACGTCCAGCAGAGTGCCTGTCTGCGTCTTGAGCTGCTCGAGCGTGATGGGCCTGCCGGCCGCATCGACGATCTTGCGCGGGAAGCGGTCGTCCTCGTTCATCTTCACGAGCGTCCCGCCGACGACGAACGACCCGCTCTGGACGTCGACGTCGAGCAGCGGCGCGACGATCCCGTGCTCGGCGGGCTCGACGAACACCGACGTGGCGTCGAAGTTGATGCAGAAGCCGCCCTCGGGCACGGCGGTCGACGAGACGGTGCCGCTCGCGATCGTGGTGGCGCCCATCTCCTTGATGTCGGGGCCGTGGTCGGTGAGCGAGTTGGGCCCGGAGAACTCGATGTTCCCGTTGGCCTGATCGCGATCGTCGGTCTTGATCTTCAGCCCGGCGGGGATCCTGAAGGTCGTGCCGTTCGTGGTGATCGTGCGCTGGTCGATGCTGTAGTCGCTGATCCTGCCCTCGACCTCCCAGACCTGGGCGTCGGCCGAGACGGAGGTGGTCGTGTAGACGCCCCCGGGGCAGGGCTCGTTTGCCTGCGCGGTGGGGGCGGAGCCGCTCATGGCGATCGCCGCTGCGCCTGCGGCGGCCGCCGCCGCCGGAAGCAGGATGCGCCACGGGGCGCTCAAAGACGGGGTCATCTGGGGTGCTCCTCCTTGAGGGAATGCGAGACCTCAGCTTCGACGTTGCGGGCGGCGCGTCACAGGGGCGCCCGCGCACAACGCCCGGTCGTTCTCCGTACACCGCGTCGGGCCTAGGTCCGAGGATCGGGCGGCCGCCCGTGGGCCGAACGTCGGACGCTCGCTCGGCCCCTGGTCCGCGATCGGTCTGGACCTCAGGCGAGCGGCGGGCGCCTACACCTAGAGCCCGGTGTCCGTGTATTTGAAGCAGGACGCGAGCGGCCCCATCGGCCCGACGTCGTACTGGTTGTAGAAGCCGAACGACGTCAGTCGGTGAGCGCGCCATCCGATCATGCGCCTGGAACTCCACCATTCGATCCGGACGTCGGCGCCGTAGTTGCCGCGCCAGTCCATGTCGAAGAACGTCGGCGTCGACCAGCCCGACGCCGTCGACTGGCGCAGTCGCAGCCATCCGCTCCATCCCGAGGTCTGCAGCGTCGCGAAGTTGTTGCTCGCGTCGGTCAAGAAGACCCGGTAGCGGACGTAGCTGCGCTCGCGCCGGGTCCCCCGCCGGGTGTTCGCGCCGCTGACGGCAGGCGATGGGATGCCGACCTGCAGGACGCCGCGGGGGCCGAACACGCCGTACTTGCACGTGCCCTGGCCGACGATGCTCGCTCCGCGAAGACCCGAGCCGCCGAGCACGACGTGCGCCGACGCCGGCGCGGCGGCCGCCAGCGCGATCGTCAGCACCACCGCCATGCCGCCGGCCTTGGCCAAGCCGCGCATCGCGCTTGCGTCCGACGGCCCTCCCGGCCAGATCCCTCCGAGCATCGTGCTCCTCCATGTTCCGCGGCCGTCGGCGAGTTCTCGTGACGCGCCACTGACTCCATCATCCGGTGCGTCGACGACGCCCGCCGAGGCTACCACGGCGGTCTTCGCGCGGGAATCGCTCGAGGACGCCCACGGCCGTTTTGAGAGCCCCGTCCCGGGGAGAACGCCGAAGTGGGCCCTAGCGACACCCCTGCCTGGGTGCTCGCTAGGGCCCGCAGCCACTGTGTCGCAGCGACGACGGCCCGCGGCTACGGCTAGCACCACAAGACGGGTGTGGCTGGCTCCCGTTCGCGCGCCAGGAAGCCACGAACGCCATTCGCCCGAGCCGATCGTCCGCCGCCACGACGCAGACGCTTCGGGGTGCCGCAGCGGTCCTCGCGCTCGGCGTGCCGCAGGGCCACGCGCTCGTCGGCGACACGCGCTTGGCTGCACGTCGTTGGTCCGTGAGGGCGTGAAGTCTTGGTGTCCGACAGCGACCAAGACGACTTCACACGCAACCGGGACACGCTGCTGGCCGAAGGGCGCTGGGCGCTGGGCGCTTGCGACCTGGCAGCCGAGCGCATGGTGCGTCGTGGCGCTCGCGGCCTGAGCGATGAGCTTCACCGGCTACCTCCGGGCCGGAGAAGACGGCAAGGATGAGGTCGCCCGGCGTCGCGTAGGAGGGGGTCCAATCACGAACGCCGATGGGGTGAGGCGCGCGAGGGACCTCGCCGCGAGAAAAGCGCTCAAAGACAACGCGCCTGAGGCAGGCAGGTCCAGCCGCGAGCAGCGCGTCTATCCGATCGTCGCAAACGTCGAACGCGACATGCCATAGGTTCGCCTGTCCCCTTGCTTTGCTTTTCCTCAAGGCGGAAGCCGCTGCACACGTCTCGTGTCACGGATCAAGCAAGCGGTGCATGACAAGCTCGTTCAGGGTTCGCCCGTCGCCTACCCATGTCGTCTCACCGCAGATCGCGAAGCCCGCCGACCGATACGCGCGCTGCGCCGCCCAGTTGTCAGTCACGACCGTGAGCGTCAGCTCGCGGCACCCGCGCTCGGCCGCCCAAGCGGCGCAAGCCTCGCATAGCGGTCTCGCTCCGCGACGGCCGCGGAACTCGGGGGCGACCCACATCGCGTTGAGAACCGCCGATTCCGGCCTCTCGTTGTCGAGACGAACGAGCGCCAGCCCGAGCCAACGCCCGTCATCAGCCTCAAGCACAAACGTGCGCTGGCTCGCTCCCAGCTCCGATTGGGCGGCCCAGTGCTCCCAGTGCTCCGGTGGTTTGGCGGCGGCGAGCACGTAGGTCGAGCCGAACGCGTCGGGGTCGGCAGCCAGCGAGGCGAGGCGGAGCTCTCGGAGACGGTCGCCTTCGGTGGCGAGCACATGCCGCACTCTCACGCCACTCAACTTCATCGACGCCACCGCCGCAGTCTGCCCCACAACCGCGTCGAACACCTTTGAACCGGCCGAGAGCCGCCGATGTGCACCCGCGCGAGCCTCGTGCAGCGCATGGTCGATGAGGCGTCGGCCCCGCCGTTGGGTTCGGTGCGATCGTTCATCCCCGAGATTGGCGATCGCCAGCGCATCGCGAGGACGAAGGGGCAATCGCAAGCTGCTCCTGCGCAGTGTGAAATCACCCCTGCGCGAGCTGCTCCTGCGGGCGAAAGAACGCAGGAAGTCATCGGGCCGAGCCACGGACTCGGCGACGACGAGGGTCGACAGCACCTCGCGAACCAGCGGGTGCGTCACCGAAAGCGTCAGCTCGCTCGCGTCACCGACCGCTTGCATCATCGCCTTCACCTCCCGATCGGCTGACGCTTGGAGCGCGTCGCCGACGTCGAGCTTCGGCAGCTGCGCTTCCGCGTGTGCCAGGACGAGCGTGCGCTACGCGATCAAGAGTGGCGACTGTGGGAGCACCAGATCGCAGCCGCGAAACGAAGGCAGCAAATCTCGTGCCGCCGCCGCAGCACGACCCTCCGGACGATCGCTCCCCTGACGCGCTGTAGCGCGCCCACGATCATCAGCGACGCGTAGGTGTGGCGCGCCTCGTGCAGCGTGATCCGGTCGAGCTTCGCGGCCTTCCATGCTTACCGCCGGAGGAGCAGCCCGATGTCGTCGCCGCCTCAAATCGTTCTCGCCGCGACCGGGTAGGTGCAACCGGACAGAGCGAGCGCATGTCCGAGCACGAGCGACAGCAGCAGCACGCCGACGCCCGGCCCGGCGCGGGCGACGCGGCGCCCGCGAGCCGACCCCCCGACCGCAAAGGAGGCGCGCGATGACCAAGCACGTCGCCGCGACGTTCCTGCAGGCATGCGACGACCTTGCCGCGCAGTGCGACGCGCTCTGCCACGAGCGAGGACTGACGCACAGGGCGCATGACGCGTGGCCGGTCGCACCCGACGTCGACGGCATGGAGCTCGGAGAGCCGGTCGGGAGCACCATGCGCCCCGGGCGCGTCGAGACCCTGCACACGATCGGCGACGTCGGCCTCGTGTTCGTCGTCGCCGCCGACGGAGGCGTGACCGTCCGGACGCACGCGGCCAGCCCGGTCGCTGCCGCTGAGGCGCTCGCGCATGTCCGCGAGGTGATCCCGCGCGGGTCCAATCCCAACCCGAACCTCGTGCCGGTCAGCTTCTGGACCTACTCGCCGAACGGACCGCAGCGCATCCGCCGCGACGTCGACGCCGATCTCTGGCCGAGCATCACAGCGAACTACACGGCGCGAACGGCCGAGGCCGTCGGCAGGCTCATGGATCCGGCGTTCCGGCCCGGAGTGGGCGGCCAGCTCGTGCTCTGGCACGGTGATGCGGGCACCGGCAAGACGACCGCGCTACGGGCGCTCGCGCGCGAGTGGCGCAAGTGGTGCGAGATGCATTACATCGTCGACCCCGACCAGTTCTTCGGCAAGCACGCCGACTACATGATGCGCGTGCTCCTCGGCGCCGACACAGACCCGATGGCAGAGATGATGCGCGCGCGCCACGGCCTGGCGAGGACGTCGCAGCCGCCGCGGTGGCGGCTGCTGATCCTCGAGGACTGCGGCGAGATGCTGCAGCCCGACGCGCGACGCGAGGTCGGTCAGGCGCTGTCGCGGTTCCTCAACGCGTGCGACGGCCTCATCGGCCGCGGCCTGCGCGTCCTGGTGCTCGTGACGACAAACGAGCCGCTCGACAAGCTGCACGACGCGGTGTCGCGGCCCGGGCGCTGCGCGGCGCGCGTGGAGTTCGAGCGCTTCGGCGCTAGCGAGGCGCGCGCCTGGCTTGCCGAGCGCGACGGCAGGAAGGCGGTTCCCGGCGGCGGCCTGACGCTCGCCGAGCTCTTCGGCATGATCAAGGGCTTCCAGGACGCCGGCGAGCAGCGCCGCAGCATCGGGTTCGCCTCTGACGGTCGCAGCGAAGCCCCGCCGCACGCGCCCGGCAGGATTTGAAACCTGCTACCTCCTCGCTCCGCGGACCGCTCTATCCGGATCGGCGGCGAGGCAGCGCAGTCTCAAAACGCTCGAGCGACGGGGTTACGTGCTATCGCCATCCGCGCGCCACGCGCCGGCCAACAACCGACGATCTACGCGGTCGAGGACTGCACACGCAGCGGACGCGGCGCCTCACTGTCGCGCAGACTGTCGCACCGCTCCCATAGAACCGGAAACGCCCCGCGTTACGGGGCGCACTGTAGTACCGCTACGGGGATTCGAAATCGGCTAGCGGCCAATGTCTACGGGCGTTTCTGCTGCTAATGCGGGTTTCGTGCCGCTGGCGGGGGGCAGGAAAC
>Ga0247713_1000935_pt1 | contig 15844 bp, 21 predicted proteins | sample 21E_NmetaG_FD_189936 | JGI IMG/M metagenome (GOLD analysis project Ga0247713, IMG submission 189936) | Soil microbial communities from hillslope of Landscape Evolution Observatory, University of Arizona, Oracle, AZ, United States - 2-1-E_N | ecosystem: Engineered > Artificial ecosystem >... | reverse complement strand
GGACACGAGCTCGTTGCTCTCGTCCGTGCAGGTGCCAGGTTCGTGAACGGGAAGTTGGTGGAAGCTCAGGACGACGAGAAGGACGTCGCGTGATCAAGTTCCGTTCCACAACTCTTGACTATTTCTCCGTTAGATAGCAGTTATGCCCCACGAGCACAGTCGCGACAGCGTAGGCGCGGGAGGGGACTCCGGTCCGGAAGCGGCCGGTTGGAAGCTCGTCGCTGCCGGGGTCCTAATGGGGGTTGTCGACATTAGTGATCGGTACCTATCTCGGATTTCTGGATCAACAAGGACCCTCCCGCGATGTGACAGCACGGCAGGTGTGCAAGGACTTACTGGAGCTCCCATTATGGGTCGATGACCCAGAGTACCAGCGATGCGTCAAGTCAGAATCTAGCAAGACAACGGTCGACGTAATCTGGCCCTGGCTACTAGCAGGGGGAGTTGGCTTTCTCGTGACAGGTGTCGGATTGTTTGTGCTGGGTCGGGTCGGCAGGCCCACGTCCGGTCTGCACGATGGAGGATCAATCCCGGAGAGCCGTTCCGAAGGTTCTAAATAGCCGGGCCGGATATGTCAGCTGTCTCGTCGGGTAACACCCTTGAGCTTGACAGCTGCACCCGCATAAGAGAAGGGCATCGTGATCTTCGCGCAGTGCCGCTACAAGACGAATGTCGAGACCGACCCCGGCGAGGAGGAGACGGTGCAGCAGATACGCGGCTTCCGTGTGGTGCACGCATTTGACATCTCCCAGACCGAGGGCGAGGATCTGCCGGACCTCGACGCGGTGCGCCCGAAGCTCCTGGATGCGGATGCGCCGGACGGCATCTGGGACGCGCTCGTCGCTAAGGCCGCCGCGGCCGGTTTCGAAGTGATCCGCAATCGGCGTGGGAGCGAGAACGGCTACTGCGACTTCTCAAGCAAACAGATCGCAGTGCGGCCGGACGTCGCTCCGGCCCAGGCGGTGAAAACGCTGATCCACGAACTCGGTCACGCGCTCCTGCACAGCAAGGAGTTGCCGAGGTCGAAGGAGGTCGCAGAGGTTGAGGTCGAGTCCGTCGCCTACATCGTTTGCGATGCGATTGGTCTCGATAGCGGTGATTACAGTTTTGCCTACGTCGCCCGCTGGTCCGACGGGGCGACGGACCTCATCAAGGACACCGCTGAGCGGGTGATCGGCTGCGCCAAGCAGATCCTGAAGGGCATGGAGGCGGACGCGTCGAACGATTCCGGGATGGAAGCGAACGCATCGTGAGCGACGTCAACGGCGTCGCGCTGTTCACGAGACTGAAGTGGCCCAAAGACGCGATGCGCGAACGTCCGCTACTCGTCATCGAGAGCTATGAGCCCTCTGTGTGGCAACGGGACGACTGTCCGGGTCCTGATGTCATCGCTGGCCTCCGTGACCGAGGCTTCCAGCCCTTGGGGCCGGATGGATGGTCCTTCCCGTACCTTGATGACCACCTCCTTGCGATCGACGAATCCTCGGATGACTTCGCACTTATCGACGATGCAGCCGACGAGCTCTTCGCGTACCCGCTCAGCGGAATCCCACAGGACTGGTACTCGCACTTGAAGCTGGAGCGCGATTGTCTGGTGATCACGGGAGTCGACCTTCGTTTGGCGACCGCCGGGATGGAGGGCGTTAAAGAAGCCTGCGCCAACCGGACAGCTTTCGGAGCGATGGTGATGATCAACGACGGGCGGGTTCTCGAGGGCCTCGGCTCTACGCGGAGCTAGCGGGGCGTTGTCTTTCCGACGCGACCTTGATGCTCACAGTTCCGGTCACACCGGCTGCCGTTCTGTAACGACGCCACGTTAGGCCCGCCGCTCCTTCACGCAACCGCCCGCTGCGCGTCCATGGATGCTCGCTTGCCTCCGGCATCGGTTGCGCTACGTCGCTGATGGCGGGACCTGTCCACGAGGCGTCAGAACGGCAAGGCGCCGGAGGCGCCCGGAACAGGAGGTGAGCAGTGAATCAGGTCGCTCTAGTCGGAAACATCACCGACGATCCCGAGCTTCGCTACACCCAGAGTGGCGCGGCCCTCGCAGGCTTCACCGTCGCGGTCAGCCACCGCAGCAAGCACAACGGCGAGTGGCAGGACGTCAACGACGGGTTCTTCCGTAGATATGCAGGTGATCTGCATGACGGAAGGAGGCCGGGATATGTCGGTAAATGCATCACGCGCGGGAGAAGGGATGAGACGATCCCCCCATCGTGGATCAGCCAAGGGCAGACGCATGATCTTCACCCCAGTGCTGACTCGGTGGGAGAGCGAGACCGGTACCGCAATCTCATTGGGGCATCCTCTGCTCGACGACTACCTCGTCTTCGTGAAGATACGGGCGCGCGCCAACACGTGGCTCGCAGCGGCGTACGACCTCAAGGTCTTTTTCTCGACTATCGGCAAGGAGCCAGCCGAGGTGACGGCGCGTGATGTGTTCGACTTCATCAAGGCGCAGCGCGCCCCGCGACGAGGATCCAATCTCGTGCGCTTAGAGGACGGCGAGACGGGCCTTGCAGCGCGAACGATTAAGCGTCGGATCTCAACTGTGTCGGGGCTCTTCAGCTATCTCGTAGCACGCGGTGATGCCGGCGTGGCAGCCAACCCCGTACCACGCGGCCTCGCGACGCGCAGAACTCAACTCGGGCAAGCAACGCGTGGCGTGCCGTTGCTGCGCACACCGCGCACGTTGCCGCGGGTGCTGTCCCTCGAGGAGGCAGACGCGTTCATGAGCGCGCTCCGTACCCGACGCGACTGCGCGATGGTGCAGGCGATGCTGCTTGGCGGGCTGCGACGCTGCGAGGTTCTCGGGCTCCGACTGTCAGACGTTATCGCGGGGGAGCATCGGCTCTTTATCGCCGAGGGCAAGGGCGGGCACGAGCGAATCGTGCCAATGTCCAAGCGGTTCTTTGCGACGTTGTCGGATTACCTCGAGCAAGAGCGGCCGCGCACCCTGGAGACCGATCGGATATTTGTCGTGCTCAAGGGACCGCGGCGCGGCCGGCCCCTTACGCCCGCGGGACTCGATGAGATCGTGCGCGGCGCCCGGAACAGAGCCGGTCTCTCTAACGTGACATGCCACCAGTTGCGGCACACGTGCCTTACGCGTTTACGTGAGGCAGGAATGGCTCTCGAAGCCGTACAGGCGCAGGCGGGCCATCGCTCCATCGAGTCCACTCGGCTCTATCTCCACCTTGCCAACGACTGGCTAACCGATGAATACCTGCGTGCGATCGAGTGCATTGACGCCCAGGCCATAGAGGAAACGCAGTGACGGCGGTCGCCCTGTCATCGGCGCAGGAAGATCTCGTTGGCGACTACCGCGCTTCGCTGCGAAGCGTCGGGCTCGCCGGCGATCGTCCTCAGTTGTGGGGGGCACGCTCCTTCCTTAGTCGCTTCGGCGACCCAACGCGGTGGTGCGAGGTGCCGCTCGACGTGCAGCTGGCCTGCGATGCAAAGATCCATCACTTCGTCTCGTGGCTGCTGGCCACGCAGCGCGCGGCCACGTCGGCCGACTACCTCGTTGCTCGGCGTCCCACACTCGGTGCTGTCTTCGAGCGGCATCACCCTCAGTTCCACTCGCTGTTCGTTGCCACCGCCACTGCATTGGGGTTCTCCACAACGACGGCCCAAAGGCAATGGGCCGGGCTTTCTCTGGCATCGGCCATCCACGGGGTCTCTCCAGAGCGGCTCACCCAGGCAGAGCTTGACCTGGCGCGCGCGTCTCTTATCGAGGCCGCACGTCGCCAGGGACGTAACCGGTCCAGGGAGTTGCAGATGATCTTCTTTGGCGTTGAAGCGACGCTCTTCCATGCAGGGGTGACCGATGAGCTGCCGCGCCGCCGCATGCCCGGGAAGGCCAGCGAGCGGGAGGCGCAGTGGGCCCGGGTCCCAGACAGGATCCGAGAGACGGCGACGCGATACCTTGACCACATCGCTCTCAGCTTGGCGCGGGCAACGGTTCACAATGCCGAAGCGACGCTGCGAGAGTTCTGTCACTTTGTCGCCGAGCGGTGGCCAGAGGTTGTCTCCGTAGCCGACATCCAGCGCCACCATGTCGAGGAATACAAGAGCTGGCTCGCGCAGCGTCCGGGCCGGGGCGACGGTACGCTGCACCGGCACACCATCCGAGAACGGCTGAACAAGTTGCGCGGGTTCTTCAATCGGCTGATCGAATGGAACTGGGAGGACGCTCCCGAGCGCCCGCTCGTGTTCACCAGCGACCTGCCGATCAAAGACGAGCCGCTCCCGAGGTTCTTGGATGACGGGACATCGACGAAGCTCCTACGCGCCGCCCGGCAAGACGACGATCCGTTCGTTCGCTTGTGCGTGGAGTTGCTGGCACGCACAGGCCTTCGCAAGGGCGAGCTTCTGCGACTAACCGTCGATGCGATCGTGCAGATCGGCTCCGCCTATTGGCTGCGCGTACCTGTGGGGAAGTTGCACAACGATAGATACATACCTCTGCATCCTCAACTCAAGGAGCTCCTCGACCGATGGCTCGCCACACGTCCGGAGGCATTGCGATCGAATCTCATGTTCGTGGAGCGGGGACGTCCCATCCCTGCATACCGGGTGGAGCGAGCCGTGCGAAAGGCGGCCGGGGCCGCTGGTCTGGATCCCATATCACCGCACCAGCTGCGCCACACTCTTGCCACTCAGGCCATCAACCGGGGCATGAGCATCGAGGCGATAGCAGCGCTGCTGGGGCACAAGTCATTGACCATGACGCAGGTCTACGCGCGTATCGCCGATCGTACCGTTGCCGACGAATACTTCTCGGTGTCGGAGAAGGTTGAGGCGCTCTACGATCAACCCAAGGCTCTTCCGTCCGATGCTGAAGGCGGCGAGATGAGCAAGCTGCGCAGTGAGATGAACCGCCGGATGCTCGGCAACGGATATTGCGCCCGGCCGGTTGAGCTCGACTGCCATTTCGAGACCATCTGCGAATCGTGCACGTTCTTCGTCACAACGTTGGAGTTCCGACCAACGCTCGAGGCTCAGCGAGACGACGCTGCCACCAAGGGTCAGGTGGGGCGTCAGAAGATCTTCGATGGACTCCTCTCGCGCCTCGAGGAGGAGGCTTCATGAGCGCTTTCGGTGCATGGGATCGCCCAGACGCGCGAAAAGAAGGTGAGCGACGCTCGAAGCCGTCCCGATGGGTGGGCCTAGTTCAGAGAAAGAAGAGTGAGCGGCGTCGAATGATGACGGAGCTCAGTCATGTCCGGGCTGAACTTCATCGCCTCCGAGTCGAAAACGAGCGTCTCAAGGCAGAGGCCAAGAGACGTGGTCTTGAACAGGAATGAGAACCGACGTACGGCCGGAAGCGTTGGCTCGGAAAGAGATATCCCAAAGCCAATTGATGACTGGAGGAACGCTCCAGATCTTGTCGGGGTCTTGACTTCATCACCCGCATAACCGCTGCACGGCATGGCGAAGCAACGCCGAGAACGCGGCGCAGACCCTCAAGAAGGGGATGCGGGTCTTCGTGGCCGGCAAGCTCGTCCAGCGCAGCTGGCAGGACAACGACGGCAACAAGCGTCAGACCGTCGAGATCCAGGTCACCCACGTAGGACCGGATCTTCAGTTCGCTACCGCAGAGGTAGCCAAGTCCACCGCAGAGGGTTCCCCGGCCCCTGCGGCGGCCGCCGGGTAACCCCTCCTCACCCGGCACGTCGGGAGCCCGGCTTCGGCCGGGCTCCTCTCGCGATCTTGTTTCCTACCGGACCAACACAAATGTGGTGGGTCTAGGCGGGAAACCGACACAAACGTGTCGACACAAATGTGTTGGCTCGGTCAGCCAGCTACTTTGGCTTGGACTTCCGCTTCCAGTCCGGCGCCTTTCGTGATCGATAGGTTTCGCCCGCCAGGATTCTTTCCTTGTTCTTCTTGTACGCCTTGACCGCGCGCGAGGACTTCCGCTTCCTCGCCTGCTTCTGAGCTGCGGTCTTCTTGGTCGGCTTCTTCGGCTTGGACTGTCCCAAGGCCTCCCGGACCAGAGCGTCTGCTTCACCGTTACGTTGGCGGGGGACCCACGAAAGTCGAAACCCCATGTCCGGCGCGAACTTCTTGATGAGCTTGCGCGCTTCTCTGCAGAGAGGGACTAGGTCTTTCTCCTTGGGTGTAACACCGTTATTGATCTGCTCGACGATGAACTCGGAGTCCATGAACGCTCTCACGTGCGTTGCTTCGTGCTTGATGGCCGTTCGTAGTCCTTCGAGAAGTGCTTCGTACTCCGCTTCGTCGTTCATCCTCGGGCCTATACGGCGACCGAAGCTCTGCACTACGGCCTCGGTCTTCCGCCCCTTCTTGGTCTTCTTGAGAACCACCGCGATGGCGGCTTCGCCTGGAGGATCGTCGTCCGAACGTCGACCCGACGACACCATGCCTCCGTCGGTATTGAGGATGTAGTAACCCGAGGTCATCACGAACTCCTGGACGGAGGGACATCGTTTGTGCGCAGGTAGGCGTTGATGTCACCCTCGGGGTAGAGACCGAGCTGCCGGAGCTCCTCGGCGACGCGCTGGTTGTGTTCCATGTAGCGCCTCTTCGCCTCTTCCTCCGAGCCTGGAAGCTTGGAGTCGTACATGTACATCTCCTGAATGGCGTCGAGGTCGTCGACCCGGCCAGACTCGTAGATTCGGTGTCGGCGGTCGTTGGTCATGCGGTGGGTCGCGTAGAACTCTATGTACTTCTCACCGTCGCTCCCGAACAGGTAGTTGATCGTCCAACCCGCCTTGAAGATGGTGCCCCGGTCTCCGGCGTTCTCCGCGCCGGGGGGCAACTCGATATTCCAATTGGCGAAATACTCGGCGAACTTCTTGCCGATCTCGGTAGTAGTCGCGTCCTGGGAGTTACTCCACAAGGACCCACAGTCCCGACAGGCGAGCTGGGGGTCGATGCCGCTGACGACACAGCCCGCCAGAATGACCTCGCCTCGTTCGGCTTGCTCCATTGCTTCAGGGGCGGGCATCCCGTAGAGGATTGTCGCCGTCTTGTCGCTGCCGCAGTGAGGGCAGATCGTTGCCGAGCTCATGGCTCCCAGCGTAGGCGCGGACTGTGACGGTTTTCATCCCTCCGCCCATGTGCCCCTCCCGGTCGACGGCTGGCTTTACGTCTAGCAACCGTGCGGTCCGTCAAATCGATTCGAGCCCGCGACGAGGAGAGACCAAGAACGGCCCTTGATTTTCATGAACAGCAAGGATCTCGGCTTCGGTGGCCCCTCAGGGGCAACTCGCTGACTTACGCGAACTCGCCACGCGGGCGGCTCAGGCAACCACGTCCGTGCTCCCAGACGAGGGGGGACCGGGCGCCAGGCTAGAACCGAGGTCCGGTCGAAACCGGCCTCATAGCACCGTCGGCGTCAGTCCCGGTCCCTCCACCTCTGCCTCGACACAGGCTGTGCTCTGTTCTGCCAGGCTCTAGATCGCGGACGGGAGACGTCGGTTCTGGTCGACAAGTTCGGCCATGGCGCCCCGTCCGCACCTACGCTCCCTCACCAGCGGGACGGGTCGAAGGGCGTCTGGTTGCGCATCATCGCGAAGGCGAGACGGTTTGCGCGCGATCCCACCGCGCACTGGATCACGCCGCCGGCTTTGCCACGCGCTTTGAGCGACGCGGCGTAGCGCGCGAAGTTCGGATGGCCCTGACGCAGCGCCTTGCCGAGCTCGAGGATCGCCTCTCTGAGCTCGACTCTTCCCTCGCGCGAGATCTTCGTCGTGGTCCAGATCTTCCCGGCCGACTCGTAACGCCGCGGCACAAGTCCCGAGAGGCGATAGACCTGCGCGGCGCTCTTGAAACGGTCGACGTCGCCGAGCGCACCGCCATAGTTCGAGGCTCGCACCACCGACACGCGCGGCAGGGTCATGAGGATGTCGGCCGGTGTCTCCGGCAGGATCTCGGCGAGCTGCTCCTCGGTGTCTTTGACCTCCTGGTCGAGCTTGTCGAGGAGGTCCATGTCGGCCATCAACAAGCGCAGATGGACCTGCGACATGGTGGCATCGAGGGCGAAGGCCCCCTGAGCACAGGCCACGATCTCGGCGGCCTTGATGCGGGTCACTCGCACGCCTCGGTTGGAACAGAAGCGCAGGAACCGCTCGTTGCCGAGACGCCTGACCCGCTCGGGTGTCAATCCCTCGTCGAGCATGATGCGCCCGACCTTGGCCTCGATCGGGTTCCACACACAGCGCGACAGCCCCGGGAACACGAGGTCGAGCTGAGCGTGGATCTGCAGCTTGAGCGCGGTGCGGGCCCTGATCTTGCGCGCCCGATGCAGGCACAGCACACCCTGGATCGCGACCGCGTCGGAACGGGTGGTGGCGAGCCTGCCCTTGCCCCGGATCAACAGCTCCGCCATCGCGGCGAGATCGATCGCGTCGCTCTTGAGCGAGCGCAGGAGATCCTGGTTGCGGTTCTCTTTGACCTGGGCGGGATTGAACAACGTCACCTCGATCCCGGCCGCCTCGAGTCGCGCCTGCAGCGGACGGTGGTAGTGACCTGCGGACTCGAGCCCGATCCGTGTCCACGTCGCGTCGCGCTCGGCCTCGGCACGCGCCATGGTCACACTGAAGTGCTTGAAGCCGTTCTCGTCGAGGTCGAAGTCGAACGGCGCCGCGATGACTTCACCCCAGAAGTCGCACACCATCGCCGCAGCCGAATGCCTGCCAACGTCGATCGGGACCGCCAGGAGTCGACCGGGATCGGCATCTTTGATCCTGGCCACGAACTGCTCTCGCACACCTCCACCGATGAAGCCCACCTCACCACCTCCGAAAGCTGGGACGGAATGGGCTTCTTCGTCTCAGATTCGGTCGCCAACTCGTCGGATTTGCCGATGTCCGGCACTGCTCGTCGCGCTTCACGGCCTCTTCCACGGCATCTGCCTCACCTAGCTCGACGGCTCTTTCGCCTATGTATCAGCACCGGCCGCTCCGGCGTCAAGGGCGCTCCGTTCCTCGCTGCGCTCCGGTACTCGCGTCACTGCGTGATGGCTTCGCCCCCCTTGACCCCTCCACTGATGGCCGGTGCTCCTGCGGACGACGCAAGCCGTCGACCAAGAAGGAGGCAGACGTGGAAGAAACCATCGGTTACGAGGCTCTCTTCTCTTCCGAGGAGTGGGAGTCGCTCGACATCGTCGACTGGGAGCCCGATGGAGGAGGTGACGTCAAGCACACCGTCACGGTGGTGGCCGTAGAGGATGGGTACGAGCTTGGTTGCGATCAGGGTGACTTCTTCGATCACGTATCCGACGTCCGCTGCGCAGCGAACCTCAAGCGTCTTCACGAAGAGTTCGAGGCCGTCGTGGTGGACCGCACGAGGCTTGAGCGATGACCGACAAGACCTCACCGGATCTCGGTGACCTCGTGATCGTGCTCTTAGCGTCGACGCTGGCCGGACTTCGGGACCGTCTCGATGATGACGGTTTCTCGAAGGCGTCCGGCTTCGTCGCGGAGCTGACGAACCGCTGCGACGGGTACCTCGAGGAGGTGTCGAGGTGAGCAACATCGATCGGCGAGCAGTCCGCGTCATCCTGGCCCTCTGTGACCTGGAGCTCGGCGAGTTCGCCGAGTGTCTCGGCTACGAGCGAGGTTACGTGAGCAACGTGCTCACAGGTCAGACGCGACCGAGCCCGGCTTTCTGTCGGGCTTTCGGGGACACCGTGGCTGAGCTGGTCTTCGGGGAGCGCTGCCAGACAGGCCGCATGCTTCCGGTCGCGCCGTTACTCGAGCTTGTGCGACGGCGAGCGCGGTATGCCCCGAGGAAGCGAGACTTCTACTCCGACAACGGCGTCAACATGAACTACCTGAGCTCACGTGAGTTCGTCAGCGAGGTGTTAGTGGATCGGATCTGCTCGGCTCTGGGCGTCCATCCATCATCCATCTACGACGAGGTTGCGGAGGCTTCATGACCGAGCTGCGAGTTTCGGCATTGGCCTACGCCGAGCGAGGCTGGCGCGTATTTCCTCTGCACCGCATCGTCAATGGAATCTGCACCTGCGGCCGGACCGACTGCGGCTCCGCTGGCAAACACCCGCTCGTGCGCCGCGGGCTCTACGAAGCGACTACGGACAGGCGCGTAATAAAGGAGTGGTGGCGCCGGTGGCGCTCGGCCAACATCGGCCTTGCGACCGGCGCCGACTCGGGCTTAGCGGTGATCGATGTGGATCTTCCAGCCGCGTTGGCCTCTCTGGGGAAGCTGATCGAGTTGAGGATCCCTGGCACGCTCAGTGGATTGACTGGGGGCGGCGGCCTCCACCTGGTGTTCTCCTCGGACGACCCCGAGCTGGGTAACAGCGCCGGTCGTCTCCCCGCGGTGACTGACGAGCTCCCTGGCATCGACCTCCGTGCCAACGGCGGCTACATCGTCGCCCCACCGAGCCTGCACCGAAGTGGAACGCGCTACCACTGGCTCGACGTGGAGCGCGCCATCGCACCCGCGCCGCACTGGTTGAAGCAGCCGGAGCGGACCTACGTCGCACTCGGTGATGTCGCGGGTGCGAGCTTTGAGGGCGACGGAACCGCCTACGGACTCGCGGTGCTGCGAGACGAGCTCGATCGCTTACGTGCGGCTCAGGTTGGGACCCGCAACCATGAGCTCAACCGGGCCGCGTTCGTCCTGGCGCAGCTCGTCGCCGGCGGTGAGCTACTCGAGAACGCCGCACGGTCCTCGTTGCTTGGTGTCGCTTTGAGCATCGGTCTCGACGAGCCCGAGTCGCGCCAGACGATCGATAGCGCCTTCGCCGCAGGTCTGCAGAAGCCGCGTGTCGCTCCCCACCGATTGAAGCCCTAGGGGGAGGTTCGGCGGGCCACACGGGCCATCGCTAATGGGAGGACGTTCCGGGACTTCGGCTGCCAGTGCTCGAGCTCAGCTGGCGGGGCCGGTTCCCATGACACCTCGTCGACCCAGATCGGGAGCCAGTTCACCGCGATCACGAACGAGATGATCGGGTCAGCGGCGGGATCGGCGCACGTTCGTAGTGGTTGCCCCGACGCGACGAAGAACGTGCCGCCTGCATAGTGATCACACAGCCGCCGCCACTCGTCGACGAAGGTCTGTGGCCCGTCGGGGGCGCCGTTCTCCCATGCGAGAAGGATCGGCTCGGTTCCCCTATGGCTGGTGCCTCTCGTGCCGGTGAGCTGCCACCTCGTGGGCTTGGCCGTCTCTTTCTCCTTGAGGGATCGCGGGGGGAGCCCGGCCGGAGCCTCGCGGGTGACCCCGGCCGGGATGGGCAAGCCTTGGTTAAGCGCCGACCGGTTCGGGCACCGGCGCAGCCGCGGCCTCGGTGGAACGCGGCGCCCTGGTCAGCTGCGCCCTGTTCCACTGCAGCGAGGGCCCGGCGTCGTCGACGACGAGCTCGATCGTGGAGCTCTTCTTGCCGCCCTCGGTCTCGTAGCTGCGGTGACGCAGCCTCCCGGAAACGACCACGCGGTCACCCTTGCCGACGCTCTCGGCCAGGTTCTCGGCGAGCTTGCCCCACGCGGTGCACGTGAAGAACCCCGAGTCCTCGCCGGAGTTACCCGCTCCGTCGACCGCGATCCGGAAGCGCTCTCGGCTTCTTGCTGGGTGTCGGCGCATTCTTCCGTTCCGGGAAGCGTGCATAGAAGGAAGATCGTGTTGGAGACCCCGCGGGTGCGGGGTCTCCAACAAATCGAGAGGAGTTGAATGGATGAACGGTCCGCTTCGATACCGAGCAGCTGCACTGGTCTTGGTGGGTCTGCTTGCGGCCTGCGGAGGTTCTGACCAGGGTTCCGACATCAGCCTCAAGATCGTCAGCCCCACCGATGGAGAGACCGTGCCGGCCGGAGAGCCGGTGGAGATCAGGGCCGAGATCGAAGGAGCAGAGGTGGCTGATTCGGCTGCTGCGTCCGACGCGGGCCACATCCATATCTTCGTCGACGGTGAGCTGCAGGAGATGCTCTATGCGACCGCGACTGAGGTCAAGCTGGAGCCGGGGACCCACACGATCACGGTTGAGTACACCGACGCGCAACCACACGTCATTCGATAACCCGATCGAAGAGTCGGTGGAGATTGTCGTCGAATAAGGACGGTTGTGGACGGTCCCTAAGCTCACGGAGGCGACAACGAAGGGGCTGCTTTGCGGATGTGATCTCGGGTCATCGCGGGTCTTCTGCTCATTGCGTCGAGGCGGCGACAGGAGGACCGTGAGCCCGAGAAGCAGAAGCATGCTCCGAAATCGTAGAAACCGACTCGATGAGGGACCCGGCCGATACCGCTTCGACCTGGTACCTCTGCTGGCACGATGGACTTTTCGGTGTTAACAAATGCTTGGTACGTCGGATTACCCCGGTAGGCGAATCGTTTTCCCAATCCGTCTCCGCTTGAACTTGGCTTTGACGTGAGTCTTCTTCGGGTAACTACGCTCTGATTCCCAGATCCCTCAGTTCTTTCTTCGCGCGCGAGAAGAACTCGTGTGGCGCCTCCAACCACGGGAAATGGCCCACCCCTTGAACCTCCATCAGGACCGAGTTTCTCAGGTTCTCGTGTGCCCACTGCGATTGGATCGGCCCGCAGATGAAGTCCGCCGATCCCACCACGACCAATGCCGGCGCGTCGATCTCGCGAAGTCGAGGACGAAGGTCGAGCTCGAACATCTCAAGATTGAGCGATCCTCGGTAGGCGTCGTGGGACCAGACCGCGGCCGCGAGGCCTTCCTGGAATCGCGCGCAGATCGATTGGTCGACGAAGTAGGGCGGTAGGAACCTTCCGACGAAGCTTGCGAATTCCTCGTCGGAAGTGGGGACATAACCCCCCATGATCGTCTCCAACGCATCGATGGCATCCGGGAGCCACGGCTCCCCACGCATCTTGTCGATACGTTGCTGGCGGTCGCGCTGCGCCTCCGGCACCTCGGCCACCACCGCGTCGAGCAAGATGAGACCTGCGACCGAACGTGGGTATCGCAGTGTGTATTCGATACAGAGCACGCCCGCGAACGAGTGGCCCATCGCCACGACCTGGTCGGCTCCGAGGAATCTTCGGACCCCGTCGACATCCGCGGCGAAGTTCTCAAAGGTGAAGGTCGAGTCATCCGGTCGTTCCGAGCCACCGCTTCCCCTCGTATCTAGGTACACCATCGTGAACGTGTCCTCGAACCCCGCCAGCTCACGGTACGCGGCGATCTCCGGCCCCCACCCGGGCGTCTGAAGGATGCACACGGGGCCGGATCCCGACACTCTGAATCGCAGCTTTACTCCGTTGAGCTCCTCTAAGTACTCACCTGCCGACGAAAGGGTCGCGGTCTCTTGGATCGACATGCTGCCTCCTCTCTCGGACACGTCGTCCGAAAGAGTCGCGAGGGAGGGGCAAAAAGTTCGTCCTTCGGAGTGAAAGACGCGCCGACCCGTGAGACCTGCGGAACGCCGGGAGGGTTAACGCGAACCGTAATGGAGCCGGATCGCGCGGATGCCGGCGCCGTCGTGCAAGTAGACTTGCGTGGTCGCGGGCGGGCAATGCAGCGGATCGTCGGCCGGGTTCTCGAATCGTCCTTCGACGACTGTGATGGTGCGGCTTGCGATTACGTTTCCGATGTACAGCTTCACGCCGGCGACCACATCCTCGATCAGTCCTCGTACTAGCGCGTCGCGGCCCTTCAGGACCAATCCGTGCTCGAAGATCGCCTCTACCTCGTCTTCAAGCGACGACGCGAGCAAGTCGAGGCCGACCCCCCTGTTGTATTCGTCGTAGGCATCCTCGAAGTGACGGCGCCTAACGCGCGCCAGTGCGTCGTGATCACTATCGATGCCGGCGGCTTCTTCGAGCAGAGCCTCGCCGAGCTTCACGCGCGCCTGGTTGAGCCGGCTGCGAACGGTCCCGATCGGAACATCACAGATAGCAGCGATGTCTCGGTACGAGGTCGCTCTCGTGAAATGGCGCAAGATGACGGGTAGACGAAGAGGCTCCGAGAGCTGCTCGAGCCCGGACCACACCCATTCACGTAGCGCCATCCTTTCGAGAACCTCGTCAGGAAGTAACGAGTCGCTCGCCTGTCGTGGTTCGAATGATTCGACAGGAACCTCCCGAGCGGCACGGAGCCGCTGGAGGCACAGATTGCGCGCGATCCCCATGAGCCACGCACCCGCCGCGTCCGCGTCTCGAAGCCTGTCGATACGGGTGAGTGCAACGAGGAAAGTTTCGTGCACGATGTCTTCCACGTCGGGGCCGTGCCCCAAGATTCGAACCGCTATGGCAGTGATACCCGCCCGGTGGCGCTCGAGCAGCGCGCCCACTGCGGCCGCGCTACCTCCGCGGGCTTCTGCGACAAGTTCGGGATCCGTTGGCATCATGAAGCTTTCCTGTGAGCGTCAGTCGTAAGACCTGATAAACGCAACCGCGTCGAACTCTAGGTGGTTGAATGCCGCGGAGTCGTCACGCATCGGAGCGCCGAGGAGAGTCGCCACCTCGCTGCCTCCTTCGGCGGAGACACTGCTGCACGAGATCGGTATGTCGATCGTGAACGAGTCTTTGCAGCCCCGATCGTCTGCCGTCGGATGTTCGGGGCTACCGATCTGGATCCTTAGCTGCGCCTCGCCGAATGGGCGGCGCCAGTGCCAGAAGGAGTTGTCGTGGTGATGGAGCGTGTCGTCGATCGATCCCATCACCTTCGAGGAATAGGTTCCGGCATCAGAAAGCACGAAAGTGGATGCTTCGAACTCGTTCGCCCGCTCGAATCGGACCTCACGGGCCCTGTGGACCGGCATCCCAACCTGGCGCAGACGACCGGCCAGTTCTTCGTGGTCGGTATGGGCCCAGACGAGGTAGCTGTCAAAGTCGATTGGTGCGTTGAACAATGGGTCGTACCACGGCCGCGTCCCTCGGCCTTCGGGCTTCTTCACGACAACAGCAACCAGACTCAGATTTGCGGGCCGCGAGCGGCCACCATTGATCGCCAAATCGCGGCACGAGTAAAACCAGAACGTGAGCCAAGCTTGATCGGGTTGACCGGGCACGGTCCCGGTGACCTTGTAACGATTCGGGTCGGGAACCCACTTCCCCAACCGCTCTGCCGAGTCCTTGAAGAGGTGCAGCGTCATAAAGCACCCAGACATCGAGATTGCATCATCATAGTTATATGGCATCGCGGTGGCCTCAGAGATGGTCCCGTTGCGAGCGAATCCCGATGGAGGAAACGCGAGCATTAGCCCCGTCGCGATAAGCGCCGCGACTTGAGCGGTTCGTTTGTCCCGGATAAACACGCTTTCTCCCTTCGCCCGCTGATCCCCTCCAAGAGAGTCGTGTCAAGAGCGTCAAAAGTTCGAGGCGTCCTTCGACCCCTCCCGGTGGAGGGTGCCGTGGCTCGCGCCTACGGGGGATCTAGGTAGCCGTCGTCGGAGCCGGGGAAGGCCGCCTGGCGACCCAGGGATCCGCATTTTCTCGCTTTCTGACTCCGAGATAGGGAATCCAAGGCCCGGACGTGGTGACCCCTGGGTCTTCGAATCTTGGTTCGCATTAGGCCACCGGGGGTCTGCCATTAGCAACGGTCAACGACGGACCCGTGAGGTTCTTGGCCATGTTGGGCCATACACGATCTTCTGGTCGCCCGCTCCAAACTCCCTGGCACGGGGAGGTCTTGTTGAGCGTACAAGGTCGCGCGACTTGAACTGGCCATGTGTCCGTTGCGTTGGCATTGACTTCGCTGAAGTCCGGAATCGACGGCACGCGATCACCTTAGTCACCCCGATCGAGGACTAGGTTGCTGATCCGTACCCTCAAGACTCTTCTCATCCAGAAAAAGTGATGCTCAGTCCGGTCCGGGACCTGCGCAGATCCTGGAAAGCTTCATGGGCTGGGGATCTGCATTGTTCGTATTCGGACCATCCGG
>Ga0247713_1000934_pt1 | contig 15849 bp, 12 predicted proteins | sample 21E_NmetaG_FD_189936 | JGI IMG/M metagenome (GOLD analysis project Ga0247713, IMG submission 189936) | Soil microbial communities from hillslope of Landscape Evolution Observatory, University of Arizona, Oracle, AZ, United States - 2-1-E_N | ecosystem: Engineered > Artificial ecosystem >... | reverse complement strand
GGTGACGAGGTCGGTCCAGCCGATCCAGAGCCGTCCGCGACGATCGGGGGTGTCGCGGTCGGCGGTGGAGAGCCCCGTGAGGGCGCCGGTGCCGGGCAGCGGGACGGTGCCGGCGAAGGCGCCGTCGGCGACGCGATGCAGCGTGAGCTCGGCGACGGCGTGGCGGCTGCGGGCGGCGACGAGCAGACCGTCGGCGGGATCGTCGGAGCCTGCGGGCTGGAGCCAGCGGACGCCTTCGAGCACGGCCTCGGGATCCTCGGCGACGAGCTCGTGCCAGTGCTCACGGCCGGGGGTGGCGGGATCGGTGACGGCGAGGCGCCAGCGCGGCGCGCCGTCGGTGGTCAGCAGGTACAGCCGCCCGTCGCGCTCCACCCAGGGGGAGCACTGCACGTCGTCGGCCTGGGTGAGCACCGGGGTGAGCGGCGGGACGCGGCCGCCGTCGAGCCGGGCGATCCACACGCTGTCACGCCGGGCCGTGCCGATGTTGCCGGTGACGAGCAGCCAGCCGCCGTCGCGGGAGACCCCGACGCCGTAGTAGGTGTGGCCGTCGTAGAGGCCGGGGCCGTCGATCAGCTCGTCGTCGTCGGTCGGCGTGCCGATGCGGTGGCGGCGGACGCGGCGGTGGAAGTCCTCCTCGCCGGCCGGGACCTCCCCGGGGGCGACCTTGCGGACGTAGACGAACTGCTCGCCGTGCGGGAGCCACGCCACCGAGGAGTAGCGGCAGCGGTCGACAGGCGGCTCGACGTCCGCGCCGGTGTCGACGTCGAGGACGTGCAGCACCGACTGCTCGTCGCCGCCGACGCTGAGCTGGTAGGCCAGGCGGCGGCCCTCCAGGTCGGGGACCCAGGCGTCGAGGGTGGTGCGACCGGTGGGGTCGAGGGCCATCGGGTCGACCAGCGGGCGCTCCGACCCGTCGGGCTCGCGGACGTGCAGCACCGCATGCTCCTGCCCCGGCTCGCGACGGGTGGCGAACGCGCGCCCGGCCCGCCACAGGGGTGCCGAGACGGAGCCGGCGGAGAGCAGGCCGTGCAGGGTGGCGGTGAGGTGCTCGCGGCCGGGCAGCGCGTCCAGGTAGGCGCGGGCGAGGGTGTCCTGGGCGGTGGACCAGGCGACGGTGTCGGGGTCGGCCGGGTCCTCGAGCCAGCGGTAGGGGTCGGCGACGAGGTGGCCGTGGCGCTGCTCGACCAGGTCGAGGCGGTGGCCCGGCGGGTAGCAGGCGCCGGCGGCGGCCGGGCCGGCGAGGGGCGGGGCGTCGGGGCCGGTGACAGGCACGGGCCCGACCGTACGTCACGGTGTGGGCGGGGATCGCACCCGTCCTGAGCTGGTCGCCTCAGACGTCGGACGGTCCCTCGCGGGACATCCCGGACCGCGGCCGCAGCAGATCAGCGGGCGCGGACGTGCTCCGGGACGGGGGTGCCGGCGGGCAGCCGCGGGCACGGTTGCGGGTCGCCGAAGACCGTCCGGACGGGGAGCACGCCGGCCCAGGCCCGCCCCGCCGCCACGTCGGCGTCGTCGTCGAGGGGCGGGCCGGTGCGGATCTTGACGCTGGCCTCGTCGAGGTCGAGGGCGAGCACCAGGGTGGCGGCCAGCTCCCGGCCCGTCGGCGGTCGCGCGTGGTCCCACGAGCCGGGGGAGAGGTGCTCGACGATCGCGCGCAGCGCCGCGAGCTGCTCGTCCGGGTCGGTGACGGCGTGCAGGATGCCGTGCACGACCGCGCTGCGGTAGTTCATCGAGTGCGCGAAAACCGAGCGGGCGTAGACGACGCCGTCGAGGTGGGTGACGGTGAGGCAGGTCGGTGTGCCCCCGAGCGACTCGCGCAGGTAGCGGGCACCGGTGGAGCCGTGCACGTAGACGGTGTCGCCGATCCGGCCGTAGCCGGTCGGCAGCACCACCGGGGCGCCGTCGCGGATCAGGCCGAGGTGGCAGACCAGCCCGGCGTCGAGCACGGCGTGCAGCTCGGCACGGTCGGCGCGGGCCCGCTCCCGGTGGCGGCCCACCGTGCTGCGGGAAGAGGGGGACAGTCCGGTGGGAGGGGTTCGCGGGCTCACGGGTGGATCATCGGGCACCCGGGTGGCATGGTGGAAGGGCCGACCCGGCCGAGGTGTCGCGACCCGTCGATCGGTGAGGGACAGGAACGCAGCGTTCGGGGCAGCAGGGCCCGTCACCGGTTCGCCGGCGGCGGGGCGGGATCGATCGAGGCCAGCAGGGCCCCCGCCATCTCCCGGCCGAGCTCGGCAGGGGTGCGCGGGCCGCCGGGCCGGTACCACTTGTAGGTCCAGTTGACCGCCCCGAGGCAGAGGTTGACGAAGACGGTCGGGGACGTCCCGAGCTCGAGCCCGGGGTGCGCGGCCAGGTGCGCGCGGACCTGGTCGACGACGATCCGCTCGAAGGCGCGTCGGCGCCGCAGCAGCTCCTCTGCCAGGTCCGGCGGCAGCTCGTCCTCCTCCTCGAAGCACACCTTGAGCAGCTCCCGGTTCTCGCAGGTGTAGACCACGCGGGAGACCAGCAGCTCGCGCAGCGCGGCCAGCGGGGTGGGCGCGGCGGCCACGGTCTCGCGGGCCATCCGCAGGCTCTCGTCCAGCACGTCGGAGTAGATGCGGACGAGCAGCTCCTCCTTGTTGCGGAAGTAGTGGTAGAGCGTCGGCTTCGACAAGCCGACCCCGGCCGCGATCTCGTTCATCGACGTGGCCCGGTAGCCGCGGCGGCTGAAGATCTCCACGGACACCCGCAGCACGCGGCTGCGCTGCTCGTCCGCGCGGCTCGGTGCCGCGGTCATCGCTTGACAGCCCTCACGGCAGGCACTGTACTGGCTGCCGACCGACCGGTCGGTCGAAGGAGGCCCCATGCCGTTCGAGCTCGACACCGAGCACGAGGACTTCCGGGCGAGCTGCCGCGCCTTCACCGACCGCGCCGTCCGCCCGCTCGTCGACGCCGCGGAGCGCGACGGCCGCTTCCCCGACGCACTCTGGACGGAGCTGGGCGGCGCCGGCCTGCTCGGGCTGGTCACGCCGGAGGAGCACGGGGGCTCCGGTGGCGGCGCGCTCGCCGTCGCCGTGCTCGCCGAGGAGCTCGCCAGGGCCAGCGGAGGCATCGCGGTCACGGCGCTGGTCAGCGCGTACATGGCCGCGCCGCACCTCGTCCGGCACGGCTCGCCCGCCCAGCAGGAGCGCTGGCTCGGCCCGCTCGCCGCGGGGGAGGCGGTGGCCGCGATCGCCGTCACCGAGCCCGGCACGGGCTCCGACGTCGCCCGCATCAGCACCCGGGCCCGGCGCGCCGACGGCGGCTGGACGCTCGACGGCCGCAAGATGTTCATCACGAACGCGGAGCTCGCCGACGTGCTGGTCGTCGCCGCCCGCACCGGGGAGAGCGGCCGCAGCGGCGTGACGCTGTTCCTGGTGGAGCGCGACACCCCCGGCCTGTCGACGGGCAACCCGCTGCCGAAGATGGGCTGGCACTCCAGCGACACCCGCGAGGTGGTGCTCGACGGCGTCGCGGTGGCGGAGGACGCGGTGGTCGGACAGGTCGACCGTGGCTTCTACCAGATCATGGACGGCTTCCAGCTGGAGCGGATCGCGCTGGCCGCGATGGGCGTCGGGCACGCCGCGGAGTGCCTCGGCCTCGCCCGGGCGCACGCCGGCGACCGCACCGCGTTCGGCGCGCCGCTGACCCACCTGCAGACCGTGCGCCACCGCCTCGCCACCATGGAGATCGAGCTGGAGGCCGCGCGCCTGCTCACCCACCAGGCCGCCGCGCGGCTGGACGCCGGGCACCCGGAGGCGGCGCGGTCGGTGGCGCGGGCGAAGTACCTCGGCGCGGTGGCGGCCAACCGGATCGTCGACGAGGCGGTGCAGCTGTTCGGCGGTGCCGGCTTCGTGGAGGAGTCGCCCGTCGCGCGCCACTACCGCGACGCCCGGATCCTGCGGATCGGCGGCGGCACCGACGAGATCCAGCTGGAGATCCTCACCCGGGACCTGGCGCCGTGACGGCCCTGCCGGTCGACGGCGCGGCGGCGGTGGCCGCGGACCGGCTGACCGCGGCGACCGAGCGGGCCCGCCGCGGCGGCGACCCGGCCCGCTGGCCGGGCAAACTGCCGGTGCGCGACCGGCTCGCCGTGCTGCTCGATCCGGGGACCTTCGTCGAGGACGGGCTGCTCGCCGGCGCGTCGCGCGGCGGGCTGCCGGCCGACGGCGTCGTCACCGGCGTCGGCCTCGTCGAAGGGCGGCGCGACGCGGTGATCGCGCACGACTTCACCGTCAAGGCGGGATCGTGGGGGGAGCTGACCTGCGAGAAGCAGATCCGCATCCTGGAGCGGGCCGACCGCGACCTGCTGCCGGTCGTCTACCTCGTCGACTCCGCGGGCGGGCGGCTCACCGATCAGATGGGCTTCTTCCCCGGGCGCCGCGGCGCGTCGGCGATCTTCCGGCTGCAGGTGCGCCTGTCCGGGCGGGTCCCGCAGCTGTGCTGCCTGCACGGGCCGTCCGCGGCGGGCGGGGCGTACATGCCGGCGTTCTGCGACTGGGTCGGGATGGTCGACGGCGCCGCGTCGATGTACCTGGCCAGCCCCCGGGTCGCGGAGATGGTCACCGGCGAGCGGGCCACCCTCGAGGAGATGGGCGGCGCCCGGATGCACGCGGAGGTCTCCGGCTGCGGCGACGAGGTGTTCGACGAGGACTGGCAGGCGATCGCCGCCGCCCGGCTGCTGCTGGGCTACCTGCCCGACGACTACCGGCACGGCCCCGCGCCCGCGGCACCGGTCCCGCCCGAGCGCGCGGAGTGGGACGGCGTCGTGCCCGCGGACCCGAACGCTCCCTACGACGTGCGCGATGTCGTCGACGGGATCGCGGACGGCGGGACCTTCTTCGAGATCAAGGCGCGCTGGGCGCCGGAGCTCGTCACCGGGCTGGCCCGGCTGGCCGGCCGGGTGGTCGGGATCGTGGCGAACCAGCCTCGGGTGCGCAGCGGCGCGATCTTCGTCGACTCGGCGGACAAGGCCGCCCGGTTCGTCTCGTTGTGCGACGCGTTCAACATCCCGTTGCTGTTCCTGCAGGATGTGCCGGGCTTCATGGTCGGTGCCGCCGTGGAGCGCCAGGGCATCATCCGGCACGGCGCGAAGATGATCGCGGCGATGGCCTCCGCCGAGGTCCCGAAGATCGCGGTCGTGCTGCGCAAGGCCTACGCCGCGGGCTACTACGCCATGTGCGCGCCGGGGTTCGAGCCGCGCGCCACCCTGGCCCTGCCGACGGCGACGATCGGCCCGATGGCCCCGCGCGCCTCGGTCAACGCCGTGTACGCCAACAAGATCGCCGCGATCGCCGACGAGCGGGAGCGCGCCGCGTTCGTCGCCGCCCGGACCGCCGAGCAGCAGGCCGACATCGACCTGCTACGCATGGGCGGTGAGCTCGTCGTCGACGCGGTGGTGGCCCCGCGCGATCTGCGGGCCGAGCTGGTCGCGCGGCTCGCGCACGCGGACGGCTGGACCCGCGAGCCGGGCCGCCGCCACCACCTGATCAGCCCTGTGTAGGAGGAGGACGACGATGGCGGACGCCGCGCTGGCCCAGCTGCTCGACACGCCCGTGCTGCCGCTGGCCCCGCGGTGGACGGTCCCGGAACGGGTGGCGGCGCTGCGCGCCGCACGGGCCTTCGCCGACCCCGACGACTACTGGGAATGGGTCGCGCGGCAGGTGCGCTGGTCGGCGCCGTGGACGACGGTGCGGTCGGGGACCGTCGAGGGTTTCCGCTACTTCGACGGCGGCCGGCTCAACGTCGCCGACAACTGCGTCGACCGGTGGGCCGAGGATCCGGCGACGGCGGGGCGAACGGCCGTCGTGTGGGAGGGCGAGCCGGGCGACAGCCGCACGGTGACCTACGCCGAGCTGGCCGCGGAGGTCTCCGCGCTCGCCGGCGGGCTGCTGGAGCTCGGTGTCGGCCGCGGCGACGTCGTCGCGATCTACATGCCCAACCTGGTGGAGGCGTTCACGGCCATCCACGCCTGCAACCGGATCGGCGCGATCTACACGGTGCTGTTCTCCGGGTTCGGCGAGGAGGCCGTGGCCTCCCGGCTGCAGGCGTCGCGCGCGGTGGCGGTGGTGGTCGCCGACGCGTCCTACCGGCGCGGGAAGCGGATCCCGCTGCTGGCGACCCTGCGCGCGGCGCGGGAGCGGGCACCGGACCTGCGCGCGACGGTGGTGGTGGACCGCACCGGCGACCGCAGCGCACTGACCGCCGGTGAGCACGCCTACGCCGCGGTCCTCGCGGCCGGCGCGGGCGGCACGCCGACGGTGGCGCTGGACCCCAACGAGCCGTCGTTCCTGATCTTCACCAGCGGCACCGAGTCCCGGCCGAAGGGCGTGGTGCACAGCGTCGGCGGCTTCCTGCTCGGCACCTGGGCCAACGCGCACTGGCAGGTCGGGTACGAGCCCGGCGACGTGTACTGGGTCGCCGCCGACGTCGGCTGGCTGACCTTCCCGATCCAGGCCGTCGTCGGCGGGCTGGCCTGCGGGATGACGATCGCCTGCTTCGAGGGAGCCCTCGACACGCCGAGCACCACCCGGTTCTACGACATCTGCGAGAAGCACGCGGTGACGAAGGTGTTGGCCGCCCCGACACTGGTGCGGATGCTGCGCAAGTTCGGCGACGACCTCGCCGCGGCGCACCCCCTGCCCGGGCTGAAGCTGGTCACCGTGCAGGGCGAGCCGCTCGACGCCGACACCTTCGGCTGGGCCACCGCAACCTTCGATGTGCCCGTCGTCAACGCCTACGGGCAGACCGAGACCGGCTCGACCTGGACCTATCCGGTGTACGGGGTCGAGGATCTCAAGCCGGGCTCGGTCGGCACCCCCGTGCCCGGACACGCGTTCGAGATCCTCGACGACGACGGCGCGCCGGTGCCGCGCGGGGTGAAGGGCAACCTCGTGCTGACCAGCCCGTTCCCGACGCTGGCCCGCACGGTGTGGGACGACCACGACCGCTACCTGCGGACCTACTTCTCCCGGTTCCCGGGCAAGTACGCGACGAACGACGAGGCCGTGCTCGACCACGACGGGCACCTGTGGGTTCTCGGCCGGGCCGACGACGTCATCAACGTCGCCGCGCACCGGATCTCGACGATGGAGATCGAAGCGGTGGTGACCAGCCACCCGGCGGTCGTCGAGGCGGCCGTGGTGGGCGTTCCGGACGAGACGAAGGGGACGGTCCCGATCGCGTTCGTCACCCTCGCCGCGGGTGCCGAGCCGGAGGCGGCGCGCGCCGAGATCCGCGCCCAGGTGGTGCGCGAGATGGGCGGGTACGCCCGGCTCGACGCCGTGCACGTCACCCCGGCGATGCCCAAGACCCGCACGGGCAAGACGATGCGCCGGCTGCTGCGCGACGTGGTGGTGCACGGCGCGCCGACCGGGGACACCTCGGCGATGGAGGACCCGGCCGCGCTCGACGCCGTCGCCGCGGTGGTGCGGGGGCGGGCATGACGGGCCGGTGGTTCGAGGAGCTGCCGGTGGGCACGGTCGTGGAGCACGCCGTGCGACGCACGGTCACCGAGGCAGACAACGTGCTGTTCTCGACGATGACGATGAACCCGCAGCCGCTGCACCTCGACGCCGAGTTCGCCGCGGGCACCGAGTTCGGGCGCCCCCTGGTGAACTCGATGTTCACCGTGGCGCTGGTCGTGGGGCTGGCGGTGCCCGAGCTGACGCTGGGCACGACGATCGCGAACCTCGGGTTCGCCGAGATCACGTTCCCCGCGCCGGTGTTCGCCGGGGACACGATCCGGGTGGTCACGGAGGTCACCGGGGCCCGGCGCTCGTCGTCGCGACCCGACGCCGGGATCGTGACCTTCCGGCACGAGGGGTGGAACCAGCGCGGCGAGCTGGTCTGCCGGGCCACCCGGGCGGCGTTCATGCGGTGCCGGCCCGGTGGGTGAGCCGGTGCTGCCCGTCCTGCGCAGCCTGCTGTTCGTCCCCGGCGGGCGGGCGGACATGATCGTGAAGGTGGGGCGTTCGCGGCCCGACGCGGTGGTGCTGGACCTGGAGGACGCGGTCGCGGAGGGCGACAAGGACGCTGCGCGGGCGACGACGGTGGCCGCGCTGGGCGAGCTCGACCTCGAGCCGCCGGTGTTCGTCCGGGTCAACCCGCCGGGCACGCCGTGGTTCGCCGACGACGTCGCCGCGGTGGCGGGCACCCGCGCGCACGGCGTGGTGCTGCCGAAGGTCGAGTCCGTCGAGCAGCTCGCGGCGCTGCGCCGGCTGCTCGCCCGGCACGGCCGGCCGGACGGCGTCGTCGTGGCCGGGCTGGAGACCGCCCTCGGGGTCGCCGACGCGCGCCCGCTGCTCGCCGCGGGCGCCGGGGCCGGCGTCCTCGCCGCGTACTTCGGGGCCGAGGACTACGTCGCCGACCTCGGCGGGCGGCGCACCGCCGAGGGCGCCGAGGTGCTGTACGCCCGCAGCGCCGTCGCGCTCGCGGCGCGGCTGGCCGGGGTCGCCGCGCTGGACCAGGTGGTCCTCGCCGTGCACGACGACGACGCCTTCCGCCGCGACGCCGCGCAGGCCCGCGCCCTGGGCTACGCGGGCAAGCTCTGCCTGCATCCGCGCCAGGTCGCGCTGGCCCACGAGGCGTTCAGCCCGACGGCCGAGGAGCTCGCGCACGCCCGCGCCGTCGTCGCCGCGTCGACCGGCGGCGTCGGGCTCGTCGACGGGCGGATGGTCGACGACGTGCACGTGCGGATGGCGCGGGCGGTGCTGGCCCGGGCGGGCGAGGAACCGCCGCCGCCCTGACCAGGCCCGGCGCTGCGGAAAGCGGCGCCGTGCCGCACGATCGGTGCCGCCGCACGTTTGCGGGGTGGTATCGCTCACGTTCGACCTCAGCGATGTCACCCCGCAGAAGTCCTGGGCCGGTGCGGACACCCGTTCGTCGCGAGGACAGGGGGACCGGTGAGCACTCCCGCAGCCGAGACCGAGCGCTATCACACCAGCCGGGCGGTGCTGCTCGCCGCGGTCGCCGCGCTGGGCGGGTTCCTCTTCGGCTTCGACACCGCGGTGATCAACGGCGCGGTGACGGCGATCCAGGAGGACTTCGGGATGGGCCCGGCGCTGACCGGGTTCTCGGTCGCGTCCGCGCTGCTGGGCTGCGCGCTCGGTGCCTGGCTCGCGGGCCGGCTCGCCGACACCGGCGGTCGCGTGCGGGTGATGGTGATCGCCTCGGTGCTGTTCACGATCAGCGCGGTCGGCTCCGGGCTGGCGTTCGGGCCGTGGGACCTCATCGTCTGGCGGATCGTCGGCGGGCTCGGCGTCGGGGCCGCTTCGGTGATCGCGCCGGCCTACATCGCCGAGATCTCGCCGGCGTCGATCCGCGGTCGGCTCGGCTCGCTGCAGCAGCTCGCGATCGTCACCGGGATCTTCGTCGCGCTCCTGTCGGACTACTTCCTCGCCGCGCTGGCCGGCGGGGCGAGCGAGCCGCTCTGGTTCGGCCTCGACGCCTGGCGCTGGATGTTCGTCGCCGAGGTCGTGCCCGCCGTCGCCTACGGCGTGCTCGCGCTGCAGATCCCCGAGTCGCCGCGATACCTGGTCGCGCGCGGGCGGATCGACCACGCCCGCGAGGTGCTCGCCCAGGTCCTGCGCACGGGGATCGACGAGCGGATGCGCGAGATCCGGCGCACCCTCGCCGTCGAGCGCCGCTCCTCGTTCGCCGACCTGCGCGGGCCGTTCCTCGGGCTGCTGCCGATCGTCTGGGTCGGGATCCTGCTGTCGGTCTTCCAGCAGTTCGTCGGCATCAACGTGATCTTCTACTACTCCGCGGCGCTGTGGCAGCAGGTCGGGTTCAGCGAGGCGGACGCGCTCGCGCAGACGGTGATCACCTCGATCACCAACATCGCGGTCACGATCGTCGCGATCGCGTTGATCGACAAGGTGGGGCGGCGGCGGCTGCTGCTGATCGGTTCCGCGGGCATGGTCGTGAGCCTCGGCACGCTGGCGTACGTGTTCGGGTCCGCGCCGCTGGTGCCGGGGGCGGACGGCGCGCTCGAGCCCCAGCTCGCCGACACCGCCGGTCTGGTGGCGCTCGTCGCGGCCAACGCGTTCGTCGTGTTCTTCGGGATGTCGTGGGGACCGGCGGTGTGGGTGCTGCTCGGCGAGATGTTCAACAACCGGATCCGGGCCGCCGCGCTCGGGCTCGCGGCCGCCGCGCAGTGGATCGCCAACTTCGCGATCTCGACGACCTTCCCGGTGCTCGCCGACCTCGGCCTGGGCCTCGCTTACGGCTTCTACGCGGCGATGGCGCTGCTGTCGTTCCTGTTCACGTTGCGCTTCGTGCCGGAGACGAAGGGCAAGCAGCTGGAGGACATGGACTGAGGCTCAGCCGGCCGGGTCGGACAGCTCCAGACCGGGGAACCGGGCGAACCCGCGCCGCAGTGGCGAGGCGCGCCACGTACGAGCTGCAGGACCTCGACGAATCGCAGCCCGTCCGGGGCGGTGCCGGCTCGGCCGATCCGGATGTCTGCCTCAGCCCTGGTGCGGGTGCGGTACGACCGTCGGCGGGACGAAAGTCTCCTTGATCGCCCGCGGGCTGACCCAGCGCAGCAGGTTGTAGACCGAGCCGGCCTTGTCGTTGGTGCCCGACGCGCGCCCGCCGCCGAAGGGCTGCTGGCCGACCACCGAGCCGGTCGGCTTGTCGTTGACGTAGAAGTTCCCGGCCGCGAACCGCAGCGCCGCCGAGGCGGCGGCGACGGCCCGGCGGTCCTGGGCGATCACCGCGCCGGTCAGGGCGTAGGGGCTGCCGCGGTCGACCTCACCGAGCACCCGCTCGTAGTCCGCGTCGTCGTAGACGTGCACGGCGAGCAGCGGGCCGAAGTACTCCGTGCCGAACAGCTCGTGCCCCGGGTCGGACCCGACGACGACCGTCGGCCGCACGAAGTACCCGACGCTGTCGTCCGCGGTGCCGCCCGCGATCACCTCGATGGCCGGGTCGGCGTGCGCGAGCTCGATCGCGGCCGAGACCTTGTCGAACGCGCGGCGGTCGATGAGGGCGCCGAGGAAGTTCGAGAAGTCGGTGACGTCGCCCATCGCGAGCGCCTCGGTCTCGTCGACGAGGTCGTCGCGCAGCCGCCCCCACAGCGAGCGCGGCACGAACGCCCGGGACGCGGCCGAGCACTTCTGCCCCTGGTACTCGAAGGCGCCGCGGACGAGCGCGGTGCGCAGCACGTCGACGTCGGCGGAGGTGTGCGCGACGACGAAGTCCTTGCCGCCGGTCTCGCCGACCAGCCGCGGGTAGCCGGCGTAGCGCCCGACGTTCGCGCCGACCTGCTGCCACAGGTACTGGAACGTCGCCGACGAGCCGGTGAAGTGGATCCCGGCGAGCGCGCGGTCGAGCAGCAGGACCTCGGAGGCCTCCTTCCCGTCGCCGGTGAGCAGGTTGATCACCCCCGGCGGCAGCCCGGCCTCCTCCAGCAGCAGCATCGTCAGGTGCGCGGCCAGGCCCTGGGTGGGTGACGGCTTCCAGATCACGGTGTTGCCCATCAGCGCCGGCGCGGTGGGCAGGTTGCCGGCGATGGCCGTGAAGTTGAACGGCGTGATCGCGTAGACGAAGCCCTCCAGCGGGCGGTAGTCCATCCGGTTCCACGCGCCCGGCACGTTGTTCGGCTGCCGTTCGAGGATCTCGCGGGCGTAGGCGACGTTGAAGCGCCAGAAGTCGGCCAGCTCGCAGGCCGCGTCGATCTCGGCCTGGATCGGGGTCTTCGACTGCCCGAGCATCGTGGCGGCGTTGAGCCGGTCGCGCCAGGGGCCCGAGAGCAGGTCGGCGGCGCGCAGCAGCACCCCGGCGCGCTCGTCGAAGGGCAGGGCGCGCCAGTCGTGCGCGGCCCGCAGCGCGGCCTCGACGGCGGACTTCGCGTCCTCGCGCGTGGCGTTCGCGCTCCGGCCCAGGACGTGCGCGTGGTCGTGCGGGGCGACGACGTCGAAGGGCGCGCCGCCGGCCAGGTGCCGGCGCCCCTCGATGGTCACGGGCAGCTCGAGCTGCCCGGCGGCCTGCGCGGCCAGGGCGGCCTGCAGGCTCGCCCGCTCGGGGGTGCCCGGGGCGTGGTCGCGGACCGGCTCGTTGCGTGGCTCAGGCGGGCTGGTGATGGCGTCCATGGTGGGGACCTCCCGGATCTCGCGGTGGTAGCGAGGGTAGGCGCGCTCTACGGTCCAGGCATGCTCCGGACGACCCTGCTCGCCGCGTCCCGCTCGCCCGGGGTTCGGGCCGTGGTGGAGGGCAGCCGCGTGGTCGCGCCGATCGTCGGGCGGTTCGTCGCCGGCGCCGGGCTCGACGACGCGGTGGCCGCGGCGCGGCGCCTGGCGGCGGACCGGCTCGTCACCGTCGACCACCTCGGCGAGGACGTCACGGACCGGGCCAGCGTGGACGCCATCGTCGCGGCCTACCGCGCGCTGCTCGCCCGGATCGCCGACGCGGGGCTGAGCGCCCGCGTCGAGGTGTCGATCAAGCTCTCGGCGCTCGGGCAGAGCCTGCCCGCGGACGGGGAGCGGATCGCGCTCGACGCGGCCGGCGAGGTCTGCGCGGCGGCGGCCGCGGCGGTCACGACCGTCACCGTCGACATGGAGGACCACACCACCACCGACTCGACGCTGGCGGTGGTGCGTGCGCTGCGGGCGGAGCACCCCTGGGTCGGTGCGGTGCTGCAGGCGCAGCTGCGCCGCACCGAGGCGGACTGCCGCGACCTGGCCGGGCCGGGGTCACGGGTGCGGCTGTGCAAGGGCGCCTACGACGAGCCGTCGTCGGTCGCGTACCGGCGCGCGGCCGACGTCGACGCGTCGTTCGTGCGCTGCCTGAAGGTGCTCACCGCCGGGGCGGGCCTGCCGATGGTCGCGACGCACGACCCGCGCCTGGTCGACATCGCGCGGTACCTGGGCGCCCGCAGCGGCCGCCCCTACGAGCTGCAGATGCTCTACGGCGTGCGGCCGCGCGCGCAGCAGGAGCTGGCCGCCGCGGGCGAGCGGGTGCGGGTGTACCTGCCGTACGGGGCGGAGTGGTACGGCTACTTCATGCGGCGCCTGGCCGAGCGCCCGGCCAACGTCGCGTTCTTCCTGCGCTCGCTGCTCAGCCGGGGGTGACCCGGGCCGCCGCGGTCGGTGACGGCGGCGCCGATCCGCCCTCCGGCTCGGCCGTCATCAGCGCGACGACCGCGTCGCGGTCCGCGCGCGACGGCAGCCCCCAGCCGGGCCGGTAGTGGTACACCTCGGGCATCGGGGTGGCGACGGTCTGGCCGGTGAGGATCTCGATCGCGTCCGCGTCGATCAGCGCCGGGTGCGGCACGCCACTGGCCTCGGCGAGCTTCAGCAGGTCACGGCGCAGGCTGCGGATGTAGTTCGCGGCACGGACCGACTTGTCGCCGGGGTCCAGCCCGCGGCTGAGCCACGCGTTCTGGGTGGCGACGCCGGTGGGGCAGCGGTCCGTGTGGCACCTCTGCGCCTGGATGCACCCGACGGCGAGCATCGCCTCCCGCCCCACGTTGACCAGGTCGCAGCCCAGGGCCAGCGCGACGACGGCGTTGCCGGGCAGTCCGAGCTTGCCGGCACCGGCGAACACGACCTGCTCGTGCAGCCCGCGCTCGGCGAACCGGCAGTACACGCGGGCGAACCCGAGCCGGAACGGCAGGCTCACGGAGTCCGCGAACACCAGCGGGGCGGCGCCGGTGCCGCCCTCCCCGCCGTCGATCGTCACGAAGTCCACGCCGCGGCCCGACCCGGCCATCATCGTCGTCAGCTCGTCCCAGAAGGTCATGTCGCCGACGGCGGACTTGATGCCGACCGGCAGCCCGGTCTCCGCGGCCAGCATCTCCACCCAGTCGAGCAGCTCGTCGGTGCAGCGGAACTCCGCGTGCCGAGACGGGCTGATGCACGTCTCGCCGACCGGCACGCCGCGCGTCCGCGCGATCTCCGGGGACACCTTCGCGGCCGGCAGGACCCCGCCCAGCCCGGGCTTGGCGCCCTGGCTCAGCTTGATCTCCAGCGCGCGCACCGGGTCCCTGGCGACGACGTCCTTGAGCCGCTGGAGGTCGAACCGGCCGCGGGAGTCGCGGCAGCCGAAGTAGCCGGTGCCGATCTGCCAGACGAGCTCGCCGCCGTGGCGGTGGTAGGAGGCGACGCTGCCCTCGCCTGTGTTGTGCAGGCAGCCCGCGATCCGGGCACCGCGGTTCAGCGCCTCCACCGCGTTGCCCGACAGCGAGCCGAAGCTCATCCCGGAGATGTTCACCAGCGAGTCCGGCCGGAAGGCGTTCCGGCGCCCGCGGTGCCCGCCGAGCACCTTGGCGCAAGGCAACCAGGCGTCCTCCCCGGCACGCGGGGACGAGCGCGGGACGGTGCTGCCGAACGTCGTGTGCTTGACGATCATGTATCCGGGCGTGCGCTCGATGTCGTTGTCGGTGCCGAAACCGAAGTAGTTGTTCTCCAGCTTGGCCGAGGCGTAGATCCACCGCCGCTGGTCCCGGCTGAACGGCCGCTCCTCGTCGTTGCCGGCCACGATGTACTGCCGCAGCTCCGGGCCGATCGACTCGATCCAGTACCGCGCCCGGCCGAGGACGGGGTAGTTGCGCAGCAGCGCGTGCTTGCGCTGGAGCACGTCGTGGGCCGCGACGGCCGCGGCCGCCGCGACGGCGGGGGCGAGACGGGAGACCCACTTCACGCGCCCCAGTCTGCGCCGGACCGGCGGGCGCCGCTGGCTTCAGGCGTTGCCGTAGACCCGCCGCGGCGCCACGAGCACGGCGACGCGGCCCTCCTCGCGCATCACGCGGTCGTAGGTGTCCCAGTCGCCGTGGGTGCCGCCGGCCGCGGTGAAGATCGCGCGCAGCAGCAGCCGGAGCTCCTCCGGGTCGCCGTCGCCCGGGCCGATCAGCTCGCTGGTCCCGTCGACGGCCGCCCAGCGCCAGCCCGCCCGCCAGAGGATCGAGGTGGCCGGCCGCGCGGCGAGGTGCCGCAGCTTGACCGGGCCGTAGGTCACGTACCCGGCGACCGGGCGGCCGCTGCGCGGGTGGTCGAGGACGCCCGCGTTCACCAGCGAGGAGTGCGGCGTCCCGTCCTCGCGCACGACCGTCACGCTCGCCAGGCCGTGCTCCTGGGGCACGATCCGGCGGATGGCGGCGAGGTCTGCGGTCATGGCGGCGAGTCTGCCGGCCCGCGACCGGTCACCGGCACGGCCGGGCCCGGACCTCGGCCACGCGGCGCCGCGACACCGGTCAGCCCGGAATCCGCGCGAGGGCCTGCGCCAGCCCCACCACGTCGGCGTACTTCGCGTCGAGGTCGCGCAGGTTCTGCTCGTGCAGCTCGTCGGTGCGGTCCGCGCAGGCCTCGCGCACGACGATCGGGCGGAAGCCGTGCCCGAGCGCGTCCGTCGCGGTGGCCCGCACGCAGCCGGAGGTGGACACGCCGGTGACGACGACCGTGTCCACCCCGGCGGCGTTCAGGGTCGCGGGGAGCGAGGTCCCGAGGAAGGCCGAGGCGTACTGCTTGACGACCACGGGCTCGCCGGGCGCGGGCGCGAGGCTCAGCTCACCCCATCCGCCCGGAGCGTCCACGGCGAACGCGGCCAGCGCCGGCACCTTGCGGACGAAGTGCCCGCCGTCGGTGAGGTCCGCCGCGTAGCGGACCACCGTCCACACCACCGGCCGGCCGGCGGCGCGGGCGGCGGCCACCAGCTCCCGGACGGCGGTGACCGCCGGTGCGGCGCCGGGCAGCCCGAACGGGCCGTCCGGCTCGGTGTAGGCGCGGACGAGGTCGACAACGAGCAGAGCGGGCCGCTCACCCCACCCGATCCGCCCGGAGAACCCGGCGCCGTGCACCCCGCTCACCCCGTCGAGAACGACGTTGTTGCGGT
>Ga0247713_1000933_pt1 | contig 15849 bp, 13 predicted proteins | sample 21E_NmetaG_FD_189936 | JGI IMG/M metagenome (GOLD analysis project Ga0247713, IMG submission 189936) | Soil microbial communities from hillslope of Landscape Evolution Observatory, University of Arizona, Oracle, AZ, United States - 2-1-E_N | ecosystem: Engineered > Artificial ecosystem >... | reverse complement strand
ACCCGCACCCCTGCCCGTTGGTTGACCCTGCTGCTGGCGCTCGCCATGGCAGCCGCCGCCTGCAACGGCGGGGAAGATGCACCAGATCTCCCAGGCACCGGTGAAGCGCCCGACGGCGGTGAAGTGGGCGGCGAGTTCTCGATGGCCTCGTGCGAGCCGCAGAACCTCCTGCCGACGAACTCCACGGAGGTGTGCGGCTCCCAGGTGCTGTCCTACCTGTTCACCGCGCTCGTCGAGTACGACGCGGAGACCGGCGACATCGACGAGGGCGAGGGGGTCGCCGAGTCGATCGACTCCGACGACCAGACGAACTGGACCATCACCCTGCGCGACGACTTCACCTTCCACAACGGCGACCCCGTCACCGCCCAGTCCTTCGTCGACGCGTGGAACTGGATGGCCGACCCCGACAACGCCCAGGCGGGCGTCGACTTCCTCGAGAGCGCCAGCTTCGAGGGGCTGGAGGAGGTCCAGAACGGCGAGGCCGAGGAGATGTCCGGTGTCACCGCCGTGGACGAGACCACCATCGAGGTCGCGCTGTCCGAGCCGTTCAGCCCGTTCCCGCAGATGATGGGCTACACCGCCTTCTATCCGCTGCCCGGCGAGTTCTACGACGACCCGGAGGGCTTCGAGGACGCACCCGTCGGCAACGGCCCCTACATGATGGACGGCGAGTGGGAGCGCGGCCAGCAGATCCGCCTGGCCCGCTACGAGGACTACCCCGGCGAGGGGGGCAACGCCGACGCGGTCGAGATCCGGATCTACGATGACGCTGGGACGGCTTACCGCGACCTGCAGGCCGGCAACCTCGACGTCCTCGCCGGCGTGCAGAGCGTGCCACCCGAGCAGATCGCCGCGGCCGAGGCCGAGTTCGGCGACAACTTCCTGGAGACCGAGTCGTCGGCGTTCACCTACATCGGTTTTCCGATGTACGACCCGGCGTTCAGCGAGGACGTGAACCTGCGCCGCGCGCTGTCGCTCGCCATCGACCGGGAGCTGATCATCGAGACGATCTTCCAGGGAGCGAACCAGCCCGCCACCGCGGTCATCCCTCCCGTGCTGGAGGCACATCGTCCGGACGCCTGCGAGTACTGCGAGCACGATCCCGAACAGGCCCAGGAGCTGTACGAGCAGACCGACGGGGTGGAGGAGCCGCTCACCCTGTACTTCAACTCCGGCGCCGGCCACGAGGAGTGGATGGAGGCCGTCGCCAACCAGCTGCGGAGCACTCTCGGCATCCAGGACATCCAGTTCGAGAGCCTGGAGTTCGCCGAGTACCTCGACCTGCTCGACGCGCAGGAGGTCGACGGGCCCTTCCGCCTCGGCTGGGTGCTGTCCTACCTGAGCCCCCAGTATTCGCTCCTGCTGTACGAGAGCGGCGCGGACTCCAACAACTTCGGCTACGCCAGCGAGGAGTTCGACGAGCTGTACCGGCAAGGGACCGCAGCGGAGACGACCGAGGAGGCCGAGGAGTTGTTCCAGCAGGCCGAGGACGTCCTGCTCGAGGACCTGCCGCTCATCCCGATGTGGTACTCGGTGTACCACCACGCCCACGCCGACCGTGTGGGCAACGTGATCGTGGACGCGCGCACGTTCCTGCGGGTCACGGAGGTGGAGGTGGTCGACTGAGCGGCCCGCCCCCCGATCGCAACCGGCCACCGTTGGCCGTGGGAGGCATGCCCTCCTCCCACGGCCGGCCCCGCGGCCTTGCTGGCTGACTGATGGGCCGCTACGTCATCCGGCGCCTGCTGCAGGTCATCCCCGTCCTGCTCGGCGCCACCTTCCTCATCTTCGCCCTCCAGTTCGCGCTGCCTGGGGACCCGATCCGGGCCCTCGGGGGCGACCGCGGGCTGTCGCCCACGGTCTACGCCACGCTGGTGGAGCGCTACAACCTCAGCGACCCCCTGCACGTGCAGTACGGCAAGTACCTGCTGAACCTCTTGCGGGGCGACTTCGGGGAGAGCTTCCGGGGGCGGGACGTGAGCCGGATCATGGCGGACGCCTTCCCCGTCACCTTGCGCCTGACCGCGGTCGCGTTCACCGCCGAGGCGGTGATCGGCATCCTGGCGGGGGTCCTGGCCGGGCTGCGGCGGGGCTCGTTCCTCGACAACCTCGTGCTCGTGTCCACGACGGCTGTCATCGCCATCCCCGTCTTCGTCCTCGGCCTGGTCGCGCAGCTCGTCATCGGCGTCGAGCTCGGGTGGCTGCCCGTGGCGGGCATCCGCGACGGCTGGGTCAGCTACCTCCTGCCTGGCATCGTGCTCGGCGCCCTGTCGCTGGCCTACGTCGCCCGGCTCACCCGCACGAGCCTGGCGGAGAACCTGCGAGCGGACTACGTGCGAACGGCCACCGCCAAGGGGCTGCCCCGACGACGGGTGGTGGGCCGCCACGCGCTGCGCAACTCCCTCATCCCCGTGGTCACCTTCCTCGGGTTCGACATCGGGACCCTCATGGCGGGCGCCATCATCACCGAGGGCATCTTCAACATCCCCGGCGTCGGCGGGCAGCTGTTCCTGGCCATCCGCCAGCAGGAGGGCTTCGTCGTGGTGGGCATCGCCACCGCCCTCGTGCTCGTGTACGTGCTCGCGAACCTGCTCGTCGACCTCCTTTATGCGGTCCTGGACCCCCGGATCCGCTATGACTGAGGACTTCACCGCGCAGACCACCGGCCCGCCCGAGCAGGCCGCCGGTGCCGCCGAGGGGGAGTCCGCGAGCCTCTGGGCCGACGCGTGGCGCGAACTGCGGCGCAGCCCTTTCTTCGTCGTACCCGCGTTGCTGATCCTCGTGCTCACCGTGATGGCGATATGGCCCCAGCTGTTCACCAACGCCGACCCGCGGGACTGCGACCTGGCCCGATCGGTGCTCCGACCGAGCCGCGAGCACTGGTTCGGCTTCGACCTGCAGGGCTGCGACTACTACGCCCGCGTCATCTACGGCGCCCGCACCTCCATCACCGTCGGGCTGCTCGTGACGACCGGCACGGTGATCATCGCGGTGACCTTCGGCTCGATCGCCGGCTACTACGGCGGCGTCATCGACACGATCCTGGCCCGTATCACCGACATCGTGTTCGGCATCCCGCTCATCCTCGGCGCCATCGTCATGTTGACCGTGCTGCCACGCCGGGGGGTGGGCGAGCTCGCGCTCGTCCTCATGGTGTTCTCCTGGCCGCCGATGCTGCGCATCATGCGCTCCCAGGTCCTCAGCGTGCGCTCGGCCGACTACGTGCAGGCCGCCCGGGCGCTCGGCGCCGGCGACCTTCGGATCCTGCGCCGCCACATCCTGCCGAACGCCATCGCGCCGGTCATCACCTACGCCACGGTCTTCTTCGGCGTCATCATCGTCACCGAGGCGGCGCTCAGCTTCCTCGGCGTCGGCCTGCAGCTGCCGGCGATATCGTGGGGGCTCATGATCTCGGTGGCGCAGGTACGCATCCTGCGGGTGCCCCACCTGCTCGCCTTCCCCGGCCTCTTCCTGTCCGTGACCGTGTTCGCGTTCATGATGCTCGGCGATGCCCTGCGCGACGCCCTTGACCCTCGGCTGCGCTGATGGCCCGCCCTCATGACCTCGCGCTGGGCGAGCTCACCGACCCGACCGCCGACCACCTGCTCGAGGTGGTCGACCTGTCGGTGGAGTTCCGGGTTCGCCACGGCGCGGTGCATGCGGTCAACGGCGTCAGCTACACCCTCGAGCGGGGCGAGACGCTGGCCATCGTCGGGGAGTCGGGGTCCGGCAAGAGCGTCAGCGTCCAGGCGCTCATGGGCCTGATCGACTCGCCGCCCGGGTTCGTCACCGGCGGCCGGGCCCTCTACCGCGGCACGGACCTTCTGTCGCTGAGCGATCGCGAGCTGCAGCACGTCCGGGGGCCGGGCATCGCCATGGTCTTCCAGGACGCCCTGTCCGCCCTGAACCCCGTCTTCTCCGTGGGCTGGCAGATCGCGGAGATGTTCCGGGTGCACGAGGGCCTGACCAGGAGCGACGCCAGACGCCGGGTGATCGAGCTCATGGATCGGGTCGGCATTCCCTCGGCGCGCGAACGCGTGGATGACTATCCGCACCAGTTCTCCGGCGGGATGCGGCAGCGGGTGATGATCGCCATGGCCCTCGCGCTGGATCCCGAGGTGCTGATCGCCGACGAGCCCACCACCGCGCTCGACGTCACCGTGCAGGCCCAGATCATGGACCTGCTCGACGAGCTTCAGCGGGAGACGGGCATGGGCCTCATCCTGATAACCCACGACCTCGGCGTCGTTGCGGACGTCGCCGACCGGGTTGCGGTCATGTACGCCGGCCGGATCGTGGAGTCCGGCGCGGTCGTTGACGTCTATGCGGCGCCGGCCCACCCCTACACGCTCGGGTTGATGCGCTCCCTGCCCCGCCTGCGGCACAAGGGGGGCCGCCTTGAAGCGATCAGCGGCGCGCCTCCCAGCCTCCTCCGCATCCCTCCTGGGTGTCCGTTCCACCCGCGGTGCGGCTATGTCCGGGCGCGTTGCCGCGACGATGACCCGCCGCTGTACGAGGTCGCCGGCGGTCGCGGCAGCGCCTGTCACTACCACGACGAGGTGCTCGGTGACCAGTGAGGCAGACGACGTCGAGCCGCTGCTGCGCGTCGAGGGGCTCGTCACCTACTTCCCGATCTCGCGGGGCATCGTGCTCAAGCGCACCGTCGGCCACGTCCGGGCGGTGGACGGTGTCAGCTTCGACCTGTGGCCCGGGGAGACGCTCGGCCTCGTGGGGGAGTCCGGCTGCGGCAAGTCCACGGTGGCCAAGACCCTGCTGCGCCTGGTGGAGCCCACCGCGGGCCACGCGTGGTACCAGAGCGAGGACATCTTCACCATGTCCCGCCACCGGCTCCGGACCCTGCGCCGCGATGTGCAGATCATCTTCCAGGACCCCTACGCCTCACTCAACCCACGGATGACCGTCGGCGACATCGTGGGCGAGGCCTGGGAGATCCACCGCGGGACGGTGGCTCCGGGCGACCGGCGTGCGCGGCTCGGCGAGCTCCTCGAGCGGGTCGGGCTCGAGCCCGGCCACGCCAACCGCTACCCACACCAGTTCTCGGGGGGGCAGCGACAGCGCATCGGCATCGCCCGGGCGCTCGCGCTGCAACCGCGGGTGCTGATCTGCGACGAGCCGGTCTCGGCTCTGGACGTGTCCGTGCAGGCTCAGGTGATCAACCTCCTGCAAGACCTGCAGGAGGAGTTCGGCTTCGCCTGCATCTTCATCGCACATGACCTCGCGATCGTGCGCCACATCTCCGATCGGGTCGCGGTGATGTACCTGGGGCGGATCGTGGAGATCGGCGAGGAGGCGGACATCTACGAGAGCCCCACACACCCCTATACCCAGGCGCTGCTGTCGGCGGCGCCCGACCCGGACCCTCAACGGCGTCACGTCGGTGAGCGGATCAGGCTGGAGGGAGATCTGCCGAGCCCGGCCGATCCTCCCTCCGGGTGCAACTTCCGAACGCGCTGCTTCAAGGGCGACCACAGATGCGTCACCGACGACCCAGAGCTCATCGACCGCTTCGGTCACGGTCATCCCAGCGCTTGCCACTACGCAGAACGCCGCCGGATCGTGGCGTGACGCGGACGACAGGAGGAGATCTATGGGCAGCCCCACGCGACCCGCCCGCGGCGCCGCGTTGCTGCTGGTCCTTGCCCTGGTCACGGGGGCCTGCACCCGCGACCAGCCGGAGAGCCGGGAAGACGTCCTGGACCGCGACGTCACCGAGCCCTCGGGAGAACGGGTCGACGGCGGCAGCGTGGCCGTGGGGCACGAGCACGAACCGACCGTGCTGAACCCCCTGCTCGTCGAGGGCAACCTGCGGTCCACGGTGATGGCCACGCGTCCCGTGCTGTCAGGCGCCTACATGATCACCCCCGACCTCCGGTACGTGCCCGACCTGCTGGCCGGCGAGGCCGAGCCCGCCGGCGGCGTCGGCGAAGAGCCGTTCACCGTGACGTGGCGGATCAGGGACGAGGCCGTGTGGAGCGATGGCACGCCGGTCAGCGCCGACGACCTCGCGTTCACCTATGAGACGATGGTCGACGAGGAGTGGGACATCGAGACCCTGCTGCGCTCCGGCTTCGAGGAGATCACCGAGACCGAGGTGATGGACGCCAAGACCTGGCGCGCCACGTTCACCGAGGTCTACGCCCCGTACCGGACCATGTTCGAGACGGTTCTGCCCGCTCACGTCCTCGAGGGGCAGGACTTCAACGAGGTCTGGAGCGACGGCATCGTCGACCCGACGAGCGGCGAGGCGATCGGGAACGGTCCGTTCCTGTTCGGCGAGTGGGAGCGCGGGCGCCTCCTCACGTTGGTGCGCAACCCGGAGTTCTGGGGAGAGCCGGCCGACCTCGAGGAGATCACGTTCCGCTACGACGAGGACGTGGCATCGCTGCTGGAGCTGCTGGGCTCCGGCGACGCCCACATGTACGTGCCCCAGCAGCCACTGCGGGTCATCCTCGCGCGGCTGCGCGCGATGGACGACCTCCAGGTGCAGGTGGACGCGGGACCGGTGTGGGAGCACCTGGCCTTCAACTTCTCCAACGAGATGCTCGCGAAGCGCTACGTCCGCGAGGCGATCATCCGGGCCATCGACCGCGAGGAGCTGGTCGACGAGCTGCTGCGCGACGTCAACCCCGACGCCACGGTGCTGCACGACCCCCTTCACATGGAGAACCATGACGCGCACGCGCCCGTGTTCGGCCGCTACACGTACGACCCCGAGGCGGCGATCCAGCTGCTGGAGGACAACGGCTGCACCCGCGAGGACGCCCAGGGCGTGTTCACGTGCGACGGCCAGGAGTTGGAGTTCCGCTACCTGTCCACCACCGGCAACGAACAGCGTCGGCAGCTGTTCGAGATGGTCCGCACCTCGCTGGCCGACATCGGCATCGCGTTGGTCGACGACCTCAGCCCGCCGGCCGAGGCGCTGCGGGAACGGCTGCCCGAGGGGGACTTCGACATCGTCAGCTTCGCGTGGGTCGGAGGCCCGGATCCCCACCGCACGAGCTCCGTCTTCGTCTGCGACGGTGCCCTGAACTACACCGGATACTGCAACGAGGGTGTCTCGACGTTGCTCGCGGCGGGCAGGGGCATCCTGGACCGGGAGGACCGGGCGGCCGCCTACAACGAGGCGTCCGCGTTGCTCGCCGACGACGTCGCCCTGGTCCCGCTGTTCCAGCTGCCCGAGGCACTCGCGCTGTCCGACCACCTCGGCGGAGTCCGCGTGAACCCCACGCAGTGGGGACCGACGTGGAACGCCTCCGAGTGGTTCCTCACCGAGTGAGCCGGGACGTCAGTCCTGCTCGGGCTCGACGATGCTGACCGCGACGAGGTCCACGAGCCCCATCGCGTTGTAGACGAGGCCCTCGAGGCGTTCGCTGGCCACCGCGGTGTGCCGGTAGGTGAACAGGGGAGCCAGGGCGTGGTCACGGTTCAGCGCCAGGTTTGCGGCCTCCATGTAACGCGCGTGCCGTTCGACGTCGTCGAGCGTGGCCCGCGCCTGGTCCAGCAGGGCGTCGACGTCGGGAGCCCGGTACCGCCCGTGGTTGTGGGCCGCCTCGCCGTCGCCGATGGCCGACGAGTGCAGCAGCGGATATAGGGCGTTGTCCAGGGTGGGGTAGTCCACGGCCCACCCGGAGCGGAACAGTCCCGCCTGTCCGGCGCTCAGCGCCGTCAGGTAGTCGGGGAACTCCTCGGTGCGCAGCTCGAGCCGCACACCGACCCGCCGCAGGTCCCTGCGCAGCGCACGAGCGATGCGCTCATGGCCGCCCTCCGCGTTCAGCCACAGGACGAGCTCGGTGATGCCGCGGTCGGCGAACACCACCTCGGCGGCGGCCGGATCATGCCGGCACATGCGGCACAGCCCCCCGCGGTGAGGCCCCTCCAGTACCGGGGGAACCAGCGAACGGGCGACGCGAACGCTGCCGTCAAGAGCTCCGTCGGCGATCGCCGACCGGTCGATGGCCTGGCTGACGGCCCGTCGCACGTCCGGGTCGTCGAACGGCGGGCGGGTGACGTTGAAGCCCAAGTAGTACAGGACCGGGACGTCACCCCGCAGGATACCCGGGCCGGTGTAGCCGTCGGGGGACTCCTCGTAGTGCTCCTCCGCGTCGCTCAGGGCCCCCGGAGGGAGCTCCGCGAAATCCATGCGTCCCTGCTGGAACGCCAGATAGGCCGTATCGGGGTCGACGATCTGGAAGATCACCTCGGTGACCGAGGGCTTCGCCACGCGGTTGCGCCAGCCCTCGAAGGGAGCCACGCGCACGAACTGCTCCCGGGCCCACGCCTCGGACGCCGCGAACGGGCCGTTGCCCGCGGGCTGCTCCCTGAACCCGTCCGCGTCCGCCTCCCACCGCGCGCGTGGCAGCGGCCCGAGCGCCGGATGCCCCACGACGACGGGGAAGTCGGCGTTCGACGCCTCCAGCCGCACCTCGAGGGTGTGCTCGTCGACGGCGGTGACGCCGGCGAGCTCGTCGGCCTCACCGTCGCGCAGCGCGTCGTAGCCCTCGACGTCGCGAAGGTGGTAGCCGACCCGGTCGAGCCCGACAGCGACCTCCCACGCGAACTTGAAGTCCGCCGCGGTGACGGGCGTCTGGTCGTGGAAGGTCGCGCCGGGACGCAGCCGGAACGTCCAGGTTCGGGCGTCCTCCTCGGACGACCAGCCCACCGCGGCGGCAGGGCGGGCTTGCAGGCGCGGTGACGTGGGCTCCGCGCCCTCCGGCGCCCAGTAGGTGAGCGAATCGAACAGCGCGTCAACCACCGTGAACGCGGCGGCGCCGACCGCCTCGACGGGGACGATCGCGCTGGGCTCGGCTATCGCGTAGCGCAGCGTGCCACCGGCAGCCGTACCCTCGGGGGCATCAGCCGTCGGCGTCGGGGTCGGGCCGCTCGGTGGTGTGGCCGGGGCTTGCGGAGACTGGCACGCGGCCAGGACCACCACCAGCCCGAGCCCCGCAGCGAGGCGTCGCACCAGCCGATGGGTGATTCAGGTCATCCGCAGCGCCAGCACCACGGTGGTGACGGCGAAGACGACGCCGGTGACGACGGTGAGCCGGTCGAGGTTCTTCTCCACGACCGTGGAACCCGACGCGCCGCTCATCGCCCCCCCGCCGAACATGTCGGACAGTCCCCCGCCGCGTCCGGACTTCAGCAGGATGAAGAGGATCAGCACGATCGACACGACGACGTGGACGACCATGACGATGCCGGTCAGCACGACAGTCCCTCCGGAAGCGTTGAGACGCGCAGGACGCGCGACGTCCTCATGGTAGCAGCGCCGCCTCCGGCCAGGGGCGGTGCTGGTGCCGTTACGACGGCTTGCCCACGAGGAAGAAGCCCACCTGCGGCCCGGAGTCGCTGAGCGTGAAGAGGGGCCGCGCCGCGTGGACGGTCGTCTCGCGCTGGAGGGGGTCCAGCTCCCAGGAGCGCTGCGTGCCGCTGCGCCACAGCATGTGGTCCGGTGCCGAGGAACCCACCGCGGGCACGGCGTCGCGCAGCTGCACCTGGCTCTCCACCCGCGGGATGCTCCCACGGTCGGGGAACACGGCGCCGGGGGACGCGCCCCTCGACGCGGCGGCAGTCGGATTGCCCACGCTCCGCCTCGCGTCGACGGGAGGGGCGAGTTGGCGGAACGTCGCGAAGGCCGGCGACTCCACCGACCTGGACGGCTGCGCCGTGAGGTAGGCGAACGCCAGCATGTCGGTGTTGTGCTGCGCGACGATCCAGGTGGGGACGAGCAGCGCCGCCGCCGTGGCCACGGCCAGGATGCCGACAGCCAGCGCCGTCTCGGCGCGCCTGCGCCAGCGCGGCACCGCGGGCGGCCGGGTGATGAGCCGCTCCACACGCAGGGTGATGGCCTTCACCGCCCCCCGCAGGGGGAGACCGTCCGCGGCGGGCGCTCGCCAGCCCGGCCCCGCAAGAGCGACGCGGCGGACCGGCACCGCGGAGCAGGCCACGCGGGGGCCGCGGGACCCGCGGCTGCACCCCCAGACCTTCAGGATGCCCGACGCCAGAGCAGCGGGGCGCCCCGTGGAGCTGCTCGCGAGCTCGTCGGCGCTCTCCTCCTGCTCCCGGCGCAGCCATCTGGCGGCCAGGTAGAGGGGTGGGAGGAAGAACGTCAGATCTCGAAAGGCGCCGACGACCTGCCCGAGGAGGGCGTCGCGGCGGCTGATGTGCGCCAGCTCGTGCGCGACGACACCCTCGATCTCTGCCCGGTCGAGCTGCTCCAGCAACGCGGGATCGATCGCCACGACCGGCCGCCGGACACCCGCGGTGAACGCCCCGCCGGGGCAGGCGTCGAGCAGGACCACGCGCGGCACCGGCACGGCGAGCTGGGCGGCGAAGCGGTGCACGATCGACACCAGGTAGCCATGTCCCACCGGCGGACGGGCTCTGCCGAGCAGGCTGCGCACGGCGAACACGCCCGCAGCGCGGCGCAACAGCAAGATCAAGACCACCACGAGGTACGCCACGACCAGAAGATCCATCTGGCGGTGGTCGCTCATGACCCGCAGGTCCCCCAGCAGGTCGAGCAGCTGACCGGCGGCTCCCCCGGTCGCTGCCGCGGTCGTCACCCAGAGCTGCGGCAGATAGGCCTCGGTGTCGCGAAGTGACGCCGCACCTGCCGTGGCTGCGGTCAGGACGGGAGCGAGCACGACCAGGCGGCGGGCACGGCTGGTGCGCACGAGCCCGAAGTGGACCGCCAGAGCGGCAAGGCCCAGCGCGGCAAGGGAGCCCAAGAGGGCCCGGACGGCGTAAGACTCAGTGACCAGGGAGAGAAGGAAGCCCCCCTGCCCTTCCGCCGCCGGTACGGGCGGCACTAGCCCTCCTGCTCACGCAGCCGGTCGATCCGATCGCGCAGTCGGTCGAGCGCGGGCGCCTCGGCGCCGTCGTCTATGACCTTGACGAAGTAGCTCATCGCCGGCTCGGGGAACGAGTCGACGAGCCAGTCGACGACCGAGGTGACCGTCGAACGGGCGTAGTCCTCACGCGTCAGCGCGGGGCGGTAACGATGTGCCAGTCCCGACGTGTCTCGGGCGAGCAGTCCCTTGGACGCCAGACGCGCCATCGTGGTCATGACCGTGGTGTAGGCGATATCGCGTTTCTCGGCGAGCTCCGCGTGCACGTCACGCACCGTCGTCTCACCAAGGTCCCAGACGGTCTCCATGACCTCGGTCTCCAGCGGACCGAGCAGCCCATCCAGCTGACTTCTCCTGATACCCATTGCGCGCCTCGGTTGTCGGTTCGGACGGCCCATCGTAGTCGGGTACGAAGAAGATGCCCAGCCCCGCGGCGGCGGACCCGGCGGGTCTCAGAGGCGGTGGTGGCGGCAGATGACCGCGAAGTCGTCGGCGTCGATGCTGGCGCCGCCCACCAGAGCGCCGTCGATGTCGTCGCAGCGCATGAGCTCGGCGACGTTGCCGGGCTTCACACTGCCGCCGTACTGGACGCGGACGGCCTGCGCGGCGTCCTCCCCGGCCACATCGGCGACCGTCCGGCGCACCGTGGCGCACATGTCGTCGGCATCCTGCGGCGTCGCGGTCCGGCCGGTGCCGATCGCCCAGATGGGCTCGTAGGCGAGGACCATCCCCGCGGCCTGCTCCGAGGTGACGCCGCCGAGGCACGCGCGGACCTGGCCGGCCACGACGGCCTCGGCCTCGCCGGCCTCCCGTTGATCCAGGCTCTCGCCGACGCAGAGGATGGGGGTCATCTCGTGGGCCAGCACCGCGCGGACCTTGCGATTGACGACCTCGTCGCTCTCACCGAACACGGTGCGGCGCTCGGAGTGACCACAGATGACGTAGCGGCAGTGCAGGCGGGCGAGCATCGGCGGGCTGACCTCTCCGGTGTACGCCCCCTCGGTCTCCCAGTGGCAGTTCTGCGCGCCCAGGCCCAGCGGGAGGCGGTCGCCCTCGATCAGGGTCTGGAGGCTGCGCAGCGCCGTGAAGGGCGGGATGACCACGATCTCGTTCGCCTCGTAGTCCCCCGGGTCGAGGTGGTAGACGAGCTGCTGGACCAGGGAGATGCCCTCCAGGTGATCGAGGTTCATCTTCCAGTTGCCGGCAATGATCGGTCGTCGGCTCATGTGGCACCCGCCTGACGCAGTGCGGCGACGCCGGGAAGGTCCCCGCCCTCGAGGAACTCCAGCGACGCTCCGCCACCCGTCGACAGGTGCGACACCTGGTCGGCCAGCCCGAGCTGGCGCAGCGCCGCCGCGCTGTCGCCGCCGCCCACCACAGTGAACCCGGGGGACGCCGCGACGGCACGGGCCACACCCTCGGTGCCCGCCGCGAACGCCTCCCACTCGAAGACCCCCATGGGTCCGTTCCACAGCACGGTCTGCGAGTCGGCGATGGCCGCGCCGAACCGCGCGACGGTGTCCGGGCCGATATCAAGGCCCATCGAGCCGTCGGGGATGCCGTCGGCCGACACCCGCCGGTGCTCGGCTTCGGCCTCGAAGGCCTCGGCCGCGACGATGTCGACCGGCAGGACGAACTCGACCCCCGCCTGGTCGGCGCGTTCGAGCAGCTGCTCGACCTCGTCCAGCAGCTCGGTCTCCAGGCGGCTCGCACCGACCTGGAAGCCCTTGGCCCGCAGGAAGGTGAAGCACATCGCTCCGCCGATCAGGACGCGATCCACACGGGGCAGCAGGTTGTCGAGCACGCCGAGCTTGTCGGAGACCTTCGCGCCGCCGATGACGGCCGTGAACGGGCGAGGAGGGTCGGACAGCAGCTGCGACAGGACGTCGAGCTCGCGCGTCAGGAGGTCGCCCGCCACCGCCTGCTCCACGCGGAGCGGCACACCGACGATGCTGGCGTGCGTGCGGTGGGCGGCCCCGAACGCGTCGTTGACATAGCAGTCGCCGAGGCTTGCGAGCGCGTCGGAGAAGCGGTCGTCGTTGGCCTCCTCCCCCGCTTCGAACCGCAGGTTCTCCAGCAGCAGCACCTGCCCCTCGCCGAGGCCGTCGGCTTTGGCTCGTGCGTCGTCGCCCACGACGTCGCGCGCCGCGATCACGGGGGACGCGAGCAGCTCGGCCATGCGGTCGGCCACCGGCGCCAGGCGCAGCTGATCGACGACCTGGCCCTTCGGCCGGCCGAGGTGGCTCATCACGATCACCCGTGCGCCGCGATCCCGCAGGTGGCGGACCGTGGCCAGCGACTCCTCGATGCGCAGGTCGTCGCCGACCTTTCGCTGGCTGTCGTCGCCGAGCTTTCGCTGGCTGTCGTCGCCCGCCTCCTCATCGGTCAGCGGGACGTTGAGGTCGGAGCGCACCAGCACGCGGCGACCGGCGGGATCCAGGGAGTCGAGGCCGGGGATGTCGACGGTGTCCCCCACGGGCTAGAGCCGCTCTCCCACGTAGGCCGCCAAGTCCACGAGGCGACAAGAGTAACCCCACTCGTTGTCGTACCAGCCGAGGACCTTGACCATCTGCCCGTTGGCCATGGTCGAGGGGCTGTCGAGGACGCAGCTGTGGGGGTTGCCGATGATGTCGGTCGACACGATCGGGTCGGTGGCGTAGTCGATGATCCCCTCCATCGGCCCTTCCGCAGCCGCCCGGTAGGCCTCGTTGACCTCCTCGGCGGTCGTCTCACGACCCACCATGACCACGAGGTCGGTGATCGACCCGTCAGGCACGGGGACCCGCAGCGCGAGCCCGTCCAGGCGGCCTTGCAGCTGCGGGAGCGACAGCGCCGCGGCCTTGGCCGCCCCGGTCGTCGTGGGGATGATCGACAACGTCGCCGCGCGGGCGCGCCGCAGATCCTTGTGCGGCTGGTCGTGGGTGCCCTGGTCGTTGGTGTAGGCGTGTACCGTCGTCATGAAGCCCTGCTGGATGCCCTCGAAGGACTCATCGAGGATCTTCGCCAGCGGGACCACGCTGTTGGTCGTGCAGCTGGCGTTGGAGATGACGTCGTGGGCGGCGGGGTCGTAGTCTCCCTCGTTCACACCCATCACCACGGTGACGTCCTCGTTCTTGGCGGGGGCGGAGATGATCACCTTGCGGGCGCCGGCCTCGAGGTGCTTGCCGGCCTTCTCCCTCTCGGTGAAGAGGCCGGTCGACTCGACGACGAGATCGACACCGAAGTCCTTCCACGGCAGGTCCGCGGGGTCACGCTCCGAGGTGATCGTGATCTCCTTGCCGTCCACGACGATCTGCTCGTCACCGACCTCGACAGTGCCCGGGAACCGTCCGTGGATGCTGTCGTAGCGCAGAAGGTGCGCGAGCGTTCCGGCGTCGGCGAGGTCGTTCAAGCCGACGATCTCGAGCTCCGAACCCCGCTCCTTCGCCGCTCGCAGGAAGTTGCGTCCGATACGTCCGAATCCGTTGATGCCTACGCGAATGGCCATTCGTCAGTCCTTTGTCTGTCGTCCTGGTCTGTCGTCCCTCGTCTGTCGTCGTGCCTGCCCCTTGCCTGGGCGGATCACTCTACCGAAGACCCGGGCCGTCCCAATCCTCGAGCAGAGCCGTCAGGGCGGCGAGGCGCCGGTGCACGGTGGACTTGCCCACCGGCGGATCCATGAGCGCGCCGATCTCCCCGAGGCTCGCCTCAGGGCTGGCCAGCCGCGCCAGGGCGATCGCCTGCAGCTCCGCGGGCACCTGCGTCCAGCCGTCGCTGGCCATGGCACGCTCGATGGCGGCCGCCTGACGCGACGAGGCGGCGACGGCGCGGGACACGTTGGCCCGGTCGGCGTTCGCGGCCCGGTTGGCCGCTGACCGCAGCTCGCGCCGCAGGAGCTCACCGTCCCACCGCAGGAAGGCGGTGTGCGCCCCGACGCGCGCGAGCAGCGCCCCGATCGCCGTCCCCGACTTGCAGGTCACCCGCCAACCGTGATGCTGGCCCGCCCGCGCTCCCGAGGCGCCGCACCGCTCCAGCAACCCGACGAGGTCGCGTGCCGAGGGCTCGCCGGGGGCCCGGATCTCCAGATGGGGGGGCCGGCGAGGGTCGGACAGGCTGCCCGCGACCATCAGCGCTCCGCGGACGTAGGCAGCGGCGCCATCGGTGGAGCGGGTCAGGACCGGGCTCACGCCCGCAACCGGCCTCCCGTCGGTGCCGACGATGCCGAGGGGTTCCAGCGCCCGGCCGACGCCGGTTCCCAGGCGCAGGCGGTACACGGTGCTCGCACGCAGCCCGCTCGGCTGCTGCACCTCGAGCTCCGAGGGAACGGCGAGCAGGCGGTCCAACGTTGTCCGCAACCGCCGGGCGACGGCCCCCACGTCGGTTTCGACCACGTAGGCGACGCCGGCACCGCCGCGGATCTCCAGCGCACCGCCGAACCGCAGGAGGGCCGACGCCTCCGCGAGCCGACGGGGCCGCGGACCGGGCGAGGTGTGCGCGAGCTCCTCACGAACCAGTCGCGTGAACATCATGCGCGCGACGCGGTCCGGTCGACGAGCGGCGCGAGCGCAGCGGCAAGCCGTCCCGGGTCATGGCCCCACCCCACCCGGCCGTCGTGATCACGTGCGACGACGTCGGCTCGCACGACGGCGCCGGCCCGCGGATCGTCGAGGCGGGTCCCGAGCGGTTGCCCGGAACCTGGCCGCTGCGGACCGTCGTGCAAGATGACCGCGTCGAGGGCCAGTCCCGGCACGTGGGCGAGCAGGGCCTCGACGTGCGCGGCCGCGTCCAGGTCCGAGGTCTCGCCCGGCTGGGTGAGGATGTTGGCGATGTAGACGACCCTGCAGGACGCGGCGGTCAGCGCCTCAGCCAACCCGGGCACCAGGAGCGTCGCGATCACGCTCGTGAACAAGCTGCCCGGGCCGAGCACGACCAGATCGGCGCTGCGCACCGCCTCGGCGGCGCCCGCGCACACGGCCGGGTCCTCGGGCTCCAGCCA
>Ga0247713_1000932_pt1 | contig 15854 bp, 15 predicted proteins | sample 21E_NmetaG_FD_189936 | JGI IMG/M metagenome (GOLD analysis project Ga0247713, IMG submission 189936) | Soil microbial communities from hillslope of Landscape Evolution Observatory, University of Arizona, Oracle, AZ, United States - 2-1-E_N | ecosystem: Engineered > Artificial ecosystem >... | reverse complement strand
CCCCGTCTCCGAAACGAAAACAGGGACCGGCTGAGCCGGTCCCTGGTCGTGAAGATCGGGTCGTTCGGTTAGGCGTTCTTGGTGGCGGAGACGTCGAACTCGAGCTTGACCTTGTCGCTGACCAGGACCCCGCCGGAGTCGAGGGCGGCATTCCAGTTGACGCCCCAGTCCTTGCGGTTGATCTCGGTGGAGCCTTCAAAGCCGATTCGGCTGTTGCCCCACGGGTCGATCTCTGCCCCGTAGAACTCGAAGTCTACGGAGACCGGCCGGGTGATTCCGCGAACGGTCAGCTCGCCGTTCAGGACGAAGTGGCGCTCATCCACCTGGTCGACCGAGCTTGAGACGAACCGGATCTGCGGGTGCTGGTCCATGGCGAAAAAGTCGTTGGAGCGCAGGTGAGCGTCGCGCTGCTCGTTGCCGGTGTCGATGCTCTTGGCCTGGATGGTCACGGATGCGGACGACGCCTCGGGATTGGCCGGGTCGAGGTGGAAGCTGCCTTCGAAGTCCTTGAAGCTGCCCCGGACCTTGGTCACCATTGCATGCCGGGCCTGAAAGCCGATACGGGTATGCGACGGGTCGATCGTGTAGTCGCCGGTGAGCTGATCCAGCCTGGTGTCGGTTGCGCTAGTCATACTTGCCTTTCCGCCGGCCGTTCGGCCGGTTCACTAGGACGAAAAGAGTAACTATCTTCAGGATATCACTCTATCCGCCTGTAACGACTTTGCCTGCTTCGTTTATTCCGGGGCACTGCCGGGGCAATAGGGACCGGTCAGGGACCCCCCGGCTAACCGGCGAGGTGTGGCACGATGATTGGCATGTCTGTCCACACTCTCGAAGACGCCGGAACCGAGCTTTCAGCAGGGACGCCGGCGATCCGGATCCGCGGATTGGAGAAACGCTACGGAGCACTTCAGGCGGTGCGGGGGATAGACCTGGAGGTTCCCTCAGGCGAGCTTTTCGGCTTCCTGGGTCCCAACGGCGCCGGCAAGTCCACCACCATCAAGATTCTCTGCACCCTGGTGCGGCCGACGGCGGGCACGGCGGCGGTTGCCGGCTTCGATGTGGTCAAGCAACGCACCGAGGTTCGACGGCACATAGGTCTGGTCTTTCAGGAGCCGACGCTGGACGAGTACCTGACCGCCGAGCAGAACCTGCGGTTTCATGCCGAGATCTACGGTATGTCCCGGACGCTTATTCCCGAGCGCTTGGACGCGGTACTGGACATCGTGGGCTTGACCGACCGGCGTAACGACCGGGTGGCCACCTTCTCGGGCGGCATGAAGCGCCGGCTGGAGATCGGCCGGGGGCTGCTGCACTCACCCCGGGTCCTGTTCCTGGACGAGCCGACCATCGGACTGGACCCCCAGTCCCGGGTCACCCTGTGGAAGTACGTCGACCAGCTCCGGGTCCAGGAGAGCATCACGGTGTTCCTCACTACCCATTACATGGACGAGGCGGAGCGGTGCGACCGGATCGCGATCATCGACCAGGGTGAGATTGTCGTCCTGGGCACGCCGGCCGGCCTGAAGGCAAGCGTCGGGCAGGATCGGGTGCGTGTCCGCACCGGGGACGACGCGGCCGCGGGGGAGATCATCGCCGGCGGTCTGGACGCCAAGGTGATAGTCACCGATCTCGGCGTCGATGTTTTCACCGATGACGGCGAGGGATTCGTGCCCCGCCTGTTCGAGCTGGGGCTGACGGTACAGTCGGTGACCGTCACCAAGCCCACTCTGGACGACGTTTTCCTCGCCTATACCGGCAATCGGATCGATGACGCGCCGGCTCGGTCCCTTCCTCCCGGGCCATGGTCGAGGATGCGGCGATGACCGCCACCTCCCCGGTGCCCGAGCTACAGGTAGCGCCGGTCCTCGCGCCTTCTCAAGGGGTCTGGCATGAGGTGAGGGCAATAAAGGTGGTGTGGAAGCGGGACCTGATCCGCTTCCGCAACGAGCGGGCGCGCATCTTCTCCAGCCTCATGCAGCCGCTGCTGTTCCTGTTTGTCCTGGGCAAGGGGCTTGCCGCCGTGGTCCCTACCACCGGAGGGACGGATTACTCCACCTTCCTGTTTCCGGGGGTGCTGATCACCGGCGTGATGTTCACCGCAGTCTTCTCTGCCATCTCCATCGTCTGGGACCGCGAGTTCGGATTTCTGCGCGAAATGCTCGTGGCGCCGGTTCGACGAAGCAGCATAGTGATCGGCAAGTGCCTGGGCAGCGCCACCATTGCAACCTTCCAGGGCATCATGATCCTTACGCTCGCCGGACTGGCCCACATCCCGTATCACCCGATGCTTCTGGCCGGCGGCGTGGTGCTCACATTCCTGGTCGCGTTCACGGTCACCGCCTTCGGGCTGGTGCTGGCGGTGCGGGTCCAGTCGGTGCAGACCGTGATGCCGGTCATGCAGCTGCTGCTCACCCCACTGATGTTCCTATCCGGCTCGCTGTTTCCGATCGGAGGCAACATCCCGGTGTGGCTGGCGATTGTCACCAAGCTCAATCCACTTAGCTATGGTGTCGACGCCACCCGCACCCTGTTCTTCAGCTTCTTGCCGCCGGGAGCCACCGGCGGAGCGCTGGTCGGCGGTATCACGTGGTTCGGCTGGCTGGTGCCGGTCTGGCTGAGCGTCGCCATCGTTCTGGTGACCGGCCTGGTGCTGCTCACCGTCGCCTGCTTCCTCTTCTCCAAGACCGAATAGCTCTCCGACCTTCCGAAGCGGCTGATCCGGTCGCTAATCCGAATGGCTGTAGACGGTCACCAGCTGGTCCACCGGGGCATAGTCGTCGGTCAGTATCCGGGCATCCCCGGCGAAGTCCCGATACTGCCCGCCCGCTATCAGCGTGTATTCGGGGACCCGCTCCCCAAGCTGCGCTTCGATGGCTTCGATGGGCAGGGGCCGCTCGGATCCGACCAGCACCAGGTTGTCTCCTCCCCGGCCGTCCAGGACGGTTGGGCGGGTGATCAGTGCGACGTGGGGGAACACCTCGGCGATCGTTGCGGCCTCAGCCCGGGCGAAGTGCAGCGGGTTGTAGTCGATGACGTTCACTACGTAAATGCCGTCCGGACGAAGAACCCGCCGGATGTCCTGGACGGTTTCAAGCGTGGTCAGGTGCCACGGCACGGCGAGCCCTCCAAAGGCGTCGCCCACGACGAGGTCCCGGCTGGCCGCTTCCTGCTCGCTCAGCCCTACCCTCCCGTCGCCGATGCGGGCATCGATTCCCTGCCCGAGGGTCAGGCCGAGGGTGCGGACGTCAAGCTCGACCACTCCCTCGTCGATCTCCAGCACCAGGTTGTGGGACCCCGGCCGGGTGAAGTCGATGTACCTGGGGATGGTGAAGCCGCCCCCCCCGATGTGAAGGGCATCCAGCGTCGGGTCGGGCAGGGCTGCATCTATCACCGAGGCAAAGGCCCGGGTGTACGAAAACTGCAGGTAGGTGGGGTCGGCGAGGTCCACGTAGGAGTGAAACAGGGTGTCCATCCGCAGCGTGCGGCCGGAAGGCCGGTTCGGATCGGGCACTATCTGGGCACAGTGGTAGGCAGTTTCCACGTCGCAGGGCGGGGGGTAGAACGAGTAGGCTCCCACTCCGACGGCCGCGAGGACCAGCAGCCCGTAGGCTCCGGCCGGCCCCTTCAGGTAGAAGGTGAGCGCGACGCCCAGCACGATGAGGAAGCCGCCCAATCCCAGCAGGATCCGGCTGGTGGGCATCTGGGCCACCAGGATGAAGCCGGTGGCAAAAGTGGCGACCAGGGCGCCGAGTGTCCCAATCCCGGAGAGGCGACCCACCACCCGGCCGGTCTCATCCAGGGCCTGCAGGCGCAGCTTCACCACCAGAGGGGTCACCGCTGCCAGCAGGGCCGCGGGCACCAGGATCGCGACCGCGGCCATTGCCAGCACCGCCCCGGCATCGCCGCCCCTGACCTGCTCGCCGGTCCAACGTACCGCGGGCCCGACGAACAAAACGAGTACTCCGGACAGGAGCACCATCGGTCCGAGAAGCTTGCGAGGGGGGAAAAAGTCTGCGACCCGTCCCCCCAGCCAGGCGCCCAGCGCGATCGCACCAAGGGCAAAGCCGATCACCGCAGTGCTGGTTTCGAGGGTCAGGCCCAGATAGGGCGCGACCAGGCGGAGGCTGAGGATCTCCAGAACCAGGATCGAACCGGACGCGAGAAAGACCAGCCAGGCCGCCAGGGCTGACGACATGCCGGGGGATACGGCGGGGGGTGGTTCTGAGGTCAAGGGGTCGTTTCGCTGAAGCACCAGCCGATACTACGACTGAATCCGAAACGAGCTATCGCGAGACGGGGGATAAAAGAGCGTAAGGCGGATCTGGTTAACTCGGGCCCGAGTTTTTCGTCAGAAGGTGCGTGAATGCTTTTTAGGCTGCGCCACGGTGCAGGTAGGAGTGACGGGGTCGAGTCATTGCGTCCATGAACTCGTCCCAGTGCTCGGCATCCCGAGAGCACTCCGAGCCTTCCTTGTAGACCTCGCCACAAAAAGCACAGGTCCAATCGGTGGCGCTTTTCTGTGCGACTGCTGCTCGCTTTAGGAACATACGACCCACCTCCTTTTCCAAAATAGTTGTTGTGTCTGTGCACAAGATGTATCCCGGAATCTCCGGTTTGAAACCCCCGAATTTTTCTGACGCCGGCTCTACGGGCGGCGGGTGCCGGCGGAATCGATCGCTCTGTCGTGTAAAGCCACCCCCACGAGGGCGCCCCACAGGGGCGCCAGCAGCGGAATTGCAACTCCGCCGAAGAGGGCGAAGGCGGCAGTCCCGGTCCCGCCCGCCAGGGCTCGGCCGGCCAGCAGCCGCTCACGCCGGATGGGCGCCTTCCGCCGATCTTGATAAGACCGGGGCGTGTAGCGCTTCAGCAGCAGCAGGCCGGCTATGCCCAGAGCAGCCGCCGTCCACTGCCCGACGTCCGGGGTGACAAACTCCACCGCGAAAGTGTCCCTCAGCTGGGCCATCGTCAGGCCGGCTCCCACCACCACCGCCGCTCCTGCGTGGTTGCGCCGTGTTCCCGGTTCCGGCAGGCGGCTGTCCCAGGCCAGGGCGGCCGCCACGATCACGCCGCCGATCCAACCTCGGGGGGTCAGGGCAATTGCCGCCGCCAGCACCGTAAGGCCCACCAGGTCGACAAGCGTAGGCGCTTTGCCGGTGCTGCGGACGACGATGCGCAAGGCGACCAGAAGGGCGACCGAGACGCCGGCGGGAGCCGATCCGGCGAGCAGGATCCCGCCACAGGCTGCAGCAGCCACGAACGCCGAGCGGGGGGAGTCGGGGTCCAGCTCACGGGCCACAGCCCATCCCAGGAAAAGCATCACGGCCGGGTTTACCGCGGCCTTAGTCGCCTCGGCTGCGTTCGCGCCGCCGGCCAGCCGGACCGCCAGTACCCCGGCGAAGACCAGGGCAGCCAAGCCCAGGATGAGAAGGTGCGACCGGTTGCGCGGGCTCAGTGCACGCCAAAGTGAGGACTGCTGGGCGGCTCTCCTGGCTGCTGCCGCCGGACCTCCCGCCGGGGTCACGGCCGCCGGAGTCTTTTTCTCACGGCCGGGTTGCTATGGCATGCGAGTTCTCGATCTCCACCGGCGGCAGGTTGTCGGCCGGGCTGAAGCCGAGGATCCGGCCGTAGAAGTAGAGCTCGGCTTCGGCGGTGCGCTTGATGTTGTGGGCTTTGCGAAACCCGTGCTGTTCGCCTTCGTAGGCGAGATAGGCGAAGGGCACTCCCTTGGCGCGCAGGGAGTCGACCATCATTTCAGCCTGCGCAGGGGGTACCACCTTGTCCTCCAGCCCCTGAAAGATGATCAGCGGAGTACTCAGCCGATCGGTATGAAAGATGGGGGACCGCTTCTCGTAGAGATCGCGTGCCTCGGGCCATGGCCCGATCAGGGTATCCAGGTACCTGGACTCGAACTTGTGGGTGTCCTCGGCCAGAGCGCCGGCGTCCGCCACACCGTAGTGGCTGCTTCCGCAAGCGAATACGTCGCGAAAGGTCAGTGCGCACAGCGTGGTATAGCCGCCGGCGCTTCCCCCGCGGATAACCAGCCGGCCGGCGTCGGCCTCTCCCCGGTCGGCGAGATACAACGCTGCATTTGTGCAGTCGTCTACGTCCACCACGCCCCAGGCCCCGTTCAGGCGCCTGCGGTACTCCCGGCCGTATCCGGTGCTTCCTCCGTAATTGACGTCCACGACCCCGATTCCCCGGGACGTCCAGAACTGGATTCCAAGGTTGAGAGCGGACGAGGTGGCGGAGGTGGGACCGCCGTGGCTGATGACAATCAGGGGAGCCAGCTCGTCACCCGGTCCGACGAAGTCCGGGTTGCGGGGCGCGTAGTAGAGGGCGTGGGCAGTCATCTCGCCTGCGGTGGGGAACTCGATCGGGAGGGGTGCCGAGATCAGCTCGGGCGGAAGCGCCACCTCGCGGCTTCGGCGAAGCACCTGGGACCCGCCTTCGGGAATCGAGATCCTCACGACCGCGGGGGCCTCGGCTGCGTTGGCTGTGATCGCGAGCACTGACGCCCCCATCGGGTGCAGCGAGGAGATGGACGTAAAGCCGGTCTCCACCGTGGTGAACCCCTGCTCGCCCGGTCTTAGGACGCCCAGCCGGTCCAGGCCCTCCTCGCTCCAGCACGCCACCATGGTTCCGTTGGGCAAGAAGACGTAGGACGACTGGCCGAACACCCAGTCGGGTCCGCAGAACTCGACTGCGCGGGTCGCCACCGGGCGGGAACCGTCACCGTCGTCGGCGTAGATGTTCCACCAGCCGGTCCGATCGGAGATGTAATGCAATCCACCGTCGGGTGAGTAGCGGGGCTGGCTCAGCGCCTCCTCGGGTCCTCCGGCAACCAGACGGGGCTCTCCCAAAACGGCGCCGGGACCGATCGGTGCCTCCCACAGCTCGGTGCCGTCCCACGGCATGCGAGGAAGGTCCCAGCACAGCCAAGCCAGCCGGTCGCCCCGGGGGCTGAAGCGCGGAAACGAGTAGAAGTCCGAGCCGGAGACTATGGCCCGGGGCTCTTGTGAACCGTCCACCGGAACGACCACGATTTCGTTGACAACGCCCTGGTCGGTATGTCGTTCGTGCACGCAGGCCAGCCAGCGGCCGTCGGGGGAGACCACCGGATCGGCGTACCGCAGGGCAGCCGGCTGGGGCGGTTCCGGGGTGATCGCTTGAGGCGTACCGCCGGCGTTGATCCGGTAGAGACGTTGGTCGGCGAAGTTCGAGAAGAAGACCGTTTCGCCCGAGACGGCAAAAGCCAGGCCACCGTATTCGTGCACCAGGGTCCGGACCGCGAACGGCTCGGGAAGCAGATCGGCTACCACCCCGTCCGCACCCTTATTGACGATGGCGTACCGGCCGCCCTCGGACGGCCTCATCTCCACCCACAGCACGCCGTCGCCCAGGGCTTGCGGGTAGCCGAGGCCCACCATCTTCTCCACCAGCAGGTCGGCGGTCAGGGGGGAGGCCCAGGATCCGTAAGGTGCGACCATGGTCATTCCAGCAGGTTAACCCAGCCCCGGTACAACGGGGAAGGCCGGCAGGTCGACGGCGATGGGTAGGGCGGTAGACGCCCAATCGCTCATCGGGCGGCCCTCGCGCCAGTCCTGGTACTTGGCGGCCAGAAGGCGCCTGGCCCGGGCTTCCTCCTCGGGGCGGGTCACCATGCGGGCGGTCGCCTCCCATTCCTGCGAGCCGACCCGCAAGTGCACTGCCGGGGTCCTCAGGAGGTTGGCGACCCAGTCCGAGCGGTCGCCGCCTCCGGACAGCAGGTAAAGAGTGTTTTCACTCGCGCCGAACCAGATCTCTATGGTGTGCGGACGCCCCGATGTCCGGCCTGTGGTCGTCAGGTAGCAGTAGGCCTCCTGAGCGTCGGGCGCCATGCGGGCCGGCCGGGCCGGGTCAGCTACAGCGGGCGCAAGCTCCTGCACCGCATGTCGGCGCCGGGTCGGCAGCGCGGCCGCCCATGCCGGCGATTACCGACATCAGGCGGCGCGGCTTTCCCGCACCGCATGCCGGGCAGGCCGCCTCGGCCACCTTGCTGGAGGCGATCAGCGTTTCGAACTGGTGGTCGCAGCCGGCGCACTTGAACTCGTATATGGGCATGGAGGAATTGTAGACCTCATCGCGGGTACACAAGGAAGTGTTCACAATGTAGGCGTGCTGTTTTGAGCCCAATGAAGGGACCGACGGTGGTAGATCCCCAGCTTCTCGCCCGATTCGAGCAGCTGCAAGGCAAGCTGGCACCCTTCTGGGCCACCGCGGACGACCAGACCCTCGCCCCTCAGACCATTTTCGTGGTGCCTTCGATCAGCTATCCGAGGAGCATCCTGGCGATGCTCGAGAGTCTGCAGCAGTACGAGGAGCGCTTCCTCATCCTTTTCATGCTGCTTCGCAACCCGCGAACCCGCGTCGTCTACGTCACCTCCGAGCAAGTTCTGCCGGACGTCGTCGATTACTACCTGCACCTGCTTCCGGGAGTCATCCCCAGTCACGCCCGCCGGCGGCTGTTTCTGGTCTCACCGCTGGACGGCACCCTCCGGCCGCTCACCGAGAAGCTCCTCGAGCGCCCCCGGCTGATCGAGCGGCTGCGCAACCTGGCCATCGATCCCGACAGGTCCTACATCATCCCGTTCAACACGACGTCGATGGAAAGGGAGTTGTCGGTCCGCCTGGGAGTTCCGATCCTGGGGGCCGATCCGAAGTACCTGCCGCTGGGCACCAAGAGCGGGTGCCGCAAGCTGTTCGCCGAAGAGGGGGTGCGGCATCCCGCCGGATTCGAGGACCTCACCGGTATGAAGGACGTGGCGGTGGCGATCTCGAAGCTGCGGGCCGAGAAGCCCGGACTGGCCGCCGTCCTGGTAAAGACCAACGAAGGCGTGAGTGGATGGGGCAATGCTCTGGTTGCTCTCGATGGCCTTCCCGCCCCCGGAGATCCGTCCGAATACGCCCGGGTCGAGCGGGCTCTGAAGGACCAGATCGGGCCCAAGTACACCGAGTTCGAAGCGCAGTTCGTCAAGGAAGGGGGCATCGTCGAGGAGCTGGTTTCGGGCGACCAGGTGCGCAGCCCCAGCGCCCAGATGCTGATCGATCCGTTGGGAGGAGTGCAGATGCTGTCGACGCACGACCAGCTGCTGGGAGGCCCGGCCGGGCAGGTGTATCAGGGCTGTCAGTTCCCCGCCGACCCGGCGTACGCGGTCCAGATCACCCAGGAGGCAGCAAAAATAGGTCGCCGGCTCGCGGCCGAGGGGGTGGTCGGTCGGGCCGCCATCGACTTCGTCTGCATCCGCACGGCCGGTCGCTGGGACGCTCACGCGATAGAGCTCAACCTGAGACAGGGCGGCACCACCCATCCCTTCTTGACCCTGCAGTTTCTGACCGACGGGCGGTATGTAGCCGACCAGGGCGTCTTTATCGCTCCGAACGGCAGGCGCAAGTACTTCGTGGCGTCTGACCACGTGGAGTCGCCGCAATACCGGGGCTTCAGCCCGGATGACCTTTTCGACATCGTGGTGAGATACCGCCTGCACTTCGACCACGCCTCCCAGACCGGAGTCGTCTTCCACATGGTCAGCGCGCTACCCGAGGTCGGCCGAACCGGGCTGACCGCGGTTGCCGACTCGGCCGAGGAGGCGCAGTGGATGTACAAAGCGGTGGTTCGGGCGCTGGACGCCGAGGCTCTGGAAGCCTTCGAGGAGCAGCCGCCTTTCGGCTAGAGCAGACGAGAATCCAAGTTCTGGGTTGGGATTCGTCCGAATAACCGCCGCCAGGCCGCTACCTACAGGATCGGCAGGTAGCGCTCCAGCTCGTAAGGGGTCACGTACGACTTGTGGTCGTTCCACTCCTGCTTTTTGTTGCGGATGAACCACTCGAAGGTGTGCTCGCCCAGGGTCTCCTTGACCAGCTCGGAGCTCTCGCAGATCTGTATTGCCTCGTGAAGGTCCTCGGGCAGGGACCCGATGTTGGCCTGCCTACGCTCCTTCACGCTCATCTCGTAGATGTTGTCGTCGGCTTCCGGCGGCAGCTCGTACCCTTCCTTGATCCCCTTGAGGCCGGCCGCCAGCATGACGCTGAACGCCAGGTACGGGTTGCAGGCCGGGTCGGGAAAGCGGGCTTCGATCCGGGTGGCCTGCTCCTTGCCCGGCTTGTACATCGGAACCCTCACCAGCGCCGACCGGTTCCGGCGGGCCCAGCAGACGTAGACCGGTGCCTCGTAACCCTGCACAAGCCGCTTGTAGGAGTTGACCCATTGGTTGGTGACGGCACAGATCTCGCTGGCGTGCCGCAGGACGCCGGCCAGAAACGACTTGCCCACCTGGGAGAGGTGTGCTTCGTCCGAGGAGTCGAAGAAGGCGTTGCGGTCCTCACTGAACAGCGACATGTGGGTGTGCATGCCGCTGCCGTTGTATCCGGCCACCGGTTTGGGCATGAAGGTGGCGTAGACGCCCCGTTCCTGGGCGATCTCTTTGACGACCAGTCGGTAGGTCATCACGTTGTCCGCCATGGAGAGGGCGTCGGCGTAGCGCAGGTCGATCTCGTGCTGGGACGGCGCCACCTCGTGGTGAACGTACTCCACCGGGATTCCCATCTCCTCCAGGTACTCGACGGTGCGCTTCCGCAGATCGCCCGCCTCGTCCAGGGGTGTCAGGTCGAAGTACGAGCCGTGGTCGAGGAACTCCGTCCCCTTGGAGTCCTTGAAGTAGAAGTACTCGAGCTCGGGCCCGACGTAATAGCTGTAGCCCATATCGGCCGCTTGCTGGAGCGTCCTTTTCAGGACCTGCCGGGGGTCGCCGGCAAAGGGGGTGCCATCGGGCAGCCAGATGTCGCAGAACATCCGGGCGGAGTCCGACCGCGACGGATGAGCCGGCATCACCTGGAAGGTCGAGGCATCCGGCCATGCGATCATGTCGGACTCCTCGATGCGGGCGAAGCCCTCGATGGCCGATCCGTCGAAGCCGATTCCCTCGGTGAGGGCCTCCTCTAGATCGGTCGGGGTGATGTCGAACGCCTTCAGGAACCCGAGGATATCGGTGAACCACAGGCGCACGAACTTGATGTTGCGCTCCTCGACGGTCTTGAGGACAAACTCTTGATCGGGTGTTAGCAAAGGTTCCTCCACAACTGGGTTGTGCCCACGGCGGGCAACCCGAGCTCTCTAGCCGGCGAAGCGGTACCCCACGTTTCGGACAGTCTCGATCATGTGGGCCTCATGGCCCAGCTTGGCCCTCAACCGTCTCACATGAACATCCACGGTCCGGGTTCCCCCGAAAAAGTCGTAACCCCAGACCTCGCTGAGGAGCGCGTTGCGGGAGCAGACCCGCCCCGGCCTCTGCGCCAGGTAGGCGATCAGCTCGAACTCCTTAAATGTAAGGTCAAGCGTCTCTCCCCGCACTTTTACCTCGAACCGTTCCCGGTTGATGTTTATCTCGCCTCGCTTGATCACCTCGGACGACTCGGCCTCCGCCGGGTTGACTACCCGCTGGAGGCGGGCGTCGACCTCGTGGACCGTGCAGCGGTCGGTGAGAAAGTCGGCCGGGCCGGACGACCAGTCGAAGATCTCCAGGTCGCCGTCGAATAGCACGACAACGAAGGGCGCCTCGGTTTCCCCCCTCAGCTTGCGGATTACACCGGCCGCCTCATCGGGGCGCCCCCGGCCGTCGACCAGCACCAGGTCGGCCAGGCGGCGGCTCAAAAGATCGGGCGTGGCGTCGGAAAAGCTGATGGGCTCGGGAGCGGGCCTCTTGCCCGATAGGGGGGGAAACGACTCTTCGGGGTCGGCACGCTGAGAACTCAGCCAGAGTAGGCGAATCATTGAAGTCAGTCTAAGTCCTGATCATGTAGTTGTGACGATATTCGAAGAATCAACTCCCCTACCACTCAAACCTTAGGATAACGCGCTATGACGCCCGGGTCGCAGACAGGTTCGCCGGCCGTAACCCGGTTCGCTCTCGGCGGGCTGGCGGTTGGAGCCGCCGTCTCCTCGCTGCTCGGGGCCGGCATCTTTGCCGGCTTTGCCGCGGTCGCGCTGGCGGTGGGGGTGGTGATGGCCCTGGAGTCGCTGCTTGATTCCGGTCGCGTCCTCGCCGTCCTGGCCGGCCTGTTGACCATGCTCTTTCCTCTGGCGGTGGCCTCGGACGGGGAGGGAGGCATCCTGTGGGCGGCTGCCGTGGCGCTGATGGTTCTGGCTGCCGGTTACGTGTTGCGTAGACAGCGTCCGGGTGCTCTGGTCGCACTGGCGGTGAGTCTGGGGCTTGTGCTGCACCTGGGACTGACCGGCTCGTTTCTGGTCCTGGTGGCGGCCGGCGGGAACCGTCTTCTCCCTGCGCTGATTCTGATGGCGGCCGCCTTCGAGGTCGTCTACCTGGTGGTGTCGGCGCGTGGCGGGACACCGGCCGAACAGGAAAGGGGCAAGGCGCCGGGGAGAGGGTTCGGAATCGATCCCAGGGCGGCCCTTGCCGGGTTGGCTGCCTGTCAGGCGGCCGCACTGGGAAGCCGCATTTTCTTGCCCTCGCCACCGGGCGTGGTGAGCTCGCTTGTGCTGGGAGCAGTGGTGGCCTCGGGCGCTTTGGTGGGCCGCCTGTCGGCCGCAGCGATCGCTGAGGACCTGGGGTCTCGGGCGGGCGGCCGGTCGTCTTTGGTGGCATCGGGTGTGATCCCGCACCTGAACGCGTTGCTGTTCGCCGCAGGCGCCTTCTATTACGGCTTTCGGCTGTACTTAACCTGAGCCGGCTGCAGATCGGCGGGCCCTAACCTCCTCGAGCGCGTCCCGCAGCGCATCCAGGACGATGGACGCGCAGTTGACCCTGCCGGCGGGTATGCCGTCCAGGCGCTGCGACAAGGCATCAGCGTCCATGACCGCGGCGGCGGTGAGCGAAGTGCCGGTGATCAACTCGCAAAGAGCATCGGCCGAAGCGATGGCGGTTGCACAGCCCTGTGCTCGAAACCGCGCCTCGGTGATGAGGCCGTCCCGCACCTTGATCGAAAGATGCACGACGTCGCCACAGGTGATGTTGCCCTGGGCGCCGGTCCCGTCCGCCGCGTCCACATCGCCTGCGTGGGAGGGATTGAGAAAGCGAACCATCAGAGCATCGCTGTACATGGCTCAACTGTAAGTGACGAGGTTGTCCCTGGCTTTGGGTCTTGGTGGGCCGTCGTCCAGGCCGGCCCCGGGGGTGCGGTACTCTGGGGGATGCCCACCATCGACCAGGTTAAGGACGTTCTCGCCACCATCAACGACCCGGAGCTGCACCGCAGCATCGTGGAGCTTGGCATGGTGAAGGGCGTCGAAGTGGAGGTTCCCCGGGTGACCGTGGACCTCGCTCTCACGATTCCCGGTTGTCCGCTGAAGTCTTTCTTCCAGGAAGTTCTGCCCGCAAAGATCCAGGCTTCCTTCCCCGAGATCACCTCGGTCACCGTAAACCTCGGGGCGATGACCGAGCAGGAGCGCAAAGCGCTCGTCGGGGGAGTCCGCAGTCAGACACCGACCTCCTTCGCCCAGACCGACTCCCGCACCAACGTGCTCGCAATTGGAAGCGGAAAAGGGGGGGTGGGAAAGTCGACGGTTGCCGCCAACCTGGCGGCTGCGCTGGCCGGGCGGGGTCACTCGGTAGGGCTCCTGGACGCCGACATCTGGGGCTTCTCGTCCTCGCGCATGGTCGGGACCTCGGCAAGGCCGACGGTGGTCGACGAGCGGCTGATCATCCCGGTCGAGGCTTACGGTTTCAAGATGATCTCTATGGGCAATCTGGTGGAGGACGACCGGCCGATCGTCATGCGGGGCCCGATGCTGCACAAGATCCTTCAGAACTTCCTGACCGATGTGCACTGGGAGGAACCGGAGTACCTGTTGATCGACATGCCGCCGGGCACCGGGGACATCTCGCTGTCGCTGTCGCAGTTCGTGCCCGGGTGCTCGATTGTGCTGATCACAACCCCCCAGCAGGCGGCCGAAAAGGTAGCCGAAAGGGCCGGACACATGGCGGTCAAGGTCGGGATGAAAGTGGCGGGCGTCATCGAGAACATGGCCTACGCCCTGTGCGAGCATTGCGGCGAGCGGACCCACCCGTTCGGATCGGGAGGAGGACACGAGCTGGCGGAGACCTTCGGCGCTCCGCTGCTCGGCCGGATACCGTTGGATCCCCCGATGGGAGAGCTGGCCGACCACGGAAAGCCTACGGTGATTGTGAGTCCGGAGTCTCCCTCGGCACGGGCCTTTCAAGACGCCACCGAGGCGGTTGTCAAGCTGATCCCGCCCCGCCCCAAGTCGAGAGCCAGAAAGTCGTTGCCGATCATAACGAGCCCTTCGGCAGCCCCCGCACATACCGGCTGAGGCACAACCCGCAGGCTTTCCAAAGGCAAGCCCACCTCTGAAAATACCCCGTGGGGCCGGCAGAGAAATTTCTAGCCTATTCACACGTCACCCTGTACGATACCGATGTCCGAGGGCTGGACTCCGGCCGTCGGACTGGGGTAATTTTCACCATTGGCTTAAATGTGGAGGCTAGTTTGTTCTCCACCGGTTTTTCTTTTTGTTTTAGAGGGCAGGAACTTCCCAGAAAGGCGGTTTCAGGGCGGCCAGTCTCATTAGGATTGATATCCCACTGACGGCGGAATCGCTCTGATAGAGTTTGCTAGACTGCGGGTGAAATACCCTTTAGAACGAATGATTCAAATGAAACATAAGAGGAGGTAGTAATGAAGAAGATCACGGGACTACTGCTCGTGACCGTGGTTGCAGGAGCGCTTCTTGCGGCGATGGCTTTCCCAGCGTTCGCAGATTCGCACACTCCTAGCAACACCGGTGGCGTAGTGGTTGAGAGCGGCGACGCGCCGGATTGTGTCGGCGGCAGCTGCGGCGGCGTCATTGTTGAGGACCCGGCAGGCGTGGGCCCCGACTGCACCGGCGGCAACTGCGGCGGCAGCATCTGCCAGGGTACCGACTGCGGAAGCTGCACCGGCGGCAACTGCGGCGGCAGCATCAGCGGCCCGGGCACTGCCCCGGTCGTCAAGAAGATGGACGATCACAAGGTGGTTCACAAGGCTCCGGCGGCAGCTCGCAAGGCCCTTCCGAGGACCGGTGTCCCGACGGCAGCCACCCTTGCGCTGGGCGCAGGAATGATCCTGGTCGGTCTGTTCTTCACCTTCGTGGAGCACCCCTCGACCAAGATGGCAGTTTCGGCAATGTCCTACCGTCCGAGGCGTCGTCTGTAAGTATCGAACACACTTCATCAAACGGCCCCCGGGAAACCGGGGGCCGTTTGCTGTCCGGGGTCCATTGGCGGGTAGTCGAATCTGAGGACGCCCGGCCGGCTCGGATAAACCACAGGCTCTGCTGGATGGCGGGACGGGCCCTACTGCAACAAGAACTCGCAGCCCGCCGCCATCGGACCAGTACAGGGGCCTTCAGATCGCCGTAGAGCTCAACATTCTCGTTGGCCCCGGCCAAGAGCCCAGCGTGGATCGATGGGGGCTCAGAACGGATCTTGCGAAGCCTCTTAGCTTGTGAGGAAGCGGGCGATGCGATCGGCAGGTAAGTAACCCAACCGGTCCGGTCTGTGGCGTTAGCCGAATGGGTCGGCCGAGTTGCCCGCCGGTGCGGCCGTGACCTGCGCACCGATGCAGTTTCCCTCCGTCATACGAGTCCCGCGACAGCCCGATCATCGATCCAGGCAAGGCGCCTTGATGGGAGCCTGCTACCGGCCTACGGACCACGGTGGTTAGATTAGGTCGCCGTGAACTGCTAAAGCCCGCCGCCCGCCTTGGTGTTGGCGCCGTCGGCGGGACTTGTAACCGCAGTGCTGGGACTGCCGGCTTGGGGTTTGCCGGGCGCTTCTTGAACCGTCGGCGGGGCGCTGTCC
>Ga0247713_1000931_pt1 | contig 15872 bp, 12 predicted proteins | sample 21E_NmetaG_FD_189936 | JGI IMG/M metagenome (GOLD analysis project Ga0247713, IMG submission 189936) | Soil microbial communities from hillslope of Landscape Evolution Observatory, University of Arizona, Oracle, AZ, United States - 2-1-E_N | ecosystem: Engineered > Artificial ecosystem >... | reverse complement strand
CGGGGGCGGACGGGGCGGCCGCTACGATTGGGGGCATGCGCATCGGTGTCGTGACGTTCCCGGGGTCCTGCGACGACCGCGACGCCGCCCATGCGCTCACGTTCCTCGGCGCCGAGCCGGTCGCGCTGTGGCACGCCGAGGCCGACGTCGCCGGCGTCGACGCGGTCGTCCTGCCGGGTGGGTTCAGCTACGGCGACTACCTGCGAACCGGGGCGCTCGCGCGCTTCTCGCCGGTGATGGGGGCGATCGCGGCGTTCGCGGGGCGGGGCGGGCCCGTCCTCGGCATCTGCAACGGCTTCCAGGTGCTCTGCGAGGCCCACCTGCTGCCTGGGGCCCTCACCCGCAACGCCGGCCTGCGGTTCCTCCATCGCCGCCAGCACGTCCGCGTGGAGGCTGCCGGCGCGTGGACCGCCGGCATCGTCCCCGGCACGGTCCTCGACCTCCCCGTGAAGCACGGCGAGGGTCGCTACGTGCACCCCGATCCCGACGCGCTGGCGGCGAACGGCCAGGTGCTCGCCCGCTACTGCCACGCCGACGGCGCCGTCGACGAGTCGGCGAACCCCAACGGCAGCGTCGCCCACATCGCGGGCGTCACGAACGCCGCCGGCAACGTCGCCGGGCTGATGCCCCACCCCGAGCACGCCGTCGACCCGCTGCTCGGCTCGACCGACGGCGCCCGCCTGCTCGGCGCGGTGCTCACGCGCGTCACCGCCTGACGAGCGTCGTCTCGACCGCGACAACGCGGCCGGCGTCGAGGCGCACGACCTGGTCGGCGCGCTCGATCGCCGCGGCCCGGTGCGAGACCACGAGCACGGTGGGCCGGTTGCCGCCGGCGCTGTCGACGAGCCGCCTCCAGAGCTGGAGCTCGGTCGGTGCGTCGACGGCGCTCGAAAGGTCGTCGAGCAAGAGCATCGGCGCGCCCGCAACGAGCGCGCGGGCGGTGGCGGCGCGCTGGAGCTGCCCCCCGGACAGCCGCACGCCGCGGGGCCCGACGAGCGTGTCGAGCCCGTCGGGCATCGCCGCGACGTCCTCGTCGAGGGCCGCCGTCCGCAGCGCCGCCTCGACAGCGGCGTCGTCGACGGCTCGCCCCAGCGCGAGGTTGTCGCGCAGGGTCGCGCTGAACAGCCGTGGTGCCTGGGGCACGAAGGCGCACCGGGGCGGTACGAAATGCGCGGCGAGGTCGGTGACGACGACGCCGTCGGCGACCACCGTCCCCTCGACAGGCCCCGTGAGGCCGAGCAGCCCCCGCAGCAGCGTGCTCTTGCCGGCCCCGACGGGCCCGGTCACGACCGTGAAGGACCCCGGCGCCAGGCGCAGGTCGACGCCGCCGAGCCGGCCCCGCACGCCGAAGCCGCGGAGCTCCACGTCGGGGGCCGCGGGCGCGCGTGCGCCGGGTCGGCGGGACGGGCGCGGCGGGCGCGGTGCGGGCGGTGGGGGCTGGTCGATCCGCAGCCGACGGGGCGCGACCGCAGCGGCCTCGTCGCCGTTGGGCAGGAGCTCCGCCATCCGCCCGGCGGCCACCTCGGCGTGGCGGTGGCGGGTCAGCACGAGCCCCGCCCACCGGGGCAGGCTCGCGAGCCAGGTGAGGTAGCTCGCGAACAGCGCGAGGTCGCCCACGGTGAACGCACCGGTGCGCATCCTCGGTGCGACGAGCAGCAGCACGAGGCCGATGGTGAGGTCGACCGTCGAGCCGTTGAACGCGTCGAGGGTCTGCGTGAGGACCCGGTCGCGCAGCGACGTGCGGAGGCGGTCGCGGTTGAGCGAGCGCAGCCGGCGCACGGCCTGGTCCTCGGCGCCGGCCACCTTGACGGCGAGCACCGCGGAGAACAGACCGCCGAGCAGCCCCGTGACACGGGCCGTCGCCTTCCGGTCGGCGCGGCGGACCCGGCGGATGCGCTCGGCGAGCAGCCCGGTGACGCCGAACGCCGCGACGAGCGGCACGACGACCACGAGGGTGAGAAGCGCGTCGACGCGCAGCATGACCGCGACGGCGATGAGGCCGAACACGGCGGTGCCGGCGAGGTCCACCCAGCCGTCGGTGTACTCGACGACGTCCGTCGCGTCGTCGCGGAAGACCGCGATGACCTCGCCGCTCGCGCGCACGGGGGCGCCCGCGGCGGGACCGCCGCTCGCCACCTGCGCGGCGAGCAGGTTCGTGCGCAGCAGCGTGTGGGCGCGGGCCCACCAGCGCGACCACACGACGAACGCGCCGACGAACACGGCGAGGCGCATCCCCTCGACGGCGACGACGAGCGCGATCAGGCTCGCGACGTCGAGGCCGGCGGGTGAGGCCCCGCCGATGGCGTCGAAGGTGGCCTTGAGCAGCAGGCCGAGCAGGACGGGAACGACCCACCAACCCGCCCAGAGCATCGAGCCGGCGAGGTAGCGGCCCGGCCAGCGACGAGCCAGGCCGAGCGCCACACGCCCGGCCCTCGGCCGGCGGTGCCCGGGCGGGGCCGTTCGCCTCGTCATGCGTGCACGCCCTCGAGGTCCACCAGCCGGTGGAACCGGCTCGACGGGTCGGCGACGAGCGTGGCCCCGCGGGCCGACCTCCACGACCCGGCCGGACTCGAGCACCGCGACGACGTCAGCCCGGTCGACCGCGCGCAGGCGGTGCGCGATGACGATCACGGTGCGGCCCGCGAGGAGCCGGTCGAGGGCGGCCTCGACGAGCTCCGCGGTGACCGGGTCGACCCGCGACGATGCCTCGTCGAGGACCACGAGCCCGGGATCGCGCAGGAGCGCGCGGCCGATGCCGATGAGCTGCGCCTGACCCCCTGACAGGCCCGCGTCGGGGCCGACCACGGTGTCGAGGCCCTCGGGCAGCCCGGCGACGAACCCGGCGAGTCGGGCGAGGGTCGTCTTGCCGCTGCCGGTGCGACCGACGAGCCCGAGCGTGGTGTCCGGGGGCACGTCGAGGTCAACGCCGTCGAGCACCACCTGGCCGTCGTCGGGGTAGGCGAACGCCACGTCGGCGAAGCGGACCGTCGGGCAGGCCCGCGTCGCCCTGCACGTCCAGCGCGGGACGCTCGGCGAGCAGCGCCCCGAGGCGCGAGGCGCCGGCGCCGGCGCGCTGGACCTGCTCGAGCTGCTCGGCCATGACCTCCACGGGCCGGCGCAGGATCTGCACGTACTGGAAGAGCAGGAACACCGTGCCGATCGTGATCGCACCCTGGCGGTGCAGGAGCCACCCCCCGGCGAGCATGCCGACGCCGCCGTACGCGAACGCCCCGGTCGTCGCGCCGTACACCCCGGCGCTGGCCCGCCACGCGCGCCGCAGCGCGCGGGCATGGTGCGCGCTCGCGCGCTCGTGGCGCTCGAGGGCGAGGCCGCCGCCGCCGAGGGCGCGGAGGTCCTCGACACCGGCGAGCTGCTCCTCGACGAGGCCGATGACGTCGGCGTAGGCGCCGCGCTCGGCGGCGGCCGCCGGGACCGCGCGGTCGCGCAGCCGCGCGACGAGTCCGACCACGGCGGCCACGAAGACCGCCATCCCGAGCCCCACCCGCCAGTCCTCGACGGTGACGAGCACGACCGCTCCGAGGAGGGTCACGGCGCCGCCGGCCACCTTGAGGACGACGTCGGTGAGCAGCTTGGTGATCGCGGTGGCGTCGCCGTCGACGCGCTCGACGAGGACCCCCGGGGACGTCGCACCGTGGTAGGCGAGGTCCAGTCGCAGGGCGTGCGCGGTCGCGCGTTCGCGCAGGGCGTTCGTCGCCGTCCAGGCGATCCGCGTCGCCCCGGCGGTCGTCGCGACGGTGGCGGCCTGCGCGAAGAGGCCGACCCCGGCGACGCCACGGCGGCGGCGTCTGACCTATGATCCCCGCCGACGGCGGCGACCGTCGCCCGATCAACCTCAGGCGGCTCGAGACGGATCACCGTCCTGTACGGCCCGAGCGGAAATCGGTCATCGCCGGCGGAACCGCGGCGCTGTCGGCGGCGTCCAAGTGCGCGGAACCTGCGCGCGGGAGGGGCGTGTCATGAGGTGGGACGCAGGACGCGGCGCCGCAGCCGCCATCCTGGCTGTGACGTTGGCGCTGGGGCTGTCCGTCGGGCCGCACGGCGACGGTACGGCCGCCGAGGCCAGCGAGCGCGTCGACGACGTTGCGGCCGCTGCGACCGGCGAGCCCGTCACCGACGCCTGCCCGACCGAGGCGGGGCGGGGGCGGTTCGGCGACGTCGACGCGGGCGGGGCGCACGCCCGGGCGATCGACTGTGCCGCCTGGTGGGGCATCGCCAAGGGTGTCGGGGAGGGCCGCTACGGTCCGCGCGGTGACGTCACCCGGGCGCAGACGGCGTCGTTCGTCGCCCGGCTCGTCCGCGCGTCGGGCGGGCCGCTGCCGGCCTCCCCCGTCGACGCCTTCACCGACGACGACGGGTCGGTCCACCACTACGCCACGAACCGGCTGGCCGCCGTCGGGCTCGTGCGGGGCCGGGGGGACGGGCTCTACCGGCCACAGGCTGCGGTCACCCGCGGGCAGATGGCGAGCTTCCTCGTGCGCTCGTTCGAGCAGCGGACCGGCCGGCGCCTTGCCGCCACCCGCGACCACTTCTCCGACGACGACGGTTCGGTGCACGAGCCGGCGATCAACAAGGCGGCGGAGGCGGGGCTGGCCCTCGGTGTGGCAGCCGACCGCTTCGCCCCCAACGCCGCGGTCACCCGGGCACAGATGGCGTCGTTCCTCGTCCGGGGTCTCGCGCTGCTCGTGGACGGCGGCCACGTTGCTGACTCGCCGGGCACCCTGCGGCGCGCGTCGGCGTTGCGCGCGTTCGACGCCTGCGAGGACCTGCTCGCGTACTACAAGGAGGAGGCCCTGGAGCTCGTCGGGCCCTACGGTTTCGGGGGCGGCTTCGTGGGTCTTCCTGTCCTCGAGGGACCGGCCGACGACGCTCCCGAGCCGGCGCCCGCGGAGCGCGGGGTGGGCTTCTCGGGCACGAACGTGCAGGAGGAGGGCGTCGACGAGTCCGACGTCGTGAAGACCGACGGGCGGCGCCTGCTGACGGTCGCGGGCGGCCGGCTCCACCGGACCGACGTCACGGGCGGTACGCCCGTGCCCGCCGGCTCCCTGGCGGTGGGCGGCCACGGCGGCGAGCTGCTGCTGGCCGCGGACCGCGCGCTCGTGCTCTCGAGCACGGCCGGCCGGCGGTCCGACGGCTCCCACCACCAGACGGCCCTGCTCCAGCTCGTCGACGTCGGCGAGGGCGCCGACATGCGCGTCGCGGCGACGTTGCAGATCGACGGCTCCCCGCTGTCGGCGCGCCTGGTCGACGGCGTCGCGCGGGTCGTGGTCCGCTCGTCGCCCGACCTTCCGTTCGCGTTCCCCGACCACCGCCGTGTGGACGGCGAGGCGGTCGCGGCCCGGCACAACCGCAAGGTCGTCGAGAACTCGACGATCGCCGACTGGCTGCCCGGCTACACGCGCAGGGGCCAGGGCGCGCAAGCGACCGCCGCGGGCCCCCTCGTCGCCTGCGACGGCGTCGCCCGGCCGCCGGAGTTCTCGGGGCTCGACCTGCTCTCGGTGGTGACCGTGGACCTTGCCGGCGACTTCACGCCCGATGCCTCCACCAGCGTGCTGGCCGACGGACGGACGGTGTACGCCTCGCAGACCGGACTGTACGTGGCGACCGCACGCGGGGACTTCGTCAGGGGGGACGCGCCGGATGGAACCGACGTCACCACCGAGATCCACGCGTTCGACATCAGCGAACCCCGCGCGGCCGTCTACACGGCCTCGGGAAAGGTGGGGGGATTCGTCCTCGATCAGTTCTCGCTCTCCGAGCACGCGGGCGTCCTGCGGGTCGCGACCACGTCGGAGCCACCCGGGGGCGGGGAGGACGCGGAGAGCCAGGTGGTCGTGCTGCGACGCCGCGGTTCGACGCTCGAGGAGGTCGGCCGTGTGGGCGGCCTGGGACGCGGCGAGCGCATCCAGGCGGTGCGGTTCATCGGTGACCTCGGCTACGTCGTCACCTACCGCCAGGTCGACCCGCTCTACACCGTCGACCTGTCGAACCCCACCATCCCGACCGTCCGAGGCGAGCTGAAGATCCTCGGCTACTCGGCCTACCTCCACCCCGTGGGCGAGCGCCTGCTGCTCGGCGTCGGCGTGGACGCCGACGACGCCGGGGCTCGGCTCGGCACCCAGGTGTCCCTGTTCGACGTCAGCGACCCGGCGCACCCGCGGCGGTTGCATCAGGCCGTCGTCGCCGACGCCTTCAGCGAGGTGGAGTTCGACCACCGGGCCTTCCTTTGGTGGGCGCCCCTCGGGCGCGCCGTCCTGCCGCTGCACGTCTTCTCCGACGACGAGCGCACGGGCGCGACCGACGGCTTCATCGGCGTGGTCGGGTTCGACGTCGACGCGGGCGCGGGTATCCGGGAGGCCGGGCGTGTCACCCACGCCGAGGGTCGCGACGGTGCCGACTTCTGGTCCACGCCGTCGATCCGGCGCAGCGTCGTGATCGGCGACGTGCTCTACACCGTCTCCGAGCGGGGCGTGAAGGCGAGCGACCTCACCACCATGGCCGACCGCGGGTGGACGCCCTTCGGCTGAGCGCCCGTCGCGTCAGGCCTACCTACCTCGCGAGCTGTCCCCGCAACGCACCCGCGGGAAAGGCCTGGTTGTGCACGTTGACGTAGAAGCCGGCCGGGTTCTTGCGGATGGCGTCGATCAGCTGGAGATCGACGTCGTCCACGCACCCGCTCGAGAAGCCGTCGCTCGGGGCCGTCAAGCCGATGACGACCGGGCCGGCCGTCCCGGCTTCACCCACGTGGATGTGCGCTGCGGTCGCCCGGTCGATGTCGGCGACGGCGAGCTCGAAGCAGATCTCCCGCTGCCCTCTGTTCACGGTGACGAGCGCCGTCCCGGTGCCGTCGGGATCCCCAGGCCTCGGCACCTCCTCCGCGCCGGTCAGCGTCGCGCGCAACGGCCGCCCCCCGTGGTCGGCCCCCTGGACCTTTGCGGCGAGCACCGGCCCGGCAAAGCCGAGCGTCGCGAGTGCGGCGACAACCATGGTGACAAGAAACCTGCGCATGTGGGCCTCCCCCGAAAGAGTTGAGGACACGGACCCTACAGCGCGAAGGCCTCCCGGACCAGGCCTTGGAGGAAAATAGTGCTGGCGGGGGATTAAATGTCCGTATTCTGTCGACCGCTGTTTTATGACGCGGGCGGGTTCGCGACGGCACGAGCGCCTTCGGTCCCGCCCTTCCCGGCAGGAAGGGGCGGTCATGCAGCATGCAAAGCGGTCCTGGCGTTCACCGTCGCTTCCTCGCGACGTAGAAGCTGTTGGCGATGTCGCCCTCGACCTGCTGGACCCGCACGACGTCGAGGCCTGCCTCGTCGAGCATCGCGCGCGCCCGTTGCTCGCCCCACATGGTCCCGAGACCCATCCCGCCGAGGCCGAGGGACACCGACATGCAGTGCATCGTGCTCACCCCGTAGAGAAACGGTCCGAGCGGGTGGTCGAGGTTGTCCTCGACGTTGCTCGACGCGCCGATGTCGACCATGAGGAACGTGCCGTCGTCGCGCAGCGCCCGGGCAATCCCCGCAAGAACCCGGTCGGGATGAGCCTGGTCGTGGATGGTGTCGAAGGCGGTGATGAGATCGAACGCCGCGACGTCGGTGATCTCCGCCACGTCGGTCAGCACGAACGTCGCGTTCGCCAGCCCCAGGTCGGCCGCTTCGCGGCGTGCGCGCCCAACTGCCTCCTCGGAGAAGTCATAGCCGGTCACGCGACTGTGGGGAAACTCGCGCGCCAGCAGGTGCACCGCACGTCCGGACCCGCACCCGACGTCGAGCACGTCGATGCCCGCGGACAGCCGCTCGCGCATCCCGGGCATGAGGTCGAGCGTGCTCGTCAAGAGCGTGGCGTCGAAGACCTGACCGGAATCCTCCATCATGATCGCGTGGAAGCGCTCGTACGCGGAGTACGGCAGCCCGCCGCCCCGTCGGAAGCACTCGACGATGCCGTCCTCCACCTCGCCCATGCAGCTCACGTACTGCGTGAGCACCGCGATGTTGTCAGGCCCGGCGGCCCGCGTGAGGAACGCGGCGTGCTCGGCCGGTAGCGCGTAGGTGCCGTCCTCGGGTGCGTACTCCACGATGCCACCGACGGTCATCCCCGCCAGCCACTCCCGCACGTAGCGCTCGTCGAGACCCGCGGCCGTGGCGATCTGCTCGCTGGTCGAGTGCGGCAAGGCGGCAAGGGTGTCGAAGAGGCCGGTGCGATGGCCGATGCTGGTCAGCAGCGCGACGAAGCTGTGGTTCACCACGTCGAGCATCCGTTCGGCGAACTGCTCCGCCCGTGCCTCGTCGCGTGCGCCCGCCATCCGTCTGCTCCCGCTTCGCCCACGCCATGTGCTCGCCCCCCCGCCCCCCAGGGTGATGGTCGGTGAAGGGTACCGCTTGACGCGTGGCCATGGGCGCCCGGCGCCCGGCGCTCGAGCCGCGGGCATCCGCGCGCATGGAGCGCTGGTGGTCGGCGACGCAGCGGCGCTGCGCGACGGTGTCAGCCGTCGACCGGGCCGGCTCCCGCGACCGCCTCGCAGACGTGCAGGCGGGCCTGGAGGCCGGTTTCGTCGGCGAAGCGGACCTGCACGTCGTCGGCGAAGGACGCCACCGACGGGCCGGCGACCAGCGCCAGCGCGCAGCCGGCGAACCCACCGCCGGTCAGCCGCGCCCCGTAGCACCCGGCGACGTCCTCGGCGATCGCCACGATCGCGTCGAGCGGGCCGGAGGAGACCGCGAAGTCGTCCCGCAGGCTGCGGTGGCTTTCTGACACGAGCGCGCCCAGCCGCTCCGGGTCGCCCTCGCGCATCGCCGCCGCCGCGCGCGTCGTGCGGTCGTTCTCGCTGACGACGTGGCGGGCGCGCCGCAGCAGCAGGCCGTCCAGCGTCGAACCGCGCTCGTCGAGCATCGCGGTGGTGACGTCGCGGAGCGATCCCACCCCGAGCGCCCGTGCCGCCGTCTCGCACTCGCGCCGCCGGTCGTTGTAGCCGGACGAACCGAGCTCGCGGCGCGTGGAGGTGTCGAGCACGACGAGCCTCAGCCCCTCCGGCACCGGCACCGGCTCGACGTCGAGGGAGCGGCAGTCCACCAGCAGCGCGTGACCGGCGACACCGCCCGCCGACGCCAGCTGGTCCATGATCCCCGACGCGACCCCGACCCAGTGGTTCTCCGCCCGTCGGCACACCCCCGCCATCTCCACGGGATCCCACGGCCACCCACCGACGACGTGGAACGCCTGCGCCACGGCGAGCTCCAGCGCCGCCGAGGACGACAGGCCGGCGCCGACCGGCACGTCGCTGGCCAGCGCCCCCCGCCACCCCCGGATCTCCAGGCCCCGTGCTGCGAGGCTCCAGGCCACCCCCTGGACGTAGGACGCCCAGCCCTCGGCGCGCTCGTCCCACGATCCCAGGCGAAAGGCCGCATCGTCGCCGAACGCTTCGGAGGCCACACGGACGAAGCCGTCCTCCGCCGGCTCGAAAGCGAGGACGACCTCCCGGTCGATGGCCGCGGGCAGCACGAAGCCGTCGTTGTAGTCGGTGTGCTCGCCGATGACGTTGACCCGGCCGGGCGCGCGGACGGCGTGCGGAGGCGCCGAGCCGTACGCACGGCGGAACAGCTGCCGGGCCCGCAGCCTCGCCGGGACGGTGGTCACGCCTGCCCGCCGCCCGCAGTGGACCAGTGCACCGGTGACTGCTCACGCAGCCGCTGCGCCGCCTCCTCGGTGCTGACGTCGCGCTGGGGCTCCCCGAGCATCTCGTAGCCGACCATGTGCTTGCGCACCGTCGCAGAACGCAGCAGCGGCGGATAGAAGTGCGCATGGAGCTGCCAGTGCGGTGCGTCCCCGCCGGCACCGGGCGCGCCGTGCCACCCCATCGAGTAGGGGAAGGGGACCCCGAACAGGTTGTCGTAGCGGATGAGCAGGGCGCTGAGCGCCCCGGCCAGTGCATCCCGCCGCTCGTCGGACAGCTCGGGCAGCCGCTGCACGGGCGCACGGGGCACCACGAGCGTCTCGAACGGCCAGACCGCCCAGAACGGCACGACCACGAGCCAGTGCGCGTTGGCGGCCACGACGCGCTCGCCGCGCTGCGCCTCCACCTCGGCGTACTCGAGCAGGAGCGGCTTGCCGCGCTCCGTGTGCCAGCGGCCCTGACGCGCGTCCTCGTGCGCCGGCTCGTCGGGAACCGTGCGGGTCGCCCACAGCTGCCCGTGCGGATGGGGGTTGGATGCGCCCATCATGGCCCCGCGGTTCTCGAACAGCTGCACCCAGGGGTAGTCGGCCGACAGCTCCGCGACCTGCGAGGCCCACAGGTCGACCACGGACCTGACGTCGGCAGGCGGCATCATCGCCAGCGTGAGGTCGTGGCGGGGGGAGAAGCACAGCACCCGGCTCGTGCCCGGCTGACCCTGGGCACGAAGGAGCGGATGCGCCTCCTCGAGGCCCGCCGCGGTGTCGGGGACGAGCGCGGGAAAGTCGTTGGTGAACACGTAGGTGCGGTCGTAGGCCGGGTTGCGGGCACCGCCCGCCCGCTCGTTGCCGGGGCACAGGTAGCACTGCGGGTCGTACGCCGGTCGGGGTCCCTTCGGGTCCGCCTCGACCGCGCCCTGCCACGGGCGCCTGGTCCGCTCCGCCGAGATCAGCACCCACCGCCCGGTCAGGGGGTTGAACCGCCGGTGGGGTTGGTCGAGCAGGCTCAACGCCGCTCCGGCACGGGCCTCGGGGAGAACGAGGGCCCGTCGCAGCGCGGTCCGTCGGGACCCCACACCAGCGCGTCGACGCACATCCGTCGCGCCGTCCGCGCCGGATCCCATGCGTGGTAGACCATCCGGTGCCTGCCGTCGGGTCCGGTGACGACGCAGCTGTGGCCCGGCCCGAGGACCTGCCCCTCGACCGACCGCAGGACGACGGGCCCTTCCTCCTCCGGGTGGAGGTAGGGGCCGAGGGGATGGTCGGCGACGACGTACGACACGCCGTAGTCTCCGTGCTCCCACGCCCCTCCGGAGTACAGGCAGTAGTAGCGGTCGTCGTGCCGCACGACGAACGGGCCTTCGAGGGTGTACCAGTCGTAGACCTGGCCGTACATCGCACGCCGCGCGGCGAACAGCTGCCAGTCGGCGGTCGCCCTCGCGACCGTCCGCGGTGCGCCCTCGGCGCGCGTCATCTCCAGCAGCCGGTCGACGGCGAGCGACGTCCCGACACGCTCACCGTCGAGCAGGTCACGCGCGTAGAACAGGTACCACTGGCCGTCGACGTCCTGGAAGGGGTGGGGGTCGATGGCGAACCGCTCGTCGGGTGTGAGGACCGTCCCCGCGTCCACGAACGGTCCTTCCGGCGAGAAGGCCATGGCCACGCGCAGCGTGTGGTTGGTGTCCCCCACGCCGACGGAGTAGTACATGAAGTACCGCCCGCCCACGGCAGCGACCTCGGGGGCCCAGTAGTCCTGCGCCCCGGAATCGTGCAGCGGCTCGAGCGCGCCGCCGAGGCTCGTCCACCGCACGAGGTCGGTTGAGCGCAGGATCTCGAACACCCGCCCGCCGATGACGGAACCGGTCCCGTAGGCGTAGTAGACGTCGCCGACCCGCAGGACGAAGGGGTCGGCGAAATACCCCGGGTACACGGGGTTCGTAAAGGTCCGCGGCGCCATGCCGATCATCTTGACAGACGGCCTGGCAGGGCACTGACGGGCTATCGCGAAGGGCGATTGGCGAGTACGCTTGATGCGTAGGCACGGCGCCGGTATTGGGCGCCGGCCTAACGCGGGTTGCGGGAGCGGAGCAGAGCGAAGCGGAGCGAGAGGTGCATACCCAAGACCGGGTCCGTACTTTGTACGACGTGTTGTACGAAGAGGGCATCGTCGGCGTCCCGGACGCCTTGCCGAGGGGCTGGGCGCAAGACGCGCTGGACGACTTCCACGCCATCTACGCGCGGCAGCGCCGGATCCCGGACGGGACGGTCAACCGCGGACGCAACCGCCGCTACCTCGCCGTGCATCCCGAGAGCCTGCGCGGCTTCCTCGACCTCGCGACGCACCCGACGATCACGTCCTTGTGCGCGACGATACTCGGCCCGGACTGGCAGATCTGCGAGATCGGGTTCGACGTCCCCTTCCCGGGAGCGACCACCCAGCCCTGGCACAGGGACTTCGCGACCCCCGACGAGACACGGCACCGACGCCACCTGTCGTCGCTGGCGTTCAACTTCACGACCATCGACGTCACTCCGGACATGGCCCCGTTCGAGGTCGCCCCCGGCACACACTTCACCAACGGGGACGACTGGCGCTACGGGATGTTCCCCGTCGACCAGGGGCAGTTCGACCCCCTCGGCGTCCGGCGCCTGCCGCAACGCGGCGACATGAGCGTGCGCACGGGCCTTACCGTCCACAGGGGCACGGCGAACACCACCACGGTCGCGCGGCCGGTCCTCATCCTCGGCGCGGTCGATGGATCGGTCCAGACACCCGGTCACGACCTCGAGGTCACCCGCCGGTACTACGACGCGCTGCCGGCCGCGGTCCGCGACCATCTCCGCGTCACGAGGATCGTGGAGACCCTCGAGCCGATCCGCCAGCGCCACACCATCGAGGGCCTCGTCATGGGTGACGACTAGAGATGCGGTTCCCCCCGGACGGGCGCTGACCTGCGGCCACGGGCATCGGCTAGCGTGGGGACGTGACCGCGATCCCCGCTCCCGCAGCCGACCCCCGCCAGCTCGCCAAGGAGCTCGGGCTCACCGACGACGAGTACGACCGGGTCGTCGCGACGCTCGGGCGCGAGCCGTCGACCGCCGAGCTCGGCACCTACTCGGTGATGTGGTCCGAGCACTGCTCGTACAAGTCCTCACGGGTCTACCTCCGCGACCTGCCGACGGAGGGCGACGCGGTGCTCGTCGGCCCCGGCGAGAACGCCGGCGTCGTCGACGTCGGCGGGGGGCTGGCCGTCACCTTCAAGATCGAGAGCCACAACCACCCGAGCTTCGTCGAGCCCTTCCAGGGGGCGGCGACCGGCGTCGGCGGCATCATCCGCGACATCCTCACCATGGGCGCCCGCCCGATCGCCCTGCTCGACCCTCTGCGCTTCGGGGACCCCGCCGACCCGACGACGCGCTGGGTCGTCGACGGGGTGGTGCGCGGCGTCGGCCACTACGGCAACTCGGTCGGCGTGGCCACCGTCGGCGGGGAGACGGTCTTCGACCCCTGCTACGCGGGCAACCCGCTCGTCAACGTCCTGTGCGTCGGGGTGCTGCCGGCCGACCGCATCCAGCTCGCCCGCGCCGAGGCGCCCGGCGACGTCGCGGTGCTCATCGGCCAGCGCACCGGCCGTGACGGGATCGGCGGCGCGTCGGTCCTCGCCTCCGCCGAGTTCGGGGCGGGCGGGCTCGAGGAGGCGAAGCGGCCGAACGTCCAGGTTGGTGACCCCTTCGCCGGCAAGCTCCTCATCGAGGCGTGCCTGGAGCTCTACGCCGCCGACCTCCTGTCGGGCATCCAGGACATGGGCGCCGCGGGGATCGCCTGCTCGACCGCGGAGATGGCCTCGAAGGCCGGTCTCGGGATGCGCGTGGACCTCGACCTCGTGCCGCTGCGGGAACCGTCGATGCACGCCTGGGAGATCCTCTGTTCGGAGTCGCAGGAGCGCATGCTCGCGCTCGTGTCGCCCGAGCGGCTGCCGGCCGTGCTCGCGATCTGCGCGAAGTGGGGAGTGGACGCCACACCGATCGGCGAGGTCACCGACGGCGACCGGCTCGTGTTCTCCCATCGCGGCGAGGTCGTCCACGACGCGCCGGCCACCTCACTCGCCGACGAGGGGCCGGTGTACCAGCGCCCCGTCGCGGACTGGCTTCATCCCGGCGCGGGCGCCGACGTCGACGCCGAGCACCCGCCGGAGGACCTCCGGGCCGCGGTCATCGCCGTGCTGTCGAGTCCGAGCGTGGCGAGCGCCGCGTGGGTCTACGCGCAGTACGACTCCATCGTCGGGTCGGGCACCGTCGCCGGGCCGGGTGCGGACGCGGCCGTCGTCCGCCTTCCAGGTGCGGACCGTCGGGGGATCGCCGTGTCGACCGACGGCAACGGCCGCTGGTGCGTCCTCGACCCCGCCGAGGGCGCGCGCCTCGTCGTCGCCGAAGCCGCCCGCAACGTCGCCTGCTCCGGCGCACGACCGGTCGCGGCGACCAACTGCCTCAACTTCGGCTCGCCGGAGCGGCCCGAGATCATGGGCCAGTTCCGCGACACGATCCGGGGCATGGCCGAGGCCTGCGCGGCGCTCGGCACGCCGATCACCGGCGGCAACGTGAGCTTCTACAACGCCACGGGTGACGCCGCGGTGCATCCCACACCGGTCGTCGGTGTGCTCGGCGTCATCGACGACGTCACGCGGGCGGTTCCCGCCGGCTTCGCGGCGGCCGGGGACGACGTCTTCCTCGTCGGCGCGCGCACCCGCGCCGGCCTCGGCGGCTCGGAGTACCTGTGGAGGACCTCCGGGCGCATCGCCGGGAGGCCGCCCCGCGTCGACCTCGTCGAGGAGCGACGCCTGCACGGTCTGCTCGCCGCCGCGGCCGCTGGCGGCTTGCTCCGCAGCGCCCACGACGTCGGGGTCGGCGGGCTCGTGACGTGCCTCGTCGAGTGCTGCCTCGCCGCCGGCCTCGGCGCGGACGTCACCCCGGAGGACGCCGTCGCGGCGCACCAGTGGCTGTTCAGCGAGTCTCCCGGCCGGGTCGTCGCGAGCGTCGCCCCCGACGCCGCCGCGGCCTTCACCGCCCTGTGCAGCAACGAGGGGGTCCGCGCTTGCCGCCTCGGACGGGTCGTGGGGACCGGGGCGCTGCGCATCGCGGGCCTGCTCGACCTCGGGCTCGACGAGCTCGCCGCCGTGCACCGCGCCGCCCTGCCCGCCGCCCTCGGCCTCGCGGGACCGGAGGGCTGAGAGAGGGCCCGACAGCCCTTCCTCTAGCGGGCGGCGGGGCCGCCCGTGGTGGGGACGCCGCCGGCCTCCGACATCGTCTCCGTCTCCCCCGGAGGTGCGTCGTTGGGGTCGACCGCCCGCTCGATGGCGGCGAGGACGGTCTTGCGCTTCTTGTTCGCCGCCTCGTACTCGTAGAGGCGGCCGAGCTCGTCGGTCGACAGGTCCGGGATGGCGGCGAGGACGTCCGCGGCGGACCGGGAGGCGAGCGCCTCGGTGTGAGTCTCGGGCGCGCGCAGGTGTGACGGTCCCTCGGGCACCGGCTCCGACGGCGGGGACGACACCCGGGAGCGCTCGACCGCCTCGGTGACCGGAGCCTGCCCGACCTCCTCGAGCACCTCGCGCGCGGTCGCGGTGGGGGTCGACCGCTCCGACGACGGCCGTCGTTCGTCGCGCAGGCCCGTGGCGACCTGGTCGGCGAGCCGCGAGCCGGCGGCCATGGCCCTGGACGTCAGCGACAGGACGCCGGCGGCAGCCTTGCGCAGCAGGTTCGCGGCCATCATCCGTCGCTCCGGCGTTCGAGCTCGGCGCGCATCTCCTCCTGCTGGCGGCGGGCCGCCTCGACGGCCTCACCGGAGCTCTCGTCGGTCAGCCGGCCCTCCTCCCGGTCGGCCTTCGTGATGGCCTCGCGCAGCTCGTCGTCGGTGTGGTTGCTGTAGTCGGTCTTCGCCAGGGGGTCCTGCTGTCCCATCCGCTCCTCCAACAGCCGCTCGCTGTGTCCCGCCGGAGTACCCGCCGGTCGGCACCCCTAACCTGGCGCCGCCCGGTCGGCGGCTGGCGGCGACGCGGGGGGCGGGGCCGGAGGCGCGGCGGGCCCGTCGGAGACGCCGGCGCCGATGCGCCCGAGCAGCGCGGCGGCGAGGACGACGAGCGCGAACACGACCGCTCTGCGCGCCGCGCTGCTCGGGCGCATCGGCGCCGGCG
>Ga0247713_1000930_pt1 | contig 15873 bp, 14 predicted proteins | sample 21E_NmetaG_FD_189936 | JGI IMG/M metagenome (GOLD analysis project Ga0247713, IMG submission 189936) | Soil microbial communities from hillslope of Landscape Evolution Observatory, University of Arizona, Oracle, AZ, United States - 2-1-E_N | ecosystem: Engineered > Artificial ecosystem >... | reverse complement strand
GCCGGATCCCCCCCGCCCCGCCCGCTGGACGCCGCGATTCTCTTTGCTCCGGCAGGGGATCTGATCCCCTCGATCCTCGATGCGCTTGACCGGGCGGGCACGCTGGCGATAGCCGGGATCCACGTGACACAGCCGGGAGCGCTCGACTACCAGCGTCATCTTTTCAACGAGAAGACGTTGACCACCGTCACCGCCAACACCAGACGGGACGGCGAGGAATTCCTTGAGCTGGCCGGCAGGATGGAGGTCAGGATCGAAACCAGGCCGTTCGCACTGGAGGACGCCGACCAGGCTCTGACGGCGCTTGCGACGGGGCGGCTGAGGGGTGTTGCGGTACTGCGTACCTGATAAGGCTTTAAAAGCCCAGCCCGGAGTCCTCGACCAGGCGGCGGGTGTCTTCGGAAGATACCTCCATCTCGGCCGGCGTGATGAGGTAGATGCGGCGGGACAGCTTTTGCAGATTGCCGTCCAGCCCGTAGACCAGCCCACTGGCAAAGGCAACGATGCGCCTCGCCAGTTCGCCTTCCGCCTCTTCGAGGTTGACGATCACCGGGAGGCCCCGGCGCATGCGGTCCCCGATTTGCTGCGCGTCTCCGTACGACTCGGGACGGACGATGTGCATCTGTCCCATCGCCTTGGGCGCCAGCGGATGCACCGACGCCATCTGCTCAACGCTGTGCGGCCCGCGGCTTTGCCGGGGCTCGCGCGGCTCCTCGTACTCGTACGCCCGGGTGTTTTCGTAGCCCCTGGGCTCCTCGTAGCCGGAGGAGGACGACTCCCAGCGCTCGTCGTAGGCCCGAACCTGCGGGTCGTAACGTTCTTGCTCCTGCCGGGCATTGCGCCGGGGTTGGGGATCTCCGTACGAGGCTATTTCGCCCTGGAGATCGTCCTCAACGAAGCCGAGGTAGATAAGCGCATTTCTAACAAAACTCACGCCAAGAAACCCGTTTCTGTGTGATGGACGGACTCACTATAACCTCCGGCTTGCCGAAATCCAGGGAGAACCCTGTTATCTGGAGTCAACAATCTCAACACGGCCCGACTTCAACACCGCCGATCCCCGGGAGTTGACCGTTTCGAATCCGTAGGCTTCCACGTCTCCGGACCTCTGGTCATCGGGAACCCTCCATGCCCTGGTGATCAGGGTCTGACCGGGAAAAACCGGCCGGGAAAACTCAACTGCGATCCGCCCCACCCGGGACGGGTCTCCACCGGCAAGGTTGTCGACCATCGCCTTGCAGGCAAACGCCATAGTGCACATGCCGTGCAGGATGACCCCGGGAAATCCCGCCTCCCGGGCAGCTGCCCGGTCCAGATGGATCGGGTTGTGGTCGCCGGATGCCTCCGCATACCGCGCCGCCTGGTCCTCGGCCACCTGTTCGGTGGCTTCGAACAGCGTTTCGCCCGGCTCGGTTTTGTCGGGAGGGCCCTTGATCGTTCCGGTACGTCGAATGAACATGGTGCTCCTGGCCTCACCCACGAGCCGGCTTTCCTGCTTGGTCAGCGATGTCGCGACGGTGAAGGTATGTCCGGTATCCGCAAGATCGACCTCCTCCAGCCGGGTGGCGACCTCCAGCAGGTCGCCTGCCCTTATCGGCTCAAAGATCCGATGCTCCTGCCGGGCGTGGACCAGCATTGCCATGTTCACCCCCAGCTCCGGGTCGTACATCACCTGGTTGAGCTGGTCGATGCCCATGACGCAAGGAAATGCCGGCGGCGCCACCGGGTGGTCGGAGTTCACCACGGGGTTCAGGTCGTTGGTCGCCTGGGCGTACTGTCGGATGGCGCCGGCGGTCACCTCGTACGTCGAGGCCGGATACCGTTTTCCTGCCAGCGCCGCGTTCAGCATCTTTCTACCTCCGTAGGCTTAAGCCGCCCGGCTGCCTAATATAAACAACGCCTGGTCGGCCTGAAGCCCGGAAGGTTAAGTGACCCCTAGAACCTACATCAGTCTCATCGGACCATCTGTAGCCTCGGCCGAGGTACTGGGTATCGCCGAGGAGGCCGGGGCATGCATCGCAAAGGCTGGCGCGGTTCTGGTGACCGGCGGCGGCCGGGGGGCCATGGAGGCGGCCTGCCGGGGGGCGAAACTGGCCGGAGGGTCCACTCTGGGCATCCTGCCGGGCCACTCCCGGTACGAGGGCAATCCGTGGCTCGATATGTCGGTTCCCACCGGCATGGGCGAAATGCGCAACGTGCTGGTGGTGCGCAGCAGCGACGCCGTTCTGGCCGTGGGCGGCGGCTTTGGGACCCTGTCCGAGATCGCTCTGGCGCTGAAGCTGGACAAGCCGATCGCGGGCATCGACACCTGGAGCGCGGCCCTGGGGCCGCAAGCTGCTCCGATCCCGCTGGCTGCCTCTCCGGCGCAGGCGGTCCGTATCCTCCTGCAAACCCTCGGCGACGCCTAGGACCTTGCCCAACCAGCCACTTGGGGTAGATTTAGCCTAGATCACAGGATTTCTACGGGCGGGGAACTTCACCGAACCCGCCGATAAGAGGGAGCACACGCGATGGCAAAATACACCCTGCCCGACCTGCCGTATGCATACGACGCACTCGAGCCTCATATCGATGCCGAGACCATGGAGGTCCACCACAAGAAGCACCACCAGACCTACATCGACAAGCTGAATGCCGCAATGGAGGGCGAGAGCCTCGCCGAAAAGACGGTGGAGCAGCTGCTCGAGGACTATGCCAACCTGCCGGAGCGCATCCAAAAGCCCGTGCGCAACCACGGCGGCGGCCACGCAAACCACAGCTTGTTCTGGAAGACGCTCACGCCCAACCAGGAGGACTCCGAGCCCCGAGGCCCGCTGGGCACGGCGATCGAGATGCAGTTCGGCTCGTTCAGCCAGTTGCAGGATGTCTTCAAACAGACCGCAATGAATCACTTCGGAAGCGGCTGGGCCTGGATCGTCATCGCCGCCGGCGAGCGCAAGACCAAGGACCAGAAGAAGCTGCTGGTCCTCAGTCTGCCCAACCAGGACTCTCCGCTGATGGGCGGCCACACCCCGATCCTGGGCCTGGACCTGTGGGAGCATGCCTACTACCTCAAGTACCAGAACCGCCGGCCCGACTACATAGAGGCTTTCTGGAACGTCGTGAACTGGAAGCAGGTTGAGGACAACTTCGGCAACGTGGAGAACGTGGCCATCAAGACCGGCATGTTCAAAGGCAGGGTTCTGGAGCGCTAGACCCCACCAAGCCATTCATCGAAACCCCGCCGGCTCGAAGCCGGCGGGGATTTTGTCAACAGTTGCGTTGGGATTCTGACGGCGGGAATTGGGAGCTCTAATCCGGCAGGCCGCATAACGAACCGATTATCGGGGTAGGAGCTTCGAGACGCCCAAATCGGGCAGTCGTCCCGGCAGGGCCGGCTGCCCGTCCCTGCCGCCCGCTTTCCCGACGGCCATCGGAACCCGGCAATTCCGCCGACTCAGGTCGTCGTCCCGAACCGGAGGACAATTTTGCACGTCGACAAGGAATTCTTCGCCATCGTTGAGCAACTCGGGCCCATCGGGGACATCAGCCTCAGGTCTTTCACATCCCACCCTGCAACCGGATCGATCCTGCAAGAACAAAGCTGCGGATGCCGGAGCACCGGTGATTCGGCATGCTGCACGACCGAGTGGGATGATTCCCCGGACGGCTGACCGTGGAGGACTACCTGGTGTCCTCCAGTAGCTTTCCCAGGCTCTCCTCGTTCAGAAGCGGTATTCCCAGAGCCTCAGCTCGCGCCAGCTTGGATCCCGGCTTCTCGCCGACCACCACATAGTCGGTCTTCTTCGAAACACCGGAGACCACCTTGCCGCCGGCCTGTTCGATCAGGCGCTGGGTCTCGTCACGGCTCCATCGCTCCAAGCCACCGGTGAGCACGAAGCTCATCCCGCTGAGGTGGCCTTGGGGCATTTCGGCCTTCTCCTGCTCCAACCGGACTCCCGCCTGCTGCATCTTGCGGACGATGCCCTGGTTGCGCGGTGAATCGAAAAAGTCCCGGATGCGCTGGGCCACTATGGGGCCGATTCCCTCGACGGCGGTAAGCTCCTCAACCGTCGCCGACGCCACTCGGTCCATCGAACCGAACTCATCGGCCAGCAGGCGGGCCGTCGGCGGGCCCACATCCCGGATACCGATGGCCACCAGCGCTCGGGCCAGACCCGCGTCCTTGGACCGCTCGATCGATCCGAGGAGCTGATCGGCCTTCTTTTCCCCGAACAGGGGCAACTGCAAAAGTTGATCCCTGGTCAGCGAGTAGACGTCTCCCGGGTCCCTGACAAATCCCATATCCCGCAACTGGTAGGACGCCTTGTATCCCAGACCCTCGATATCCATGGCTCCCCTGCTGGCGAAATGGAAGAGCTCCTCGACACCGCGCGAAGGGCATTCGTCGTTGGGGCAGCGCCAAACCGCCTCACCGCCCTCCCGTACCAGCTCGGTCCCGCAAACCGGACAATGGGTAGGCATGGTGAAGGCCTTCTCCTCCCCGGTCCGCTTGGACACGATCGGCGCGATGACCTGGGGAATCACCTCCCCTGCCCGGCGGACCAGGACGGTGTCACCGATGCGAATGTCCTTGCGGGCCACCTCGCCGGCGTTGTGGAGAGTGGCCTGGGACACCATGGCGCCCGAGAGCCTTACCGGCTCCAAAAGGGCGAAGGGCGTGACCGCACCGGTCCGGCCCACGTTGACGACGATGTTACGCAGCCTGGTGGTCTTCTCCTCCGGCGGGAACTTGTAGGCGATGGCCCAGCGGGGGCTCTTCGACGTGTACCCCAGCTCCTCACGGGCCGCCAGGTCGTCGACCTTGACCACCACGCCGTCCACCTCGAATGCCAGGTCGTGGCGGTGATTCTCCCAGTGCAGGCAGAACTCGTACGCCGCCTGCAGCTCCTCGAACGCCCGGTTGTGCTCCATGACCGGCAGGCCCAGGTTCATCAGGTACTGCAATTGCTCGGAGTGCTTGCGAAAGCGCCGCCCGGAGACCGAACCCACCGTGTGGCTGAACAGACCCAGGTGCCGGCCGGCGGTTATGGTGGGATCCTTCTGCCGCAGGGAGCCCGCGGCAGAGTTGCGGGCATTGGCAAACGGGCGGAGTCCCCCGGCCACCAGACTCTCGTTCAGCTCCTCGAACTCGGCGACCGGCATGAATATCTCGCCCCGGACTTCGAGAAACTCGGGGACTTGAGGACCGGCGAGCTCCTTGGGAACCGAGACGATCGTCCGCACGTTCGGAGTGATGTCCTCGCCGGTACGGCCGTCGCCCCGGGTGGCGGCAGTTGAGAGCTCCCCTTGGTCGTAGACCAGGTTCACCGCCAAACCGTCCACCTTCAGCTCACAAAAGAAGTCGGCGGCCGATCCCAGGATCCGCTCCACCCGTTTCCCCCACGAGACCAGCTCCTCCAGGCTGAACGCATTGTCCAGCGACCACATCGGGCTCGGGTGCTTCAGCGCTGCGAACAACCCGGAGGGGGCAGCGCCGACCTTCTGGGTGGGTGAGTCGTCGGTTACGAGTTCGGGATGGGCGTCCTCCAGCTGGGCCAGCTCACGCACGAGGTCGTCGTACTCCGCGTCCGACACCTCCGGGTCGTCCAGAACGTGATAGCGCTGCGAGTGGTAGTCGATCAGCTCCCGAAGGCGGAGGATACGCTCGAGCGGGGACGGATCCTGATCGCTCAAGCCGCCGGCTCTTGGCGGCCGTCGCCGGGTGGGGACGGCTCCTCCCGCCGTCCCACGCTCCCGATGGTTCCGCCGCCCAGCACCTCGTCCCCCCGGTAGAACACCGCGGTCTGGCCGGGCGCCGGCCGGGCCTGCGGCGTGTCGAACGTCACCGTGGCGCCGTCGCCGTCCACCCGTACCACCGCTGAGACCTGCGGCCCCCGGTAGCGAGTCATGACATCGGCCCGGAACTCCGGCCCGGGCGGCCCGGCCACGAACGAGATCGCTTCGACCGGAATGGAATCAACGTGCATCTCGCCCGAACCGGCGACTACCACGGTGTTTTCCGACGAGCGGATCTCAGTGACGTACAACGGCAGGCCGACACCGATCCCGAGGCCCTTACGCTGGCCGACGGTGTAGTGGGCGAAGCCCTTGTGCGTTCCCAGCTTCCGGCCCTCAGAGGTGACGATCGGGCCGGGGACCGAACCTTTGGGCACCTTCTGGGCGATGAAAGCATGGGTGTTGCCGTTGGGAACGAAACAAAGATCCTGGCTCTCGGGCTTTCCCGCGGTCCTAAGTCCCAGCGACGCCGCGATCCGGCGGATCTCGGGCTTGGAGTAGCGGCCCACCGGGAACCGGGCCAGCTCCAGCTCTTCCTGCCCCAGCATGTACAGGACATAGCTCTGGTCTTTGCCGGGCTCGCGAGCCCGCAGCAGGCGGTACCTGCCATCCAGGCAGTCGGTGCGGGCGTAATGACCGGTGGCCAGCACGTCGGCCTCGTACATCCGGGCGCGGTCCAGGAGGGCGGCAAACTTGATGCTCCGGTTGCACTCGACACAGGGGTTCGGTGTAAGGCCTGCCGCGTACTGCCGGGTGAAGTGGTCGACCACCGTACTCGAGAACTCGTCGGCGAAGTTCAGGACGTAGAACGGGATATCCAGCACCTGCGCCACCCTGCGGGCGTCCTCGGCCGCATCCAGCGAACAGCAGCCGCTTTCGTTGTTGGCGGCTTCACCCTTCCACAGCTTCAGCATGATGCCGGTGACGTCGTAGCCGTCTTCCTTCATCAGGGCAGCCGCCACCGAGGAGTCGACCCCTCCGGACATGGCTACAACCGCTTTGCGCCTGGCTCTGCTCATCAGCTGGCGCTCTTGGCAAAGCGGGGGGCGATCGATCGCAGCCGGTCAACTACCTGGCTCAGCGTCTCCACCAGAGCGTCGACGTCGAGGCCAAGGCTTCCTCTGCCCATCGAGAGCCGCAATGATCCGTGAGCTGTTTCCGGCGCTACCCCCATTGCCATCAGCACGTGGGAGGGCTCCAGGGAACCCGAGGCGCAGGCGGATCCGCTGGACGCAGCCACCCCCCTGGAGTCGAGCATCAGCAGCAGGGACTCGCCTTCGACCCCCTGGATGCAGACACTGAGGGTGCCGGGAACCCGGGGGCCGTCACCGCCGTTGACCGAGACATCCGGGATTGCGTGGACGATCCGGTCCTGCAACCGGTCCCTGAGCTCGGCAAGTTTGGTTCCCTGGCCGGCAACCTCGGAGGCCGATACCTCGGCCGCTGTACCAAAGCCCACGATCCCGGCAACGTTAGGCGTACCGCTGCGCAGCTGCCGTTCCTGGCCCCCGCCGTGCAGTTGGGGAGCGATTGCGGTCTTGCGCCGAAGATAAAGGGCCCCCACCCCTTTCGGACCACCGAGCTTGTGGGCGGCGAATGACGCCATGTCCACGCCCAACGCCTCGACATCCACCGGGATCTTGCCCAAACCCTGGACGGCATCGGTGTGCACGAGTGCCCGGCTGTGCGCCTTGACGATCTCCACTACCCGGCGCAGGGGCTGGATGGTGCCTACCTCGTTATTCGCGAGCATGACCGATACCAGGGAAGTCTCCGGCGACAGCGAGGCCTTCAAGGCGTCGAGGTTGAGGATCCCATTGTTGTCCACCGGAAGAAAGGTGACCCGGCAACCCTGCCGTTCCAACCACTCGGCGGAATGAAGGACGGCATGGTGTTCGATGGAGGTGGTGATCACGTGGCGGCGTCTGGGGTCGGCTTTGGCGACGGCGCCCTTGAGAGCCAGGTTGTTCGCCTCGGTGCCGCCGGCGGTGAAGACGACCTCGGCGGGCTGAGCGCCGATGGCTGCAGCCACTTTCTCTCTGGCTTCCTCCAGACCCTTTTTGGCCTCCCGGCCGGCTGCATAGACGCTTGAAGGGTTGCCGAAGTACTGCTGCTGGTAGGGCAGCATGGCTGCGATGACCTCGTCCATCATCGGGGTTGTGGCTGCGTAATCCAGGTAGACCATACGGGTCCCATTCTAGGTGCTGCCCGGCACACCTGGGCGCTGTTTCACCGCCAGCGCTATCGGGTACGTACGAGGCAGGCCTGCTTGAAGGCCATTTTCCAAAGTGCGGAAGACCGAAAGAGCGGAAGAAAGGACACCCCATGGAGGACATGGATCAGGAAATCAGGGAAAACGCCGGAGATCGAATGCAGGACAACATCTCCAACCAGGAAGGCACCAAGAAGTGGGGTAACCTCGAAAACAACCCCGACGGCACCTCGGCCGGAGGCGCGAGCGAACTACCCGACCAGCCCCAGCAGGAGTTTCCCCGGGCGTCGGAAGAGGATGTCATGGAGGCCGGGGAGCGAGCCAAGGCACAGTTCGGCGGCACCTACGGCGGCGGCGGCGGCGTTGAGTCCGAGGCCGACGAGTCAATCGCCCAGGGTGGGCCCGCCACCGGCGAAGGGGAGGACTCCCAGCCGGCCCCGAGCGGACCGGGGGCAGTGGCCGCCGGAGCATCCGCTCCTTCCGATCAGGAGCAGGCCGAGGCACAGGACCGGGCCAACCAGGTTCTGGCGCAAAAGCAAGCCGAGACCGACTCCCTGAGCGACAAGAGCGAGGGCGAAAAGTTCGCCAGCGTATTGAAGGGCGACGAGTCCTCCGAGGAGGGCGACGCCTTGACCACCGGACAGAAGATGGCGGGAATCATGTCGGGCGAGCCCGGCATGAAGTGGGAGTCGAAACTTGCCGACGCAGTGAGCAGCGGCGACGACGAGAACACCTAGGGGCCTAAGCTTCAGGCGCTGGAGAAGTACTCCACTCCGTCGTCTCTGATCGCGTTGGTAGCCCGGCCCTGCTCTACCAGGACGTCCAGGTGGGCTACGGCTTCCGAAACCGCAAGGAACCGGCAGTACGACTGTGCCGCCGGGTAAAGGACCACTGAGACCTCGAACGCCGTGACCCCACCGGCCGTCAGGCAGTCGTTGACCTGATCGAGCCGGCGGGCATGGTGCTCGCGCATGAAGCTGATGGTCTCCCCCGGGTTGGTGATGACGGGCCCATGGCCCGGGTACACCGTTCTCAGCTCCAACGACTGAAGCAGATCCAGCGTCTCGAGGTAATGCTTGAGGCTGTGCCGCCCGCGGCTGGGCGAGTCACCCTCGGGCTCCAGAATCGGCTCGATCAGTGGGTTGGGGTAGGCGTGCGGAAGCAGGGTGTCCCCCGCGAACAGGATTCCGTGCTGGCGCTCCAAAAAGCCCATGTGCCCTTCGGTGTGGCCCGGCAACAAGACGGCCTCCAAAGTGAAGCCCCGGAACTCGAAAGTTTCGCCGGCCTGGATCGGGCGGCACTTGAGCTGGGCTACCTTGTGGACCCGGTTCACTCTCTTCTCCAGCTTGGATAATTCCTTGAGCAGTATCTCCGGAAAACCGGCTTCTTGAAGCCGGCGGCTCCATTCCCACACCGGCCCGGTGTCGGCGATACGCTCGATCTCCCTGGCCCCCATGTAGGCCTTAACCTGCCCTCCTCCGTTGCAGATGAGGGGAACCAACCCGTAGTGATCAGGGTGGCCGTGAGTCACCAAGATGCGTTCCAACGACTCCAGGAACAGGCCCTTGGCGGCAAAGCCCAGCTTGAGAGCGTTCTCGGCGGCCAGCGTGTTCACACCGGCATCCACCAGGGTGAGTGGCTCCACCGCAACGATGAACACATTGACCTGGCCGACCCCGAAGGGCGTGGGGAGGGGCAAAGTCTCGACGGGAAGTGTCTCTTGCAGCCGCATCGGTCTCCAGGATAGCCCGAAGCCCTTACCGGCGCGGACGGTAGTGGACGGGCGGGGCCGGACCGCGGCCCGGCCGTTGCTAAAGCCGTCCATCGGTTACTCTCGGCACCGATGAGATTGTCACCAGGCCCCCGGTTCCCCCTGCGCCGTCTGATCCTTACCCTGTTGCTGGTCGGGGCTCTCGTGCCGGCCGGACCGGGAATGGCCACCGTCCCGCCGGCCGATCCGGCTCCTGAATCGCCGGTAGAGGGCGTGCCGCAGACGGTGCTGCCGCCGTACGAGTCGCCGGGCGAGCCGGTTCCCCGGCCGCCGCGCAGCCGGCAGGACAGGATCGTCAGCGCGGTCGCGCCCCTCGGGATGGTTGCGGTGCTGGTTGCCGGGCTGTACGTCTACTGGCTGATCCGCAAGGGCTTATGAGGTTTCGAATGGGTTGGCCGCGCTTTTCGCGATCAGAAACCTCGTTCTCGGGTTAAACCGGAAGGGACGTAGTCTCCTCGGCCAGTTCCACCGAGGCACCCAGCCCTTGCAGCTTGCCTGCAAAATCCTCGTATCCCCGCTCCACGTGATGAAAATCGTGCACCTCGGTCTGGCCCTCAGCACCCAGGCCGGCAACCACCAGCGCCGCTCCGGCCCGCAGATCGGAACCCTTGACCGGAGCGCCCTGCAGCCTTCGGACTCCCCGGATCACCGCATGATGTCCTTCCGTACGGATGTCGGCACCCATCCTTATCAGTTCCTGGGCGTGGGCAAAACGGTTCTCGAAAACGTTTTCTGTGACGATGCTGGTGCCTTCGGCGGTGGTCAGGTACGCCATCATCTGGGGCTGCAGGTCGGTGGGGAAGCCCGGATAGGGCAAGGTGGCAAAGTCCACCGAGCGTGCGCGATGGTCGGCGGTCACCCTGATGCCTCCGTCGGTAGGAGCCCATTCGGCCCCCGCCAGCTCGAGCTTTTCCAGGAAGATCTCCATTGTCTCCGGCTGCGCCCCCACCAGCTCCGCTTCTCCTCCGGTGGTCAGCACGGCCAGGGCAAAGGTCCCCGCTTCTATGGGGTCGGCCGAGACCCGGTAGGAGGTTGAGTGCATTTGCCGAACTCCGGTGATCTCGATGGTGGAGGTTCCCGCTCCCCAGACCTGGGCGCCCATGGCATTGAGGAAGCTGGCCAGGTCTACGATGTCCGGCTCCCGGGCTGCGTTCTCGATTACGGTCACCCCCTCGGCTCGCACGGCGGCGGTCATGAGGTTCTCGGTGGCGCCCCGGCTGGGAAACTCGAGCAGCACCCGCTTGCCGACAAGGCGGTCTGCGATGCCCTCCAGGTACCCGTGGTCGAAGGTAAACCTCACTCCCAGCTGGGCCAGGCCCGACTCGTGCATGTCGATGGTGCGGCTGCCGATATTGCATCCGCCCGGCATGGCCACTCGGGCATGGCCGGCTCGTGCCAGCAGCGGCCCGAGCACATTGATCGATGCCCGCATCCGGCGAACCAGGTCGTAGGGAGCCACGGTGCTGATCTCGCCCGAGGTGTCGATCGTCAGGACGTCGCCGTCGAAGCCCACCCTCGCCCCGAGGCGCTGAAGCACCTCGATCATCGTGAGGACATCGCTGATGCGCGGGACGTTCGTGAGGGTGGTCTCGCCGTGACCCAGCAGAGACGAGGCCATCAGCTTCAGAGCCGAGTTCTTGGCGCCCGAGATCTGAACCCGCCCCCGAAGGCGGGAACCGCCATCGATCCTCAGGTAGTTCACGATCCCAGCCCCGTCTCCGAAGTCAGGCCGGCTCTCCCGATTCCGGCTCGGCCAGGATGATGACCTTGTTCTCCTTGACGGTCAAGAACCCGCCCTCGATCTGAAACTTGTGGTCCTTACCGCTCGACACGATCTTCACCTCACCGGCCGGAAGCTGCGCCAGAATCGGCGTGTGACCCGGCATGATGCCGATGGATCCTTCCACCGTCTGGGTGGAGATAAACTCCGCCGGCCCAATATAAAGGTCGTCCTCAGCCGAGACGAGCTGAACCTCTAGCGGCATTTTACAGAGCCCTCCCTATTAAAGGATCCTGCGGCCCCAGGTACAAGGGTGAGGAGTGTCGACGTGCTCAGCACGCAAGGCGACGAGGAACGCAGCAATTGGGGATGCAGGGTCATTCGGACATCTTCTTGGCTTTTTCGATGGCCTGGTCGATGCCGCCCACCATGTAGAACGCCTGCTCGGGAAGGTGGTCGACTTCGCCCTCGGTGATCATCTTGAAGCCCCGGATCGACTCCTCCACCGGAACCGTCTCCCCCGGAATCCCGGTGAACACCTCGCCCACGTAGAAGGGCTGGGACAAGAACTTTTGGATCTTGCGAGCCCGGTACACGTCGAGCTTGTCCTCTTCGGAAAGCTCGTCGAGCCCCAGGATGGCGATGATGTCCTGGAGGTCCTTGTAGCGCTGCAGGATTCGCTTGACCTCGTTGGCGACGTCGTAGTGTTCCTGTCCGACGTAGCGGGGATCGAGCACCCGGGAGAACGACGCCAGCGGGTCGACCGCCGGGTAGATCCCGAGAGCGAACACCTCACGGGAAAGTGCGGTGAAGGCGTCCAGGTGGGCGAAGGTGGAGTGAGGCGCCGGGTCGGTGTAGTCGTCGGCGGGCACGTAGATGGCCTGGATCGAAGTGATCGACCTGCCCTTGGTGGAGGTGATGCGCTCCTGCATCTCACCCATCTCGTCGTTAAGGGTCGGCTGGTAGCCCACTGCCGAAGGCATACGGCCGAGCAGCGTGGAAACCTCGGATCCGGCCTGCACGAAGCGGAAGATGTTGTCGATGAACACCAGCACGTCACGGCGCTCGACGTCACGGAAATACTCGGCCATGGTCAGGGCCGACAGGGCAACCCGAAGGCGCACGCCGGGGGGCTCGTCCATCTGGCCGAACACCATGGCGACCTTTGATAGAACCTCCTCGCCGGCCTCGTTCATCTCCAGCCAGAGGTCGTTGCCCTCACGGGTGCGCTCCCCCACGCCGGCGAACACCGAGTAACCGCCGTGGGCCTGGGCGATGCGGTAGATCATCTCTTTGATCAGAACGGTCTTGCCGGTTCCGGCGCCTCCCAGAAGGCCGATCTTTCCACCGTTGACGTACGGCTCCAGCAGGTCGACGACCTTGATGCCGGTAACCAGCATCTCGGTCTTGGGCTCCAGCTCGTCGAAGGGCGGGGGCGTGCGGTGGATGCCCCAGCGCTCACGAAGGTCGAGCTGCTCGTTGGGGGTGTCGAGGCACTGGCCGAGCACGTTGAACACATGGCCCAGGGTCCCCGGACCGACGGGCACCGTGATCGGCCCGCCGGTGTTGACCACCCGGGCACCCCGCCTGATGCCGTCGGCCGGCGCCATGCAGATGGCCCGGACCAGACCTTTGCCGATGTGGGCGGCAACCTCAGCGGTCAGCTTTTCCTGGCCGCCGCTGACGCTTCGCTCCAGCTCGAGGGCGAAGTGAATCTCGGGCAGTCCCTCCGGGGGAAAGTCGACGTCGATGACCGGGCCGATGACTGCGACCACGCGTCCCTCGGGCAGCGAGCCTCCGCCTTGATCGGTTCCTACTTCGTCAGCAGCCATAACCATGTTCGTCGCTCCTTCAAATTGCCTGGGTAGGTTCGGTTGCGCCGGCGCTACTTGTTGGCCCCGCTCAGAGCCTCGGTAGCGCCCACGATGTCCGCAATTTCGTTGGTGATCTCAGACTGACGTGCCTTGTTCGCCCGCAGCTGGTAACTCTTGATCAGATCCTCTGCCTTGTCGGTGGCGCTCTTCATCGCCCGCATCCTTGCGGCGTGCTCCGACGTTGACGACTCCAGGAGTGCTCCGTAGATCTTCGTCTCGACGTAGCGGGGCAGCAGCGCATCCAGCAGCTGGTCCGGCTCCGGCTCGAACTCGAAGACCGCAGAAGGCTCGTCCGGCTTGCTGTCCTCGCTGCCTTCCGACCTCGGAACCGGCAGGATCTGCGCCACCCTTGCCCGCTGCACGCCCGCCGAAAGGAACTCGGTGTACGCCATCATCACCATGTCGAGGCTGCCCGAGACGTAGTTGTCGATCACGTCCTTGGCGATGCGCTTGGCGTCGGCGTAGGTGGGCTTGTCCGACATCCCGGTGAAGTTTGCCTCGAGAGGAACCTGGCGGAACTTGAAGAAGTTTGCCCCCTTCCGTCCCACCGAGGTGACGCGCGCATTCCTGCCGATCTGGCGCTGCCGGTCGGCGACCCGCTGGGCCTCCTTCAAAACGTTGGAGTTGTAGGCGCCGGCCAGGCCGCGGTCGCCGGTCAGCACAATCAGGCCGACGTTGGTGACAGGATCCCGCTCGGCAAGAAGTGGCGACGACTTGGCCTCACCAGCCAGCATCTCGATCATCTCGCCGATCGCGCGGGCGAACGGACGGGCGCGCTCGGTCCTGGCCTGCGCCTTCGCAATGCGGCTGGCTGCGATGAGCTGCATGGCGTTGGTGATCTTTTTTGTCGACTCAACCGTCTTGATGCGCCGGCGGATATCCCGTGCCTTTTCTGCCATGTCGGGTTCCTATACCTCCTCGGAGGCTTCCGCCGCCGGGATTTGCTCGGCCGGGGTGCCTGTGAGGTCGGAACCCGCTGCGGTCTCGCCGGTCAACTCGGATTCTCCGGCCGGAGCGGCCGGGGCGGCCGGTGCCGCCGGAGCGGCGGTTCCCCCCGCCTTCGCCTCCGGCAGACTCACCTCACCGGAGGTGAAGGAGGCCTTGAAGTCCTCGATCGCATTCTGCAGGGCCTTCTCTATTTCTTCAGGGAAGTCGCCCTTGGTGCGGATGTGCTCGTACACCTGGGGTGCCCGGACCCCGACGTACTCCCGAAGTTGCTTGTCGAACTGGACGACGTCCTCCATGGGGATGTCGTCGAGGTACTTGTTCGAGCCGGCGTAGATGGACACACACTGCTCTTCCACCGGAATCGGCGAGAACTGGGGCTGCTTCAAGAGCTCGGTGAGGCGGGCACCGCGGGCCAGCTGCGCCTGCGAGGCCTTGTCCAGGTCCGACCCGAAACCGGCGAATGCCGCCAGCTCCCGGTACTGGGCCAGCTCGATCTTCAGCGGACCCGCGATCTTTTTGATCGCCTTGATCTGCGCCGCGCCCCCCACCCGGGACACCGAGGTCCCGACGTTGATGGCCGGGCGGAAGCCCTGGTAGAAGAGGTTGGTCTCGAAGAAGATCTGGCCGTCGGTAATCGAGATGACGTTGGTGGGAATGTAGGCCGAGAGGTCTCCCTCCTTGGTCTCGATGACCGGCAGCGCCGTCAGTGAGCCTCCACCCAGCTCCGCGGAGAGCTTGGCCGAACGCTCCAGCAGACGGGAGTGCAGGTAAAAGACGTCGCCGGGGTAGGCCTCACGGCCCGGCGGCCGCCTGAGAAGCAGGGAGATCTGCCGGTAGGCGTCTGCCTGCTTGGAAAGGTCGTCGTACACGATCAGCACGTGCTCTCCCTTGTACATCCAGTGCTGGCCGATGGCGCAGCCGGAGTAGGGAGCCAGGAACTTGAACGCTCCGGGGGCCGAGGCGGGGGCATTGATCACAGTGGTGTACTCCATAGCCCCGGACTCGTTTAGACCGTTCAGCACCTCGGCAACCGTGGAGTTCTTCTGGCCGATGGCAACGTAGATGCACTTGACCGCCTTGTCGGTGCCCCAGTACTGCTTCTGGTTGACGATCGTGTCGATGGCCACCGCCGTCTTGCCGGTCTGCCGGTCGCCGATCAGCAACTCTCGCTGCCCTCTGCCGATCGGGATCATTGCGTCGATGGCCTTGATGCCGGTCTGCAGAGGCTCGGTCACCGGCTGGCGGTCGATCACCGAGGCGGCCTGAAGTTCCAGCTCGCGGGTACCCTCGAGCTTCGACTTGTCCAGGGGGCCCTTGCCGTCGATCGGGTTACCCAGGGCATCCACCGTGCGGCCGAGGTAGGCGTCGCCGACCGGGATCGACAGCACGTTGTGCGTCTGCGACACCGGCATGCCCTCCTCAACTGCGTTGGCGTCGCCGAGGATCACGACGCCCAGTTGCTCGGGCTCCAAGTTCAAAGCGATGCCGATCAGGTCTCCCGGGAACTCCAGCATCTCGTTCGCCACAACGTTGGGAAGGCCCACGACGCGGGCGATTCCGTCGCCGGCGT
>Ga0247713_1000929_pt1 | contig 15884 bp, 18 predicted proteins | sample 21E_NmetaG_FD_189936 | JGI IMG/M metagenome (GOLD analysis project Ga0247713, IMG submission 189936) | Soil microbial communities from hillslope of Landscape Evolution Observatory, University of Arizona, Oracle, AZ, United States - 2-1-E_N | ecosystem: Engineered > Artificial ecosystem >... | reverse complement strand
GCGCCACCGGCGCCACCCGCCACGCCATCCACCGATCCCCCCGCGCCTCCGGACGAACCGGATCCGGGCGTCCCAGCCGCACCGTGGGCGCTGCTGCTCACCTTGGCGCAGGCATCTGCGCAGCCGGTAGCGGCGGGGGCGGAAAGTACGAATGCGCTTGCCGAGGCAGCAAGGGCAGTCGCAAGGATTACCGCGAGAACGGGGGCCGTTTCGAACGTGAGTCGGTTGCCCAGGTAGGTGAAACGAATCATGGGGAAGTCCTAAATCGAGCGGATCGACATTGTAGACAACGTCGCGAGGAATAGATAGGGGCCTAGTCGATAACCCTCACGAACAGACGTCCATCCGGCGTGCGGCACTGCTCGGGATAGGACTCGGCCACCGGGTAACCGGCGGCAGCGCAATCTTCGAAGGTCCGGATCCCACTGAAGGCGGGCGCAGGGTCGGAGATCACCGTGGGCTGCGGCCGGGGGCTGTCGTGCGAGCTCACCGGCGTGTCGGGTCCTGCGGGCGGCGGTGGGATCGGAATACGTGCCGCCCCGCCTGCACCGCCGGGTGGGGATCCGTTCGCCGAGCCGGGAGATGAGCCAGCGCCGCCGTCGCCCGTGACCTCGCCGGGCCGCCGGTCGCCGAGTGACGGGTCCGACGAGTCGACATCGAAATCATCGCCATTTCCGCCGATTCCCCCTGCGGCAGCTATCGCCACGACCAGCGAGATCAAGACGACGACGCCTACTAGAGCCGTAATCCATTGGGTCCTGGTAAGTCTTCGCATTTCGGCTCCTCGGTTCTTTAGTTCTTTCCGCCAATCTACCTTCGTTTGACGGTTGAGCCGAGCCCGGAGTTCCCTTCGCCGGCGGGCCGACGGCAAGAACCATGCCCTAGTCCCAAAGCGCTGCCACCATGCGGTCCACGGCATCGATACCCGAAACCGGATGCCCTGCGTCCGTTTCCCTGGGCTCCGGGCCCCGAGCGGACCGGGCGCTGTCCATGCAGGCAAGCACCGGGGGCGTGAAGAAGCGCGTCAGCTGTCCAAAACCGTGTCCGTCGTCCCGCCCGGCCGGCCGGTGGTGGTAACGAAGAGGCGCATAGGCAAACAGCTGGTTGCGAGCCCGGGACATCGCGACGTAAAGAAGGCGCCGCTCTTCCTCGATGGTTTCCGCCTTCCCGGTGGCCAGGTCGGAGGGGATGTGGCCGTCGGTGACGTGGATGACGTGAACCACGTCCCACTCGCAGCCCTTTGCCGAATGAATCGTGCTGATGGTCACGAAGTCGTCGTCCAGGTGGGGTGGTCCGGCGAGGTCGCTGGTGGAGCTGGGGGGATCCAGAGTCAGGTCGCTGAGAAACTGCCGGAGGCTTCCGCTGCCCGCAGCCAGCCGCCCCAACTGGTCCAGGTCGGCAACCCGGGCCCCCGAGTTGGGGTAGCGGGCGGTCACTGCCGGGTCGAGCCAGCCGCGGGCCCGCTCCACCGACGCCCCGGGGGTTTTTGGACCCAACCCGGCACAGTCGACAATCGTCTCCCCCAGGGCCGCCAGTGCGGCTTGCGACTCCTCGGCCAGCTCATGCGCGGCCGCTTCGAGCCCCACCAGCGGAAGGTCCGCCTGCAGCACCCGACCGGTCACCCGGCGGGCGGTCCCCGGGCCCACGCCGTCAATCAACTGCAACACCCGAAACCAGGCAAGCTCGTCTTTGGGGTTCTCGATCAGGCGCAGCAGGCAGACCAGATCCTTTACGTGGGCGGCTTCCAGAAAACGCAGGCCCCCGTATTTCACGAAGGGGATCTTGCGCGCGGTCAGCTCCATCTCCAGCAGCCCCGAATGGTGGGCCGCCCGCACGAGAATCGCCTGGGTGTTTAGCATGGCCCCCTGCTCGTGGTGCTCGAGGATGCGGTCGCACACCTGGCGGGACTGATCGGCCTCGTCGTCACACCGGACCAGGACCGGCCGGCCGTGGTCGGACCGTGAGGACCACAGCTGTTTGGGGTGCCTTAGTGCCGCCTCGGCTATCACGGCATTGGTTGCCGCCACCAGCGACGGGGTCGACCGGTGGTTTTCCTGCAGCATTACCACCTCGGCGCCGAAGCGAGACGGGAACTCCATGATGTTGCGATGGGTGGCGGCGCGAAACGAGTAGATCGCCTGGGCATCGTCGCCCACCGCAGTCAGGTTTGCCCCGCCGGCTGCCATTGCCTCCAGCAGGTCGGCCTGCAATGGGTTGGTGTCCTGGTACTCGTCCACCAGGATATGGTCGAACTGACGGTGCAGGATCGAGGCGACGTCCGGCACTCGCAGAAGGGCGCCCCAGAACAACAGCAGGTCATCGAAGTCCAGGACCTGACGGTCCCGCTTGCGAGCCGTGTAGGCCTCGAAGGTGGACCGTATCTCGGCTCGTTCGCCGGCGCACCATGGAAAGTGGGTTCGAAGAACCTGGGAGAGCGGAGAGCCGGTGTTGACGCAGCGGCTGAGGATCTCCGCCAGCGTCTGCTTGCGCGCCCGCCTGCGCTGGGGCGCGTCGCCGGCGGCTTCCCCCGACGGGCCCTCGAGGTCTTTGCGGACCAGCGCCAGCAGGTCGGCAGTATCCGTCTGGTCCATGACCGTGAACGAGGGCTCCAGCCCCAGGGCACGGCCGTGACGGCGCAGGAGCCGGTTGGCGACGGCGTGAAATGTGCCGCCCCAGGCGTTGGCGGTTGACTCCCCGGTCATCTGTTCCGCCCGACTGAGCAGCTCAGCCGCGGCTCGGCGGCTGAACGTGAGCATCAGGATGCGTTCGGGGGGGATGCCCGACCGTAAGAGAAAGTTGAGCCGCGCGGTTAGGGTGGTGGTCTTGCCGGTTCCCGCCCCGGCCACAATCAACAGATGGCCTCCGGGGTGGGCCGCAGCGGTGCGTTGCTCGGGCGTTAGAGCTGCAGTATCGAACATCAGTTCGATACTTTACCCCGAGCACAGCGGAAAATTCGGGCAATCGAGGCTTCAGTCGAATTGGAACCGCCTGGAATTAACCATCCTTGGAGATAGGAGCAACATCACGACGCTTGAAACCCAGGTCATTGGGTAGGCCAGTCGGTGGCCCTTTGACATAGCGCGGGTTTTGGCGGATGCAGACCGGCCGGCTGAGCACCTCGGCTATTTCGCCTTTTCCCAACCTCGGGTATCATCTGCGTCCCCCCAAGGCAACAGAACTTGACAAACATTTCTCGAAATTCTCCCGAAGGCTGATTCCATGGCGATGAGACTGAAAACGGCGTCCCGAACGCCGGCCCACAAGTGGGCCCCCGTGAAGGACGCGCCCGACTCCGGACCGCCGAAATCCATCCCGCTCGTGCCTCCGGAGAAGTCGCTCCGGCAGGCCGGAATCTCGGTGCCGGCGGGAAAAAGCTCGCTGAAGTACATGCCGGCGCTCGACGGCCTGCGGGCGCTCGCGGTAATCGCAGTCCTTGCCTACCACGCCGAGATGCCGTGGCTGCCGGCCGGTTTCCTGGGCGTCGACATCTTCTTCGTGATCAGCGGGTACCTGATAACGGCGCTGCTGCTGAGCGAGCACGCCCGGACCGGCGGCATCAAGCTGCGCAGGTTCTGGGGCCGCCGGGCGCTAAGGCTGTTGCCCGGCCTGATCCTGATGCTGGCCGCGGTCAGTCTGATCGTCCCGATCCTGGCCCCGGACCAAAACGAGAACCTCGGCGGAGACGTGATAGCCGCGCTGACCTACGTCAGCAACTGGTGGATGATCTTCCAGGACCAGCCCTACTTCGAAGCCATCGGCAGGCCCCCACTGCTCCAGCACCTGTGGAGTCTGGCAGTGGAGGAGCAGTTCTACCTGCTGTGGCCGCTGGCGCTGGCTTTCGCCCTTCGCAATCCCTTCCGCAAGCCGCGCCGGTTGGTGAAGTGGATCCTGCTGGCGGTAGCCGCCTCGGCCGGCGCTATGGCGCTCATGTACTCCCCGGAACTCGACGTCTCCCGGGTCTACTACGGCACCGACACCCGGCTGGGAACCATCCTCCTGGGGGCGGCCCTCGCCTTCCTGTGGAGTCCGGGGAACCGCACCGCAACCCCTACCCGGGTCGGCGGCCTTGTTCGGGACATTGCGGCCCTGGGAGCACTCGCGGCGCTCGGATGGGTGATGGCGACCTGGAACCAGTTCGACTCGACGCTGTACCTGGGAGGATTCACGCTGGTGGCGTTCCTGGCGGCCGTCGTCGTGGGCGCAGCGTCCCATCCGGGCGCTTTGACCAGGGGTCTTCTGGGCAACCTGCCGATGCGGTGGCTCGGCCACCGGTCCTACTCGATCTACCTGTGGCACTGGCCGGTTTTTATGGTGACCCGCCCGGAGCTGGACACCACGCTGACCGGCATGCCCCTGCTGGCTTTTCGGATGGCGCTGACGATGTCGCTGGCCATGGCCAGTTACAGCCTGGTGGAGAGGCCGGTCCGTACGGGGGCCCTCGGCCGCGCGTGGGACCGGCTGAAAAGCGGGGCGTCCAACCGGTCGTTTGGCCGGATGGCCACCGGGCTGGCCGGGGTTTTGCTGCCCCTCGTGCTGGGCGCCACGGTCGCCTCGGGCGCTTTGATCCGACGGGAGGCTCCCGAATCACCGGCGGCTGAGGCTCTCGCCGCCGCCACCGGGCAGGTCTCGACCACCGCCAGCGCCGGCCAACCCATGGAAGGAATCGAAGCGACCGAGGCTGCTCCCCCCGCGCCGGTTGACCCCGTCGTACCAGAGGTTCCCCCCCCAGCGCCGGAGCCGGTTCCGCCCCCTCCGACCCGGGTGACCGCCATCGGCGACTCGGTAATGCTGATCGCCAAGGACGCGCTTTCCGAGCGCCTGGGCGGCGCGGTTGTCGATGCCGACATCGGACGCCAGTCCAAGACGGTGATCGCAGTCACGGAAACCCTCAAGGCAAACGGGCAGCTGGGAGACACCGTGATCGTGCACATGGGGACCAACGGGCTGATCACCGTTAAGCAGTTCGACCAGCTGATGGACCTGTTGAGGGACACACCCAAGGTGTTGATGGTCAACGTCAAAGTGGCGCGGCCGTGGGAGGACGTCAACAACAAGATGCTCGCCGAGAACATCGGGCGCTTTCCCAATGCCCGGCTCGTCGACTGGAAGGCCACCGCAGCCGCCCACCCCCAGGCCTTCTACAACGACGGGGTGCATCTCAAGCCCAGCGGAGTCGGAATCTACGTCGACCTGTTGAGCGGGAGCGCCCTCCAGTAACGCCCAGTAACGCCCGGCCAGGCCGCTTTGCGGCCCGGGCGCCGGGGCGGGTGATAGATTCCGCGGATGGGTCGAATCCGGGACTTGAGCTTTTTCTTCTCCTCAGGCGGGCGCACCGCGTAATGTCGGCCACCCCGCTGGTGGTGATGGAGGACGTCAACAAGACGTTCGGCGAGCTTCAGGCACTGCAGGACATCAATCTCAGCGTCGACAGGGGCGAGGTGGTGGTGGTGATCGGCCCGTCCGGGTCGGGCAAGTCGACCCTGTGCCGGACCATCAACCGTCTGGAGCCCATCGACTCGGGCCGGATCCTCATCGACGGCGAAGCCCTCCCCCTCGAGGGCAAGGCGCTGGCCAAGGTTCGAGCCGACATCGGCATGGTCTTTCAGTCCTTCAACCTCTTTGCCCACAAGTCGATCCTCAAGAACGTGACGATGGGCCCGATCAAGGTGCGGGGACTGTCGAAATCCGAGGCCGAGGCCAAGGCCATGGAGCTGCTCAAGCGGGTCGGCATTGACGACAAAGCAAACCGGTATCCCGCCGAGCTCTCCGGCGGCCAGCAGCAGCGGGCGGCGATCGCCCGGGCGCTGGCCATGAGCCCCAAGCTGATGCTGTTCGACGAGCCGACCTCCGCGCTGGATCCGGAGATGATCAAGGAGGTCCTGGACGTCATGGTTCAGCTGGCCTCCGAAGGCACGACCATGATCGTGGTCAGCCACGAGATGGGATTTGCCCGCTCGGCCGCCCGCAGGGTGGTTTTCATGGACGGGGGCAGGATTTTGGAGGTCGCTCCCCCCGAGCAGTTCTTTGCCGCACCGCAGACCGAAAGAGCGCGAGACTTCCTATCGAAGATCCTTGCCCACTGAATCAGGAGGACGTATGAGCAGAATACGTGCAGTTCTTATATCACTGGTGCTGTGCCTCAGCCTGGTGGCCGCCGCCTGCGGAACAGACGACAACCCCGCGATCGAAGGCCCGCAGGGAGACTCTGAAGCGCGCGAGGCTCCCGAGTTCGAAGAAGGCACGACGATGGCCGCCATTCAGGAGCGCGGCACGCTAAATGTCGGCACCAAGTTCGACCAGCCGCTGTTCGGGCAGAAGAACCCGATAACCGACGAGGTCGAGGGGTTCGATGTTGAAATTGCCAAGCTCGTCGCGCACGCCATCTTCGGCGGCACCCGGGAGGAGGCGGCCGACAAGGTCAACTTCGTAGAAACCGTCTCTGCGGTCCGTGAGGCCGAGATCCAAAAGGGAAGCGTCGACATGATCGTTGCCACCTACACCATCAACGACGCCCGAAAGGCTCTGGTCGACTTCGCCGGCCCGTACTTCATCGCCGGACAGGACATCATGGTGATGAGAGACAACAACGACATCAACGGCGTTGACGACCTGAACGGCAAGCGTGTTTGCTCGGTTCAAGGCTCGACCTCACTGCGCAACTTGCAGGAGCAGGCCCCGCAGGCCGACACCTCCATCTCGTTCGAGCGTTACACCGACTGCGCGGACGCCATGAGGGCCGGGCGGGTAGACGCGGTCACCACCGACAACGTCATCCTCCTGGGTCTGGTGAGGGACAACCCCAACGACTTCAAGGTCGTGGAGAACACCTTTACCGAGGAGCCCTACGGCATCGGGATCACCAAGGGCGACGACGCCTTCCGCGAGTTCCTGAACGACACGATCGAAGCCGCCTACGAGGACGGAAGCTGGGAAGAGGCGTTCGATGCAACCGTCGGCCAGGCGGGAGTGGACGCTCCCGAGCCGCCCGAGGTGGACCGCTACACCTCCACCGGCGAGGCGTCTCCGGCGCCCACCCCAACCGTGACCGGCACCCCCGCCGGGTCGCCGTCACCCACAGGGGCAGCCTCACCGACCGGAGCAGCCTCACCGGAGGCTTCACCCACGGGCTAGAAAGAAGGAGAGCCTCAGCCGAACCGAATAGTCGATGGAGGTTCTCCTAGACAACCTGGATTCCTTCGAAGTCGGAATCCGCAACACGGTGGCCTTGGCCCTGGCGAGCTTCGCCGGGGCCCTGGCCATCGGACTGGTGGTGGCAACCTTCCGGGTGAGCCCGGTCCTGCCCCTCCGGGCGGCGGGGACCACCTACGTCGAGGTCGTCCGCAACATCCCCCCACTGGTACTGATCTTCCTGTTCTTCTTCGGCTTCCCGAACATCGGCATCGTCTACTCGCCGTTCATCTCGGCGACCATCGTGCTGGCCGCCTACACCGGCGCGTTCGTGGGAGAGGCCATCCGGGCCGGCATCAACACCGTGGCTCGCGGGCAGGCGGAGGCGGCTCGAGCCCTGGGCATGACCTTCCGTCAGACTCTCGGCCTGGTGGTGATGCCCCAGGCGCTGAGATCGGTGGTACCCCCCATGGGGAACCTGTTCATCGCCCTGGTGAAAAACACCTCCCTGGCCTCCACGATCTCGGTGTTCGAGCTCACGTTCGTCAGCAAGAGGCTGATTACCGACACCGCCCAGGGCCTGACCGTCTTCTTCGGAACCGCGGTTGCCTACCTGCTGCTGACGCTGCCTGCCGGCTGGGTGGTCGGCAGGATCGAAAGAAGGGCGGCGATCAAGCGATGACCGGCCGAAGCCGGCTGCCGGATGAACCGGGCCGGACATGGTAGCTCCCGCTCTCGGCGACGCCCTCGGCCCCCGGGCCCGCCGCCGCGCCGCGGTGGCGTCGGTGGCGGCCGCCGCCGCAATCGGTTTTGTGATCTTTATTGCCATCCGGCGATTTGCCGACGCCGGACAGTTCGAACGGCGGCTGTGGGAACCGTTCCTTCGCCCCGAGGTCCGCCGGTTCCTGTGGAACGGCCTGGTGAACACCCTCAAGGCCGCGTCGATCGCTCTGGTCCTCGCCAGCCTCCTCGGCATCGTGCTGGCCCTGGGCCGGCTCTCGCGACCCCTGGTTCTACGCACGCTGTCCCGCAGCTATGTCGAGTTCTTCCGGGGATTTCCGCTGCTGTTGCTGATCGTCTTCGGCTTCTTCACGCTCCCTCGCCTGGGAATCGGGCTGAACCGCTTCTGGGCGCTGGTCATCGCCCTCACCGCCTACAACGGCGCCGTGCTGGGGGAAATCTTCCGTGCGGGCATCCTGTCGCTGGACCGGGGGCAAAACGAAGCCGCGGAAGCTCTAGGCATGCGCCGGGGCCAGTCGATGCGCTTCGTCATCCTGCCCCAGGCCTTTCGCCGGATGACCCCCACCATCGTCAGCCAGTTCGTCACGCTCCTCAAGGACACCTCGCTCGGGTTCGTGATCGGGTACGAGGAGCTGCTGAGAACCGGCCAGATCGCCGGAGAGTTCTTCCGGAACTCGCTGCAGTTTCTCATCGCGGTCTCGGTGGTCTTTTTCGTCGTCAACTTCACCCTCAGCCGAATCGCCCGTCGCCTGGAGCTGCGGCAGCGGCGGAGGTACAAGGCGGGCACGATCGAGGTGGCAGGACCCGAGGACCTGGTGGCCGCCGGTCTCGAGCTGGGTAAGGGTAAGTGAACCCAACCGCCGGCTGGCGTTTACAGAACCGGGGTTAAGCTCGAAGAGGGCTGAGAGAAGATCGGCCGCTCCAGTCTCGACCACGGAAGGGAGTCCCCTATGCCGTTTCGGCACCCCGCATTTTTGACCCGCCTGGCGCCATTCGCCGGAACCGTCCTGCGGATCGCCATGGGAATCGTTTTCTTCGCCCACGGAATGCAGAAGCTGAACAATGGGGTAGGCGGTTTCGCCGGCTTCCTCGGCTCGTTAGGGGTTCCCCTGCCCGAGCTGATGGCTTGGGTGGTAACCATCCTGGAGATCGGGGGCGGCATCCTGCTCATCGCGGGACTCGGCACGCGAATCGTGTCGGTGGTGTTCGCCATTCACATGATCTTCGCGATCGTGCTGGTAAAGACAGATGTGGGGCTGATCGGCGACCAGGCAACCGGCGCCGAGATCGACCTCATGCTTCTCGCCGGGGCGATCGCCCTGGTTCTGATGGGACCGGGAGCCCTCGCCGCGGACAGCGCCATCGGCCTGGAGCCCAAGCACCAGCTTTCCGGGGTCTAACCTGGGACCCGGGTTCGCTTGCGGACCTGGGAGGTGACCACCAGAATCGCCAGCGCGAACGCCACCGATACCAGCGCCAGGCCCGAGTGGATTAACTTGAACTCGGTGGAGTGGGCGGGATCGCCGACTATGTTCCAGATGCGGGTCAGCCAGATGTAGAGCGTCCAGATGGCCGCGGCTCTGAGAATGATGGCTTGGGTCCGGGTCATTCTCTACATCCTAAGCGAGGTCGCGCGCCCTGCTTTCCGGATTGGAGGGGGGCGCCTGCTCGAACAGTTCCACCAGGTTGCCGGCCGGGTCGCGGACAAAGCAGCGGCGGGCCCCCCACAGGCGGCGGGCGTCCCGGCGGCCGATCCCAACCTGGGTCAGACGATCGACAATTGCGCCGTACTCGGTGCCGACGTCCATCGCAAAATGCCCCGGGCCCGGCTCGGCTTCGCCGACTATCACGTGCACCTGCGTGTCGCCGAAGCCGAGCCAGCACCCGGGGGTGTCCGCCACCAGCATCGGCGGCCTCTGCAACGGGACTCCGCCGAGCATCCGGTAGAAGTCCCGGGCCGCAGCCACCATGTCCTTGGAGGGCACGGTGACCGTTACGTGCTGGATGCGCGCCATGCCCTACAGGAGCAGCCCGAGCGCTATGAACAGCAGTCCCAATGTCACGAGGTTAAAGGCACCCAATGCCACGCCGAGAAGTGCCAGAAGGAAACAAAACGCCGCCAGTGCGAACATGATCCGATTTACCGTGAGCTTCATCGTTCACCCCAGTTCTTCCGCCGGTTAGTTACCGGCAATCTACTCCTTCCGCCCACCCGTCCGCAGCAGGAAACGGCCTGCCGCGCCAACTCCTGAACGGCGGTACGCCGAAGCGGCGTCCCCTCCCCTCGGCCTACTTACTTTCCGGGCTTGAACTTCAGCTTCTTGAGCTGGGCGGCCACATCCTTCGAACTCAAAAACTCCAGAAGGGCATCCACCGAGTTGCGCCGGGTCCGTCCTCGCTCCACCGCAATGTAAAGCGTGCGTTGGGCCTTCAGGCCGGGGACATGCAGGACCCTCAGGTCGCCGTCCCCGCCGGTCTCTCCCGCCTCCAGGGCGTAGGTTGAGATGAAGGAGAGCCCGACGTTGGCTTTGACCGCGCGCTTCACCGACTCGGTCGTACCGAGCTCGAGCACCACCCCCAGGCGTTCAGGGTCCAGGCCGACGGCAGCCATCGCCTCACTCACCATGGTCCGGGTGCCCGATCCCTGCTCCCGCAGCACCCAGGGATGAAAGATCAGGTCGTCACGATGGATGGATCTCTTTTCCACCAGCGGGTTCAGTGCCGAGGCAATCAGCACCAGCTCATCGGTGGCGAACGGGATCAGCTCCAGCCGGTCCACCGCCACGGCGGCGCCGATCACCGCCATGTCCACCCGGCGCAAAAGCAGCTGGTCGGCGATGTAGGAGGTATCGCCCACCTGGACGCAAACCCGCACCGCCGGGTACTTTTCGCAGAACGGGCCGAGGATGTTCGGAAGCAGGAACTCGCCGGGCACGGTGCTGGCCCCGACGTTCAGCCGGCCCGCCGGCAGCGTTCCGAAAGTGGACATGGACTCCTCGAGCCGTTCCGCCACCGTCGACAGCTCGCCGGCATGGGCATAAAGCTGCTCGCCGGCGGCGGTGGGAACCCAGGACCGGCCGGAACGCACGATCAACTTGGTCCCGAAGTGGTCCTCGAGGGTCCGGATCTGGGCGCTGATCGCCGGCTGGGTGACCCCGAGGCGCTTGGCGGCGGCCGAGAAGCTGCCTTCGTCCACCAGCTTCACAAAACCTCTGAGGGCGGGGATGGTTAGGGGGGCCACGGCAACTCCTGGGTAATACCGGTCAGATCCGGACCTATGCTATCCCGGCGCCGGGCGATGTCCAGGCGCGAGCAAGGCCCCCGCAGGGGCCCCGCTCGGTCAAATCGGACTTAAGCCCGCTGGAGGTTTCCGCCCTCCTCCGCGCACTTGATCAGGTAGCGAACGATGGTCTGGGTGGGGGTCTTCACCGAGTGAACCGTCGTTAGGTGGTGGGCAAGCTGGCGGGCCAGCTCAGCCTTATCGTTGGCGGTGGTTGAGAACCCGCAAGTGTCGGCACCTGCCGATGCGCAACTGTATTTGAGCGCCATGAAATCCCCTTTCGTTGACAATCCATTCAACCTTGATACGCCCATCATAGCACCTGTTACTTATTGTTCCCATAAAATGTTCTTATAGCTATGTCCTGAGCGGTCCGGCCCGTGGGTCACTCCGGCCGGCAGCCGGACCCTTGTTAAGATGGCAAGAATCCGCCCACAGGAGCGCTCTCCATGCAAGCCGCCGGCCGTCCTCTGAACCGCGTCGTTCTCAGCAGGGCCGTGGCGTTGCTGCTGCTGGCGGTGCTCCTCGGCGCCTGCGACCGAGGGGGGAACCCAACCTTCTCCCGGGGCAGCAAGACCATCACGAGCGCCGACGGCGCTCTACAGTTCGAGGTTCCGAACTCCTGGTCGAGCCAGACCGACCTCAACGAGGTCGCGGCGCTGCAGGCGGCAGATCACCAGAACGAGGCATACGGTGTGGTCATCGAGGACCCCCGTAGCGCGTTCTCCTCGATGGAGCTCGGGCGGTTCGCCGACCAGGAAATGCAGCAGCTGGTGGCCCGGGTAGGGCTGGCCGACCTCTCCGGCCCCGAGCAGGTCTCCGTCGACGGCAAAGATGCGGTGCGCTATCAACTCAAGGGCTTCCACAACGAGGTGGAAGTGGTCTATCTGTATACCTTCGTCGAAACCCCCGACCGCTTCCTCAAGGTGATTACCTGGAGCCTGGCGTCTCACTTCGACCAGAACCGTGAGGTCCTGGAGCGGGTTGCGGTCAGCGTCCGGGAGCTGAAGCCCCTGGAGGAACCGACACCGTCTCCCGACACCCAGCCGGACCCGGCGCAGATTCCTCCTCCCCAGGACCCCGCCGGCATCGACCGGGGCGTGGAGCCGGACAGCTAACGACCTGGCCGGCCTACTCCTCACCCGCGTTCGGGGCGAGCACCAGGGCGATCTTTCCCAATGCCTCGGACTGAGCTAAAGCTTCGGCCTGCTGAGGGGTAAGCAGCAGGGTGATCCCGTTCTTGCCGCCGCTTCCGCTTACCCCCAGCTGGGAAGCAACCTTGGAGTCGGCGCCCCGGGATCCTCCAACCGAGGCGACCTTGGCCGCCTTGATGACGGTGACGGTTTCGGCCCGGCCGGCCTCTCGGGCAAAGGTGGCCAGTACGTCCACCCGGTCGCCTGCCTTGGGAGCCAGCGCCAGTCCCTCCAGAGTCTGGGGACTGAGCGAGTAGGCGCGCATGCCGTCGGGCACCACCGACGACGAACCTCCGTCCCGGCCTATTCTGCGCCCGGTCACCGGCTCGCCTTTCAGGATCGGCACGGTCACCACCCGTCCGATCGCCAGTTCCGGGCTGCGAAGTGCCCCCTCGGGAAGGTACCGCTCCGGATGATCGGCCACGTCCAGCATCGCCTCGGTCACGACCACCCCGGAGTCGATATCGGTTGCGGCCACCACCATGGGCACCATGAGCCCGGAAGCCGGAATCTGGCTGCGCAACGCAGCCAGGTAGGAGTAGACGGCGAGTGCGGTGACAACCGCAGCGAGCAATGCCAGCAGGCTCCATCTGGAGGTCCTGCGACGGGTAAGAACAAGAGTGGTCATCCCGGCCCCCTTCGGAATCGACGCGAATCAACAGCGCGGTTTAGCAGTTAGGGGAAGCGGAGGAAGTAGGCAGATTCTAGTGGAGGGCAGCGAGGTTGGGAAGGGCCTTCTCAGCCAGTTGTTTCCACGGCTTTCTTGGTTGACGAGCCGGAATCGGTCTTGGAGGAGGAGTCGGTCTTGGACTCCTTTTTGGAGTCACTGTTGGACTCGGCTTTCGCTTCGGACTTCTCGGACTTGGTGTCCGCGCCCGATTCGCCCTTGGACTCTTTGTCCTTGTCTTTGTTGTTGTGGCGGGACATCGGCTGGCTGGCCCGGCGATCCGTGGAGTAGAAGCCCGAGCCCTTGAACTGGATGCCCACCGGGAAGATGACCTTGCGCAACCGGCCTCCGCACAGCTCGCAGGTGGTCAGCGACTCATCGGTGAAAGACTGGACAACCTCCTTACGGTTGCCACACTCGACACAGAGGTATTCGTACGTCGGCAAAGGGGGTCCCTGATCCTCGTTGAGATAAACGCAGTTCAATAGTATGTCAGAGCCTTCGGAACTCCAGGGGGCGCAAATCCGGTCAGACTGTTAGGTAGCCGCCCCCCGCTTCTAGGAGCCCGTCTCACCGCAATGACCCCGACAACGGTACCCAGCCGATAGGAAGCTCGATGCCCGACACCAATCCTTCGGTCGAGCTGAAAAGACTGGCCGACGATGCCGAAGCGATTGCCGCCGGTACCTACGACCGGGCGATCGACGCGCCGCAATCGGAGGACCTGAGGCGCCTGGCGGGTGCGCTGGAGCGGATAACCGGGACCCTTCGCGCCCAGGTCGCCCAGTTGCGCGAGTCCAACGAGGCGCTTGCCCGAGCCCACACCAGGTTCGGTGAGGCGCTGAGGGCCACCCACGACCTGGAGCGGATGCTGGAGATCGCCCTGGAGACCGGCATGGAAGCCATTCGAGCCCAAAGAGGCCTGCTCATGCTGAGGAAAGGGGGCGCGACCCTGGTGTCGGGCGTCGCCCGAAACCTCGACGCCGCCAACTTCAAGCTGGAGGTGGGCCAGGGGATCGCCGGCAAGGTGGCCGCCACCGGCCAGCCGATTCTCTTCCCCGGGTCGGCCGACCCGCCGCCCCGCCACGAGACCGAGCCGGACTTCGCCACCCAGCTATCGGTTCCGCTGGTCTCACACGACCGGGTGCTGGCGGTGCTCAACTTCTACGACAAAAAGGAGGGGGAGTTCACCGAGACCGACCTGCGGGCCATCCTGTCGCTCACCGACCAGGCGGGAGTCGCCATCGAAAACGTTCTGCTGCACCAGGAGGCAGAGCGAATGGCGATCATGGACGGTAAGACCGGCATCTGGAACCACCGCTGGTTCCAAATCCAGTTCGCCCGAGAAATCGACCGGGCGCAGCGTTTCGGGCGACCGTTCTCCCTGATCATCCTGGACATCGACGACTTCCGGCGGTTCAACAACACCTACGGTCACCAGGTGGGGGACTTCGTGCTGATTGAGCTTGCCCAGCGCATCAGGTCCACCGTCCGTGATGTCGACATGTTCGCCCGGTACGGCGGCGAGGAGTTCGAGCTTCTGCTGTCCGAGACCGATGCCGCCGGCGGCCTGAACGCCGCCGAGAAGATCCGCCAGGTCATCGGGTCAACCCCGTTCGAGTCGGAGATGACCCCCGAGCCTCTGCACGTAACCGTCTCTGCCGGCGTCGCCTCCTACCCGTCGGCCGGCACCGATTTCGCCAGCATCTTCAAAGCAGCCGACCTTGCCCTGTTGGAGGCCAAGGCGCAGGGAAAGAACCGGGTGGTGGCCCACCGACCCGATTAACAATCGGTTTCCTCGGTTAGGATCGTCAGGTGCCAGTACAGACAGCAATCATCCCTGCAGCAGGGATGGGGACCAGGTTCCTCCCGGCCTCCAAAGCCGTGCCCAAGGAACTGGTGACGGTGGTTGATCGGCCGGTAATCCAGTACGCGGTGGAGGAGCTGGTCCGTGCCGGGATAACCAACATCTGCATCGTCACCTCGGAAGGCAAAGAAGCAGTCACCCACCATTTCACCTCCAACGCCAAGCTCGAGACCGCCCTGCGGGATAAGGCGAAGCACGAGCTTTTGGAGGAGATGCTCGAGCTCAACCAGCTGGCCGACATCTACACCGCGACCCAAAACGAGCCACTCGGTCTGGGTCACGCGGTCTGGGTGGCCCGGGAGCACATCCAGGACGAGCCCTTCGTGGTCCTGCTCCCCGACGAGCTGCTGGACCCGGCCGACAACTTTTTGGGAGAAATGATCTCCACCTACGAGAGGACCTCCAGCAGCGTCATTGCGGTGGACGAGGTGCCCCACGAATCCATCGGATCCTACGGAGCGATCGACCCGGAGCCGTCCGGCGACGACTGGATGCGGGTCAGGGCGTTAATCGAGAAACCGGACCCCTCGGACGCCCCGTCGGACCTGGCGATCATCGGCCGCTACGTCCTCGCCCCCGAGGTGATGGACATCCTGGGGACCGTGAAACCGGGAAGCGGCGGCGAGATCCAGTTGACCGACGCCCTGGCGGTGCTCGCCGGGCAGGGCAAGCTGGTGGCCCAGCACTACAAAGGACGGCGCTGGGACGCCGGGACCAAGCTCGGATACCTGCAGGCCACCGCGGCGTTGGCGTTCGACCATCCCGAGCTGGGCGCCGGATTCCGCGCCTACCTGGAAAAAATCCAGCGCGTCTCCGCCCATGCCTGAGCCGGCCAAGAAGCTCTCGCACGTCGACGCGGAAGGCCAGGCCGCGATGGTCGACGTCTCGGCGAAGAGTGCGACAGTCCGGGAAGCCACCGCCACTGCGTTTGTTGCCATGACCCCCGAAACCGTCCGGATAGTGCGGGAGGGGGGCCTGTCCAAGGGGGACGCGCTGGGGGTGGCGAAG
>Ga0247713_1000927_pt1 | contig 15917 bp, 19 predicted proteins | sample 21E_NmetaG_FD_189936 | JGI IMG/M metagenome (GOLD analysis project Ga0247713, IMG submission 189936) | Soil microbial communities from hillslope of Landscape Evolution Observatory, University of Arizona, Oracle, AZ, United States - 2-1-E_N | ecosystem: Engineered > Artificial ecosystem >... | reverse complement strand
GGAGACCGCGTTCGTCGTGGACCGCCCCTACCTCGAGGAGCGGCCGTTCTGCGACGTCGTCGAGCGGGACGGGATCCCGATGGCGTTCTCCGGCGTCGACCGGCCGCTGTCGGCGTACGCCCGCGCCCTGGAGGACGCGGGGCTCGTGATCGAGGCGCTCCGCGAGCCCGTGCGGGGCGACGCGTTCGTCGCGTCGTACCCGCGCGCGGCGAAGTGGCGGCGCATCCCGATCTTCCTCCACCTCCGCTGTAGGCTCGCCGCCGACGTCGGACGCGAGGAGCACCCATGAGCGAGAGCGGGAACGTGTGGAGCGACGACTGGGAGTGGGAGGCGAGCGAGGACTGGTTCACCGGTCGCGCGACGCGCCTCCCGCGGGGCGAGAAGCTGGGGGCGACGGTGTACGAGCTGGATCCCGGCGGCGGCGGCGCGTACCACTTCCACCACGGCGCCGAGGAGCTGCTGATCGTCCTCCGGGGCCGGCCGACGGTGCGCACGCCGGACGGCGAGCGGCAGCTCGCGGAGGGCGACGTCGTGCTCTTCCCCGTCGGCCCCGCGGGCGCGCACCAGACGCGGAACGAGACCGACGAGCCCGTCCGCTACGTCTACGTCTCGAACCGCGTCTCGCCCGAGGTCGTCGAGTACCCCGACACGCGACAGCTGACGGCGATGGCGCTGACGGAGTCGCAGTTCGGCCGGCCGCTCTGGGACATCCGGACGCTGGAGGAGCCGCAGGAGTGACGCCGGGCGAGGCGTGGGAGCAGGAGGCGGAGAGCTGGATCCGCTGGACGCGGACGCCCGGCCACGACGGCTACTGGTGGTACCGCGACCTCTTCTTCGAGATCGTCCCGCCGCCGGGACGCGCGACCGTCGAGCTCGGCTGCGGGGAAGGCCGCGTCTGCCGCGACCTCGCCGCTCGCGGCCACCGCGTCACGGGCGTCGACGCCTCCCCCACGCTCCTCGCCGCCGCGCGCGACGCGCACCCCGAGGGCGAGTACGTGCTCGCCGACGCCGCCGCCGCCCCGCTCCCCGACGCCGCGTTCGACCTGGCGGTCGCGCACAACTCCCTGATGGACGTCGACGATATGCCGGGCGCGGTGCGCGAGGCCGCGCGGCTGCTCGTCCCGGGCGGGCGGTTCTGCGTCGCGGTCACGCATCCGATCGCCGACGCGGGCCGCTGGGACGACGACGGGCGGCTCGTGATCGAAGGGTCCTACTTCGGCCGCCGGCGCTTCGAGGGGACGTTCGAGCGCGACGGGCTGACGATGACGTTCCGCGGGTGGGTCTACGCGCTGGAGGACTACTTCCGCGCCCTCGAGGACGCCGGGTTCCTCGTCGAGGCGGTGCGGGAGCCGCGGATCCCCGACGCCCTCGCCAAGCGGCGCGGGCCGCGCGCGGAGCGGTGGAAGCGCCTGCCGAACTTCCTCTACGTGCGCGCGGTGAAGCCGCGCTAGCAGGCGTCGCCGCGGACGACGATCACCCTGTACGTCGGGTCCTCCGGGAACGTCGCCTGCGCGTCGACGGAGACGGAGACCCCGTCCCGGCAGAAGGTCAGGATGGGCGCGAAGCCGAGATGGGACGCCGTCCAGCCGTCGGGTGCGTGCTCGCGGTAGTGGCGCAGGACGTCGTCGGCCGTCGTTCCCTCGGGAGCGTCGTACTCCACCGTCGTCCGCACCGCGTCCCAGACCTCCACCAGTTCCTCCTCGTCGCGATCGAACGGCTGGTCCGACGACCACGCCTCGGCGGCCCCCGGGTACGGCGGGAACTGCGCGAGGACCTCGCGGTTCTCGCGCGCCTCCCGCTCCTCGTCGACGCCGCAGCTCGCGAACGTCCCGAGCGCGAGGGCGAGGACCACGGCGACGGGCGCCACGGTCATCCGCCCCGCCTCCTCGCCTGGAGCTCCGCGACCCACGCGGCGGCGCGGATGCCGAGCCAGACCGGCGTCAGCAGCACGTAGAAGACGACCATCGCCGGGACCAGGATCGCCCACCAGGTCGCCCAGCGCCACCACGGCACCGGCGGCTTCGCCGCGGTCACGAGGCGGCCGCGGCCTCCCGCCGCTGCTCGACGAGGCGGATGATCCGGTGCGCCGTCTCCTCGACCGACAGCTCCGACACGTCGATCACCGGGCAGCCGAGCCGGCGGTGGATCCCCTCCGCCTCCTCCAGCTCCTCGTACACCTCGAGCAGCTCCGCGTACCGGCGCGACGCGCCCATGTTGCGCGCTCGGTCGCGGCGGATCTCGGCGAGCCGCTCGGCGTCGATCGTCAGCCCCACGACCTTCGCCGGCTCGATCGAGAACAGCTGGTTCGGCGGCTGGATCCCCTTCACGAGCGGGACGTTCGCGGTCTTGTAGCCGAGGTAGCCGAGGTACATCGACAGCGGCGTCTTGGACGTCCGCGAGACGCCGACGAGGACGATGTCGGCGTCCTCGAGACCCTGCCCGATCCCGTCGTCGTAGCGGACGGCGAACTCGATCGCCTCCATCCGCCTGAAGTAGCTCTCGTCGAGCGTCGGCCGCGCGCCGGGGCGCATCCGCGCCGTCCGGCCGGACACGCGGCGCACGGAGTCGATCGGGTGCCCGAGCAGGTCGCAGTAGTGGACGCGGGCGCTGCGGCAGAAGCCGCGCATCGCGTCCCGCCACTCCGGCTCGACGAGCGTGTAGACGATCACCGCCCGCCGCCCCTTCGCGCGATTCACCGCCCGCGCGAGATCCTCCACCGACTCCACGCGCGGGTGGCGGACCTCCACGAACGGCTGGTCGGGGAACTGCGCCTCGAGGGCGGAGACGAGTCGCGCGGCGGTCTCGCCGGTGGCGTCGGAGACGACGTGGAGCTCGACCGGGTCGGGTGCCACCCGGCCATTCTGACGCCGCTACTCGCTCGCCGAGGGGCGCTGCCCCAGCTCGACGTCGATGTCGCGCTCGTCCCCGCCGCGGCGGACCCGCAGCTCGAGCTCGTCGCCGGGGCTGCGCTCGGCGACGCGGAGCCGCAGCTCGTCCGCGGTCTCGATCTCGGCGCCGTTCGCGCGGACGACGACGTCGCCGGCGCGCAGGCCCGCCCGCGCGGCCGGGCCGCCCTCGACGACCTCCGCGATCCTCGCGCCGCCGTTCGGCGCGTCCTCGATCATCACGCCCAGGTACGCATGCCGGACGGTGCCGGTGCGGCGGAGCTCGTCGGCGACGGCGCGCACCGTCTCGATCGGGATCGCGTAGCCGATCCCGGACGCGGCGCCCGTCTCCGTCGCGATCTGCGCGTTCATCCCGATCACGCGGCCCGCGGCGTCGAGGAGCGGGCCGCCGGAGTTCCCCTGGTTCAGCGCGGCGTCCGTCTGGATCGCGCCGTCGATGGTGAACCCGTCGGGCGCGCGGATGTCGCGCCCGACGGCGCTGACCACGCCCGTCGTGACGGTGCCCTGGAGCCCGAACGGGCTGCCGATCGCGATGACGGGCTCGCCGACGCGCAACGACTGCGACGCGCCGGGCGGGAGGACGACCTCGTCCGGCTGCGGCTCCGGGAGCTCGATCAGCGCCACGTCCGTCGACGGGTCGGCGCCGACGACGCGCGCCTCGACCTCCTCGCCGTCGTGGAAGCGGACCGTGACCGTCTGCGCGCGGCCGACGACGTGCTGGTTCGTGACGACGTGGCGCGCGTCGACGAGGAAGCCGCTGCCCGCGGAGCGCGGGTGGTTCGGCGGGATCGGGAGCGACTCCGGCGGCAGGATGCGCGGCGCCGGACGCGGCGCCTCCTCCCCCTCGTCGCCCTCAGCCTCCGCGCCCCCGCCCACCGTCACGTGGACGACGCCCGGCATCGAGCGCTCGACGACGTCGACGACCGATCCGGCCGCGGCGGGCGGCGGGTCGGCGGCGGGCTGCGCGGGCGCCGGCTGCCGCGACTCCTCCGCCGGCGGCGCGTCGTCGACGACGGTCTCCCACGTCGCGACGGCGGCGACGCCGCCGAGGACGGCGGCTGCGACGAGGGCTGCGAACGGCAGCAGGATCCGGGTGAGCATGGGTGGCGGGCCTCCTGGGACGACTGGGTGCCGGTATCGAACCTGCAGGCGGTGAGAGGCGGGTGAGAAGGACGTTGTGCCGCCGTTAAGCGACGGTTGCCGCCATGTGGTGCCGGCGCGCCGCGTCGGCTACGCTCGCGCGCATGTGCCGCAACATCCGCACCCTGCACAACTTCGACCCGCCGGCGACGGACGAGGAGATCCGCGCGGCCGCGCTCCAGTACGTGCGGAAGCTGAGCGGGACGACGAAGCCGTCCCGTGCGAACGAGGCCGCGTTCGAGCGCGCGGTCGACGAGGTCGCCGCCGCCTCGTCGCGCCTGCTCGCGTCGCTCGTCACGTCCGCGCCGCCGCGCGATCGCGACGTCGAGGCCGCGCGCGCCCGCGCCCGCTCGGTCGCGCGCTTCAGCCGCGCGGCGTCCTAGCCGGCCGCGCGCTCGAGGCGCGGCTCGGGACGCTCCATCGTCGCGTCCGGCAGCGAGATCCGCACGAGCGTCCCGCCGCCCTCTGCGCGCTGCGCGACCACGCTGCCGCCGTGCGACTCGGCGACGCGCCGCACGATCGCGAGCCCGAGCCCCGAGCCCGGGAGCCCGCGGGCGCCGGGCGCGCGGTAGAAGCGGTCGAAGACGAACGGGAGGTCCGCGTCGTCGATGCCGGGGCCGTGGTCCCGCACCGACACCTCGCCGGCGGCGACGCGCACCTCGACCGGCCCGCCGGGCGGGCTCCACTTGACGGCGTTCTCGAGCAGGTTCGCCACGGCGCGGTCGAGGCGCGTCGGCGCCCCGTGCACGAGCGTCTCGCTGAGGTCGGTGTGGAACGTCACGTCCGGGGCGCGGCGGCGCGCGCGCTCGACGGCGCCGGCGACGAGCAGGTCGAGCCGGACGTCCTCCGCCGGGAGCTCCGTCTCGCCCTCGCGCGCCAGCTCGACGACGTCTCCCACGAGCGCCGTCAGCTCCTCGAGCTCCGAGCGGATGTCGTGGAGGATCGCCGCGCGCTCCTCCTCCGAGAGCGCGCCGACGCGCGCGAGGAGCTCCACGTTCGTGCGGACGCTCGTCAGCGGCGTCCGCAGCTCGTGCGACGCGTCCGCGACGAGCTGCCGCTGCGCGCGCACCGCGTCCGCCAGCGCGGCCACCATCGCGTTGAAGCTGACGGCGAGGCGCGCGAGCTCGTCGTCCCCCTCGACGTCGACGCGGAGCGCGAGCTCGTGCGTCGCCGCCACCTGCTCGGCCGCGCGCGTCAGCCGCCGCACCGGCGTCAGCGACGTCCGCGAGACGAGGAGCCCGAGGCCGCCGCCGAGCGCGATCCCGCCGAGCGCAACGAGCAGGAGGATCCACCGCAGCCGCGCGAGGACGGCGTCGATCTCGGTCAGCGGCCGCGCCACCTGGAGCGCGACGACGCCGGGGTAGAGCTGCGTCGTCAGGATCCGGAGGTGGACGCCCTCGACCCGCGCGTCGGTGAAGAACGCGTCGCGCGTCCCCGCCGCGACCGCGCGCACCTCGTCGTCGACCGGCAGCGGGACGGTCTCGCCGCCCGGGCGGTCGGCGGTCCCGTCCGGCTCGACGAGCTGGATGTAGACGTTCGCGCTCCCGAACGGCGGCGGCGGGAAGCGGCGCTCGCGGAGGAGCGTGTCGACGGGCGCCGCGACGATCCCGGCCGCGCGCGCCTCCAGATTCCGGTCGACGCCGAGGCGTAGCTGGTTGCGCGCGATCGCGTAGGCGGCGGCCGACGCGAGCGCGACGGCGATCGCCACGGCGAGCGCGGCGGCGAGCGCGACGCGGGCGCGGAAGTTCACGACTCGCGGAGGGCGTAGCCGACGCCCCTGACGGTGTGGATCAGGCGCGGCTCTCCGCCGGCCTCCGTCTTGCGGCGAAGGTACCCGATGTAGACGTCGAGCGAGTTGCTCGTGGGGCCGAAGTCGTACCCCCATACGCGCTCGAGGATGAGCGAGCGCGTCAGCACCTGCCGCGGGTTCCGGAGGAGCAGCTCGAGCAGGTGGAACTCCGTCCGCGTCAGCTCGATCTGCCGGTCGCCGCGGCGCACCTCCCGCGTCCCCACGTCGAGCTCGAGGTCGGCGAAGGACAGCACGTCGTTCGCCTGCGGCGCGCTGCGGCGCAGGAGTGCGCGCACGCGCGCCAGCAGCTCCTCGAGCGCGAACGGCTTGACGAGGTAGTCGTCGGCGCCGGCGTCGAGCCCCGCGACGCGGTCGCCGACCGTCTCGCGCGCCGTCAGCATCAGCACCGGCACGCGACTGCCGCGCTCGCGCAGCCGGCGGCACACCGTGATCCCGTCGACGTGCGGCATCAGGACGTCGAGCACGACGGCGTCCGGCTCCGCGTCCGCGTCGAGCGCCTGGAGCGCCGCGGCGCCGTCCCCGGCGAGCTCGACGGCGTACCCCTCGAGGGCGAACGCACGCCGCAGCGCCTCCCGCACGGCGGGCTCGTCGTCGACGACGAGGAGGCGCGGAGCGAGCGCGGACACGGCGAAAGCGTCGCACAGGCGCGCGCGGACCGCCGGAAATACTTACCGCCGACTCACCGACCTCTCAGCGTCCTCTCACGTTGCCGTGGTGTCGTGCAGTCCAGGTTCTCCAGTTCGCATCGATGCCGGCGCCCCCCTTCGCCGGCGGCCCGGGGCCGTTCCAGCGCGGCCCCGGGCCCCGCCACCCTCCCGGAGCGGTAACGTCCCCGCACCGATGGCGGAAGCGCAGCGGACGGACGCCGTGACGATGGACGACATCGTCTCCCTCTGCCGCCGGCGCGGGTTCGTATTCCCCTCGTCGGAGATCTACGGCGGCCTCGGCTCCTCGTACGACTACGGCCACTACGGCGTGCTGCTGAAGGAGAACGTGAAGGCGAGGTGGCTCGACGCGATGGTGCGGGAGCGCGACGACATCGTCGCGCTCGACTCGTCGATCATCCTCCACCCGCGCGTCTGGGAGGCGTCCGGCCACGTCGAGGGCTTCACGGACCCGCTCGTCGACTGCCGCTTCTGCAAGAAGCGCTACCGCGCCGACCACCTCCCCGACTCGCAGTGCGGCCAGCGGCCGAGCAAGCGCCCCGGCGAGACGGAGAGCTGCGACCTGACGGAGCCGCGGCAGTTCAACCTCATGTTCGAGACGCGCGTCGGCGCGGTCGAGGAGACCGGGCAGAAGGTCTTCCTCCGGCCGGAGACGGCGCAGGGGATCTTCATCAACTTCAAGAACGTCGCGCAGCTCGCCCGCCGGAAGCCGCCGTTCGGCATCGCCCAGGTGGGGAAGGCGTTCCGCAACGAGATCACGCCCGGGAACTTCATCTTCCGGACGCTGGAGTTCGAGCAGATGGAGATGGAGTACTTCGTGCCGCCGCACGAGGCGGACGAGTGGTACCGGTACTGGATCGAGGAGCGGATGCGCTGGCACACCGGCCTCGGACTCCGCGAGAGCCACCTCCGCGTCCGCGCGCACGAGGCGGACGAGCTGTCGCACTACTCGAGCGGCACGAGCGACATCGAGTACCTGTTCCCGATCGGCTGGTCGGAGCTCGAGGGGATCGCCAACCGCGGCGCCTTCGACCTCACGCAGCACTCGCAGGCGTCGGGGACGAAGCTCGAGTGGGTCGACGCCGGCACCGGCGAGCGGTTCGTCCCCCACGTCGTCGAGCCGGCGCTCGGGCTGAACCGGTCGATGCTCGCGTTCCTCGTCGACGCCTACGACGAGGAGGTCGTGGGCGAGCGCGACCGGACGGTGCTCCGCCTCCACCCGCGCCTCGCGCCCGTGAAGGCGGCGGTGCTGCCGCTGATCGGCAAGCACGACGGGATGGTCGCGCGCGCGAGGGCGCTCCACGAGGAGCTGCGGCGCGTCGCCTACGTCGAGTACGACGACAACGGCGCGATCGGGCGCCGCTACCGCCGGCAGGACGAGATCGGGACGCCGTTCGCGTTCACGATCGACGAGCAGACGCTGGAGGACGACACCGTCACCGTCCGCGACCGCGACTCCCTCGCGCAGGAGCGGATCCCGATCGGCGGCGTCCGCGCGCACCTGCTCGAGGCGCTGACGCGGCCGTGGAAGACGCCGAAGGCGGGCTAGCCGTGTACCCGTGGTCGTACGACCTCGCCGGTCGGTTCGAGGAGCACGTGTTCGCGAGCGACGCGCTGCGCGGGAACCCTCTCGGCGACCCGCACGAGCGCCCGCTCTGGGTGTACGTCCCGCCGGGGTACGACGACGAGCCGGAGCGGCGGTACCCGTCGATCTACGTGATCCAGGGGTACACCGGGCAGCTCGACATGTGGCGGAACCGCTCCCCGTTCGGCGCGAAGACGTACCCCGAGCTCTGCGACGACGTCTTCGCGGAGGGCGCGCCGCCGTGCGTCGTCGTCTGGGTCGACGCCTGGACGTCGCTCGGCGGGAGTCAGTTCCTCGACTCGCCGGCGATCGGCCGCTACCACACGTACCTCTGCGACGAGCTCGTCCCGTGGGTGGACGAGCGGTACCGGACCCTGCCCGCGCCCGCGCACCGCGGCATCCAGGGCAAGTCCAGCGGCGGGTACGGCTCGATGGTCAGCGCGCTCCTGCGGCCCGACCTCTTCGGCGGCCTCGCCACGCACGCCGGCGACGCGCTCTTCGAGGCGTGCTACCTGCCGGAGTTCCGCGAGGCGACGCGGGCGCTCCGCGACCACTACGACGGGTCGTACGAGCGCTTCTGGAAGGACTTCCGCTCGCGGCCGCTCCAGTCGAAGCCGACGGACCCGGTGCTCGTGAACACCTGGGGCATGGCCGCCGCGTACTCCGCCGAGGAGGACGGCTCGGTGACGCTCCCGTTCGACCCCGACACGGCGCGCCTCGTCCCGGAGGTCTGGGAGCGGTGGCTCGAGTGGGACCCGGTGCGGATGGTCGAGTCGCGCGCGGAGGCGGCACGGTCGTGGCGCGCCGTGTACGTCGACGCCGGGAAGAGCGACGAGTACTACCTCGACCTCGGCGCGGAGGCGTTCCGGCAGGCGCTCGAGGCGGTCGGCGTGACGGACGTCTTCTTCGAGCTCTTCGACGGCAAGCACGGCGGGATCACCTGGCGCTACCCGATCGCGCTGCGCCACCTCGCCGAGCGGCTCGCGCCGTGAGCGGCGCCGAACCGCCGCCCGCGGTCTTCGTGTCGCGCTCGCGCCGCGGCCGCTAGGCCGACAGCGTCCGCAGCCGGAAGCCGCCGTGGTACTCGTAGGCGGCGACGATCAGCGCGAGCGCCTGCCGCGCCGCGAGCTCGCCGACCGGCACCTCCCCCGCCTCCGCGAGCGGCCGGCGCAGGAGCCCGTCGACCGCCGCGAACGTCTCCGGCGCCAGCGCGATCACGCCCTCCTCCGCGCACGCGCGGCAGACCGCGCCGCCGGCGCGCGCGAGGTAGCCGAGGAGCGGCGGGGCAGCGCCGCACTCCGCGCACCCGGCGAGGTGCGGGAGGTAGCCCGACAGCCACAGCAGCTTCAGCTGGAACGACAGCGCGAGCGGGTCGAGCGTCGGCGGGTGCTCGCGCCGCTCGAGCACGTCCGCGGCGTCGAGGAACCGCGTCACCGCCTCGAACGCGCGCGCGTTCGCCTCCTGCTCGCTGAACAGCCGCAGCATCGCCTCGGCGCCGACGAGGCCGACGCCGAGCCGGTACGACTCCTCGCGCGTCTGGCGGTGCGAGCGGACGAGGTCGACGCCGGTGACCGTGTGCAGCTCGCCGCCGCCCTGGTGCAGCAGGATCTCCACGTGCGAGAGCGGCTCGAGCCGCGCGCCGAAGCGCGACTTCGTCTTCCGCACGCCCTTCGCGACCGCGCCGACGCGGCCGCGCTCGAGCGTGTACAGGTGGAGAACGGCGTCCGCCTCGCCGAGCCGGAACGAGCGGAGCACGACGGCCTGCGTCTTGTAGCTGCGGCCCATGCCCGGAGTCTAGGCGCGGGTGCGGAGGGGAACGATTCCGCGCGCTGCGCCGTTGTACGAGCAGCGTGGCGAAGATCCAGGTGTACACGACGCGGTGGTGCGGCTACTGCGTGCGCGCGAAGACCCTGCTCGACGCGAAGGGGCTCGAGTACGAGGAGATCCGCGTCGACGACGATCCGTCGTTCCGGCAGAAGCTGCTCGAGCTGACCGGCAGCTGGACGGTGCCGCAGATCCTGATCGACGGCGAGGCGATCGGCGGCTTCACCGAGCTCTGGCGGCTCGACAAGGCGGGCCGGCTCGAGGACCTCGCCGCGTAGCCGCGCGCGCCGCTACCGGCCGCGCTGGCAGCGGGGGCAGAACCACGTGCCGCGGCCGCCGACGACGATCCGCTCGATGGGCGTGCCGCAGCGGTCGCAGGGCTCCCCCAGGCGGCCGTAGACCTTGAACTCGTGCTGCATCGCGCCGGCCTCGCCGTCCGGCGTGCGGTAGTCGCGGAGCGTCGATCCCTGCCGCGCGATGCCGAGCTCGAGCGCGTCTCGGATCGCGGCGTGGAGCGCGACGAGCTGCGGCCGCCGGAGCGCGCCCGCCTCCCGGCGCGGGTGGAGGCGCGCCCGCCACAGCGCCTCGTCGGCGTAGATGTTCCCGAGCCCGGCGACCGTGCGCTGGTCCAGGACGGCGGCCTTCAGCGGCGCGCGGCGGCCGCGCAGCCGCTCCCGCAGGAACTCCGGCGTGAACGCCTCCGTGAGCGGCTCCGGCCCGAGGCGGACGGCGAGGTACGGCTCGACCTCGTCGGGCTCGAGGAGGAGCCACGTGCCGAACCGGCGGACGTCGCGGTACGCGACGTCCGACCCGTCGTCTAGCCTGGCAACGGCTCGGCGGTGCGGGTCCTCGAGCGTCCCCGCGTCGCCGGCGAGGAACGTCCCCGTCATCCGGAGGTGCACCAGGAGCGCGCGACCCGACTCGAACCGGACAACCAGATACTTGCCGCGGCGGTCCGCGTGCGCCACGCGCTCGCCGCGCAGCTCCGCCGCCACCTCCGCGGGGTCGTGCGGCCGTGTCAGCCGCGCGTCGAGGATCTCGACGTCCGCGAACGTCCTGCCGACGAGCACCGGCTCCAGCCGCCGGCGGACGGTCTCGACCTCCGGCAGCTCGGGCACGCGTCAGACGATCGTCTCGAGCACGACCGGACGCTGCTCCGGCGGCTCCTGCGCGAGCTCGTAGGCGGCGAGGACCTCCGCCGCGGCGCTCGCGGCCGCTTCGGGGGTCGCGGCGTGGATCTCGGCGAGCGGCTGCCCCAGGGCGACGCGGTCACCCCGCTTCGCGCGGCAGACGACGCCGACGCCGTGGTCGATCGGGGCGTCCTTGCTCGTCCGCCCGGCGCCGAGCCGCAGCGCGGCGACGCCGACCGCGACCGCGCCGATCCGGCGGACGTAGCCGTCGCTCGGCGCCGGCACCTCGCGGACGACGGGCGCGACTGGCAGCGCGGACGTGTCGGGTTCGCCGCCCTGCGCGCGGATCCAGCCTGCGTACGCGGCGGCGGCCGAGCCGTCCGCGATCGCGGCCTCCGCGCGGCGGCGTCCCTCGGCGTGGTCGACGCCGAGGTCCGACAGCGCGAGCAGGTGCGCGGCGGAGGCGAGCACGAGCTCCGTCAGGTCCTCGGGCCCGTCGCCGCGGAGCGTCTCGACCGCCTCGCGGACCTCGAGCGCGTTGCCGACCGCGTGCCCAAGCGGCTGGTCCATGTCGGTCAGCTCGCAGACGGTCTCGCGGCCGGCGTGGCGCCCGAGGTCGCGCATCAGCTCGGCGAGCTCGCGCGCGGCGTCGAGGGACTTCATGAACGCGCCGTCGCCGACCTTGACGTCGAGGACGATCGCGTCCGCCCCGCCCGCGAGCTTCTTCGACATGATGCTCGCCGCGATCAGCGAGACGTTGTCGACGGTCGCCGTCACGTCCCGCAGCGCGTACAGCCTCTTGTCCGCGGGGACGAGCTCCGCGGTCTGGCCGATCACGGCGATGCCGAGGTCGCGCACCTGCGCGACGAACTCCTCGTGCGACAGCTCGACGCGGTAGCCGGGGATCGCCTCGAGCTTGTCGAGCGTCCCGCCGGTGTGCCCGAGGCCGCGCCCGCTCATCTTCCCGAACGGGACGCCACACGCCGCCACGACCGGCCCCACCGCGAGCGTCACCTTGTCGCCGACGCCGCCCGTGGAGTGCTTGTCGACGACCTTCCGGCCGAGCTCCCGGCCGAGCTCGATCGTCTCGCCGCTGCGCACCATCGCGTCCGTGAGCGCGAAGGTCTCTCGCACCGACAGGCCGCGGAAGTAGACCGCCATGCAGAACGCCGCCATCTGGTAGTCCGGCACCTCGTCGCGGGCATACGCGAGCACCAGCTCCGCGAGCTCCTCGTCCGCCAGCTCCTCGCCGTTGCGCTTGCGCTCGATCAGCTCCGCCGGCCGGATCACCGCGCCTTCTCCGCGACGAAGACGGCGTGGGCGCTGCGCGCGGAGAACGGGAACGACACGTCCGCGGGGACGTTGTCGGCGAGGTGGGCGCGGTCGCTCGTCGCCGCGATGTACTCACGCATCGAGCCGGCGTCCGGGAAGACGAAGACGCCTTCGGCGTCGCGGCGCTCCACGCGGTCGAACCGCCGCCGCAGCAGTGCCTCGCCGTTCTCGCTCGAGAAGCTCAGCCCGGACGTCGGCGCGCCGCCGACGAGGTCCCACAGCTCGCGGCCGTGGTCGACGCCGAGCGTCGCCGCCACGAGCCTGCCGCCGGGGCGAAGCACCCGCCACAGCTCGCCGATGGCGCGCTCGACGTCCGGCGCGTGGTACAGCACCCAGTTCGCGACGGCGCAGTCGAAGCTGCCGTCGTCGAAGGACAGCGCCTGCACGTCGCTCACGCTGGCGCGCACGCCGCGCTCGGCCGTCAGCGCGACCATCCGCGGCGAGATGTCCACCGCCGTGACGTCGGCGCCGACGCCGTCGGCGACGCGCTCGGCGAACTCGCCCATGCCGGAGCCGACCTCGAGCACCGTCTGCGGCCGCACCTCGGCCACCGCGTCGAACGCCACCTGCTCGGCGTCGACGCCGTGGACGAGCCGCCGGTACGCCGCGTTCCGGGTCGCGAGCCGCTCCTCGCTCGCGTACTCCCACTGGACGACGAGCGGGTTGTCCGGGCGGAGCGGCTGCCCGCCGCTCACGGCGCGACGACGGGCTGCCCCGGCACCCCGCGCGGCGCCGACCGGCCGCCGAGCCACGCGTTCACGGTCGCGCCGACGTCCGCGAACTCGCCCTCGTGGATCCGCCCCGCCGCGTTCCGTCCCTCGACGTACGCCAGCAGCAGCGCGTGCTCGCGCGAGTGATCGGTGGAGGGGGTCGTCGGATCGCAGCCGTGATCCGACGTGAGGACGAACAGGTCGCCGGGACGGAGCGCGTCGAGCAGGTCGAACAGCCGGCGGTCGAAGTCCTGCAAGCAGCGGTGGAAGTTCTCGGGGTCGTTGCGGTGGCCCCAGAGCATGTCGGTCTCGACGAGGTTGACGAACACGAGCGACCCGTCGTCGACCTCCCGGAGCAGCCGCTCCGCGGTCGTGATCCCGTCGACGTTCGACTTGGTCGGGTGCGAGACGTCGACGTCGCAGCCGGCGAAGATGTCGTGGATCTTCCCGACGCCGTGGACGGTCGCACCGGCGTCCCGTACGAGCGAGAGGTAGTTGGGGCGCCGCGGCTCGAGCGAGAAGTCGTGCCGGTTCGCCGTGCGCGTGTACGCGCCGGGCGTGCCGGTGAACGGCCGCGCGATCACGCGCCCGACGGCGTGCTTGCCCGTCAGGATCTCGCGCGCCGTGCGGCACGCCTCGTACAGCTCCTCGAGCGGGATCGTCTCCTCGTGCGCCGCGATCTGGAAGACCGAGTCGGCCGACGTGTAGACGATCCACTTGCCCGTCCGCTGGTGCTCCTCGCCGAGCTCCTGGATGATCTCCGTCCCGGACGCCGGCTTGTTCCCGAGGACGCCGCGCCCCGTCCGGTGCATGAACGGGTCGATCACGTCGTGGGGGAACCCGTGCGGGTACGTCGGCATCGGCTGCGGCGTCACGACGCCCATCAGCTCCCAGTGGCCGGTGGTCGTGTCCTTGCCCTTCGACCGCGGCGCGAGCTTCCCCGCGACCGCGGGCGCGCCGGGCTGCGGCGGACATCCTTCGAGCGGCGCGACGTTCCCCAGTCCGAGCGCCTCGAGGTTCGGAAGGTCGAGGCCGCCGACGGCGCGCGCGACGTTTCCGAGCGTGTCCGAACCCTCGTCGCCGTACGCCGCGGCGTCCGGCAGCGCTCCCACGCCGACGGCATCCAGCACGATCACGCACGCGCGGGCCACGGGGCTATTCTAGGCCCGCTGTGGGTACCGCTCTCGGACTCCTGGGCGTCGCCGCCTTCATCGTGGGCGTGATCTCGCTGGCCGCGGGCATCACGTTCCTCGTCGTCAAGCTCACGCCGAGCAAGAGCGCGAAGGAGCAGCAGCCGGGCGCGAACGGCCCGTAGCGCCGCTCAGACGGCCGCGACCGGGAGCACGTCCTCGAGCGGCGAGAAGTCGAGCCCGTGCGCCTCGGCGACTGCCTCGTAGACGATCTTGCCGTCGAGCACGTTCGCGCCGCGGGCGAGCGCGCGGTCGCGGGCGAGCGCCTCCGCGAGCACGTGGTCTGCGATCGCCTCGACGTACGGGAGCGTCGCGTTCGTCAGCGCCTTCGTCGAGGTGATCGGCACCGCGCCCGGCATGTTCGCGACGCAGTAGTGGGTGACGCCGTCGACCTCGTAGACGGGGTCGCTGTGCGTCGTCGGGCGCGACGTCTCGGCGCAGCCGCCCTGGTCGATGGCGACGTCGCAGAAGACGGCGCCGTCCTTCATCCCGCGCACCATCTCCCGCGTCACGAGTTTCGGTGCGAGCGCACCCGGGATCAGCACCGCGCCGATGACGAGATCGGCCTCGCGCACCGACTCCTCGATCTGGAGGCTCGACGACATCAGCAGGCTGACGCGTCCGGACACGATCTCCTCGAGGTAGCGCATGCGGTCGATCGAGCGGTCGAGGATCGTCACCTGCGCGCCGAGGCCGAGCGCGATGATCGCCGCGTTGTAGCCGACCATCCCGCCGCCGATGATCAGGACGCGCCCGGGGGCGACGCCTGCGACGCCGCCGAGGAGGAGCCCGCGGCCGCCGTACGGCTTCTCGAGGTAGTGCGCGCCCGCCTGCGCGGCGAGCCGCCCCGCGATCTCGCTCATCGGCGCGAGCAGCGGCAGCTTGCGGTCGTCGGTCTCGACCGTCTCGTACGCGATCGCGCGGATGCCGCTGTCGACGAGCGCGCGCGTCAGCGGCTCGTCGGCGGCGATGTGGAGGTACGTGAACAGGACGAGCCCCTCGCGCAGGCGCCCGTACTCGGGCTCGATCGGCTCCTTCACCTTCAGGAGCAGCTCCGCCGACTCCCAGACCTCGTCGACGGAGCCGATCCGCGCGCCGGACCGCAGGTACGCCTCGTCGGCGAACGAGCTCCCGAGCCCGGCGCCCTCCTCGACGATCACCTCGTGGCCGCGCTGCACGAGCTCGCGCGCCCCCGCCGGCGTCAGCGCGACGCGGTACTCGTCCGGCTTGATCTCCCTCGCGACGCCGACTCGCATGCGGCGCAACGATAACCGCGCGCCGTGCGCGCCGCCCGCCGACGGCACGCTTCCGGCACGGACGCGTCACGGACACGTGCGCGTTCGGCCGATAGCGTCGTCACTGGAGCGAGGCCCGCGGCCGGCCCCGCGGTCACGCCCGAAGCGGACGCGGCCTCACCGGCCACCGTCGAGGGCGAGACGCGCGACGTACTCCCGCTCCTCCTCCCCGAGCCACGGCTGCTCGCCCGCGCGGGCGTTCGGCGCGGTGCGCTCCGGACGGCGCGTCGCGGGGATGACGGCGTCCACGCGCCGGTCCGACAGCGCCCACTTCAGCAGCGCCTGCGCCCACGTCTCGACCCCGAACGGGCGCAGCGGCGCGAGCGCCTC
>Ga0247713_1000926_pt1 | contig 15928 bp, 12 predicted proteins | sample 21E_NmetaG_FD_189936 | JGI IMG/M metagenome (GOLD analysis project Ga0247713, IMG submission 189936) | Soil microbial communities from hillslope of Landscape Evolution Observatory, University of Arizona, Oracle, AZ, United States - 2-1-E_N | ecosystem: Engineered > Artificial ecosystem >... | reverse complement strand
CACCGAGGGCGGGTGGGCGCGCAGGTCGAAACGGTCGAAGTCGATGCCGATGCGCCGGCTCGTGATCCGCGTCGCGAACGGCGTCAGGAGCGGGGGCAGGCGCCGGTTGCGGGCCTGCTGGCGCAGGGTCGCGCGCCAGTCGACGAGGGGGGCGTCCCAGACCACAGCGGCGACGTGGCGGGCCAGCGGCGAGCGGTCGAGGAACGCGCCGGTGACGGCACCGCCCATCGACCAGCCGTAGAGGACGACCCGGCGGGCACCCCCGGCCAGCGCGTGGCGCACGCCGGCCTCGATGTCCTCCCACTCGGTGTCGCCGAGGTGGTAGCGCCCGTCGGGGCTCGGCGGCGCACCGGCGTCGTTGCGGTAGGAGACGACGAGCACCGGGAAGCCGGCCCGGTGCAGCGCGGGCAGGATCCGCAGGGCCTCGCGCCGGGTGCCGCCGCGGCCGTGCACCGCCACCACCCGGACGTCGCCGGCGGCCGGCACGTCCCATGCCGGGGCGGGCCCCAGTGGCGTCGCCACCCACACGTCCGAGAACTCGAGGCCGCGGGCCCCGGGATCGGGGTCCCACGGCCCGGCGTCGAGGACCGCGCCGGCGGGCGCGGGCGGCGCCGGACCCTCGAGCAGCGGGCGGACCACCGCGCGCCGCCCGGCACGCGCCACCGGCCCGATGACGGCGAGCCCCTCGGGCCAGCGCAGCCCCCACACGCCGGGTTGCAGGGCGAGCCGGCTCGGGGCGAGCGTCACCGTGGCGGCGACCCGGTCGACGGCGAGGACGCGTTCGGGCCACACCGCCTGCGGCGTGGGGTCGAGCAGGACGTTGGAGTAGAACCAGCCGATCCCGACCGCCGTCGCCCCGATGCCGACACCGAACCCGGTGCCGACCGCGGCGCCGCGCCTGCCGTAGGTGTGCACACCGCGATGATGGCGGGTCGGGTGTTCGGACGGGCCGCGCCACAGCCACTGCGCCATGTCCTTCGGTGAACGGGCGATGACCTGGGCGTTCCTGCTCACCGGACCGAGTGAACCACCACCGGAGGACGGGTCGGCGCACAACTCGGCGGGGCGGTGGTCGTTGTTCCAGAAGTCATCCTCGACCCTGACCTGATCCGGAAGGAAGTTCTCCATGAGCAGCCTTGCTCGCGGGCTCCGCACCACCGCCGCTGCCGCCGGCATCGCGGCGCTCGGAGCGGGCCTCGCCGCTCCCGCCCTCGCCGCGCCGCAGGCTCCGGCCCTGCCGGGCCCGGACGCGCTCGAGGCACCCGCCGCCCCTGAGGTGGGCGAACTGGAGGGGATGCTGGCCGAACTCGGCGAGTCCCCGTCGGTCGGTGCCGCGGAGCTCCCCGAGCCGTTCGCGTTCGAACTGCCGTCGGCGGACGTCCTCGACATGGAGTCGCCGACCGCGCTGCGCACCGCGGAGCTGCCCGAGGGCGCCGGTCCGGAGTCCTTCGCGCCGGTGGTCAACGTCGGCCCGGACAGCGAGACGGGCGGCGTCCCGGAGATGCCCTCGTTCACCATGCCCGACGTGCAGGTGGGGCCGCCCCCGGCCGGTGACACGTCCGCCATCGCCGGCGAGCTGATGTCCGGCGCGTCCGAGGGCGTGAGCGGACCCCTCGGCTGACCGCACGCACCGCTTGGGGAGGCCCGACGGATCACCGTCGGGCCTCTCGCCGTCGGTGGGTCAGCGCGGGCTGATCTCGCCCATCGGGCCCCAGCCGTCCACCTGCGGGGCTTCGACGTAGATGATCCTCGGGTTGTCGGAGACGAGGTCGGGCGCCTTCTCGACGAACCACGCGAAATGCTCCGTCTTCGTGTGCGCCTGGCCGGCCTCGGCGTCCCGGAACCCCTCGACGCAGACCCAGACGTTCGGGTCGTCGACGCTGCGTGACAGCTCGAAGAACAGGCAGCCCTCCTCGGCGTTGACGGCGCGCGAGTACTCCGCCGAGAGCTTCTCCCACTCGTCGGTCCGGTCCGCGCGTACAGGGAACTTCACGTTGATGAGGATCATTGGCGCAGCCTACTGAGCGAGGCCTGGGCGCGGAAAGTGGTGCGGACCCGCGCGGCACCCGGTCCTCACCGGCCGTGTTCCCGGGCCCGTCGACGGTCGGCGCGCTCGAGGGACGGAACCACGGCGGCTTCCGGAGATGCTCGGCGACACGAGGCGCGCCCGGCTCCGGTGTCGGCGGAAGGTGTGACGTGCGTCCGCGCGCCAGAACTGTTAGCGGTACCCGGTCAGGGGTACCTCAGCAATAGCCGGCGCGACGCGGTCGCAACGGCGGGCCCGTACCCCGATGGTCGGGCACAGGCAGATGCCGCACCGGTACCGACGGGCGGCAGGAGGGGGCGAAGCGGCGCTGTTCATGGCGCGCTCCGCCCTCGCGCAATCGACATCCGTGAGTGGTCGAGCAGCAGCGAACCACGCCCCAAGCACGTGAGAGGCGGAAACTTCCGTATGGCTACAGCGCAGGACGGTCCAGCAGAGGGCAACCGGGGCACCAAGGGCGCACCGGGCCCGGCAGGACAGCAGGGCGAGCACGGCGACAAGGGACCCAAGGGCACCGCAGGCCCGACGGGCGAGCACGGCGACAAGGGACCCAAGGGCACCGCAGGCCCCGCAGGCGAGCACGGCGAAAAGGGACCCAAGGGCACCGCAGGCCCCGCAGGCGAGCACGGCGAAAAGGGACCCAAGGGCACCGCAGGCCCCGCAGGCGAGCACGGCGAAAAGGGACCCAAGGGCACCGCAGGCCCCGCAGGCGAGCCCGGCGACAAGGGACCCAAGGGCACCGCAGGCCCCGCAGGCGAGCCCGGCGACAAGGGACCCAAGGGGCCCGTCGGCCCCGCGGGCGAGCGCGGCGACAAGGGACCCGACGGCCTCACCGGCGAGCAGGGCCCGAAGGGCGCTCCCGGTTCGACGGGACGCCCGGGCGAGCAGGGCGCCCACGGGCTTCCGGGCGAGCGCGGCGCCGCCGGCGAGCGGGGTCTGCCCGGGCCGCGTGGCCCGCAGGGCGAAGAGGGCGAGAAGGGCGAGAAGGGCCTGCCCGGCGCTCAGGGTGAGCGTGGGGTCATCGGAGAGACCGGCGAGCGGGGCGAGCGCGGCCTGCAGGGCCGGCAGGGCGAGCAGGGTCAGGTCGGTGCCCCGGGCATCGCCGGTCCGCAGGGTCCGCAGGGGCCGCAGGGCCCGGCCGGTCGCGCCGGACCCGTCGGGCTTCCGGGAGAGCAGGGTCCGCGCGGCGCTGCCGGGCCCGCGTGGCTGGACCAGCCGAGCCCGCCCGAGCTGGTGCGCAATGTCGTCCGGGCCGCGTTCGACGTGAGCCCTCAGACGTTCCTCGACCCGCGCGCGGGCTACCGGTACTTCACGACACTGGCTTCGCGAGTGGTGAAGCTGCACGGCGGCCTGCTGCTGCGCGCCATGGTCACCGAGCCGCAGGCACGTGATACGGCCGCAGACCGGTCGAACGTCCGTTCCATCGCCTAGGAAACGGGCTGGCACCATCTGCCGGCGCCTCGTTCCTCCCTCGGAACGAGGCGCCGCGGCGGGTGCCTCCAGCCCGATGGCGGTACCGGGGGTCCTGCAGACCGCGCGGTGCTCCGGCAGACCATCGCCTGGGAGGCACGAGATGTCCGCCGGCGTCGGTGTCGGTGCTCACCCGCGCCGGGGGAGTAGGTGTTCGGGCGTCCGGGTAGATCTATAGGAGCGGCTCGCTGCACCGATCCTTGCGGGTGGCGAGACGATCTCTGAAACCCGGGTGCACCGCAACCTGCCGCGGTGTCCGTTCCCTGCAGTCCCCGTTCGTACCGAGGAGAACCGCCGACCCATGACCGCTGTAACCACCTTCGCGCCCCCCGCCCGTGGCGCCAAACCCGTGCTCGACGGGCGGCGCCCCACCGGTGAGGCCGCCCTGGTGTACGTGTTCACGCTGGTTCCGATGCTCGCCCTGGCCGCGGCGGTGCCGCTGGCCTGGGGCTGGGGCCTGAGCTGGCTCGACGTCGGCCTCGCCGTCGGCTTCTACTTCCTGTCCGGGCTCGGGGTGACCGTCGGGTTCCACCGCTATTTCACCCACCGCGCGTTCAAGGCGAACCGCGGGCTGCGCAACGGGCTCGCGATCGCCGGCAGCCTCGCCCTTCAGGGCGATGTGATCACCTGGGTGGCCGATCACCGGCGCCACCACGCTTACACCGACCGGGAGGGCGACCCGCACTCGCCTTGGCTGCACGGCACCGGTCCCATCGGGTTGGCCAAGGGCTTCTTCCACGCCCACCTGGGCTGGCTGTTCGGCCGCGACCGCACCAACGCCGCCAGGTTCGCCCCGGACCTGCTCGCCGATCGGGACATCTCGCGGATCAGCCGCCAGTTCCCGCTGTGGACCGCGGTCAGCCTGCTCGCCCCGGCGGTGCTCGGCGGACTGATCACCATGTCCTGGTGGGGCGCGCTGACCGCGTTCTTCTGGGCCGGCCTGGTCCGGGTCGCGGTGCTGCACCACGTCACCTGGTCGATCAACTCGATCTGCCACATGGTCGGCGAGCGCCCGTTCACCGCGCCGGGCAAGGCCACCAACTTCTGGCCGCTCGCCGTCCTGTCGATGGGCGAGTCCTGGCACAACCTGCACCACGCCGACCCCACCTGTGCCCGCCACGGCGTGCAGCCCGGCCAGCTCGACATGTCCGCCCGGGTCATCTGGGCCTTGGAGAAGGCCGGCTGGGCACACCAGGTCCGCTGGCCCACCAAGGACCGAGTGGCCCGTCTCGCTGCCGAGCCCACCGCGACCGGCGGGTGACGCACACCGACGGGCAGGGCACCGATCTTCCCCACTGACGACGAGCCGCAACCGTGGTCACTCCAGTGACCACGGTTGTGGCCGGTCGGGGCGCCGGTCCGGTCGGCGACGGGCGACGTGGCGTCGGTGTCGCGGGTGGCGTCAACGGCCAAGTCGCCGCCCGCGCTGGTGGCCCAACTGAAAGTCCCGGCAGGGGCCGAGCAGCGGTCCCGTCGTCTCCCGCACCCGAACAGCCCGACCCGGTCGCGGCGCACCCGCCGGTGCAGATCCTCCCCGGGATCCACCACCCGCAGTATCCGACCGGCAGCTCGCTCGGCGGGAACCACAGATCCTGCTGGCAGATCTCCCCGACCACCCCCTGGGTCGGCCCGGCCGGGTCCGCCGGCAGGTAGACCGGGCGCAGCTCCCCGGACCCGCTGCTTGAACACGATCGACCCCGCGGGTCCACCCGATCCGCTCGGCGATCGCCGTTGCCGGCATCGGCGGATAGCTCCGCAGCAGCTCCCGCATCCGCCGCTCGACCTCGTCCACCGCCGAGTCACGCGGCGCCCGGGTGTACGTCAGTCAACGAACGTTGACGTGGACGTCGAGGGCCAGGTAGACACGAGCAAGCAGCGGTATGATCAAGCGACGTTTCTGCTACGTTCCGTGACACAGAATGCAGTGCGGCGATTTCCGACGGCAGGAGGGCGGAGCGTTGCTTGCGTCCTGCAGGTGTCCAAGAATAGCGCGTACTCGCAAGCCGGCTTCGTAGCCAGCCGCCTCCGATGAGTCTTGAATACTGCTCCGACGTGGCTCCGGCGACCTGGATCGCGGAATCCGATACCGAGGCGATGCAGTTGATCTGCTTCGGTCCGTCGGGCTACGAGGCGTACGCTCGAGTTCGCTTCATCCCTGATCCCGTTGCGCCCGGACAAGCCGAAGCGGATGCGCCACGTCCCGACCCGGGTTCCGCAGCTAACGTGTGATCTGGTGCATGATCACGGGTGTTGGTGCAGGTCAGCGCGGTGAGGTCTGGTCCAGCGCGGCGAAACCCTAGTAACACGACTTCGCTGCGTCGGGCGCTGTGAGCTGCTGGTGATCGTGTAAGGTCTGGTGGCGTGTTCGTGCGTACGTCGACCCGGCGGAACCGGGACGGGTCGAAGGTGTCCTACCTGCAGTTGGCGCACAACGAGTGGGACCCGGTGGCGAAGACGGCGCGGACGAAGGTGCTGTACTCGTTCGGTCGGGCTGATCGGCTCGACCGGGCCGCGATCGAACGCCTGATCGCCGCCCTGACCCGGGTCGTGGGTGTCGAGGCGAGCGCGGCGGGCCCGGATCGGGCTCGCCCGGTCGGGGTGGCTGGGCTGGAGTTCGTCGAGTCGCGCCCGCTGGGCGGGGCGTGGTTGCTCGACGGGCTGTGGCACCGGCTCGGGATCGACGCCCTGCTGCGCCGGCTCGCGGCCGGGACCCGGCGGGATCCGGTGGTGGAGCGGGTGCTGTTCGCCCTGGTCGCGAACCGGGCGCTGGCGCCGTCGTCGAAGCTGGCCGCCACCAGTTGGGTGGCCCACGACGTGGCGCTGCCCGGTCTGGACGCGGTGTCTGACGACGCCTGCTACCGGGCGATGGACTGGTTGATCGCGGTCGAAGAACCTCGCTCGCGGGGTGTTCGACGCGGTCGCGCACCTGCTCAACCTCGAAGTGGATCTGATCTTCTTCGACACCACCTCCACCTACTTCGAGACCGAGGACACCGACTCGCCGCGCTGGCGCGACGAGCACGGCCGTTGCGTCGAGAACGATGTCGGTCCCGACGTTGCAGCCGATATCGAGCCGGCCGACGATGGCCAGGCGCCGGCGGGCGCGACCGGCCGAGCCGGGTTCCGCAGCCGCGGCAAGTCCAAGGACTCCCGCGAGGACCTCCCGCAGGTCGTGGTCGGCATGGCCGTCACTCGCGATGGGATCCCGGTGCGAGTGTGGTGCTGGCCGGGCAACACCTCCGACTCCCCGTTGATCCGCCAGGTCAAGGACGACCTGCGGGGCTGGACGCTGGGCAAGGTCATCTGGGTGGCCGACCGCGGGTTCACCTCGGCGGCGAACCGCCGGCACCTGAGCGCCGGCGGTGGCGGTTACATCCTGGGCGAGAAGCTCCGCTCCGGCTCGCCCGAGGCGACCGCCGCCATGGCCCGGCAAGGCCGTTACCAGGAGGTGAGCGCGAACCTGCGGGTGAAGGAGGTCAAGATCTCCACCACGGAGCGGTTCGTGGTCTGCCACAACCCCGACGCGACCGATCGTGACGCCGCCGTCCGCGCGAACCTCGTCGATCGACTCGAAAACATGATCGCCGGCTCGGATCGGTTGACGCCGACGAAGCGGGCCGAGCTGCGCGGGGTGATCTCCACCAAGCCCGGCCTGAACCGGTTCCTACGCGTCACGCCGGGCGGGCTGCTACGCGTGGACGCCGCGAAGATCACCGCCGACGCCAAGCTCGACGGGAAGTACCTGCTGCGCACCTCCGACCCCCACCTCACGACCGAGGACATCGCACTGGGCTACAAGCAGCTGCTCGAGGTCGAACGCGGCTGGCGGGACATGAAGCAGGTCCTAGACCTGCGCCCGGTCTATCACCGGCTCGAAGACCGCATCCGCGCCCACATCCTGCTCTGCTGGCTCGCGCTGCTGCTGGCCCGCATCGTCGAGACCCGCGCCAGCACCCCCGACACGACCACCACCTGGCCCCGTGCCCGCGCCGAGCTGCAACGCCTGCACGTCGGCACCTTCACCGGCCCGGCCGGGCTGTTCCGCCAGACCACCCAGCCCAGCGCCGAGGTTCGGCGACTGCACACCGCCCTCGACATCACCCTGCCACCGCGGATCCTCGACCTCAACGCCGAGCAACCCACAACACGCTGACCAGGCACAACACCCGCGCCTAGTGACACGACATGTCACCAGGCCAGCACCCGTTTGCCCAGCTCAGGCCCCCTATTCGGGCACTTTCACCCGAGGACAGCTGCGGAACCCAGGCCCGACGACCACCGTCTGACATCTGGCAGGCGCGGCGGGCGATACGCGTGCTGGAGTCGTTCACTTCCACTCCACAGGACGGCTACTTCTGCCTCTGGGAGGGCTACTCGGATGTTCCGCTTCCTGGTGAAGTGGCACGCGGTCCGCTGATCGTCCTGCCGCACCGGCGCTACGCATTGCTTCACGGGTCGTTGCAGGACATTGCGGGGTGGGAGGACTTGGTTAGGCGAGCGCGTGCTGCCGACGAGCAAACACGGTATCGCTGATCAAGACCGCCGTGATGGTCAGGCCGGAGGAGATCACCGTCTGCTCGTCGTTCGGACGACAGCCGGCCGCTGCGGTGGAGACGAGGGGAATCGAACCCCTAACCCCCGCCTTGCAAAGGCGGTGCTCTGCCAATTGAGCTACGTCCCCGTGCTGAGCGGGACGGTACCCGCTCAGGGCAGGAGCTGTGGATCCACGATCAGCGGGTGGCCTCGTGCCAGAGGTCGGCGTCGTCGCGCGAGGAACGCACCTTCGAGAAAACCAGGGCGCCGACGGCGAGGGCGACGGCGGTGATCAGAAGCTTCTTCACGGCGATCCCGTCCTGCAGGTCGTGGGGGGTGTGGAAGGGGTGGGCCTAGCTGGACTTGAACCAGCGACCTCGTCGTTATCAGCGACGCGCTCTAACCGTCTGAGCTATAGGCCCCTGCGCCGTCGGACACGCTACCCCAGCCCGCCCTACCACCGCGCATGAGGGGCGGCTCGAAGGTGATGACCTGTGTTCAGCGATCGACGGCGATGGGCTCGACCGGGCGTCCGGTCCGAGGAGTGGCACACAAGGCCAGGCGATCGGCGTGGGAGAAGTCGGGCCGAGGTCCGTCGTGCATCAGCCAGTAGGCGGGAGGCTCGGGGAAGGCCTGCTCACCACATACGGGGCAGATCAGAGCGTCGGGGTCCTGGAAGCGGCGGGATGCCTCAACGGCGGTCAGGGCGGCGGTAAAGACGGTGATCGCCATGGCTGCTCCTAGATGTTGTGGCCTTCTGGCCCGAGTGGCGGGCAGCGGGCTGTTCCGCTGCCGCAAGAGCGGCCAGCACTGGTCGCAGAGGCTCCACGAGCAATAGTCAAGACCTGTGGATGAAGATCTTTACGCGGCTTCCGGTTGGTGGTGGTCATCAGGTCGTTCGACGAGTTTGCCGTTGACGAAGGTGGCGCCGGCGCGGACGAGCGCGACCAGGTGCGGGCCGTTGACCGCGCGCCAGCGGTCCTGGGCGGCCTCGATGAGCTTGAACGCCATCGCCAAGCCCGCCGCCCGTGAGCCGGGCCCGCAGGTGATCTTGGTCCGGTGCCGGACGGTGGCGAAGGTCGACTCGATCGGGTTGGTCGTGCGCAGGTGGATCCAGTGCTCGGCCGGGAAGTCGTAGACCGCGAGCAGCACCTCAACGTCGTCGGTGATCTTCGCGACGGCCTTCGGGAACTTCGCCCCGTAGGCAGCGTCGAACGCCCGCACGGCGTCGAGGGCGTGCCTGCGGTCTTCGGCGTTCCAGATCTGCGCGAGGGCCTTCTTCGCCCCGGGGTGCGCGGACTTCGGCAGCGCCCCGAGCACGTTGGAGATCTTGTGGAACCAGCAGCGCTGCTCCCGGGTGGTCGGGAACACCTCGCGCAGCGCGTCCCAGAACCCGAGCGCGCCGTCCCCCACGGCCAGGACCGGGGCGCGCATCCCGCGCCGCGCACAGTCGCGCAGCAGGTCCGCCCAGGACTCGGTCGACTCCCGGTACCCGTCGGCCAGCGCGACGAGTTCCTTGCGCCCGTCGGCGCGCACGCCGATGAGCACGAGCAGGCACAGCTTGTGCTCCTCGAGGCGGATGTTGACGTGGATCCCGTCGGCCCACAGGTAGACGTAGTCCACGCTCGACAGGTCGCGAGCGGCGAAGGTGCGCTGCTCGGCCTTCCAGGTCTCGGTCAGCTTCGTGATCACCGGCCCGGACAGCCCCGCCGAACTGCCGAGGAACTGGCCCAGCGCGGGCGCGAAGTCCCCCGAGGACAGCCCGTGCAGATACAGCAGCGGCAACACCTCGGTGATCTTCGGGGTCTTAGGGCACCACGGCGGCAGGATCGCCGAGGCGAACCGCGCCCGCTCACCGGTCTCCAGGTCGATGCGGCGGTCGTTGACCCGCGGCGCGACCACCTCCACCGCGCCGGCCGAGGTCAGTACCTCGCGGGGCTGGTGGCTGCCGTTGCGCACCACCAGCCGCCGACCCCTCTCATCGCGCTCGGTGACGAACCGGGCGATGTAGGCGTCAACCTCGGCCTGCAACGCCTCGGCCAGCATCCGACGGGCACCCTCGCGGACCAGCTCGTCGATCAGCGATTCCGAACCCGCCAGGGCCGCGGGCGGGCGGGGGCCATCGGCATCAGCGGCTCCAGGAACTACGGTGAGCACGGGTCGTACCTTCCCGACCGGCGTTGGCGCGCCGATCTTGCTCGAGGGCTTGCAGGTGATCGGGAGGGTACGACCCTCTCGGTCATCCACAGGTTTCAAGCATTGCTCGCGTGATCAGCCAACACCTTCAGGACCGCCGTACGTGACCTCCACCTGCCCAGGTGCCATGTCGTTAATCAGGACGTGTACATCACCGATGGGCTCGGACGCGAGGTCGCGCTGTTGATCAAGTTGTTGGACGAGCTCTCTGCTCAGGTAAAGGGCCATGGCCGCAGACATGGCGCAGGCAGCCCTCGAACGACATGGGGGGAGTACGCGCGCGATCCCACGGCCGCCCTCACCGAGCTGTGCGGCAACGGTTCGAGCCGTGCCGACGGAGAGGGAGATCGACCGATGAAGGTGCTCGTCACAGGGCGCAGGGCAAGGTCGGCCGGGCCACGACCGCCGCTCTGGCCAGAGCGGGTCACGACGTCACGGCCACCGACGTGGGCCGCGGCGTGTTCCAGCGACCGCTGACGGGGGAGCCTGCCTACCAGCAAGGCCGACCTGACCGAAGCGGGCCAGGCGTTCGCGATCGTCCATGGGCACGATGCTGTGGTCCACACCGCGGGAATCCCGGACCCCACTCACGACCCGCCACACGTCGTGTTCGGGAATAACCTGATGTCCACGTTCAACGTGCTCGAGGCGGCCGTGCGCTTCAGACCTCCCCCTCGCCACACTGAACGTCAAGGACATCCGAGACTTCGTCGAGCACAAAGGACTGGTCCTGCTCGGCACCTGACGATCAGGCCGCCCGATCAGGACGGCGCGCACCAGTTGGCGACGCCACGGTCCGGCCGACCAACGCCAAACCTCGCTCGACACCGAGAACGGCCAAGACCGGCCGGGCGCCGAAGAGCGCATGCGCGTACCGGTTCAGCACGTCAACACCGGCCAGCTCACCGTTCTCGATCTCCGCTGCCAGCGATAACGGACGTGCCGACACCGGCGTTGCCCTTCGATCTACATCCACCGGCCCAGCACCGTGCCGACCTTGATCAGGCTCAGCTGACCGACGAGATTAGTGACGCGGTGCGCATCGACCTCAGGAGTCATCCCGGGTTCGCATCACCAGTTGACTCGTGCCACATTTCGCACCATGCGGACTGCTCGGCAGTCCGAATTACACTGCAAAACTGCTGGTCAAGCATGGAGCGGGCGACGGGAATCGAACCCGCGTAGCCAGTTTGGAAGACTGGGGCTCTACCATTGAGCTACGCCCGCGCGCCGCCGCACGGCGACCGTCTCAGCCTACTGCACGCGCCCGCGCCGTAACGGCTCGCCCGCACCTGCTCGCGACCCTCGAGGGACAGCGACCAGGCGGACGACGCAGCGCTGCGGACGGCGTCCTGGTTGCTCACGGGATGTCATCGGTCGCACGCCGAGCAGCCAACGACCTCCCACGCCGTGACGGGCATTCCGACATCCGCGCCGGTCGCGCGCTCGGGAAGGCCTGGCAGGCCGCCCTTGCGGGGTGACCGCTCGGCCTCACCCGGTGCGGGTGGCGTGCACGACGAAGTTGTCGGTATAGCTGCGCTCGCCGCGGTCGAACTCGCCGGCACAGGTCACCAGGCGCAGCACGTCCTGCTGGGTCGCCCCGAACACGGCGAACGTCGGGAACTCGTCCTTCGACACCTGCTCGGTGCGCTCGACGACATAGCGGGCGAGCGTGCCGCCGGCGGTGGTCACCTCCACCACGTCGCCGGGCGCGAGGTCGCGCAGCCGGTAGAAGACCGCGGGACCGGTCGACGAGTCGACGTGGCCCAGGATCACCGTCGGCCCGACCCAACCCGGGCGTCCGCCGCCGCTGAACCAGCCCGCGACGCCGTAGTCCTCCGGTACCTCCGCCCGGCCGTCCGAGGTGATGCCGAGGTGGACCAGCTCCGAGCGGACGCCGATCCCGGGGATGCCGATGGCAGCAGGCGCCATCCCCTCCAGCGCTCCGGCGGGCAGCGCGTCCGGCACCGGCCCGGCGTAGTAGCGGACCCCGTCGTGCACCATCGAACCGTCCGCCGCGGCGCCGTGGTGCGACTCCTCGGTCCCGCCGAGCGCCCAACCGGACACCAGCAGTCCGGCCAGCGCCAGTGCGACCGCGGCCCCGACGGCCTGCAGGATCACAGGCCGGCGGGACCGCGCGGTGTCAATCCCTCGCATGCCGCCGCGTCGCGACGACTCCGACACCGGCCATGCCGATCAGCGCGGCCGCACCGAGTGCGATCGGAGCCCAGGCGCCGTCGTCAGCAGGACCCGCGGTGCCGCCCGCACCGGTGTCGACACCACCCATCGGAACCGCGGAGAGCTGGCCGCGCAGCGCGCCAGGGACGAAGTCGGCGGTGTGGACGTCGGCGTAGAACCCGGCCGGGTCGGCCTCGATCTGCGCGAGGCTGAAGCCCTCGCCGGTGTCGGTGCCCTCGGGCGCGACACCGGTGGTGAACGGGCCCTGCAGGCATCCCTCGCTGCGCAGCGTGCCGTCGCCGGCGTCCTCGGGGTTCGGGAACACGACCCGCGGCGGGCCGGACATGCCGGCGGCGGCCTCGTGGATGTGGGTCGCGGTGCGAGCCGGGCTCTCGTACTCCGCGGTGATGCCGCGCACCGTGATGTCGTAGCAGATGATCTCTTCGTCGCTGTTGATGCGGAAGTTCCACGTGCCGGTGGCGCCCGCCGGGCCCGGCACCGACTCGCCGTCGGCGTTGACGACCGCGTCGGGCGTCGTCGTCGTGGTGAACATGCTGGTGAAGGTGGCGGGCTCGGGCACCTCGGAGTCCTGGGCCGAGGCGACGCCGGCGGAGAGGGCGACCGTCGCGGTGGTCAGGGCCGTGAGCGTCGCAAGTCTGCGGGCAGTTCGGCGCATGCGGATCCTTCCGTCGGGGCCGGCCGAGCCGACCGCGTTTTGCCGGGTGTGTCCGGTCCTACGCACGGCCCCCCGGTGCCGTTCACCCGCCGGTCGACAGGCACTCGTTCGGGTGCAGCCGGACCCGTCGCCGATCCGGCCTACACTGCCGGCACGGGGTGTGGCGCAGCTTGGTAGCGCACTCGCTTTGGGAGCGAGGGGCCGTGGGTTCAAATCCCGCCACCCCGACCAGGTCAGGCCGGGTGCGAGCGACCTTGCAGCCGGTTTGACAGCAGTAGTTGACAGCAACGCGGGTCACTCGCCTGTCTCTCCCGGGTCGCCGATCCGGTCGTTGAGCAGGTCGAGCGCGGCGCGCTGGTTGTCGAGCGTGACGTGCCCGTAGACGTTCATCGTCATCTCCATCGCGGAGTGGCCGACGATCTCCATCACGACCCGCGGGTTGACCCCGAACGACAGCAGCAGGCTCACGCAGGTGTGCCGCAGGTCGTGCAGCCGGACCCGGCGCATCCGGTGCCGCGCGCACAGCGCGTGGAAGGTGCGGGTGAGCGTGCGCGGCTCCAGCGGTGTCCCGACGCTCGACGTGAAGACGTACGGGGTGTCGATCCAGCCGCGTCGGGCGGTCGCGCGCTCCTCGGCCTGCCGGTCGCGGTGCTGCTTGAGCGCGTCGACGCAGAGCGCGGGCAGCGGCACGGTCCGGTTCGAGCGCCGGGTCTTGGTCGGCAGCTCGGTCAGCTCGCCGTTGACGCGTTGCAGGCCTCGGACGATCCGCACGCTGCGGTTGTCGAGGTCGACGTCCGACCAGTGCAGCCCGCACGCCTCCGAGCGACGCAGGCCGAGCATGAGCACCAGGACCCACAGCGCGTAGAGCCGGTGCTCGCGGACGCGCTGCAGGAAGGTGCGCGCCTCGCCCGCGGTGAACGGCTCGATAGCGGTGATCTTCGTCGGGCTCTCGATGCGGACGCCCTTGGCGACGTTGCGCGTCACCAGCTCCTCGGCGAACGCGTGTTGCAGCGCGTTCCGCAGCGTCGAGTGCACCCACTGGACCATCCGCGGGCTCATGTCGCTCGCCCGCAGGTCGTCGACCATCACGCGCACGTCGCGAACGGTCAGGCGCGAGAGCTTCTTCGACCCGATCCGCGGCACGAGGTGCAGCCGGACGTTGTTCTCGTACCCGGCGAGGGTCTGCGGCCGGACCTGGTGCTTCATGTGGTCGAGCCATTCGAGGAGGTACCGCTCGACGGTGAGCGTGGTCGAGCCGGCCGGGACGCCGGAGTCGTGCCGCTTCTGCAGCTCGGCGAGCTTGCCGGCCACGTCCTTGCGCGTCTTGCCGTAGACGTATCGCCGCTCCATCCGGCCGGACACGGTGCGTACGAAGGCGCCGGCGCACCACCGGCCGTCCTTGCGGAGCCAGACGCTGCCCTCGCCGTTCGCGTTCTGCCGGCGAGTCACGCGACCACACCCTCGGGGCTCGGTTGCGCGGCGAACTCGTGGACGGCGTCGAGCGGGACCCGGCGCAGGCGGCCGATCTTGATCGAGCGCAGGTCGCCGTTGCGGATCAGGTCGTAGACCTTGCTTCGCCCGATGTGCAGCAGCTCGGCCGCCTCCTCGGCCGTGAGGAGGAGCGGTGTGGTGGCCTGTCGGATCACGGGGTCTCCTCGGCTCGGGCGGTCAGGGTCTGGACGGCGTCCCAGTAGTCGCCGTAGTCGGGCATCCAGGGGGTGCGGAGCCGGCCGAAGGGGTGGCCGGGGGCGTCGTAGAGGGCGACGCCGGGCTGGCCGTCGCGGACGTGCGCCTCCGCGGTCGGCAGGGTGGCGGCGGGGTGCAGCAGGCGGACGGCGTCGACGTTGTCGACCGGCAGGGTGATCCGGTAGGCGAACTGGCCGCGGAGCAGGCCGCCGCCGACCTCGTTGGCCTCGGCCCGCTGCGGCAGCATGATCACGCGGAAGCCGACCTTGCCGCCCTCGGCGGCGAGCCGGCGGGCGGCGAGCGCGAGCCGGTCGCGGAGTTTGCGGTCCGAGCCGGCCAGGCCGAGCAGCGCCAGCCACTCCTCGAGGACGACGAACACCATCGGCCGGTCCGCGGTCAGCGGAAGGACGTCGGCGCGATGCGGGATCGCGGCGAGCCGGTCGTCCATCTCCGCGCAGAGCCGGTCGAGCAGCCCGGCGTGCGCGGCGACGTCGGCGCCGAGGACCTGCCAGCGGGCGTGCCGCGTTCCGCGGAACGGCCGCAGCAGCACCGACGACGGATCGCAGCCGGCGATCAGCGCGTCCGGCGCGGCCGCGAGCTGCTGCAGGATCGCGTAGGACAGCCGGCTCTTGCCCGACCCCGTCCGGCCCTGCGCGATCAGGTGCACCCGTTGACCGAAGTCGACCGTCACCGGGCGCCCGTACTCGTCGGCACCGAGCAGGACGGGCACCGTGGCCGAGGTACCGGCCGGCCGCGCCGGGAGCGGCATCGGCGTGGTGAGCGGGTCGCGCACGAGCAGGGAGACGCGCAGCCAGCCGTGCCGGTGCGAGCTAATCCGCACCATCGGCACGCCCATGCCCTCGGCGATCCGGTGCGCCTGCGCCTCGAAGTCGGCGAGAACCTGGCCGGGCAGCATCCGCACGATCAGCGTGAGCGGCGGGCCTGCCTCGACCCACCACACCTCAGGGCACGACGTATGCCTGATCCCGGCGGCCGTCGCCGAGCGGTGCACGAGGTTCGCCCCGTCGACCGTGTCGTCCCACTGCCAGCCGAGGTAGCGGGCCATCTCGTCGAGGTGGCGAGCCTCCCGCCGCCGCCGCCACCACTCCAGCGGGCCGCCTCGCTGCCGCGGGACGTTCGTGGGT
>Ga0247713_1000923_pt1 | contig 15960 bp, 9 predicted proteins | sample 21E_NmetaG_FD_189936 | JGI IMG/M metagenome (GOLD analysis project Ga0247713, IMG submission 189936) | Soil microbial communities from hillslope of Landscape Evolution Observatory, University of Arizona, Oracle, AZ, United States - 2-1-E_N | ecosystem: Engineered > Artificial ecosystem > Mesocosm... | reverse complement strand
ATCGTGGGAGATGCCATCGGAGCCAACAGCCGACTACTGACAAAGGATTCGACGATTCTCGCAAATTGCACTCTTGCTGAATGGTGAGGTCTCGACGCTTCTATGGTGCTGCGGCCGCATGAACGAAGCGCTCGGCTGTTTCATGCAAGAGACGGACCAAGCTGGTTCCGGAAGGCCCTAAAACGGCCTGAAATGTGCGTGGGCACGACAGGTTTCGAACCTGTGACCTCTGCCGTGTGAAAGCGTGAAGGCAGCTAGGCGTGGCTAGGCACGGCCGGAAATGTGCCTAGAGTTACCCCGTTCATGGCGTCATTTGTCGTTGTTTTCCGTTGTTTCTTGGTGAGTGACGGACCAAATACGGACCAAATCCAGTAGGGATCATCTGTGTATAGAGAAGTCAGGTCAGACAAGATTCTATGGATTCCGCCACGGCGCGGAATCGGCCAACTCGATGCGACCGGCTTTCGCAAGCACTGCCGCCTCGACTCCGGGTACCTGTTCAGCCAGCCATAGATACTCAGCCAGACTGAGATATCGGGTCACTTTGCGAGGCGTTCGAGCAGCTCCCTGTCACGTTCGAGCAACTTGCGGGCACGGGCACTGAAGTCCTCATCAGAACGCACGCGCTCGATTTCGGCGCTGAGAAGCCCAACGATCAGGGAGTTGACGCTTGTGCCACGTACCCTTGCCACCGCCTCCGCCTGATCGGCGAGTTCCTCGGGTAGCCGTACGGTTGTTTGCCTAGTCATGACGTCATAATATCACGACATCAACACCTGACCATTTTCTTCTGGCGATCCGCGGGGACTTGCTTGCTTACAGATTGCCAGCCGTTAGCTGGGGACCAGTAGAATCCGACCCCGGAACCCAAGGCGCAAACTAACGACGCTCGGCATCCGCGATGGCGTTATTGATCCCGTAAACCCCTAGTGCGAGGAACCGGTCGAGCACGTCGAGAAGGGCCGCGCGATGTGAGCGATTTCGCGACTGGGCGAGGCCGCGGACCACGAGCTCGCTTATGTAGTGGGCGTCGCCGGCGGGACCGGAGCGGATGTCGGCGGCGTCCTCACCGAAGGCGTCAATGAAGCGTCGCGCAGCCTTCAGTACCAAGTCGTCAACTTTGTCCGGGGCGTATTGCAGCGTGATCAACAACTGCGGGGTGGCGTGGTCGTAGGAGGGTGACTCGATAAGCGCACCGAGCAGTTCAGCATATGGTCGCAACGGATGCTCACGCAGAAATGAGGCAACCTGCGCGGCGGCCTTACGCACGTCGCCCTCATTGTCGTTCATCAGGCGCAGCAGACTAGTGGTCGCCAGTTGGACGTTGGAGGTGTGACTTACCCGGCCAGCGCATAATTCGGCGGCCCCCTTACGCACGTGAGAATCTGCTGACAGCGCCTGCGCCATCAGCGCAGGACGTTCCCATTCCAAGGCGGCAAAGGCCGCCATGACGCCACCCACCTGCCGTGCCTCGTTATCCTGTGACCCCAGCATTCGTTGAATGACAGGGTCAATCAATTCCGGGTTCACGTTCCCGATGTAGATCATCAAGTCCCGAACCGTTTCGGCCGCAAGCAGACGGTCGTCGGCATCGATCAATCGCTCAAATGCTTGCAGCGCTTTAGCGCGCGCGTGGCGAAGGGACGCTGCCACCGTGTGGGCGACACACGAGCGTACGCTCAGCACCGGGTCGCTGGCTAGCGTCTCTAGGTGCGGCTGCACGAGGGCAGTTCTTGACCCGTCGACGTCGTAAACGAGCAGGTCTCCGAGCGCTTCCGCGAGGCTGCCTCGGGCGGTGTTGATTCCGTTCATCCGCATATCGGCGGCACTCTTACCGTCCTCGCTTTCCAGCATCACCACCGGGGAATCGTCCTCCGGGTCGGGTGAATGCAGCGTTCGGTCCGTAACCAGCCCGACGAGATCAAGAGGTACGTCGCGGTAGTACCGGCGCAGCGCCACTCCCAGCCAGCGGTCGCTGCTCGCATGACCGAGCGACGCGATGTGGCGGACGGCATCGAAAATCAACGGCGCTGCTTCCGCGCGTGCCTCGGCGTCGCCAAGACCCATGAGGACCGCGTCCGCATAGTGGGAATTCACATCCGGAGCTAATCGAAGGGCCAGCCGTGCAAACCGTGTCGGCTCAGCGGCCACCCGGTCCTTTAGCAGGTTAGATAGCTCGCGTGCCCCTCCCGTGAACGTGTTCCAATCGGTTCTGTCGGAGTCGTGCTTCGCCATGGCCTTGAGCCACTGCTCGTCGGTCATCTTGCTGGCCGACCCTGGGCTAATCGGTGAGCCGATGACGCCGGATGTTGGCCCCCGTGGCTTCGGCGGGGTGTCCACCTCGAACTTGCGCCGGTACTCTCCGAGTCGACGCGTGCCGTCGTGGCTGAGTCGGGACTCCTCCAGTGCGGAGAGAAGGGTAAAGGCGGACAATCCTGCGCTCTTTAGGTACTCGTGGGGATTACGGAGGTCCCGAACTTGGTTCTCAAGGCGGTGGTGAAGCGTGTCATCCAGATTGGGAGCAATCGCTCTCAGTAATTCGCGAGTGACCGAGATGGGACCAGAGACGTAGCCGCAGGCGAGCCGCCTGCCGCCTTCAAGTAGGAGAGTTGCGCCCCATTCGGCGAAGTTTGCGGCGCCTGCGATAAGAGCTCGATACAGCAAGAACTGAGCAGCATCATGCGGGTCTGCTGCGAGTTCCTCAAGAATCGGCTTCACCCTCTCAGGCAAAGTCTCCGCGAGTTTTTCGAGCGAACGGACGGAGGCGGCGAGAAGGGCGTCGTCCAGCTCTCCGTCAGGGAAGTCGTCCTCCGTGAATCGGGCGCTGAAGTGCCGATCACGTATCGGCGCATCGTCGCGTGAAGGCATAGCCGTGGCGGCCATGACGGAGCGCAGATAAGGAACGACGACTTGCACGAAAGCGAGCGGCTCGGCGGATGCGACCTTCCGGATCAACTCAGTGGCGAGGTACTCTCGGAGCCCCAAGACCGCCACCTTGCCACTACTGTCCAGCGCCAGTGCGTCGATACGGTCGACCAGTCGCGCCTGTAGCAGCTCAATCGCCCAAAGGGGCCGATGCTTCGCCAGCTCGGGGCCGTTGAGCCACAGCTCGTGTTCGGCCCCGTCGAAGCCACCTTGACGAACGGCATCAAGCGACAGTTCGAAAAGTTCTCGGCTGTGGTGCACATCGGCAAACCGCACAGTCCAGCGCAACCAGTCGAGGTACTCCGGTGCCGATTTCCGGGCTTTCAGTAAGTCGGCAGCGAAGTAGGGGTGTTCCTTTGCGGCGCTCATTATTAAGTTGAGGGCTCGCTCCCTCAAACCCGGATCCGGATCGTCGAGCCAGCGCCCGATAAGGCGTTGCTTGTAGAAGCGCAGGAACCACTGCGGGCGGCGCATTTGCAGCCAAAGCGGTCCCTCCAGATCCGGGCTAGTGTCGGATACCTTCAGGACGATACTCGCCTCTTCGTCTGACGGCGCAAGCAAGTTCGCAAGTACCGCCAGCACCGCCTCTTTGATGTGGAAACGGATCCGGTCGCTCGTGAGAACGCCCTCAACTTCGATGCAGAACCGATCGGGCTCGCGCTCGTGTAGGTGCTGCAGGATCTGGCGAACTTGAGCTCTACGAAAAAGTTCCTGTTCATCGCGGAGCAGGAAGCCGACCAACGATTCTGCTCGGGAAACCCACTGCCGAGCGAAAGCGTAGTCGAAGAATGTCTCGTGGAAGAACGCGATGCGGTCGCCATCGCGGGCGAGCACATGCTCCGAGACGAGTACGTTGGCGTCATCGATCAGGTCACCGTCGTCGAGGACCTCGATCGGAACAGAAAGCAACTGGCGCGTGCTGGCCGCGTCCGCCACGCGGCTCAACACGTCGTTGAACCGCACATTGGGTCGGCGCATTCGCACGGCTTGGCGCTTGCGCTCCCAGAACGCCTCTAACAGCGACTCTTTCGACTGGAAATCGAGTGCGTCACCTTGCTCCGAGACCGTCTGCAGAAGCACTAGGTGCAGCGGCGTCCGGAGTATTTCGCGCTGCGAGTCGGTGAGCTGTGCCGGATTCAGCCCCATGTGCTCAACGGCGGCCTCTACTTTTTCTGGGCTCAGTGGGCCTATCTGCACCCTCGTGATATCGGGTCTGCCGGCAAGAGCACGGATTCGATGGTCGTTCTCGATGTCGAACTCCCGGCAAGCGAGGATGACTCGAATTCCACTAAATGCTAAGGCCTCACCGGTTAGATCCGCTACGACGTCGAAGCTCTCGGGGATGCGCCCTGAGGCGAGGCTAACGGCATCAACCTGGTCCACTACGAGGCAGGCAGGGCGACCTTCGGCGGCCAGTGCCAAAGCGACGGCCGGAGATGTATCTAGACCCAGCTTCCGACCAAGATCGATGGTCGATGCGAATGACTCCAATCGGTCGAGCCTCAATGCCAGCACTTCTGCGCCGGACGATTCAAGCAATTCAACCGCCTGCTCCAAAACCGAGCTCTTCCCACTTCCGGCCGTGCCGGCAACGAGGCTGAGGCGGTTGGAGTCGAGCGGTTCGACCAATTGTGCGGCTTCCGAGCGTTCGATCCGCGGCTGTAGCAGCTCGCGCTGGATCGATTCGCGCCAGCTGTCCGTCAGTGAAGTAACTTGCTCATGCGCGGTCTGATGCGAGCCCGCTCCCAGCGGATGAATACCGCGCTCCGCCAACAGTTCGAACAGATCGGGACGGGTGAGGCGCTTGCCGAGGTTGGCCAGCAAGATGTCGCCGATTGCTAGTGCCGTCAAGTGCCCAGTTGTGCCGATCAGACGACTTTCGGCCAGCATGCTGTTCGTGCGGACGATGTCCTGCTCGTCGTGCACGGAGAACCACATACCGCGCAGCGTCGACCATGCATCTTGAGCACTCCTGAGTACTTCGGGGGCCGAGCATTGATCGAAGGACGAGCGCAACTCCGCTGTCAACCAGTTCTGCGTGAACGTCGCCAGGTCAGGTGCCTTCCGGGCCCGCTCGGAAAGCTCCTGCAGTGAACGGCAGGGGACCAGCGAAACGAAGTGGTAATTGCGGCCGCTCGCGACTTGCGCAGCGGCTGCTTCGAAGACCCCGAGGTTCGAGAGGGTTTTGATAGTCCAACTATTGCTGTTGCCGTTTTGACGTTTGAGCTGGTGGACCTCGGTGACGGACGCGCTGGTGGTGTAGGTGAACTCGGAGCCCTTACCGGCGTCAGGGTCCACGTCTTCCATGATCAGCGCACAGCGACTGTCAATTATGCAGTACAGCGCGTGACGGATCGCCCAGGCAAGCTCGTATCTGTTGCCTAACTTGTCCGTCTCACCGCCTGGTCTAGGCGCCACCTATCGCCTCCCGTCCCGGGCACGGTACCCCGAAAGTCCTCTGCCATGAATCGGGGCTCCCGGTGATCGCGGCGTTGAATGTTTGGTCGTCCCCCGTCCGTTGCTCGCCGAGAAATGGTGTACAGGTGCCGAATCCGATGAGAAACGGCCCGGATGCCACGGCTAAGGACGCCAGAATCCTCCCACGTAGTAATCCCAGATCCTCACCCGACGCTTTTGCAAGACAGAAGTCTGGGGTTCGAATCCCCACGGCTTCACACACAAATCCCGCTCTTCGTGGCGGGATTTTTTGGGCCTGGTCCGGCTGCGGTCCGTCCGAGAAGGTTCTCAATGAAAGGACAAGACACAAATTGTCATAGGCGCGTGCGAAGCTTCTCGTATCGAGGGGCTAGCGAGGAGTTTGCGAATCAAATGATAAGGAAAGTCGAAATCCGGAACTACCGGTATTTTGAGACCTTCAGTCTCAACTTAGATGGCGGTGTCAACATCGTTGTTGGCGACAACGACACGGGCAAGTCCACGCTAATTGAAGCCATCAACCTAGCGCTAACCGGTCGGATAGCCGGTAAGTCGCTCTCTCAGGAGTTTTCCCCCTACATCGTGAATCAAAGCGCAACGCGCAATTACATAAAAGAACTCAATAGGCGCAAGAGGCCAATCCCTACGCCGCCAGAGGTTGTTATAGAGCTTTTCCTCAAGGAACTAGATGAACTGGAAATCTTGCGGGGAACTAACAACCTGCTTGGCGAAGATGCGTGCGGTATCCGGCTGCGTGGATACCTGTCGAATAACTTCATTGAAGAATACGAGAGCTTCGCGAGGCAGCCCGATCTAGTTCGCTTAGCTCCGACGGAGTACTACGACGTAGAGTGGCTGGGCTTTTCAGGAAACGCCATCACGGCTCGTTCTGTGCCAGCCACAGCTTCGGTGATAGACGCCAGTCGTATTCGCTTGCAAAGCGGAACTGATTACCATTTGCAGGAAATTATTCGCACGCACCTTGAGCCTCGAGAGAGAGTTGAGCTCTCCCGCCAGTACCGAAGCCTCCGCGAAGAATTCGATCGAAGAGATTCCGTCAGGGCAGTGAACGAAAAGCTAGCAGGTGAGAAAGGAGTCATTTCGGATCGCGACTTCTCGCTTTCATTGGATATCTCTCAGCGGTTTACCTGGGAGAACAGCCTAGTGGCGCATCTCAGTGATCTGCCGTTTTCCTATGTGGGCAAGGGAGAACAGAATTGCGCCAAAACTCTTCTGGCGATCGGCAGGGAGGCCAAGGAAGCCCAAGTTGTGCTCATCGAAGAGCCGGAGAACCACCTTTCTTTTTCGTCTCTCGGACGACTGGTCTCGAAGATCGAATCTAGGTGCGAAGGCAAGCAGGTCATCGTAGCTACGCACAGTTCCTTCGTGCTGAATAAGCTTGGATTAGACAAGTTAGTTTTACTCGGATCGGGGACTCCGTTTCGCCTGACGTCGCTCTCGAGAGAAACGAGCGACTATTTCAAGAAGCTCTCTGGCTACGACACGCTGAGACTTGTTCTGGCCAAAAGGGCAATTCTCGTAGAAGGGCCGTCAGACGAGCTGATCGTTCAGCGCGCTTATCTAAACAAGCACGGGAGGTTCCCAATTGAAGATGGCGTCGATGTCATTAGCGTTCGAGGGCTCTCCTTCGGACGCTTCTTGGACTTGGCTGTCGGGGTTGGAATTCCCGTGTGTGTCGTCAGAGATAACGACGAAAAGTCGTCCGAAGAGGTCGAGGAAATCTATGCAGCGTACGCCGCCAACCAAGGTGTTTCGATTCACGTGGGAAAGGATGCCTCCCTGCCTTCCCTGGAGCCACAGATTGCTGCCATCAACGATCTCAGTGCCCTGAACCGCATTTTAGGTAAGCAGTTCGAAAGCCACCCGGAAATGGCGGACTACATGAAAGACCACAAGACAGCGGTCGCGCTAGCAATATTCGAATCACCCGAATCAATCGTCATGCCGGACTACATTTGCGATGCAATCTAAGAATGTTGCGGTAATCGCGGCCGCAGGTTCCCGCAAGACGCAATACATCATCGATGCCGCCTTGGCTATCAAAGATGAACCGGTCTTAATCACTACCTACACGCAAGAGAACCAGAGAGAAATTATCCGCAGGCTAGAGCAGGAAAGCGGGTTGCTCCCAATTAACATCACAGTAATGGGATGGTTCACTTTCTTGATCGCCCAAGGCGCCCGACCGTACCAGCGAGCCGTTATTGGCCCAGAACGCAACATCCGAGGCCTAAACTTCCTGGGCGCCCGTCACAGGTTTGCCAAGCGAACCGAACCGAAGCGTTTCTACCTGGACGCTGACGCCAATCTTTTTCGGGATGGTGTCTCAGATTTCGTCTGGCACGCCAACAAGGAGACGTCCGGCGCCGTAGTCTCCCGCCTTGAACGAATCTACCGCCACGTATTCATCGACGAGGTTCAAGACCTGCACGCTTATGACTTCCAGGTGCTCGATCTCCTTCTCGAGTCAAGGATCAATGTCACGGCCGTCGGTGACCCGCGGCAAAGAATTCTTTCGACCAATTACTCACTCAAGAAGGGTGTTGACCGGACCAGCGGAATACGCGGCTGGTTCGACCAACGGAAGGAAATATGTTCACTTATTGACCGCACCGACAACTACCGCTGCAATCAGGCAATTTGCGAATTTGCAGATCAGGTCTTTCCTGAATTGCCGAAATCAGTCTCCAGATGCACGACTGTTACGGGTCACGATGGAGTGTTCTTTATAGTGACAAAAGAAGTGCCCTCCTACCTATCGGAGCACAATCCGCGCGTACTTAGGTACCACAAGACGACGGACACGATGGGTTTGCCTGCACTTAACATCGGAAAGTCCAAGGGACAAACCTACGATCGGGTTCTGATCTTTCCCACGGAAGGCATGCGTAAGTTCCTGACGAACCGCGACCCAACGAAGCTTAAGACTCGTGAACACCTTTATGTAGCAGCAACTCGAGCTCGTCATAGTGTCGCATTCGTGGTTCCTGATCGATTTTTCAAGGGCGGATAGAAGTTGCCCGAGCTCAGCGCGGAACTCGCACCCTACGGCTCGCAACTTGAAAACGTCAACTCGCAATGGCCCCACCGTGATTCTCCCGGTTTGCCCCACCCCAGCCATTTGTCGGTCAGTCGGGCGATGCCCGAAAATCGGGGCTCTCAGTTGTTTTTAGAGCGCCGAGAACCTGGCGGTCTAGGTTCGGGTAGGCGAATTTAGGCTGTCTTGGGCTTCACCCCTTCGCCTGACGCTGTAGCGCCTTTTGGAACCGCCATGGCGGGGAGCAGTTTTCCTATGCCGCCCACTCCGCAGACAACAGGGCCGCTTGCTCCAGAACCGTCCGGGTAGCCTTCTCCTGCTTGTCCGGCGGGTAGCCGTGCTTGCGCAGGATGCGTTTGACCAGAACCCTCATTTGGGCGCGCACGTTCTCCCGCAGGGTCCAGTCGATGGTGACGTTGTTGCGCACGGCTTCCACCAGCTCCCGGGCGATGTCGCGCAGCGTCTCGTCGCCGAGCACCTTGACCGCGCTGTCGTTGGTTTCAAGCGCGTCGTAGAAGGCCAGTTCGTCCTCGGTGAGCCCCAGCGCCTCCCCTCGGGCGTTCGCCTCTCTTATCTCCCGGGCTAGCTCGATCAGCTCCTCGATCACCTGGGCCGCTTCGATGGCCCGGTTCTGGTACCGGCGCATGGTCTGTTCCAGCATCTCGGAGAACGAGCGCGCCTGGACCACGTTGCGGCTCCGCCGGGCGGCCAGCTCGCCGTTGAGCAGTTTCTGCAGTAGCTCCACTGCGAGGTTGCGCCGGGGCATCCCGCGTACCTCGGCCAAGAACTCGTCCGAGAGGATCGAGATGTCCGGCTTATCCAGTCCGGCGGCGGCGAAGATATCGACCACACCCTCCGCCGCCACAGCGCCGGAGATGATCTGGCGCACCGCCGAGTCCAGCTCCTCGTCCGGACGTGCGTCTCCGGAAACCCGTTTGGCGAGCGCCCCCTGTACCGCCTGGAAGAAGCCCACGTCGTCCCGAATCCGAAGCGCCTCATGATGAGGGACTGCCAGGGCAAAGGCCTGCGACAGCTCCCGCACCGCCTGGATACACCGCTGCTTGCCGTCCTCCTGGGCGAGGATGTGCTCCAGCGCCGCCGGTAAAAGGCTCAGCTGCTGCTGCGCGCTACCGGCCCACGCCGAGCGGTCAAACCCGTGGAACAGCCCACAGCAGACCTCGTACTTCTCCAGCATCACGGCCACCGCCTCGTCCTGGTCGAGCGCCCCGCTTCCGGTTCCACCGCTTTCGGAGTAGGTGGCCAGAGCCCGCTTCAACTCGTGCGCAATCCCCAGGTAGTCCACCACCAGGCCTCCCGGCTTGTCCCGGAAAACCCGGTTGACTCGGGCGATCGCCTGCATGAGCCCGTGCCCCCGCATCGGTTTATCCAGATACATGGTGTGCAGGCTGGGGGCGTCGAAGCCGGTCAGCCACATGTCCCGCACCAGCACGACCTTGAACGGATCGGCCGGGTCCCGGAAGCGGTTGGCCAGCGCCTCCCGCCGGGACTTGTTGCGGATGTGGGGCTGCCAATCGACCGGGTCCGAGGCCGATCCGGTCATCACCACCTTTATCGCACCTTCGGCGTCGTCCTCCGCCTCCCACTGGGGCCGGAGCTTCACGATCTCCCGGTGCAGGTCGACGCAGATGCGCCGGCTCATGCAGACGATCATCGCCTTACCCTGCATCGCCTCCAGACGCTTCTCGAAGTGGTCGACGATGTCCTTGGCCACCAGCCCGATCCGCTTGTCGGACCCGACCAAAGCCTCCAGCTGCGCCCACCGCGTCTTGAGCTTCTCCTTGCGCTCCAACTCCTCGCCCTCGGTGACCTCCTCGAAGTCCGGGTCGATGCGGGGCCGCTCGGCCTCATCCAGCGCGAGCTTGGCCAGCCGGCTTTCGTAGTAGATCGGTACCGTGGCGCCGTCGTCCACCGCCCGCTTAATGTCGTAGATGCTGATGTAGTCGCCGAACACCGCCCGGGTGTTGGCATCGGTTAGCTCGATCGGGGTACCGGTGAAGCCGATGAACGACGCCTGCGGCAGCGCATCGTGCATGTGGCGGGCGAAGCCGTCGATGAAGTCGTACTGGCTGCGGTGCGCCTCATCGGCGATCACCACGATGTTGTTACGAGCAGACAGAACCGGGTGCCGGTCATCCTTCTCCTCGGGAAAGAACTTGTGGATGGTGGTGAAGACCACCCCGCCGGCAACCACCGAGAGCAGCTCTCGCAGGTGCGCCCGGTCCCGGGCCTGCACCGGGGGCTGACGCAGCAGCTCGGCGCAGCGGGAGAAGGTGCCGAACAGCTGGTCGTCCAGGTCGTTGCGGTCCGTGAGGACCACCACGGTCGGGTTCTGCATCGCCGGCTCCCGGACGATGCGGCCGGCGTAGAAGGCCATGGTCAGACTCTTGCCCGAGCCCTGGGTGTGCCAGACAACACCGGCCCTGCGGTCCCCGGTCTGCCCGCCGGGCTGCCTGCCGGACTCGTACCGACCCGGTGGGTCCCGAACCTCGTCCGGATGCACCCTCTCGGCCGCCCGGAGAGTTTCAAGAACCGCATACTGGACCGCATGGAACTGGTGGTACCCAGCCATCTTCTTGGCGACGTTGCCGCCCCCCAGGTCCTCGAACACCAGGAAGTCGCGCACCAGGTCGAGTAGGCGGCGGGGTGCCAGAAGGCCCTCAATCACCACCCGGAGTTGGGGCAGCTTCGAATCGGCAAGGTCCTCGCCGGTGATGGTGCGCCAGGGTTTGAACCATTCCCACCCTGCGGTCAGGGTTCCGGCGCGGGCCTCGACCCCGTCCGAGACCACCACCACTGCGTTGGTGGCGAACAGCGCCGGAATCTGGGCCTTGTAGGTCTGGATTTGGTGGAAGGCGGTCAGGACGGTGGCGTTCTCGCCGGCAGCATTCTTCAGCTCCAGCACCGCCAGGGGCAGCCCGTTGACGAAAAGCAGCACGTCGGGCCGCCGTTTGTGCTTGTTCTCGACGATTGTGAACTGGTTCACCGCCAGCAGGTCGTTGTCCTCGGGACGCTCGAAATCGATCAGCCGTGCCAGTCCGCCACGGATGGCGCCCTCGGTATCCCGGTACTCCACCGGCACCCCGTCAACCAAAATGCGATGGGTAGCCCGGTTACGGGCCACGAGGTCCAGACCCTCCGGCCGGGACACCTTGCGGAAGGCCTCCTCCAGAGCCTCATCGGGAAGATCCGGGTTAAGCCTGGCGAGAGCATCCTGCAGTCGCCCCGAGAGCAGGACCTCGCCGTAGTTAGCCCGTTCCGCCAAGAGTGTGTCCGGCGCGATGGCCGGGCCGTGCTCCACCTGCCAGCCGATGGCCGCAAGCCAGGCAAGCGCCGCCTCCTCGACCACTGATTCGGTGAAGCCGGTCACCGTACGATTCGCCAGCAGGTTGAGGGCCTCATGAATCGATACGCTTTACGGGTTGGTCATCCATTGTCAACCACATTTGTGGCTGTCAACCACATTTGTGGCGTACGTACGTAGTGTCTGACGTTAAACGTACGACTTTGGTACCCTGTCAGCATGGGCATTTCCGTTTCCAAGCTCCGCGAGAACATCTACCGCTTGCTCGATGAGGTCTTAGCTACCGGTACTCCTCTGGAGGTTGACCGGAAGGGGCGCAAGCTCCTTATCGTCGCTCCCGACGTTCCCGGAAAGCTGAGTAAGCTGGTCCGCCGACCGGATGTGGTGGTCGGAGATCCGGAGGATCTGGTCCACCTGGATTGGTCCTCGGAGTGGAAACCCTGATTCGACTCGATACTCATGTCGTGGTCTGGCTCTTCGCCGGGGAGGTTGAGCGCCTTTCGGCAAAGGCGGCCGACCGTCTGGCCGAAGAGGAATTGGTCATCAGCCCCATTGTGGATCTGGAGTTGACCTATCTGTTCGAGGTGGGAAGACTGCGGGTGCCGGGCCCGGCGATAGTCTCCGACTTGAAGGAACGCATCGGCCTCCAGCATTCAACCCAGAGCCTGGCTTCCGCGGTAGCTTCGGCGATCCCGCTGGATTGGACAAGAGATCCGTTCGACCGGCTGATCGTGGGAGATGCCATCGGAGCGAGCAGCCCACTGCTAACAAAGGATTCGACGATCCTCGCAAATTGCACTCTTGCTGAGTGGTGAGGTCCCGACGCTCTATGGTGCTGCGGCCGCATGAACGAAGCGCTCGGCGTCCGTGACCCGAATCTCGCCGGACATGAGCTTAGGTAAGAGTGCGTCGCGAACCGTCTCCAATTTGCGTGATTCACGCTCATTCGCTGCGATCCTCTCGTACATCGGCTGGACGACTCGATCGAAAGTTTTCATCACCAAGTCCGTCGGAGCGGCAACGGGTATTGGGCGGAAGTTCGTCTTACTAATCTCCAAGAACGTCGACCCGTTGGCGCGGCCCAGGATCTCTTCATGGGCGAAGAAAGCCCAGAGCAACAGAAAGAAACTAGAAATTCCTTCTCGAGGCTTCATCGCAATGAACCCCTGATTGATCGCCACAGGGATTTGAGATATCGCGAGGTACCCGATTGGTGCACGCGACGAGAGCAAAACGGATCCGACCGGCAGCAAACCGGAACCGATTTGCGCCAAGCCCAGATCGGTGATTCGGCGCTGAGTCTCAAGCAGCACGGGCATACGCAGCGCCGACAGATCTTTAGGGGTCACCCAGTGATGTATGCCGTTTTCCCAAAACTCAGGCTCAGACGTACGCGGCGTGGTGCCACCGACAACTTCAGCTAGGACACTAACCTGCTTGGCATCCCATCCCTCTGGTATTTCGCCTAGTTCGGAGTTTACGAGGCGGACAGGGAAGAGGTCGGCGAGGGGTTGGGGAAGGCCCGGGTCTTGGCCTTCGGCCTTGGCCCGGACGGGGGCGAAGTCCACGAACCACGACTTGAAGAGCGCCCGCGCCATCGTCTCCAGCGTTTCGCTCATCCGCCGGTTCAGCTCGATCTTGTCGTCGAGGGTGCCGAGGATGTGAGCGATGGCGCGTTGCTCGGAAAGGGGCGGAACGGGAACAACGACGGTCTTTAGATCCCGTAGATTGATGACCTGTTGAACCGAGCCTCGTAGGTGTGCACCTAGTGCGACCTGTCCCAGCCCAGAGCCCAAAAAATACTTGATGAATAGACTGGAAACGTCTTCACGCAGATGTACAAGTCCGACCTGACGAGCTATGTTCGCCCCTCTGAGTGAGTCCGGGACTAATGCCACCTCTCCCGGGTTCCCGACGAGTGACACGATGATTTCTCCGCCACAGAGCTGTGTCCGCCGGTACTGATCGGATACTTCACGGGTGATTGTGCGTAGCTGATTGACAAGCACGCGGCCCCCTGCAATATCACCGCCCCGGACGAACAACACGCCTTCCGAATCGGTGGGCCCTGGCTTGACAACGCCATAGGTGATTGGCGTCGCGACGTCTGTAAGCTCCGACAACGGAGCCGTCTGCCACTCACCCCTCATACCCAAGCTCCTTCAGGTTGGCAACTATGGTCGTATCCAGTTTCGCTCCCTCCGCCTGTTGCTCACGCAACTCTGTAACCAGCCGCCGCATCTTTCCTTCGAATGGCTCGCCGTCGTCTTCCTGCGCTGCGGCTCCTACGTACCGGCCCGGGGTGAGCACATGGCCGTGCTTGCGGATTTCCTCCAGCGGAGCGGCCCGGCAGAAGCCCGGAACGTCGGCGTACTCTCCCGCTTCCTTCTCACCCCGCCAGGCGTGGTAGGTGCCGGCGATCTTGGCTATGTCCTCGTCGGCCAGTTCCCGGTGGGTGCGGTCCACTAGCCGGCCCAGCTTGCGGGCGTCTATGAACAGCACCTCACCTCGCCGGTCCCGGAACTTCCCGTTACGGCGGTCACGGGCCAGGAACCACAGACAGACCGGGATCTGGGTCGAGTAAAACAGCTGGCCCGACATCGCTACCATGCAATCCACCAGGTCGGCCTCGATCAGGTTCTTGCGGATCTCGCCTTCCCCGGACTGGTTGGACGACATCGATCCGTTGGCCAGAACGAAGCCGGCGACACCTGCCGGCGCCAGGTGGTAGGCGATGTGCTGGACCCAGGCGAAGTTGGCGTTGCCCTTGGGCGGCACGCCGTACTGCCAGCGCCGGTCGCCGGTCAGGCGCTCGCCGCCCCAGTCGGAGATGTTGAACGGCGGGTTGGCCAGGATGAAGTCGGCCTTGAGGTCGGGGTGCCGGTCGTTGTGGAAGGTGTCGCCCTGGGCGATCTGGCCGCTGTCAATACCCCGGATCGCCAGGTTCATCTTGGCCAGCCGCCAGGTGGTGTAGTTGGACTCCTGGCCGTAGATCGAGATGTCCGCTCTTGCCTTGCCCCCATTTCCGTTCCCGTTGGAGTGGGCGCGGATGAACTCGACCGACTGCACGAACATGCCCGACGATCCACAGCAGGGGTCGTAGACCCGCCCCCGGTAGGGCTCGAGCATCTCGACCAGCAGCCGAACCACCGAGCGCGGGGTGTAGAATTCGCCGCCCTTCTTGCCTTCCTTGCTGGCGAACTGGGAAAGGAAGTACTCGTAGACTCGGCCGAGCACGTCCTTGGCCCGGGCTTCCTCGTCGCCGACCCGGATGTTGCTGATGAGATCTATCAGCTGGCCGAGGCGGGTCTTGTCCAGACCTGGGCGGGCGTAGTCCTTGGGGAGCACGCCTTTGAGCGAGGTGTTGTCCCGCTCGATGTTGGCCATGGCGTCGTCCACCACCTTGCCGATGTTGGGCTGCTTGGCCTGCGCCTTGAGATTGGACCACCGCGCCTCGGGGGGAACCCAGAAGATACTGAACGCCCGGTACTCGTCCGGGTCCTCGGCATCGGCCCCGGGGTCGGCGACCAGCCGGGCGTGCTGCTCTTCGAAGGCGTCGGAGATGTATTTGAGGAAGATCAGACCCAGGACGACGTGCTTGTACTCACCGGCGTCCATGCTGCCCCGCAGGGCGTCGGCCATCTGCCAAAGCTGTGCTTCGTAACCGACTGTGGCGCCGTTCTTTCCCGCCCCAGCGGCCTTCTTGCCACCGCTAGCCTTATCCACCGGTCCGCCTCGTCTCATGTTCCCGGCTGCATGCCCCCGAGGGATGGCTCACCGAACGACGACCGAAGAGAGGAGGCATTCGGCAAGTCTACGCGGGTCTTCGCAAACAGACGTTGAGACCTCATGGAAGGCCTGGACGAGAGCGCCGCCGATGCGCTCGAAACCGCATGGAACGGTTTGAGTGACGGACCAAGCCGGTTCCGGAAGGCCCTAAATCGGCCGATTTGTGCGTGGGCACGACAGGTTTCGAACCTGTGACCTCTGCCGTGTGAAGGCAGCGCTCTCCCGCTGAGCTACGCGCCCGGGATTTAGATGGCCCCCGAGGGCCACCCAAGGATTATAGGGCCGCCGGGCTAGGCGATCCTCAACCCAGCGATGACTCCATCCCTGGTCGGGTTGATCGTGGTCAAAAACCGCCGATCCCCGTACACCGCCTCGTTGTGCGCCCGGATGGCCTCGGTGGACGCCTCGTTGTTGGTGGGGTCGGCCACCT
>Ga0247713_1000922_pt1 | contig 15960 bp, 19 predicted proteins | sample 21E_NmetaG_FD_189936 | JGI IMG/M metagenome (GOLD analysis project Ga0247713, IMG submission 189936) | Soil microbial communities from hillslope of Landscape Evolution Observatory, University of Arizona, Oracle, AZ, United States - 2-1-E_N | ecosystem: Engineered > Artificial ecosystem >... | reverse complement strand
ACTTGGTAAGGATCGAGTACGGGTTCCGGTTGGCGTTCAACTCTCGTAGGATCCCGTCCATCAGACGGTACCTGCCCTCGGCCCGCTGGTAGTTGTCGGTGTTGGTGCCCATGGCAATGTGCTCGCCGGGCCAGGAGGGTTTCCGCAGTTCGCGTCGCAGTAGTTCCACCGCGTTGACCTTGACGACGATCTTGGTCTCGAAGTCGACTCCGGCGTTCAGGTCAAGATAGGTGTGGGTGGGCCGGGCAAAGCAATAAACGCACGCGTGGGAGCATCCCCGGTAAGGGTTGATCGTCCAGTTGAAGCCCATGTTGTTCGGCTTGACGTGGTTGATGATGCTTTTGGCCCGGACCTCGTAGAAGGTCATGCCCTTGAACTCCGGAGTGTGAAAGCGGCGCACCAGCGCCTCCTCTCCGAACAGGGGCAGTCTGGCGGTCTCGCCCGGCGGTTCCAGAAGCTGGTTGTCCCACCTCATCCGAATAGAATAGAACGTATGTACGACTCGGGCTCGGCTCGAGTTATTTGCGAGCGTGAGGGCGGGCTGCCCCTCCCGGGACCGGCTGTCGACGAGGGTCGCCGGCTCGTCCTCGACCAGGAACCCTAGCGGGACGGCTCTTCCGGGTGGGAGCGGATCGGCACGCGGGCACGAAAGCTGGCGAACGCCTGCTCGTAGCGCGGGCAGTCGATGGACGGTTCGACGATCTCCTCCACATCGTCGGACGGCGTCTCCACGGGTATTCCGAGGCCCAGACACGCGAGGCGGGCCGCGCCCCGAGCGGAGGCTTCCGGTCGGGCGGTCACCGCCAGAGGAAGTCCCAGCACGTCGGCGAGCAGCCCTCGCCATACCGGGTGGCGGGTCCCGCCCCCCACCAGCCGGGCCTTCGTAACCTCGTGACCGGCGGAGCGGAGCGCCTCTACCGCTTCTCGGATGCCGAAGGCGACCCCCTCCAGGACCGATCGGACCAGATGTGCCCGGGTGTGCTCCAAACCTAGGCCGAGCCAGCCTCCGCGCAGGTCAGGGTCGACGTAGGGGGTGCGCTCTCCCGACAAATGGGGCACGAAGGTGAGTCCGGCCGCCCCCGGGGGCGCCTGGGCGGAAAGGGCGTAGGCCTCGTCCCAGGTCACGTCGAGCCAGCGCCAGGCCCGCTCGAACGCCAGCCCGGCGTTCTGCACCGCTCCCATCGCGTACCACGAGCCGGGCAGCACACCCCGGTACAGGTGGGTTCGGCCGGAACCGTCGACCATTGGGGAGCTTAGTGCGGCCACTACCTGCGCTCCGGTGCCGACCGAGATCTGCACGGTGCCCGGTGGGAGCGGAGCGGTCCCCCACAGGGCGCAGGCGGTGTCGGCACCGCCGTGGACTACCGGAAGGCCGGGTTCGAGGTCGCTCCACGACCGCGCCTCCGGCACGATCTTTCCCGCAATGCCGGCGGACGGCCGCACGGGAGCCACAACCCGGCGTGGTATCCGGAGCACTTCGAACACCTCCTCGCACCAGCCGTCCCCGGGCAGGTCCCATAGCAGCGTGGCCGAGGCGTCGCTGGGCTCGGTGGCAGCCTCGCCGGTCAGCATAAGCCGCACCCAGTCCTTGGGCTGCAGCGCCCAGCTGGCCTGGTTCACTGCTTGGGGCTCGTGGTGCACGAGCCAGCCCAGCGTCGGCGCGGCCATGCCGGTCACCAGGGGGTTGGCGAGGCGAGCCCGCAGCTCGACAGGGGCCGCCTTGAGCTGTCCAGCCTGCTCGGAGGAGCGGGTGTCCGCCCACAGGACCGCCGGCCGGGTGGGCGTCCCATCCTCACGGCACAAGACAGCGCCGTGCATCTGTCCGGACAACCCGATCCCCGCCAGTGACGGGCTCCCGCAAAGCTCCAGACACTCGCTCAAGGCCCGACCGGCGGCGGCCAGCCAATCCTCGGGGGAGGCTTCGGCCCACCCCGCCCTGCGGGCAGAGACGCCGACCGGAACCGATGCCCGGGCAACCATCTCGAGCCTATCGGGAGTAAAAGCCACCGCTTTGACTGATCCCGTCCCAAGGTCGACGGCCAGGACGGCCTCAGGCACGGAGCCTTTCATGCCGGCGTGATGCCCAGTCCCTTCTCCATGAACTCCCGGGCCGCGACCGCCAGGTCCATGCCGTCGTCCCAAAGGTTCCGCCACACCCCGAGAGTGTTTGACAGAAGCGGCGAAACCACCGCCGAAGAGAAACTCTCGAAGACTATCGGGCCGTCGTAGCCGGTCTCGGCGAGGGCTCCGAAGAGTCCGGGGAAGTCGACCGAACCGGTGCCCAGGTACCCCCGGTGGCTCTCCCCGACGTGAACGTACCCCAGCCGGTCGCCGCACCGAAGCACCGCATCGCGCATCGACGTTTCCTCGATGTTCATGTGGTAGGTGTCCAGGTGGACGTACACGTTGTCGAGCCCCACGTCCCCTATGAAGTCCAGGGTCTGCTCCGCCGTATTGAGCAGGTTGGTCTCGTAGCGGTTCACCGCCTCCAGCCCGATGGCCACACCTTTGGGCCGGGCCGCCTCGGCAAGACCGCGGATGGCGGAGACGGCGTTGCTGCGTCCCTCGGCCGAAGCGGGGGCGTCGTATTTGCCGAGATTGCTATAAAGCACTCCGATGAGGTGACGGGCTCCCACCGCCTCGGCGAAGTCAAGGGCAGAATGCAATCGTGCCTCGCCGCGGCGGACCGCCGCAGCGTCGGTGCTCGAGACGTCGGTTTCGGCGGAAAGCCCGAGCGAGCATGACGCGGCAACCCCATGCTCGTCCAGGGCCTTGCGCGTGGCTGCCGCATCCAAATCTTCCGGCTCTAGTATCGGGATCTCGATCAGCCGGTACCCCGCCTCGGCGCAACTGCGCACCGCCAAACGGCACTCCTCGACTGTCCACCCGCCCACCCAAACCATCGCGTGGGCACCGAGGATGCTCATTGCGCCCCCGCGTTGCCGTTCCCACCGGCGTCGTGCGCGCCGGTGATAAAGGCGACAAGGTCGCGTGCGGTCGTATCTTGCGTCCTCATACCGGTGGTTACCCTCCCCTGGCGCATGACCCACACGTGTTGCGAGATCCGCATGACCTGTTCGAAGTTGTGGCTGATGACCAGCACGGCAAGGCCATCGGACCGAAGCCGCTCGATGAGTTCCTCCACTCGGCCGGTCTCCCGAACCCCCAGCGCCGCGGTGGGCTCGTCCATGATGACGATCCGGCTTCCCCAGCCTGCCGCCCGCGCGATCGACACCGCCTGGCGCTGGCCTCCCGAAAGCCGGCGGACCCGGGCCCGTACCGTGGGGATGTGTACCTGCAGGCGGGCGAGCATCTCCTCCGCCTCGGTACGCATCACCGTCTTGTCGAGGAATTTGAGCGGCCCGACACCTTTGGTCCGTTCCCGGTTGAGGAACAGGTTCTCCCAGATCGTCAGATCCTCCACCAGGGCCAGGTCCTGGTACACGGTTTCAATGCCCGAGCGCCGCGAGTCCTCGGGGGAGGCGAACTCGGTCCGCTTGCCTTCGATGAGCACATCGCCGGAGTCGGGCTGGTAGACCCCGCAGACACATTTGATCAGGGTCGACTTGCCGGCGCCGTTGTCTCCGACGATTGCGGTGACCTCGCCCGCCCTCGCCTGGATTGACGCGTTGCGCAGGGCGACGACGTTCCCGAACGCTTTGGAGATGTCGACGACGTCGAGCGTGACCTGATAGCCGGAGGCCTCTGGAGGCTGGGGTGGGGGGTCGTTCAAGTCTGCCACCTGGTCAGCAGCGCCGAAAGGATTACCACTGATCCGACGGCGATCGGCTGGTAGAACTGCGACACGCCCAACAGCGTGAGGCCGTTGACCAGCGCGGTCAGCAGCACGGCACCCACCACCGGACCCACTACGGTGCCGCGTCCCCCGAACAGACTGACGCCTCCGAGGACGACCGCCGCCACCGAGCTCAGCAGGAGGGCGACTGCAGCCACCGGTTCCGCGGCGCCGACCCGGGCGGTGAGCATCACGCCGGCAATGCCGGCGAGGAAGCCCGAGATGGTGTAGGCCGCAATCTTCATGCGAGCCACATTGACGCCCATTGCCCGCGCCACCTCGGCGCTGCCCCCCGTCGCCAGCAGGTGAGTCCCGAATCGCATATGGAACAACGCCACGTGAGCGATGCCCGCGACGACGATTGCGACCACGATCATGTATCTCAAAGGCCCAATCGATCCGGCGGCCAGCTCGAGCAGGAACCGGGTCTGGACCTGCACCGGCCTTCCGTCCGAGAGCACCAGGGCGGCTCCGGACGCCACGCTCAGCATCCCGAGTGTGACGACGAAGTCGGTGATCTTGCCCTTGGCGATGATGATCCCATTGATCAGGCCGGCGAGCAGACCGGCGAGCAGGCCGATGCCCACGGCTGCGGCGATGCCCCACGCGTTGGCGAAGGCATAGCCGAGCACGACGCTGGCGAGGGTCACCACAGAGCCGATCGACAGGTCGATTCCCGAGGTGACGATGACGTAGGTCTGCCCCACCGTCACGACTATGAGGATGGCACTGGCCACCAGAATGGCGTCGATGTTGCCGGCGGTAAGAAAGACGTCGGACAGCGTGCCGAAAACGACGACCAGCACAACGAGCGCCACGACAACTGCCCAGTTTGCCCAGAACGACGGATCGCGCAGGCGCTCGAGAGGCCCCCGGCCGGGGGTAGCCGGCGCGGCGGCCTCGCCCTCAGGCTCCGGCGAGGCGGTAGCCGCGTCCGGAGGGGGGGCTTGCTGGGTCACTCGATAAGCTCGGCGAACGGGTTGTCGTACTCTTCCACGGGCCGCGGGAAGTTTTCGAGGGCGGTCTCCACGTTCTCCGAGGTCACCACCTGGACGGGGGCGTCAACATTGCGTGGTAGTTCGCCGGCCTGGACCGCGGCGACACAGGCTTCCAATCCCATCTCCCCGATGGTGAAGGGGTACTGCGAAACCGTGGCGTGCAGCGAGCCGTCTTCGACCGCGTTGAGGGCATCCTCGATCCCGTCTACCCCAATGACCGTCACGTCCGTCCGGTTTTCGTTCCTCAGTGCCTGCACGATGCCGAGCGCCATCACGTCGTTGGCAGCGAAGAACCCCTGGAGGTCCGGGTTGCCGCGCAGGATGTCGGTTGCGACCGTTAACGCTCGTTCCCGGTCCCAGTCGCCCGCCGCCGTCTGCACAATCTCCAGCTCGGGATCCGCCTCAGCGGTGAAGCCGTCGAGTCGGGCGGCGCTGGTGGCGTCTCCGGTAATGCCGCCGACCAGGGCAACCTGACCACTGCCGATGGCGTTCTTCATCTCAAGGGCCCCCTGCCCTCCGGCCGCCACGTTATCCGTCCCGATGTAGGTCTGGATCTCCAGTCCGGCCTGGCCGGCGGCATCCTCTCCGAGGGGGGAGTCGATGTTGACAATCGGTGTCCCCCGTTGGCTGATGGGGAGGAGCGGCTGGATCAGGTTGGTCTGGCTGATGGGGTTCACGACGAAGCAGTCATAGCCGCGGCCGGCCATCGCCTCCAGTCTTGCCACCTGGCCGGCGGTGTCACCGATGCCGGCCGCCGCCTGGATTTGAACCGCCACTCCGAGTTCTTCCGCCTTCGCCTCGATGCCGTCTCTCATAGCACCGAAGAAGGGATTGTCCAGGCCTTTGATGACCACGCCGATGCTGATCTCGGCGTCGGGATCCGCCGGGCCCCGCTGGCAGGCGAGCGGGAGCAGCATCAAGGCGGCCGCGACGACTGCCAAACTCCTCCGAACACCGATTCTCATGTGTCCACCACCGCCTCGCCTGCGCTGCCTTAGCGCGTGCGGTGCAAGCATGACATTCCAACCTGCCAGGTGTCTAGAATCTTCGCGTTCCGAGACAATTTTTTTGGCGACCGCCGTTCCAGGACCGGCAGGTCAGGGTATGCAGCCCCAGGTTAGTCAGGGTATGCAGCCCCAGGTTAGTCAGGGTATGCAGCCCCAGGTTACGGGCCCCATCGGCGCGGGTGAGGGCGGGTCTTGGCCCGGGCGCCGGCGGTGTTCTTACCTTTAGCCGGTTCTGACGCCCTCGATCAACTCGTCCTGCTGCCCAGGTCCCTCGACGCGACCTTCAACTTCGGGGCAAGTTGAGCCAGGACCTCGAAGTCATCGTCCTGGCTCCACACCACGAGGTCGTGCGCCAACGCGGTGGCGGCGACGATCGCATCCATCGCGCCCGCCCGGCGGCGCTGGGTTCTGGCCGCGTCCAGCAACGCGGCCAGCTGGTAGGCGACCGGTTCGTCGTAGGGGAGCGGAATGAAGCGACGGGCACGCTCGAGGGTCTCGGTTCGCAGCCGGCGCAGGTCATCGTCCCGGGCACGATGGACCCCGAGACTCAGCTCGGTGAGCGTTGCCACCGAAATCCGTGCTTCACCTGGAGGCGGCTCCCCCAACGGCCGCCGTTGTTCGGCCGCGATGAACACGCTGGTGTCGGCCAGGTACCCGGTCAAAACATGTCGTCGGTCGTGAGTCCGGCGTCGAAGTCTTCGCCTCGAGAGTCAACTCCCAATTCCGCCGCGAGCGCACTGATCTGACCCAAGTCGTTCAGGAGCCGGTCGCTGGTCCGCCGTTCGTTGCGCTCAGCCCGCGGCACTATGTCGGCCACCGGACGGCCATGCACGGTAAGCACCACCCGTTCGCCGCTTTGGATCGCGCCGATCACCCGAGCGGTGTTGTTGCGAAGCTCCCGCACCGATACATCCATGTGGCACAGTGTAGCACGGAGGATCCTGTCACCCGCGACGAGTATCGTCTGTCCCGTTATGACCGTCCGTATCGCCGATCTGCCCGCCTCCGAGCGCCCCCGGGAGCGGCTTGCCCGTCTGGGTCCCGGCGGGCTAAGCGACCAGGAACTCCTGGCGCTGGTGATCCGCTCCGGCAGCCGGGGCGCAAGCGCCACGGACGTCGGGACCGAGTTGCTGGGGGCCTGGGGGTCGTTGAACCGCCTTTCGGTCGCCGGGATGGACGATCTTGATGCCGTCCTTAGCCTGGGCGAAGCGAAGGCAGCCGGGCTGGTCGCCGCCTTTGAGCTGGGGCGGCGGGCCGCCTTCGGGCCGGCCCCGGCGACGATTTCAGGCCCCGGGGACCTGGCCGCTCTGGTCCAGCCGCTGCTGGCGGGGCGCCCGCAGGAGGAGGTGGTGCTCGTGGTGTCCAACAACGCCAACCGGGTGCTGCGCACCATGCCGGTCACCCGGGGCGGCACCGATCGATGCCTGCTGGTCGTCCGGGACGTGATCTCGGCGGTGCTGCGGTGCGGAGGGTCGGGATTTGCCGTCGCTCACAACCACCCTTCGGGGGACCCCACGCCCAGCGCCGAAGATCGGGCCGTCACCCGGCGCCTCCAGGAGGCGGCCGGGACGGTGGGGCTGCGGTTCCTGGACCACATCGTGGTCGCAGGAAGCGAGCACCGAAGCGCAAGTTGGTGACGGCGCACTGCCACCGCCCGGGGGCGCAGGCCGCCGGGCGGGCACTCAGCTCAGGTCCGGGCGGCAGGTTGGAACAGCTCGATCAGGTTGCCGGCCGGGTCCTGCGCCAGGATCTGTGAACCTCCGGGCCCCGTTACGACGTGGTTTCGGAATCGTACGCCCGCCTTCAGGAGTCGTTCGACATCGCCCTCGAGGTCATCGGTGACGAAGTGGATCCGGTTCCAGCCTCCCGGCCCGGGCCGGGCACCGTCGACCATGGGGCGCCCGGCCGAGCTGCGCGGCCCGCTCAACAGCAGCCTCAGGTTGCCGCGGGTGACATCGGCGAACGCCGGCAGGGCACTCGTGAGCACCGTGAACCCGAAGTGAGTGGTGTAGAAGTCTACGGCGTCGGCGACGTCGTCGACCATGTAGCGTACGTTGGTCGTGTCTTCAGTGAGCATGGGCGATACCTCCTTCGCTGGCTGACAGACGGCGGATCAGGTGGCCGACACGGGTCTGCAGATCCTCGGCGGTCCGTTCGAACGCCGGATAGGTCTCGTCGTCGGTGGCACCCTCGGCGGCGGGATCGGGGGTGCTCCAGTGCGCGTGGGCCGGCCGTCCGGGGAACTGGGGGCAGACCTCCCGGACCCGGTCACAAAGCGTGATCACGTGGTCGAAGCGAGTTCCGGCAAAACGGTCGAGGTGTTTGACGGTCTGCCCGGAGATGTCGATGCCGAGCTCGGCCATCACCCGTACCGCATTCGGGTGCAGCGCCTTGGGGTGACTCCCGGCGCTGCGGGCCTGGATGGTGTGGTCGGACCGGTGCTCGAGCAGCGCCTCCGCCATCTGGGAGCGGGCGCTGTTGCCGGTGCACAGGAACAGCACCCGCGGTTGCGGACGCGATCCCCGCGCCGACGATGGGGCTTCTGCCAGCCCCAGCCCGGGTTGGAGCGCAGAGCCCACCGCGCGAAACAGTTCACCGCAGCGGTCCAGGTCCGCCCGGTAGTACATGTCTCGTCCGTCGAAAGAGCTGCGCCGCGACGACACCAGGCCGGCATCCCGCAGTTCCCGCAGGTGATAGGAAACCAGGTTCTGCGGCTCGCCGACGAGCTCGGTCAGCTCGCTCACCCGCCGGTCGCTGCGGGCCAGCTCAGACATGAGGCACCAGCGACGGGCATCTGCTAGTAGCTGGAGGAACTGCTGCGGGGAGACCTCGGGTGGCGTGGCCATCCGGTCGATATTACATCAAATCCGATTGATGTAGTGCCCCGGCATTGAACTTGAGATGAAGGGGTACCCTTGAACCACGATGCCCTTCATCCTTGCCCTGCTGTTCGTAGTGGTCCCGATCCTGGAGATCGCGGTCCTGATCCAGGTAGGCCAGGTGATTGGGACCGGTCCCACCATCCTGCTGCTGGTCGCGATGAGCTTGCTGGGCGCGGTGCTGGCCAAGCGGGAGGGCATGGCGGTCTGGAAGCGCTTCCGGCTGGCGCTTACCCGGGGCGACGTTCCTTCCAAGGAGATCGTCGACGGGGTCCTGGTGCTGTTCGGCGCCGCCCTGCTGCTCACTCCGGGGTTTCTGACCGACTTTTTGGGTCTGGCCCTGCTCCTCCCGGTCACCCGGGCGGCGGTCCGGCGCTCCCTGATGAAGGGTGGCACCTGGCTGGTCGCCAAGCGTTTTCCCATCCTGGTGCCGCTGGGAATGGTGCGGAGCCGCTCCAAGAAGGTGAAGGCACGAACGGTGCACGTCGAACCGGTGGAACCGGGCGACGGCCAGTGGAAGAGCCCCGACGATTCGGAGCGGACAACCGGCTACTGAGCCCCGGTTCCAGGCACACCGGCCGCAAGCATCGGATACTAGACGGGTGAACCAGCCCGAAGACATCTTTGTCAGCCCCCAGACTCTCGCCCGCATGCGCGAGGAGCTGGAGCAGCTGACCGGACCCGGCCGTGAGGAAATGTCCGTGCGCCTGCTGCGGGCGCGCGAGCTGGGCGACCTGAAGGAGAACGCCGAGTACCACGCGGCAAAGGACGCCCAGGGCCTGATGGAGGCCCGCATCCGCCAGCTCGAGTACACCATCGACCGGGCGGTCGTCCGTGAGGTCTCCGAAAGCGCCGACGAGGTGGGGCCCGGGCTGATAGTCACCGTGAAGGACCAGTACGGCACCGAGGACTACCTGATTGCCGACTCGATGGAGGAGAAGGTCGAGGGGGCGTCCACGGTAACCCCGAGCTCGCCGATGGGCCGGGCGCTGGCCGGCAAGAAGCTCGGCGAGAAGGCCACCGTGGAGGCGCCGCGGGGCAGCTTTTCGGTTGAGGTAGTGGGGCTCAGGCCCCTTTAGTGGGCCTTTCGAAAGGCGCCTTGCGCAAGACGGGAAAGGTCGCCGGCTTCACCGCACTCGGGATAGTCGTGCTGTTGGTGGGTGAAGCAATCTACGCGCTGACCCGTGACTACCCGCTGCAGGACCCCGAGCAACCGGTGCAGGGCAGCTTCGGCGACCCGGCTCTTCCCACGCTGCGCTTCGTGGTCCTGGGCGACAGCACTTCGGTGGGGGTGGGGACCACTCCGGAGAACTCGTATCCCTGGCTGCTCGCCACCTGGTTGAGCGACGCCTATCACGTTGAGCTGCAGGTGGTAGGCATCGGTGGCGCGACCACGGCAGACCTGGCCGACATGCAGGTGGAGCAGGCGCTTGCGCTGGAACCGGACCTGGTTCTGGTGGAGATCGGGGCCAACGACACCACGCACGGGACCCCGCTCCGCCGGGTCGAGAGCAAGATCGCCGAGGCCCTGGACCGGCTCCGGGAGAGCGGGGCCGCCCTGGTGGTGGCCGGGCCCCCGAACATGGGGACCTCGCCGGTGATGCCGCAGCCGCTTCGAATGATCTCGGGATGGCGGGGGGCGGCGGTGGGGCGCCGGATTGAAGAGCAGGCCCGCAAACGTGACATTCCCTACATCGACCTGGCGGGCGGAACCCGGGATGAGTTCGTGAATGACCCCGAGAAGTACTACAGCACCGACTGGTTCCATCCCGGTGCCGGGGGCTACCGGCTGTGGGCCGAGGTCATGTACCCCACCGTCCGCAAGGCGGCGGACAGCCTGGGCTAAACCTGCTTCATCACCAGATGGTCGTGCTCCAGGGTAGTGTCAAGGAGACCCTCGCCCACGTCGGCCGCTACGAAAAGGATCATCCCCTCGTGCAAAACAACCTCATCGCCTTCCTCCGGTGCGTCCGTAAAGCCGGTTTGGATCTCGCCCTTACGCCGAAACACCCGGATCTTCACCGCCGGGTTGAACCGGGCGGCGGCGTCATAAGCCCTCTCCAGAACCTCGGTAGCTGTTTCGCTGATCTCCATGGCTCAACCTCCTGCGGTTCATTATCGACGAGGCCGGCATGAAGACGGTAGGGATCACCGGGCCGTCCGGGTCGGGCAAGAGCACTCTGTGGCGGGCAATATCCGGGTTGAAGCCCGTGGGGGATGTGGCAACGGTTGCCGTCCCCGACCCCCGGCTGGACAAGCTGTCGGAGTTGCACGCCTCCAAGAGCACGGTGCACGCCCAGGTGGAGGTGGTGGACGTCCACGCGACCGCCCGCACCACCGCGGCGGCCAGCGCCCGCCTGAGGAATATGGACGCCCTGCTGGTGGTCATCCCCGGCTTCGGGGGCCAGGATGGGGCGGCGGCGGTGGGGGCGATGAAGGACGAGTTGCTGCTGGCCGACATGGGACCCTTCGAAAACCGGCTGGCGAAGGCAAGACGGGACCCGTCGGCCAAGGCGGAGATACCGGTGCTGCAGGCAGCGCTGGACCACCTGAACGAGGGCAGCTTTTTGAGCAGCAGGCAGTGGGAAAAGGAGGAGCTCTTCTTCTTCCTGGCCCTGGCGCCGGTGACGCTGAAGCCGATCATCCTGGTCTACAACGTCGACGAGGACGCCCTGGAGCAAACCGTCGAGGCCGAGGGGTTCACCAGCATCTCGGTGTCCGCCCTGCTCGAGGCCGAGGTCGCAGGAATGAGCACCGAAGAAGCCAAGGACCTGCTGAGTGCCTACGGCGTTGACGAGCCGGTGATGGGCCGGGTGATCCAACAGGTCTACCGCTCCCTGGACCTCATCACCTTCTTCACCACCGGAGAGGACGAGTCACGTGCCTGGGAGGTAAAGCGGGGAGCCACGGCCCCCGAGGCCGCAGGCGCCATCCACACCGATATTCAGCGGGGATTCATCCGGGCCGAGGTCATCTCCTACGAAGAGCTGGTCGCCGCCGGCCACTGGGACAAGGCCAAGGCGGCGGCCAAGATCCGGGTTGAGGGCAAGGACTACGTGTTCAAAGAAGGCGACTGCACCCACTTCCGGTTCAACGTTTAGGGGCGGCCTACAGCTCGTCGACCTTGGCTGCCATGATGAAGTCGTTCTCGGTAAGGCCGCCGGCGGCATGGGTGGTGAGGGTCAGCCTAAGCATTCCCCAACCGACTTCGAAGTCGGGATGGTGGCCCTCCTCCTCGGCCAGCAAAGCTGTTTTCGTGGCCAGCCCGAAGGCGTCCCTGAAGTTTTTGAGCTTGAACTGCCGTACCAGCCTGTCGGAGTGAAGAACCCAGTCCGAGTTGAGCTTGCCGTGCAGCTCGGCGGCGGCGTCCGGGCCGAGCGCGGGAGTCCCCGAGTGGCAGGCTTCGCATTTGCGGGATGCAAGATCGCTCACGGCTGACCTCCTTTTGGATTGTGCGTCAAAACCGGGCAAAGGTTTGCCGAGTCCGAGGAAACGGGAAACGTTGCTCCATACTAGCCATCCCCCCCGAGGTTCATCTTCGAGCTTTCGCGTGGGATCCCGCCAAGGAAACTACTTCGCCTATCCCGGAGGTCCACATAGTGAAGACCGCCAGCCACGCAGCCGCGCTTGTACTTGTCGTGCTCCTACTCGGGGCCTGCGTGCGGGACGACCCCCGGCTGAACAGTCCCAGTCCCACCCCGTCCAGCGAGATTTCGGTGGAGATCGTCGCGCCGGAGGAGGGCGAGCAGATCGGAGGCAACGTGGTGGAGCTGGAGGCGCTGGCCGATGGCATCGAGATCACCGAGCCGGACGGCGATATCTCCGGGACCACCGGCCACTTTCACGTCTACATCGACCGGGATCCGGTGGCCGCTGGAGAGACCATCTCCGACCGTTCTGACATAGTTCCCTTCAGCGCCGACCGGGTAAAGATTCCGGGCCTTGGCGTGGGGAGGCACCGGTTCACCCTGGTCCTCTCCGACGGAGCCGGGACGCGCCTCGGCAGAGCGGCGGATGCGGTTGAGGTGGAGGTGACCGGTCCCTCCATCACCTCATCTGCTCCCGAAGACGCCCCCATGGCCACCGGCTTCACCCTCAGCACTACCGCCGAAGGCGTGGAGATCGGCTCCGGCGAAGAAGGCACCAGGCACCTGGACCTGATCATCAACCCAGCCCAGGATCCCGAGGCCGACGGCCGGCCCCTCCCGTCGGACGCTTCCCACATCCACACCACCGGCACCACCCATCAGGTGACCGGGCTTCGGGCGGGACAGCACACCATCTGGGTCGTGCTGACCGACGAGAACCACGTGCCCGTCAGCCCCCTGGTCGCCGACAGGGTGGTTGTGAACATCCGCTAGGGCTCCGCAACGCCGTAATCGAACATTTGTTTCGCGACCCCGGGTGAATTTACGCCGGCCTGTCATAGCCCCTCGCTAGCATGGGGGCATGGCCGAAGATCAGATGTGGGAAGGTCAGATGTGGGTGGAGGCGTGGAGCCCGGAGTACGGCTCCTCCTCAGAGGTGGACGGCGGCCTTGCGTCATCCGACGAGGAGGTCGATCCGTTTGTCGAGACCACCGACTGGCGGGCAATAGTCCCGAGCCCCTCCGGCCACCCGGCGGCAGCATTCATCGATGGGGTGGACCGGGTGGACGCCAGGGCATTCTTCGGTGGCGGAGCGGCCACCTCGCCCGGGTTGTTCGGGTCGGTTGCGGCGGGGGCGGTCGTGGTGGACGGCGGCCGGGCCCGGTTCGAGACCTGCGAAGTGCAGCGGTGGAGCGTATTCGGCGGGGGAGCCGACCCCAGGGTGCGCCCGTTCTCCTCCGCCATCACCTACCGAGGGCGGTCCATCCCGGGAACCCGGCCCGAGGAGCTGCGCAACGAGTTGCAGAAGTCCCGCAGCGACCTGGAGGAGGATCTCGCCCGCCGGCTGGCCCGGGAGGGGATGCTGGTGATAGCCGACGGCCCGCTGCGGGTGCGGGAGCCGGTCAACCTGGTCGGCTACATAAAGAGCCACCAAAAAACCTACCTCAGTCCCGGCCATGCGCCGGTGGCCCTGGCGCTGGCCTGTGGGGAGCGGACGCCGATCTTCGGCTTCGGCAGGATCCGTCCGCGGTACTCGTGGTACACGCGCATCGCCGCGGCGCCGAACCAGCACCCGTGGGCGGCCATCGCCCGGTGCGAGGTGAGCACCACGGTTGGGCTGCAGCGGGCCATCGGCCTGGCCGACCTGGTCACCCATCACCTGCCCCGCTTCGCGTCAAAGGCCTTTTGGGACACGCGGGCCCCGCAGAACCTGGTTCCCATCGCCACTCTCGAGCGCAAGCTGTGGAGCCTGCTCGGGGACCGTGATCTGGTGATGCGCCGGATTCGCTCCGGCGTGAGGGCGGGGGGCCGGGCGGATGCCTGAGGAGCAGGTCGGCCGGGTGCTTGGAGTTGAGCCCTCCACCTCCACCGAGTTCCGGGTGGTGATCGATGCAGACAACTACCTGCAGCTGGACGACCTGGTGCAGGCGCGCACCCAGGTCCCCAAGGTCGGCGAGGTTCACCTCTACGGGCTCGTGACCGAGGTGGCCGCCCGTTACGAGGGGGCTCGCTTCGAGTCGGACATGTTCCTGATTGCAGAAGAGGGCTCGCTTCCCGCCGAGCTGGCGCGCTCGGCCTCGGTTCAGACCATCCGGGTCGATCCCGAGATCTGGGTGGCCCCGGATCCGGGGGAGCCGGTTTACCGGGTGTCGGGCAAGTCGCGGGACAAGGCGTTGTACGCCGACGAGATGGGGCGCCGGCTGCCCATAGGCTTCGCCCGGGACGGCGATCCCATCTGGGTGGACCTGGACTTCTTCGACGGTCGCAAGGGCGGGCACATCTCCATCTCCGGTGTCTCCGGAGTCGCCACCAAGACGTCGTTTGCCCTGTCGTTCCTGAGGTCGCTGACCGCCCACCCCGAGGTGACCGGCCGGGCGGCCTCCAACGTCCGGGTCCTGGTGTTCAACGTGAAGCAGGAGGATCTGCTGTGGCTGGACAAGCCCAACCGGGGCCTGACCGACCAGGCCCGGGCGCAGTGGGCCCGCATGGGGATCCCCTCCGAACCGTTCCCCTCGGTCTCGTTCTGGGCGGCCCCCCGCAGTTCGGTGGGGATGGTCCCCGACACCGACTCCAGGAGCGAGGGCGTCTCCGCCTTCTCCTGGACGCCCCGCGAGTTCATCGAGAACGGTCTTCTGCGGTTCCTCTTCGCCGAGACCGGGGATTTCCGCCAGCAGCTGACCTTCGTCGAGGAGAAGGTGCGTTCCCAGCTTGCCCGCCTGGCGGAGCCGGTCGAGGGCCGGGAAGGGGTGGTCCGAATCGGGACCCGGCTGGTGGCGACGCTCGCGGACCTGGTCGAGGTGGTCGAGCAGCACGTGGACCCCGAGGACGGGGAGCCGGACCAGGCGTGGACCGGGAGGGTGCAGGGCGGCACCGCTCAGGCCTTCATGCGCCGCCTGCGGGCGGCCGAGCACCGCATCGGCCGGCTGATCCGGGCCGACGGACGGCGGGTGGACCGGATGGCGGAGGCGGTAACCGTGGTCGACCTGCACAAGCTGCACGACTTCGCGCAAAGGTTCGTCGTCGGGGCCTTGCTGGACGAGGTGTTCGCGGGCAAGGAGAAGACCGGCCAGCGGCTGCCCCTGCAGGTGATCCTGCTCGACGAGCTCAACAAGTACGCCCCCCGGGAGGGCCATTCACCCATCAAGGACACCTTGATCGACATAGCGCAGAGGGGGCGATCGCTCGGCATCATCCTGATCGGCGCCCAGCAAACCGCCTCCCGGGTGGCGCCCGAGGTGGTGGAAAACGCCTCAATCCGGGTCAGCGGCCGGCTCGACGCCGCCGAGGCGGAACGGCCCGAGTACGGCTGGATGCTTCCTTCCACCCGGCAGCGGGCCCGGCTGTTCAAACCGGGCACCATGGTGGTCTTCCAGCCGGGGATCCCGGCGCCCCTGGTCTTCACCTTCCCCTACCCGCCGTGGGCCACCCGGCCGGAGGAGGCGGTGGAGGAAGACCCGTTCGAGGGCCTGTCGTGAGGTTCCTGCACACCGCCGACTGGCACGTGGGCAAAAAGCTCGGGCGGATCTCGCGCGCCTCGGAGCACGAGGCGGTTCTCAACGAGCTGATCGAGATGGCCAGGGACCAAAAGGTCGACGCGGTCCTGGTTGCCGGAGACCTGTGGGACCGGGCGCTTCCGCCCCTCGACAGCTTGCAGCTGGTGGTCGAGACGCTGATTCGTCTGGCCGAAGCCGC
>Ga0247713_1000921_pt1 | contig 15962 bp, 13 predicted proteins | sample 21E_NmetaG_FD_189936 | JGI IMG/M metagenome (GOLD analysis project Ga0247713, IMG submission 189936) | Soil microbial communities from hillslope of Landscape Evolution Observatory, University of Arizona, Oracle, AZ, United States - 2-1-E_N | ecosystem: Engineered > Artificial ecosystem >... | reverse complement strand
CCTCGCGGAGGGCCCGGACCTCCGCGAGGTGGGCGCCGCCTCCCCGGTCCAGCGCGTCGGCGAGCGCCGAGAAGGGCCTTGGCGTGGTCAGGTCGTCCGCCCGGCCGTCCAGGACCTCGAAGCCCAGCCCGCGAGCGGCGACAGCGGCCTCCTGGAGCAGGCGTGTCTTGCCTATCCCCGGCTCCCCTTCGACCAGCACGAACCGCTGATGACCCCGGGTCACCTGCTCGAGGGCGTCGGACAGCAGCGCGAGCTCGGAGGACCGGCCTACCAGGGGCGCTGGTGGCTGGGCCATGGGGCCAGACTACCGAGCGGGCCGGGAGATACCCAAGGTGAGGGATGTTCCGTCAGCCGTCGCCGGACAGGATGTCGCCTGAGGGAGGAAGCACCGGAAGCGGACAGAACCGAGGAGGGAGCATGCGTCTCAGGTGGCATCGGATCACATCGGTGGTGGCGGCCTCGCTGGCCGTCGTCGCCGCGGTACACCCAGCATCGGCGAGGCCGGGGACGGGTCGCGCCGGCGGTGTCGCGCGGGCCGTGGCCGTCGCGGTGGCGGACCGGGTGGAGGACGTCGCGCCCACCACCGTGGCCACGATCCTGGACGTCAGCGATTGGCACGGGCAGCTCGAGCCCGTCCCCATGACGGGTGCCCCCGGCGCGTGGCGCCAGAGGTACGGGGGGGCAGCGTACCTGTCGTCCTACTTCAAGCAGCGGGCGGCGCTCGCGCCCAACGAGCCGTTCATCGTGACGGCGGGGGACGAGGTGGGAGCGACCCAACCGATCTCCAACCTCCTGGGGGACCGCCCCGCCATCGAGGTCATGAACGACATGGGGTTCGACGCCAACACGCTCGGGAACCACAACTTCGACTCGGGGGTCGACCGTATGGAAGCCCTGGCGCGGGCCGCCGACTTCCCGTACGTGGTCTCCAACCTCACCCACTCCGGGACCGGCCGCGCCCCCGAGTGGGTCCAGGAGTCGATCCTGTGGGACGTCGACGGGGTCAAGATCGGCGTGACGGGAGCCATCAACGAGGATGCGCCGAACCTCGTCTCCCGCGGGCGGATGGGCGACCTCGTCGTGGGTGGGGCCGCCGCCAACATCAACCGCGTAGCGGCCGACCTCCGAGCCCGGGGCGTGAACACCGTCGTTGCGCTGGTGCACGTCGGGGCCAACTTCGTCCCGGGCGTGACGGGTCCGACCGGACCGCTCATCGACCTGGCCGGCGAGCTGCGCGGGGTGGACCTCCTCATCGGCGACCACAAGCACGCGATCGTCAACCAGCCGATCCGCGACGCCGACGGCAAGCCGATGTGGGTCGTGCAGAACTACCACAAGGGGATCTCGTTCGCGGAGGTGCGGATGGTGCTCGACCGCCGGACGGGGCACACCCTGTCCGTGTCGGGGACGACCTTCCTCGCCGACACGGCGTCGATCGAGCCGGACCCGGTCATCCAGACGAAGATCGACGCCTGGAAGGCGGAGCTCGGCTCCCGCCTGAACGAGGTCGTCGGGCACTCGCGCACGGAGATCCCGCATACGCTCCCGATCGCGGAGTCGAACCAGGGCAACCTCGTGACCGACGCGATGCGGGAGCACGCGGGCACCGACTTCGCGATGATCAACTCGGGGGCACTGCGCGCCGCGCTCACCGACCCGTCCGATCAGACCCCCGACGGGCTCCACACGATCCGGATGCGCAACGTGTACGACGCGCTCCCGTTCGGTGACCTGGTGACGACCGTCGAGGTGACGGGGTCCGAGCTCAAGAGGCTGCTGGAGAACTCGGTCTCGTCCATGCCGCGAGAGGACGGCCGCTTCGCGCAGGTCTCGGGGCTGAGGTTCGGCTACCACACGCTCCAGCAGGCCAACTCCCGGGTGGCGTGGGTGACCCGGCCCGACGGCACCCCCGTCGACCTGTCCGACGCCTCGCGGTACACGGTCGCGATGAACGACTTCATGGCGATGGGCGGGGACTCGTACCCCGACCTGGCCAGGCGGGCGGATTTCGGCGACCCGCTGACCGGGCTCCTGACCGCTCACATCGCGGCGGGCACGCCGGTCTCCCCCACCGGACCGGCCCACCCGGTCATGGTGCCTGAGACCCGGATCTTCCGACTGGACTGACGGTCCCTCCTCGGGCGGCGGTCCGTTCCGGAGCGGACCGCCGTCCGCGGACCGCGGGTGGCGTAGGCCGCCCGTCCAGTGACACCCACCAACTACTCGAGAGAGGTGGTCCCGATGTTGCGCAGGTGCTGTTACGTGCTTCTCCTCCTCGGCCTCTTGATGCCGCTCCCGGCGGGAGCCGCACCGCGTCCGTTGGTCGAGGTCCAGGTGCTCTCGATCTCCGACTGGCACGGGCAGCTCGATCCGATCTCCGTGGCCGGGACCGGCAACGTGGGGGGCGCGGCGGTGCTCTCGTCCTACTGGAAGGCCGAGCGGTCCAGGAACCCGAACACGCTGACGCTGACCGCCGGCGACGCCTTCGGTGCCACCCCTCCGCTGTCGAGCTTCTTCGACGAGGAGCCGACCGTGAAGGCGATGAACCTCATGGGTCTCGGAGCGGATACGCTCGGGAACCACAACTTCGACCGGGGGCTCCCGCACCTCCAGCGGATGATCGACCTGGCGAGGTTCCCGTTCGTCGCAGCGAACCTCCGCGACCTCGAGAGCAACCTGACCGGCGTCTCTCCGTACGTGCTGCGAGAGGTGGCTGGCGTCACCGTCGGCATCGTCGGGGTCACGAACCCGGACGCTGCGAGCCTGGTCTTCCCCGGGCGCATGGGAGCCCTGGAGGTCACCGACCCCGTGCCCGCCGCGAACAGGGCCCGAGCGGCCGCCCAGGCGGCCGGCGCCAAGATCACGATCGCGATCACGCACATGGGGGTGACCGGACGTGATGCGTCGGGAGCCCCCACCGGACCGCTCGTCGACTTCGCGAACGGGGTGGGCGGTTTCGACCTCATCCTCGGCGACCACACGGACGTCCAGTTCTCCGGGGTCGTGAACGGACAGCTGGTCGTCGAGAACCGCAGCAAGGGAGTGACCTACGCCCGGACGACGCTCGGGGTGGACATCCTCAACGGACGCGTCGCGAGGTCGAGCGTAGAGTTCGTCACGCCCGTGGCGGGCGCCGTCACCCCCGATCCCGAGATCGAGACGATGCTCAGGCCGTACCGGTCGGAGCTGAGCGCTCGCAACGACGTCCCCATCGGCGTCGCCGAAGACGTGTTCGTCCGCGGCGGGAACGAGCGCATCGCCGAGGCAGCGATCGGCAACATCGCGGCCGACTCGATGCGCCAGCGGTACGGCACCCAGATCGCGTTCACGAACGGCGGGGGCCTGCGTGCCGGGCTCCCGTCCAGCTACAGGCCTCGCGACACCTCGCTGCGACGCACCTCGGCGGGGTACGCAGCGGGACCTCCCTACGACCTGGTGGTGGGCGACGTGTACGCGGTGCTCCCGTTCGGCAACGCGGTGGTCACGCGCACCCTGACCGGCGCGCAGCTCCATGCGGCGCTCGAGCTCTCGGTCTCCCGGTTGCCGGCTCCGTCCGGCGGGTTCCTGCAGGTCTCGGGGCTGCGCTTCGAGTACGACTCCGATCGGCCCGCCGGATCGCGGATCGTCTCGGTGACGCTCGATGACGGGACCCCGATCCCACCCGACCAGTCGCGCTACTCCGCCGCCACGAACGACTTCCTCAACGGTGGAGGCGACGGCTACACGATGCTGGCGGACGGAGCGGGCGTGACGCGGGAGCTCATGGCGGACGTCCTCCTGGACCACATCCGGGCGGCGGGGACCGTCCGGCCCGCGACCGAGGGGCGCATCCGCGACATCCGCTGACCTCGGTACGACCGGACGAGCTAGCGCCGCCCCGGCTCCCGTCGGGGCGGCGCCTTCGTCACGGTCCGGAACCAGTCGGCGGTGATCGGCTCCCCCTGCGCGAAAGCGGTGATGCCGGCGTCCAGCGTGGCGAAGAAGCTGCGCATCTCCTCGAGCCGACCCTCGACGAACGCCGCCTCCTGCTTCGAGCTCGTCCCGTCGGCGTCGGCCACCCGGCGGGTCTCGTCGACCGTAGCCACGACCTGTCTAACCATCCACCGGAAGCGGCGCTCGAAGATCTCCTGCATCACTCTCCAGAAGTCGGTCGCCGCCTCGTAGTGATCCTTCCGGGAGCCGGGGACGTCGACCCGGCGCACCAGGTGCCACTCCACGAGGCCGCGGATGGTCATCGAGATGTTGCTCTTCGACTGCTGGAGCTCCCCGGCTATGTCGTCTAGCGACAACGGCTCGGGGCTCAGGTACAGGAGCGCGAAGATCCGTCCCTGGAGCTGAGAGAGGATCCCCGACGGCGCCGCGCCGGCCCCCACGCCGTCGACGAAGATCGCGGTCTGGCGGTCCATCACGATGTCTCCTATAGTTTGAACATACAGAATATCTTGAACGCTCAGGAGGTACCTGATGCCTACTCTGCCCGTCGTCCACCAGGAGCGCAACGTCCCCGAAGGGATGCAGACGCTCGTCGGGTTCACGCCCGACTACTTCGACGTCTTCACCATCCACACGGACATGGCCCGGGAACGGACGCCCGAGCAGTGGGCGCGGGCCCTCGTCGAGCACGCCGCCGGACCCGCGGGACAGTTCGTATGGCGGGTCGTCCTCGGCCTCCGCCTGGACACCTCGCCCGAGAGCGTGGGCGGCTGGAGGGTCGGGGGGCGCGGCGACGACTGGATCCGGCTCGAGGCGAGCTCCTGGTGCCTCACCGCGAACGTGACGCTCCTCCTGTCCGACGACCGGCTGAGCGTCGGGACGTTCGGGAGGTACGACCGGGCGGTCGCGGAACGGGTGTGGCAGCCCCTGTCGGTCGTGCACCGGCGGGCGATGCCCGGCCTGCTCCTCCTGGCCGCGAAGCGGGTCGGCGCCGAGGCGGCAGCCGCATGAGCCGGACCGAGCCCCCGTCCACCCGCGTGATCGACCGGATCGCTCACGACTTCGAGCTGTTGGACGTATGGCCGCTCCCCGTCACCGGTCGCCATGAGGAGTTCGACGACGTCATCGAGCTCATCGCCGCCTTCGACCCGAAGGGTTCGGGGACGTTCCTGACGCGGGCGCTCTTCCTGGTCCGACACCTGCTCGGCACCCTCCTGGGGTGGGACGACCCCGCCAAGGAGCGTCTCGTCCCCGGCACGACCGAGAGGACCCTGCGCGACCGGCTGCCGGACGACCTGCGCATCGTAGGCGCGGCACCCCATCCCGGGGACGGGTTGCGGACGTACGGTTTCGCCCCCCTCTACAGGACGGGAGACGAGTGGGCGGCCGAGATCTCCAACGACACCGTGCACGGCGTGCTGCACCTGGGATGGTTGCGCGAGCCGGGCGGGCTGCATCGAGCGCACCTGAGCGTGTACGTGAAGCCGCGCGGTGCGCTCGGCCGGGCCTACCTGATGCTCATCCAGCCCTTCCGCCATCTCCTGGTCTACCCGGCCCTGCTCCGCGTGGTCGAGCGACGATGGGAGGCGTCCCGGGGCCGGCCCTCCGGGCACGGCCCGCGGGACTAGGCTCCCGCGTACGCCGCCTCGAGCTGCGCAAGGTCGAACTTCTTCATCCCCAGGAAGGCTCGCGTGACCCGGCCGAGGGTCTCATCGTCCGCTTCGGCCATCATCCGGTCCAGCGCCCGGGGGACGACCTGCCACGAGAGTCCGAACCGATCCTTCAGCCACCCGCATTGCTCGGCCGCCGGATCGGCGCTGAGCCTCTCCCAGTAGCGGTCGATCTCCTGCTGCTTGTCGCAGTGAATCATGAACGAGACGGCCTCGTTGAAGGCGAAGCCATGGTCGAAGGAGCTGTCCATGGCCGCGAACCCGTACCCCTCGAGGGCGAAGTCGGCGTACATGACGGTTCCCTCGCGCTCCGGTTCCGCGCCCGCGCCGTAGCGCTGGATCCGCCCGACCTCGGCGTCGTCGAACACGGAGGTGTAGAGACCTATGGCCTCCTCGGCCTTGCCGGCCACGTCGCCCACGAACAGCAGCGCAGGGACGATCCTCTGGGCGGCAGGAGGGAACTGCCCGATCTGCCATGAGAGGCCATAGCGGTCCTGCACCCATCCATATCGCGGACTGAACGGGTACTCGGCCAGGGGCATCAGCGCGCTGCCCCCGTCGATGAGGCCGGTCCAGAGACGGTCGACCTCCTCGGGTCCGTCGCACGGGACCATGAACGACACGGACGGGTTGAAGGTGAACAGCGGTCCGGCGCTGATGGCCATGAACGGCTGTCCGGACAGGACGAACGAGACCACGTCGGCGTCCCCCGACGGGGTGTCGCGGAGCGTCCTGATCGAGGTGATCTCCGACCCCTCGAACAGGGAGGTGTAGAGCTCCGCGGCCTCCTTGGCCTGCGTGTCGAACCACAGATGGGGGGTGAACCTGTGCATGCTCCTCCTCCTGGTTACGGGCCGATGTCCCGTGAGCCTATGACGCGCGGGCGACGCATCGGCGGCCGGGCTAGATCCGGGGGGCGGCCACCACGACCGCAGCGATGTCATCGCGCGCGACGCCGTCCTGGAACCGGACCGCCTCGTCGACCGTGGTGTGCGCGACCTCGTCCGCGCCCCTGCCTCCCTTCGCCCGCAGGAGGTCGACCAGACGTTCGTCGCCGAAGAGGTCCTCACCGCGGCGCGCCTCGGTCAGGCCGTCCGTGTAGCAGAAGAGAGCCTCCCCCGGATCGAGCTGTAGGGAGCTGTCGCTCAGGATCGGCCGCTCCACGACACCCAGGAGCATCCCCGGCTCCCCGACCGGGGAGACGCTGTCGCCGGAGATCTGCATAGGCATCGGGTGTCCGGCGCTCGCGAACGTGATGCGGGGCGCCTTGCCTCCTGCGGTCCGCACCCGCAGGTACAGGGCGGTGCAGAAACGCTCTCCCCCGTGCTGGAGCAACCCGTCGTTGACCATGTTGAGGACCGCGCTCGGCCGCTTCGATCGGATGGCAGCCGCGCGTGCCGTGTAGCGGACGAGCGCGGTGACCACCGCCGCCTGGGCGCCCTTGCCGCAGACGTCACCTATGACGACCGCCCAGTCGTCGCTCCCCGTCTGGAACACGTCGTAGAAGTCGCCGCCGACCTCGTCACCTCTCCCGGCCGGCCGGTAGGCCGCCCCGAGATCGAGCCCCGCGATATCGGGCAGGGACGGGGGCATCAGGCTCGTCTGGAGCGTCTGGGCGAGCTCCCGCACGCGTGCCTCCGATGACTCGGCGTGCTCCCGGGCCCGCAGCAGCTCCCTCTCGTACTCCCGGCGCGAGGTCGCGTTGAAGACGCTGGTGCGGATGACCTCGGGCTTCCCGTCCTCGGTCTGGACGAGGATCGAGTTCACGAGGACCGGGACGCGCGTCCCGTCGCGACGGACCATGTCGAGCGCTATCTCGCGCACCTGTCCCTGCATGGACAGCAAGGGGGCGTAGTGCGTCTCGTGGTAGATGCGTCCGCCCGCGCTCAGCAGATCGGCGAAGCGCACCCGCCCGACCAGCTCCTGCCTGGAGTAGCCCATCCACGCGAGCAGGGTCTCGTTCACCTTGATGATCGTCCCGTCGGGCAGCGTCGACAGGTACCCGCACGGGGCGTGCTCGTAGAGGTCCTCGGCGTTCTCCGCGGGTACGAGGCGGTCGACGAACCCCAGGTCCAGGTCGTCGGTGGGTGGGACCGAGCTCATCCCGCGCGCGCGGCCAGGAAGTCCTTCATGGCCCGGACGGTCTCATCGGGAGCGCTCAGGTTCGGACAGTGCCCGGTCGCCTTCAGCTGCACGAACTCGCTGCCCGGGATCTGCTCGTGGACGTACCTGCCGACGGAGACGGTAGCGATCGCGTCCGAGGAGCACTGGAGCACGAGCGCCGGCGTCCGCACGCGAGACAGGTCGGCGCGGTTGTCGCTGAGGAAGGTGACCCGGGCGAAGTGCCGGGCGATCTCGGGGTCGGTGCGGCAGAAGCTGTTCGTGAGCTCCTCCCCCAGCTCGGGCCGGTCCCCGTTCGCCATGATCACCGGAGCCATCGCGCTCGACCAGCCGAGGTAGTTGCTGTCCAGGGACTCGAGGAGCTCCTCGATGTCAGCCCTGCTGAACCCGCCCGTGTACCCCTCGTCGTCGATGTAGCAGGGGGACGGCCCCACCAGTACGAGGCTCGCGAACCTGTCCGGCTCCCGCGTGGCAGCGAGGACCCCGATGAGCGAGCTGACGGAGTGTCCTACGAAGACGACCTCGCGCAGGTCGAGCGCCTCGCATATCTCGAGCACGTCGGTGGCGTAGCCGTCCAGGGAGCCATACCGGTCACGGTCGTAGGCGCTCAGATCGGACCCCCCGGCCCCCACGTGGTCGAACAGCACGATGCGGTACGTGTCCGAGAAGGCGGGGACCACGTACCGCCACATGTTCTGGTCGCAGCCGAAGCCGTGCGCGAAGATCATGGGCTGACCGTCCGGACGTCCGGAGACGGACACGTTGTTGCGGCGGATGACGTCCATCTGCTTCCTCCCAGCGTCGACCCCCGGGGAGGGGGTCCGTCAATCGTATCGGGAGGCTCCCGGGGCGGCAGCGCCGCCGTCCGGACGTCTTGCGCACGAGCCGCCTCAGATCCACCTCTTGCGCTTGAAGTAAGCGAAGAGCCCCGACCCCGTCACGGCCATCATCGTGATGGCGAACCAGAAACCGAAGATCCGGCCCTCGTCCGGGACGAGCTCGAAGTTCATCCCGTAGACGCTCGCGATGTACGTGGGGACGGCGATGATGGCCGCCCACGCAGAGAGCCTCTTCGTCGCCTCTCCCATCTCCTGGGCGTGGACGGAGCCGATCAGGTCGAGGATGGCGCGCGCGAGGTCGTCCGTGCTGCGGATCTGATCCCCGATCCGCAGGGTGTGGTCCTGCACGTCGCGGAAGTACGACCGGCGCTCGGCCTCGATCGGACCGGTGGCTCCCTCGATCACCCGGTCGAGGATGCGGGAGACGGGCAGGACGTAGCGGCGGAACCGGGCCACCCTCTGCTTGATCGAGTACAGGGGTCGCTGCACGGGGGCCCGCGGGTCGGCGAGCACGATCTCCTCGATGTCCTCGACCTCCCGCTCCAGCTCGTCGGCGTGAGCTTGGTGGTCGTCGACCACCGCGTCGAGGAGGGCATGCAGCATGTCGGCGAAGCCACGCTCGGGCTCGGGGACCCCCGACTCGAGCCGGCGGAGAGCCTGTTCGACGCATCGGTCGGCGCCGTCGTGCAGGACCAACATCCAGCGGGGGCCTACGAAGCACGAGATCTGACGGGGGTTCAGCTGCTCCTCCGTTCGATCGAGCTGATGCAGGACCAGGAAGACGTGGGCCGCGTACTGCTCGACCTTCGGACGTTGTCTGGCCTTGGTCGCGTCCTCGATCGCGAGCGGGTGGAGGTCGAACTCGTCCGCGATCGAGGTGACGTCCTGCGGGGTCAGCGTCGCGAGGTCGGCGTGGGCGACCAGCAGCCGCCCGGGTTCGTCGATCACGTCGCTCACCACCGCGACGTCGGTGACGGGCGTCCACCCCGACCCTCGTTCGTACGACCTCGCTGTGAGCAACGCGCCCTCCCGCGCCGAGGCGATCGGCAGGCGTCAGTGTAGGAGGAGGCGCGAACGATCGCTCAGGAGTACCAGCCGACGACGTCGACGATGACGTCGGTGCTGCCGGTGTCGTTGTAGACGCGGATCCGGCCGTTCGCGTCGAGGGTCGCGACCACCATGTTGGCCACGGTCAACCCCGGCACCCAGTTGAGATCCGAGGCGAGCGGACGGGTGCCGCTCCCCGGGTAGACCGTCAGCCATCCGCCCGAGGAGGTGTTGGTGACGGTCACGTTCAGCACCGCCGCGCGCGGCTTGATCGCGGCGGTCGCCGGCGGGACCCCGCCCGCACCCGCGATGTCCACCGTCAGGACCCCACGCGGAGCGAGCGTCTGACCCGCGTACGGCTGCCCGCTGCCCGGTCGGGTGTCCACGATCCTGCGCGGGGGGAGACCGTGGTAGATCCCGGTGGTCGTGGCGTGGGTCGCCGAGGGGTCCGTGAACCAGCCGGCCACGTCGACGATCACGTGGGTCGAGCCCACCGCGTTGAAGAACGAGACCCACCCGTCGTGCGACAGGCGCACGACGACCCGGTTCGGGACGGTCTGACCCGGGGTGAAGTTGAGGTTCGAGACCCACGGTACGGGCGCGTTGGGTGCGTCCGGTGACGGGAACGCGCTGAGCCAGCCGTGCGCCGACGGCTGGGTCACGGTCACGTTCAGCACGGCCGCCGAGGCTCCCGAGGCGGGGACGCCGCCCCGCCCGGCCACCTGCAGGTCGCCCACCTGTCCGGGTCCCAGGGGGGCTCCGGCCCGGGTGTCGAGCAGGCGGGACGGGGTGAGCGGCCTGTACAGGCCCTCCCTCTTGGACGTGCCCTCGGAGTCCTTCACGACGTACCCGGCCACGTCCGCGATCACGTGCGAGCCACCGCTGTTGTGGATCGAGACCCAGCCCGCGTAGCCCACGGGGACCTCGACGAGGTTGGGGACGACGGTGTCCGGCCCGAAGTTGAGGTTGGACACGAGGGGACGGGGCATCCCACGCGGGTACACCGCGAGCCATCCGCCCGAGGTGGGAGGGACGGCGGTCACGTTCATCACGACCGCCTCGGCCTCCGCGGGCATGCCGGCGCGGCGGGTGATCTGCAGGTCGAGCGTGGCGCCCGGCGCCATCGGCGCTGTGGCCCCGCCGACCCGGCCGGTCCCGTCGCGCGTGTCGAGGATGCGCAGCGGCTGCTCGAGCGGCGTGAAGCGGCCGGTCGTGTCGAAGGCCGGGAGGCTCCCGCTGGGGGTGACCGCGCCGGAGTGGGGCGACATCGGCGAGAGGCCCGCCGAGTTGCGCGCCTGGACGCGGAAGGTGTGGGCCGTGCCGTTGGCGAGCCACTTCACGAGCGTGGTCGTGTCCGGCGAGTCGACGTGGACGGGGTCGAGCGGGGACGAACCCGCGTAGGGGGTGACGACGTAGCCGGTGATCGGCGCGCCTCCCGAGGCGGGGGCGGTCCAGCTCACGGTGGCCGAGGCGTTGCCGGCCGAGGCCGTGGGAGCAGCGGGGGCCGACGGCGCGGTGGCCGAGACGGCGGCGACCGAGATCGTGAACGGACGGGCCGCCGTGGATCCGGCGAACGTCTCGTTCGTCACGACGGCGTAGACGCTCCCCGACGCGCATCCCGAGGGGTCGAAGGCGACCGAAGCCGTCTGCTGGGGCCCGGCCGTTCCCGGCGCGGCGGTCCGGCGCAGAGAGGTCCCCAGGTCGCAGGCGACGCTGAGGCGCATCGTGCCCGCGAAGTCGTCGTTGCGGACGGCGACCGAGTAGGCGGACGACCCGCCCGGGAGCCGGATCCACGACACGGCCATGTCCCGCACGGTCCTGGACAGGCTCCCCCCGATCGACGAGATCGTCCCCATCGTGGTGGGAGCCGGTCCCGTCTGGGCGTCGGTTGCGTACCGGGTCGCGGCGGCGAAGCAGTACGGGAGCGCGAACGAGCCTCCGCAGGCCTTGTTGAACCGGACGGCAAGTGCGTAGTCGTTGAAGGCAGAGCCCAGCGAGACGCCGCGTCCCGGCTTGGCCAGCGCCGCGTCGAGGGCGGCCGCGAACGAGATGCTCGGGTCCTGGCTCAGCCGCTCCCAGGTCTCCTGGAGCACGTCCTCCCCGCCGCTGCCGAACCGTTCGCTGATCGACCGGAACAGGAGCCAGTACGTGTAGGGGTTCTGGTCGGCGGCCAGGCTCCCGCTCTCGCCGAGGTGGTTCATGGAGAAGGTGGGCCACAGGTGACCGGAGACGACCGCGTTGGCGCCCAGGGTCTCCTCCGCCATCCAGTTGGCGGTGGCCTCGATCACGAGATCGGAGGGCGCGTTGGGCGCGAAGAGTACCCCGTACCCGAACTGGATGGCGTGCTTGAACTCGTGGGAGGCGATCGTGCGCAGGACCCGGCGCCTCCAGGTATCGCCCGACCCCGGGGCGAGCGCCGAGTTGAGGACCATGCAGGTGGCCTGGGCGTCGGTCTCGGTCCAGGAGGTGTTGGGGTTGTCCCCGACCCGTCCGGCATGGGTGCCGACGTTGGTGACGTATCCGCCGATGCCCTCGCCCAGGTCGGCGATCCGGACGTGGTACCGCCCGTTGGAGGAGGACTTCAGCGGGGGCCGCGCCCACCCGAGCTGCCCGGAGGAGGTCCCGGCCTGCTTCGACCAGGCCGCCTCGAGCTCGTTGGCGTAGTCCTGGATGGTCAGACCGTAGGTCAGCTGGGCCTGGTTGTACTCGATCCTGAAGCGGGCCGACTCGTGGACGTGCGGCAGCGGACCCTCCGAACCCCCGCAGTACGGGGCCACCGGCGAGGCGAACGTGGCCGACATCTGGGTCCGCTCCGGCCCGTCCGGCGTGTCTTCGTACATCCGGTACGCCCGCAGCAGCGGGGTCGTACCCGACCAGAGCGCGTCGCTCCGGTAGCGCCGGTCGGCACGCTCGGGCTCCAGGACGGCCCGCGCCAGCTCGAGCGCTCCCTGCGCCCGGCTCATCTCGCCGCGTGCGACAGCCTCGGCGATCAGCTGCGGCGTGGGAGCCGAACGGACAGGTTGGCGCGTCGCGGCTCCCGCGGGAGCCGCCGGAACGGCGCCGACCGCAGCCACGACGGCGAGCGCGCAGGTGAAGGCGCGACGAAGAGGGCGCAGGAACGAGGGAAGGAAGGACATCTCCCCCTAGATATCGGTCATATCGGCCCCGTCTTTAGGGGCCGAGCGCACCGGGTCTAACCGATCCCCATCCGGTCCTTCACGCGGGCCAGGGTGGCGTCCGCGAGGGTCCGGGCGCGGTCGGCGCCGCGGGCGAACAGGTCCTCGAGCGTCGTCCCGTCCGCCCGGATCTCCCTGTACCGCTCCTGGATGGGGGCCAGGGTCTCGTTCACGAGCTCGGTCAGCTCCTTCTTCAGGACGCCGTACCCCTGTCCGGCGAACCGGTCCTCGATCGTCTCCCGGTCCTGTCCGGACAGCACCTCGTACATCTCGAGCAGGTTGCGGACGCCCGGAGACGCGGTGGCGAAGGACATGTCCGCCCCCGGGTCGGTGACCGCGCGGGAGATGGCGCGCTGGACGACGTCCGGGGGGTCGAGCAGAGCGATCGCGTGTCCCTTCTTCTCGCGCATGAGCGACTTGGACATCTTCACCGTCGGGTCGTCCAGCCCCATCACGCGCGCGGCCGAACCCCTGATCACCGGCTCCGGGACCACGAACGTCTCCCCGTACAGGCGGTTGAACCGCTCCGCGATGTCGCGGGCCAGCTCCACGTGCTGCTTCTGGTCCTCCCCCACCGGGACGAGATGGGTGTCGTAGAGGAGGATGTCGGCCGCCATCAGGACGGGGTAGTCGAAGAGCCCCGTGGGGACGCTCTCCAGGCGTCTGGACTTCTCCTTGTACTGCGTCATCCGCTCGAGCCAGCCGACCGGGGTCACGCAGTTGAGCAGCCAGGTGAGCTCGGCGTGGGCCGGGACGTGCGACTGCACGAAGACGGTCGATCCCTCGGGGTCGATCCCGCAGGCGAGGTACACGGCCGCTAGCTCACGGATCTTCTCGCGCAGGTACGCCGGATCGACGTTCTCGGGGATGGTGACCGCGTGGAGATCGACGATGCAGAAGACGCTCTCGTAGGTGTGCTGGTCGCGCACCCACTGGCTGAGGGCCCCCAGGTAGTTGCCGATGTGCAGGGAGCCGTCCGGCTGGATGCCGCTGAAGACGCGCTTGCGGTCCATCGCGTCAGGTTACAAGTGGAAGGCCCCGGCCGGAGCCGGGGCCTTCGCAGAAGTCGGTCTTTCAGGGGCGGAAGTTCGGTTCGGTCCGGGCGTCCGGCCGATCGAGCGTTAGCCCTCCCGGCCGTTCGCTTCCTTCTCGAGACCTCCCCTTCGTCCTTCCGAGCCGACCCCTGGACACGTTCCCGAAGGTCCGTGTCTGCTCGTCCGTCCGCTTCGGACCCTCCACCCTCGCGGGCTTCGCGTCCTCCGCTTCCGTTGTGACGAGCGCAAGCACAAGTTAGGGCGGGTCGGTTGTGGAACGCTAGAGCAACAACCTGTGACTTTCCTGTGGATTCAGACGCGCTCCCGGCGCGGGTTCGGAAGGGGCGTGAGGATCTTCTCGAGCTGCCCCCTCAGGTGCTCGTAGTCCGGTGGGAGGGAGAGCGCCTCGCCCAACGACTCGAGCGGCTCGTCGGCGTCGAACCCCGGGCCGAGCGTGGCGATCTCGAAGAGCACCCCACTGGGCTCCCGGAAGTAGATGGACCGGAAGTAGAAGCGGTCGATGACGGGGGTCACGTTCATGCCGGCGGCGGCGACGCGCTGGCGCCAGGCGTCGTGGTCGTCCATCTCCGATGCCCAGGCGACGTGGTGCACGGTCCCCGCGCCCTGGACCCCACGGGTCGTCGAGACGTCGTACGCGTAGAGCCCGCCCCGGTCGCTGCCCCGAGCCTCGAACGTCTCCTCGCCGCGTGGGGTGAACCCGAGCGTCTGCTCGAGCAGGGACCGGCTGGCCGCGATATCGGCCGTGTAGGCCCGGACACCGTCGAAACCCTGCAGCGCCATCTCGGCCGGGACATCGGGGTGACGGGCGACGAGCGGCTGGTCGGACACGTCGGACACCCGCAGCTCGAGCTCGAGGCCCTCCGGATCGGCGAAGACGAGGGTCTCCCCCGACGACCGGACCTCCACCCCCTGGCTCCTCAGACGGTCCTCCCAGAATCCGAGCGCGTCGCGGGAGCCGACCCGCCAGGTGACGCGGTACACCATCCCGGCCCCCGCCCGTCCGGGCTGGGCGTTCGGGTACTCGAAGAAGGTGATGTCCGCGCCGGCGCTCCCCTTCTCGTCCGCGTAGAAGAGGTGGTACACGGTCGGGTCGTCCTGGTTCACCGTCTTCTTGACCATGCGCAGCCCGAGCACGCCCGCGTAGAAATCGACGTTACGCGGAGCGTCCCCGGTGATGGCGGTGATGTGGTGGATGCCTTCGAGCTGCATGTCGTCCTCCGTGCTAGGGGCGTCCCGTCGACCTACCCCGCTCCCATCGGGTAGAACCTCCCATGGCCCCGACCATTCCCGTGTACCTCGAGATCGGGAGGCGTCGCTCCTTCGCGGCCGCCCTCCACTGGCCCGGTTGGTGCCGCAGCGGCCGGGACGCCGACGCGGCCATGGATGCGCTCGCGTCCACCCGGACCCGGTACGCCCGCAGCGTCGGCCGCCGGGTCCCGTCCGGGGAGCTGGAGGTCGTCGAGCGGCTGCCGGGCGACGCGACGACCGACTTCGGCGCCCCCGGAGCCATACCGTCCGACGACCGGGAGCCGCTCACCCCCGAACGGCTGGACGAGCTGGTCGCGCTCCTGCGCCGTGCTGGACGGCGCTCGATCGCGCCGCCGACCGCCACCGCGGCGCCGAGCTCCGCAAGGGACCGCGCGGCGGGGGGCGCGAGCTGGACGCGATCGTCCGGCATGTGTACGAGGCGGACCACGCCTACCTGCGGAGCATCGGGGGCCGCCACGCCGACGACGGTGAGATGGGGTCCCTGCGGGACGCGATCGTGGAGACGCTCGCCGGCCGGGTGAGGGGGGAGCCCCCCGCGCCGTCACGCCGCCGGACGCCGCACTGGCCCCCGCGCTACATGATCCGCCGGTCGGCCTGGCACGCGCTCGACCACGCGTGGGAGATCGAGGACCGGGCGACGTAGAGCGTTCCCGTCGGCTCGCGGTGCCCTGCCGCCTCGGGACACACGTGGGCCGGAGGGGGGTCGCACGAGGACCGAGTGTCCCGAACCGGCGACATCCTGCCGCCTCCGGACGCACGGGGCGGGAGGGCGGCCCGCAAGAGGACCGTGTGTCCCGAACCGGCAACGTCCCGCCCGCGTCTGGACGCGTCTGCGCGCGCATAGGCCCTCCC
>Ga0247713_1000920_pt1 | contig 15999 bp, 11 predicted proteins | sample 21E_NmetaG_FD_189936 | JGI IMG/M metagenome (GOLD analysis project Ga0247713, IMG submission 189936) | Soil microbial communities from hillslope of Landscape Evolution Observatory, University of Arizona, Oracle, AZ, United States - 2-1-E_N | ecosystem: Engineered > Artificial ecosystem >... | reverse complement strand
GTCCCTGACCGAGGCCCCCGCGCACCCCCACAACGTGACGCGAGAGACGTTCGTCACGGTCGACGGCGTCGTGCAGCCGGCGCCGGCGCCCCGGTTCTCACGGACCGCCGGCGCCATCAGCGGCCCGCCGGTGCGGCCGGGCCAGCACACCGACGCCGTCCTGACCGAGGCCGGCCTGTCGCCCGAGGAGATCACCGCGCTGCGCGACGCCGGCGCGATCGCCTGACCCCACGCCGCGGTCCCACACCCCCTCAACTGCGGTGTGTGGGTCTGAGCGCAAGCGCCGCCACCCGTGTGGGTCTGAGTGCAACCCAGTGCACTCACACCCACACACCCCCTCGGCATTTGACCCAGACCCACACACCGCAGTGGTGGGGGAACCGCGGGGCGGGGTGAGGCCGCCGGCGCCGGGTCGTGGCGCTACAGACCCTGTTCGGTGCGGTTCTCGAGCTCCTCGACGGTCATGAGGACCTGTCGGGCCTTGGGGCCCTCGGACGGGCCGACGACCCCCATGGTCTCCAGCTCGTCCATGAGGCGGCCGGCGCGGGCGAAGCCGACCTTGAGCTTGCGCTGCAGCATCGAGGTCGATCCCAGCCCCGACCGCACGACGAGCTCCATCGCCGCCCGGGTGAGATCCTCGTCGCTGGCGTCGTCGCCGGTCATGTCCGCCATCGCGGCCTCGTCACCGGAGCGCACGATCCCGCTGGCGTAGTCGGCCTGCCGCTGCTTCTTGCAGTGGTCGACGATCTGCTCGATCTCGCGCTCGTCGAGATAGCAGCCCTGGATGCGGTGCGGCTTGGAGGCGTTGGCCGGCATGAACAGCATGTCGCCGAGGCCCACCAGCTTCTCGGCGCCGCCCTGGTCCAGGATCGTGCGGCTGTCGGCCTGCGTCGCCATCGCCAGGGCGATCCGTGACGGGATGTTCGCCTTGATCAGACCCGTGACGACGTCGACCGATGGGCGCTGCGTCGCCACGATGAGGTGGATCCCGACCGCGCGGGCCATCTGGGCGATCCGCACGATGTGGCCCTCGACATCGCGGGGCGCGACCATCATCAGGTCCGCCAGCTCGTCGATCACGAACAGGATGTAGGGAAGCGGCTCCCAGACTGGGGCGCTACCGCCTTCGGCTGCTTGAGCGCCTGGATCCCCTCCCGCCCCGGCGAGATCGGCCGCCTTGCTGTGCTTCAGGGTGGGGACGGTGCGGACCGTGCCGTCGCGGACCGCCTGGTTGTAGGTGTCGATGTTGCGGTACCCGAGCAGGGCCAGCCGCTCGTAGCGCTGCTCCATCTCCTTGACCGTCCACGCCAGCGCCTCGGTCGCGCGCTTGGGGTCGGTGACGACGGGGGTGAGCAGGTGCGGCGCCCCGTCGTAGTGGTTCAGCTCCACCCGCTTGGGGTCGACGAGGATCATCCGGACCTGCGCCGGCGTGGCACGGGCGATGATGCTGGTGACGATGCCGTTCATCGTCACCGACTTGCCCGACCCCGTGGCGCCGGCGATCAGCAGGTGCGGCATCGACGCGAGGTTGACCATCACCGAGTTGCCGGAGATGTCCACGCCGATGCCGGCCGCCATCGGGTGCCGCTGCGCCTCCGCTTCGGGGGAGCGCAGCACGTCGCCGAGAGTGATCAGGTCGCGGTCGCGGTTGGGGACCTCGATGCCGATCGCCGACTTGCCGGGGATCGGCGCCACGATGCGGATCTCGGCGGTGGCCAGCGCGTAGGAGATGTCGTCGCCGAGCTTGGTGACCGCTCCGACTCGGACGCCGTCGCCCAGCTGCAGCTCGAAGCGCGTGACCGTGGGCCCGCGCGACACGCGGGCCACCTTCGCGTCGACCCCGAACTGCTGCAGCGTGTGCTCCAGCGCCCGGGTCATCTGGTCCAGGGTCCGCTTGTTGCCGGGGGCGGCCTTGCCGCCGCGCAGCAAGGTCAGCGGCGGCAGCTCGTAGCCCGCCCAGGGGTCCTCGCCGCCGGCGGGCGGCGCCAGCTTGAGCGCCCCGGTGTCCTCGGGCTGCTCGCGCGGCACGGTGGCGGGCATCAGCTGCGTGTCGGTCGCCTCGGCCGCCTCGTCGGCGCCGTCGGCCGGCTCGTCGTCGACCACGCCCTCGAAGATCGGGCCGGTCGCGTCGGGGTCGTCGTCGTCGTCGAGCACCGTGGTCAGCGCCACGGCGGCGGTCTCGTCGCCGGCGTCCTGGTCGTCCTCGGCAGCCTCGTCGTCGGGCGACTCGTCGTCGGGCAGGACGATCTCGGTGTGCTCCTCGGCTTCCAGTCGCCGGCGTTCGCGCGCCTCGGCGCGGCGGTCGCGCGCGGACCCCAGCCGTTCGGTGACCCAGCGCACGACGGTGCGCGGCGGCGTGGCGGTGGTGATCAAGATGCCCAGTGCGAGCAGCCCCAGCAGCAAGACGACGGCGCCGGCTGTGGCCGCGACCTGCTGCAGTGGCAGCGACATCGCGGCACCCAGCCAGCCGGCCGCGCGGTGCAGCGCGGCGGGGCGGGCACCGAACGCCGGCGCGCCGGCGGCCAGGTGCCACAGGCCGGCGACCGCGGCGATCGTGACGCCGGCGCCGACCGCGACGCGGCCGTTGTCGGGTGACTTCTCCCGGAGCAGCATCACCCCGGCCAGGACCAGCGCCACCGGTGCGAACAACCCCAGGACCCCGAACAGCCCTCGGAACAGCAACATGAGGTACACGCCCAGCGTCCCGGCGGAGTCGAACCACACCCCCAGCGCCGTCAGGGCGGCGAGCACCAGCAGCCCGATCCCCCACACCTCGCGGGCGTGGCTGGTCTGCTCCGGCGGCGGGGTGCGGCGGGACGGCTGGCGGCGGTTGGTCGAATTCGAGCGAGCGGTCGACCGCGATGACGATGACCGCCCCGACGACGTTGAGCGCCCCGACGAGGACCGGCTGCTGCGCGACGCCGGCCGGCTGGCGGTGGACCGGCGCGTGGTGGACGCCGGCGCTCGCTTGGTGGTCTGGCGCGCCATCTACACCTCCACCACGATCGGCAGGATCACCGGGCGCCGGCCGGTCCGCTCGTTCCAGAACCGCCCGAGCGCCGAGGACACGGTGCGGCGCACCACGGCCGGGTCGCCGTCACCGACACCCGACAGCTCCTCGGACAGCATCTTGGCCGCGTGGTCGAGCAGGTCGCTCTGCTCGCGCTCGTAGATCACACCTTGCTGGAACACGCGGGGCGTGTCGACGACGCGGGTGTGCTGGTCGACCTGGACGACGGCAACGCAGATCCCCTCCTCCGACAGCTTGCCGCGTTCGCGCAGCACGGCGTTGCCGACGTCGCCGACGCCGAGTCCGTCGACGTACACCCGGCCCGGCTGGAACGACTCGCCGCGGCGGACGCGACCGTCCTCGAGCAGCACCGTGTCGCCGTCTTCGCACACCACCACCTGGTCGTCCGGCGTGCCGGTCTGCCGGGCGATGTGCGCGTGTGCCAGAAGGTGGCGGTACTCCCCGTGCACGGGCACGAACGCCGCCGCCCGGACGATGTTGTGGAAGAACTTCAGCTCGTCGGCGGCGGCGTGTCCCGACACGTGCACGTCGGCGATCCCCTTGTGCACGACGCGGGCGCCCTGGCGGAACAGACCGTTGATGGTGCGGTAGATCGCCGACTCGTTGCCGGGGATGACCGACGACGCCATCACGACGGTGTCGCCGGCCTCGAGCTGGATCTGGCGGTGCTGGCCGGCGGCCATCAGCGACAGCGCGGCATAGGGTTCGCCCTGCGAGCCGGTGCAGATGATCACGACGCGGTCGCGCTCGGCACCCGTCACCTCGCCCAGCTCGACCACGTCGCTGTCGTCGTAGTGCAGGTAACCGAGATCGCGCGCGATCGGCATGTTGCGCACCATGGACCGACCGACCAGGCAGATCTTGCGGCCCGCCTCGACCGACGCGTCGATCACCTGCTGCACCCGGTGGATGTGGCTGGCGAAGGTGGTCACGATGATTCGGCCGTCGGCGTCGGCGAAGACGTCGCGCAGCGTCTTGCCGATCCGCCGCTCGGACGGCACGTGGCCGGGGTGGTCGGCGTTGGTCGAGTCCGCCAGCAGCAGCGCGACGCCGTCGTCACCCAGCTGCGCCAGGTGGGGCAGGTCGGTCGGCTTGCCGTCGATCGGGGTCTGGTCGAGCTTGAAGTCCCCCGAGTGCAAGATCGTCCCGTGCGGCGTGTGGAAGGCCACAGCCATCCCGTCCGGGATGGAGTGCGTCACGCCGATGAACTCGATGTCGAACGGACCCGTCTCCAGCCGTTCGCCGGCCTCGACCTCCCGCAGGTCCGCCTCGACGTCCGGGTGCTCCTCGAGCTTGGCGGCGATCAGGCCCAGCGTCAGCTTCGTGCCGTACACCGGCACGCCCGGGAAGTCGCGCAGGAAGAAGGGCAGGGCGCCCATGTGATCCTCGTGCCCGTGGGTGATGACCACGCAGTGCACGTCATCGGCACGGGCACGCAGCCGGCTCCAGTCGGGCAGGATCAAGTCGATCCCGAAGTGCTCGGCGTCGGGGAAGGTCAACCCCACGTCGATCAGGGCGACGCGGCCGTCCACCTCAACCGAGGCCATGTTGGCCCCGATCTCACCCAGGCCCCCGTAGAACGCGACCTCGACCGGCGGGCTCAGAGCGTCACCCCCGCCTGGTCGAAGGCGTCACGCAACGCCTGCTCCACGCGCTCGTCGGCGTCCGCCAGCGGCGGGCGCACGGGGCCGGCAGGCAGGCCGGCCATGTGTAGGGCAGCCTTCAGCGGGCCGGGGCTGGTGTCGACGAACAGACCGGTGAACACCGGCAGCAGCCGCAGGTGGATCTCGCGGGCGTGGACCGGGTCGGTCGGGTACAGCTCGACCATGCGAGCGATGTCGTCGCCGACCAGGTGCGCCGCCACGCTGACGACACCCGTGCCGCCCACCGCCAGCAGGGGCAGGAACGTCGCGTCGTCTCCGGAGTAGATGTCGAAGTCCGTCGGCTTGCGCCCGGCGAGCCAGGCGGTCTTGACGAAATCACCGACGGCATCTTTGACCGCGACGATGTTGTCGACCGACGTCGCCAGCTCCAGGACCGTCTCGGGTGCGATCTCCGCGGCTGACCGCGAGGGGATGTTGTAGAGCATCACGGGCAGGTCGGTGGCGGCGGCGGCCTGGGTGAAGTGGTTGGCCAGCCCCCGCTGCGACGGCCGGTTGTAGTACGGCGTGACGAGCATGATGGCGTCGACGCCCAGGGCGGTCGCCTCCCGGGTCAGCGCCACCGTGGCCGCCGTGTCGTTCTTGCCGGTCCCCGCCACGACGGTGGCCCGGTCGCCCACCGCCTCGACCGTGACCCGGAACATCTTCAGCGTCTCGTCGTGCGACAGCGTCGGCGACTCCCCGGTCGTCCCGCACACCACGAGACCGTCGCTGCCGTGATCAACCAGGTAGGCCGCGAGGGTCTGCACGCCGTCGTAGTCGACACGGCGATCGTCGTGCATGGGTGTGGCCATGGCGGTGAGCACACGACCGAGTGATGGCATGGGGAAGTCCTGATTCGGCAACGGTCAGGCGAGTCTAACGAGCGCTGCCGTGCAATCCGCGTACCTCCGCCGGCGGGTCGTCGTCCGAGCTGGGAGCGGCGGCCGGCGCCAGGCGCATCTTGACCATGAACCGCGAACCGCCGCCGGGGGCCGGCTCGTAGTGGACCTTGGCGTTCATCGCCTCGCACAGCTCGGCGACCAGCGGCAACCCCACCTTGGGCAGCGACTCGCGCGCGTCCCGCCGCCGCTCGTCGGGGCCGGTGAACAGCTGCGCGGCTGTGGCCTCGGGCACGCCGGGGCCGTTGTCGGTCACCACCAGCACGCCCGACCCCGCGGTCGTCACGGCGGTGACGTGGACCCGTGTGCCCGCTGGGGTGTGGTCCGCGACGTTCTCCAGCAGGTTGAACACGACCCTGCGCGTGGCGCGGCGGTCGCCCAGCACCTTCAGTGGCGGGATGTCGACCTCGACGCGGTGGTCCCGCAGCCGATCGGCAAGGGCGATCAGCGAGTCGTCGACGACGCGGCTGAGCAGGATTGGCTCGGGCCGGGAGTCGCCGGCCTCCTCCAGGGCGACGACGTCGGACAGCTGCTGCAGCTCCGCGTCGACCAGGGTGACCGCCATGCGGACGCGCCCGGCGAGGCGCCGCAGCTCCTCGGCGTCGGACGCATCGGACTGGTGCTCGATCTCGTCGGCCACGTGCTCGAGGTCCAGCAGCGGCGTGCGGACGTCGACGGCCGCGCGGGCGGCGAACGACCGGCGTCGCCACCCGCGGCGCTGGACGGCGGCGATCCGCTCCCCACCCTCGGCGATCAGCTCGTGCAGCCGCTGCGCGTAGGTGCCCGCGAGGTAGCCCACGCTGACCAGGCCGGCCAGGCTCACGGCGAGGATCGGCACCCGGTCCTCGAGCGCTGGTCGGTGCAGCAGCACCGGCGGGTAGCCCAGCTGCTCGATGCCCAGCTGCAGCAGGCTGAGCGCCACCGTGAACAGGGTGAACCCCGCGGCGGCTGCGGGACCCAGCATGATGCCGGCGCTGACCACGACGATGGCGTACAGCATCACCAACCCGGAGCCGGTCCCCCCCAGGAACGCGACCGCGCCGCCCAGGACGAGCGCGTCGGCCGCCAGGGAGGCGATCACCGCGGTGCGGGGGTAGCGCGCGGACCGGGTGAAGTACAGCGTCGTGACGACCGCCAGCACGGGCACACCCAGCGCCAGCGGCCAGATCTGTCGCCCGAAGAGGAACGCCAGGACGACCACGCCGATGATGTACGCGCCGCCGCCGACGGCGCGGACGAGGCCGAAGCGGCGGAGCAGGACGTGATCGGGGGCCGGGAGCCTGCTCATCGCGCAGATGCTACGCCGCGCCGGGCGGCCAACCGCGCTGCTACTGCCCTGCGCGAGCGGCGCGCCGGCGTTCGGCGGCGCGCTCGGCCTCGAGCCGCTCGAGCTCGCCGGCGCTGTGGTCGACGTGGCTCATCATCGCCGCGATGGCGCGATGGCCGGCCTTGTGCTCGATCAGCCGGTGCATCTCCTGACAGATCCGCCGGTACGACGGGTGGCCCTGCGGGGTCGTGCGCAGCTCGAGCATCTGCATCGCGGCGCGGGCGTTGAGCTGCATCGACCAGCGCAGCCGGTAGGCGAAGCCCACGGCGTACTGGGCCTGGCGCGGGAAGTCGATGCGCAGGCGCTCGTGCAGCTCGGCCTGTCGGTCCAGCGTGCGGTGCCAGGCGTCGGCGATGCCCGCCTCCTCGACCTCCGGCGGCGTGTCATAGCCGTGCTGGGGTGACAGCTCTTGCCACTCGATGGTGAGCATCCGGTGGCGCTGCAGGTCGCGGAACGCCCCGTAGTCGCCGCAGACGTCGAAGCGGTACCAGACCCGCTCGAGGGCACGCCCCGGCTTGTGGCGGCGGTTGGCGCGCTCCCCGGCGTACGCCTGCAGCACGCGCATGCGGTTCAGCGTGGACATGTCCTCGACGATCGCCCGCAGCTGGTGCTCGGGAAGGCGGCTGTGCGGGTACAGCATCCCGGTCAGCACCTCGTCCTCGGCCTCGGGCGACCAGGCGACCAGGTCGACCTCTGGCACGGGCTCCGGCTGGACGCCGGCGAGCAGCGCCTCGGCCAGCGACCGCGTCGCCGAGCGGGTGCCGGCCAGATACTCTGACCACACCCCGCCGCGGTCGGGGCGGTCGACGCGAACCAGGAACGACGGGATGACCTTGCGCAGCTCGGTCAGCATCCGGTCGCCGACCCAGCGGGCCTCCGCCAGCTCGGAGGACCGCAGGCGCAGCAGCAGCTGCTCGTAGGACTGGCCTGAGGCGAAGATGCCGACGTTGGAGACCGTGGCGGCGGGCAGCAGGCCGCGCAGGACGTCGCACGCCTTGGCCTTGATCGCGTTGCGGTGGGCCGCCTCGGAGGTCCCCTCGTCGCGGGGGAACCGCTGCTGCGCCCACTGCATCACCTGCGGCAACAGGTCGCGGTAGGTGTCGAAGACCGCGTCGAGCGTCTCGACGTACGCGCCGCCGTGCTCCGAGGCCATGACGTCGGGGTCGCGGTAGTAGCGGTAGCGCCCGCCCGGCTGGTCGTCGTAGGCGATGTAGCGGGTGGACTGCTCGAGGTAGGCGGCCAGTCGCCCCCACTCCAGCTGCTTGGTCAAAAGGTTCGACGCCTGCTCGACGGCGACGTGAGCCCCGCCGAGCTGCGCGACGGAGTCGTCGCCGTACTCGGAGAACACCCGCTCGTACAGCCTGCCGGCACGAGTCGCGGCCTCCGCGTCCGTGGTGGTGGCGCCGGTCCCGGTCTGCTGCAGGTCGTCGAGGTCACCGGCGAACTCGTCCAGCAGCAGCCGCCGCAGGCTCTTCGGGGACCGCGAGTAGCGGGCGAACAGCGCGCCCTTGACGACCTCGGGCAGGTCCACCAGTGCGAACACCGGGCTGTCGGTGTTGGTGAAGTGGCGGTCGAGCACCGCGCGCTCATCGGGGGTGAACGGCTCGACGACGTACGGGTGCACTCCGGCTCCGGCGGTTGGCGTGGGCGGGGCGCCGGAGTCTACGAGGCCGCCTCGCCGGCGCCGACGATCGGCGGCGTCGGCGTGGACCCGCCCGCGACGCGGGCGGCCGAGCCGTTGTCCAGCGCAGCCAGCCGGCGCCGGCCGATCGCCGCGACGACGCCCAGGTAGCGGGATCCCAGCAGCTGGCCCATCAGGTGCAGCGCATGGGCATCGGCGCCGACCATGATGCGGGTGCGGTTGCGCTCGACGCCGCGCAGGATCGTGCGGGCGGCGCGCTCCGGCGATGTGGTGGCGAGCTGGTCGAACAGCGACGCGACCTCGTGGCGGTCGCGCGGGCCCCGCAGGTGTGCGTTGCGCGCGATGTTGGTGGCGATGCCGCCCGGGTGGACGCAGCTGACGCGGACCGGGTGGCCGGCCATCCGCATCTCGACCGCGATGCCCTCGGTGTAGCCGCGGACCGCGAACTTGCTGGCGTGGTACGCGCTCTGCGTCGGGATGGCGATCATCCCGAAGATGCTCGAGATGTTGATCAGGTGACCGCCGCCCGAGGCGATCAGGTGCGGCAGGAAGACCTGCGTGCCGTTGATCACCCCGCCGAGGTTGACGTCCAGGATCCGCTGGACGTCGTCGAGTCGCTGCTCGAGCACCTCGGCGACCAGCCCGATGCCGGCGTTGTTGAACAGCAGGTGCACCGCCCCGAACCGGTCGAGCACCTGCCCGGCGTGGTGGGTGACCGCATCGCGGTTCGCCGCGTCGACGACGGAGGTCATGACGTCAGCAGCCCCCGCGCGCCGGCAGGCCGCGGCTGTGTGCTCCAGGTCGGCCGGCACGACATCGGTCAGCGCCAGCGAGCAACGCCGGCGCGCTAGCTGCAGCGCCAGCGCACGGCCGATACCCGAGCCGGCGCCGGTCACCACCGCGACCTTGCCTGCGATGTGTGTCACATGACCTCCTGCACTGCGGGGCCGATCACGGTAGCGGGCGAGGCGGTTGGGCGGGGTCATGACGGGGCAGTACCGGCGTGATGACCGACCTGCTGCAACCCCCGGTCCCCGCCGAGCTCATCTCGCTGCCACCGGCGGTGTCCCGCCCCACCGCCGCGGTCTTCGGGACGCTGTCCCGGCTGCGGGGGCGCCGGGCGATGCATCCCGAGGGCGTCGTGGTGACGGCAACGCTGGCCGTGCCGGCGCGTGGCGACCTGCCCCGGCGTTGGCGGGAGATGGACGGCGCCACGGGGATCGTGCGGTTCTCCAAGTCGGTCGGGCTGCCCCGGGGCTGGCCCGACGTCCTCGGGATCGCCCTGCGGTTCGGAACCCAGGACCTGCTGCTGGCCAGCGCCGGCGGGGCGCCGGCCGTGCAGCACCTGCTGCGACCCGCCGGCGCGTTCGACGGGGCGGTCTTCTCGTCGCTGCTGCCCCACCAGGTCGGGGCGCGTGCGGACATCGTGCAGGCGACCGTCGCGGGTCTGCCGACCGCCGACGAGCCGCTGGACGCCGTGCGCGCCGGGGCGGGCGCGACGGTGACGCTGACCGCCGTGAGCCTGCTGGGCCGGCGCCGGGCGCTGGGCGTGGTCCGCCTCGGCGGCGAGGTGACCGATCCGGCCGCGCGCCATGTGCGGTTCGATCCGTGGCGGACAGGCGGCGACCTGACGCCGGCGGGTCCGCTGCAGCGCTGGCGCGCCGCGGCCTACGCCGCCAGCCGCCGCGCCGTCGACCGCTGACACCGTCGCCGGGCGACGCGATCGATCCCCCGGTGCGGGTTACAGCAGGTGTTCGAGGCCGACCGTGAGGCCGGGGCGGGTGGCGACCTTCTTGACCGCCAGGATCACGCCCGGCATGAACGAACCCCGGTCGATCGAGTCGTGGCGGATGGTCAGGGTCTGACCTGGGCCGCCGAACACGACCTCCTGGCTGGCGACGAGGCCCGGCAGGCGGACGCTGTGGACCGGCACGCCGTCGACGCGCAGCCCCCTGGCGGGGTCCTCGTCGCTGCGGCTGGGCGCCTGCCGGCGCGCCTTGGCGATCAGCTGGGCCGTGCGCAGCGCCGTGCCGCTGGGGGCGTCGACCTTGCGGTCGTGGTGCAGCTCGGTGATCTCGACGTCCGGCAGGTGGCGCGCGGCTTCCTCGGCGAAGCGCATCATGAGCACCGCCCCGATCGCGAAGTTGGGTGCCACGAACAGGTTCGCCGGCCCGGTCAGCTCCCGCAGCTCCTCCAGGTCGGCCTCGGCGAGGCCGGTCGCGCCGACGACGGTGTGGACGCCGCGGCGCAGCAGCCAGGCCGCGTTGCGCTTGACGCTGTCGGGAAGCGTGAACTCCACGGCCACGTCAGCGCCGGCGTCCAGGACGGCGTCGAGCGAGTCGTGGGCGTCGACCTCGGCGACCAGCTCCAGCTCGTCGTCGTCGCGCACCGCCTGGCAGACCGCCGAGCCCATCCGCCCTGCCGCCCCGACCACCGCGACGCGCACCACGGCGACTACGCCGCCGTCGTGTACTGGTCGAGGGTGGCCGGGTCGACGTCACCGACCGGCCCCACCATCGCCAGCGTCCAGGGCCCCGACAGGAGCACCGACGCGATCTCTCGGACGTCGTCGAGGGTCACCGCCTCGATGGCGGCGAGGGTCTGGTCGAGGCTGAGCAGCGGCACACCACTGGTCAGCGCCCGCCCCACGCGGTTCATCCGGCTGCCGGTGTCCTCCAGCGCCAGGATCGTGGACCCCGCCATGTGGCCCTTGGCGCGCAGCAGCTCGTCGTCGGTGATGCCCTGCGTCAGCACCGCGTCGAGCTCGGCGCGGGTGACGGCCAGCACCTCGTCGGCCTTGCGGGGGGTCGTGCCGGCGTACACGGCGAACGTGCCGCTGTCGACGTACATGCCGTTGTAGCTGTACACCGAGTACACCAGCCCGCGGCGCTCGCGGATCTCCTGGAACAGCCGGCTGGCCATCCCGCCCCCCAGCGCCTGGTTCAGCACGCCGGCCGCCCACCGGCGGTCGTCGCTGCGACCGACGCCACGACCGCCAAGGACGATGTGGGTCTGCTCCGTCGGGCGGGCGCGCAGCACCGTTCCCGGCGAGCCCGCGTCGGGCGTCGACCGGCGCGCCCCGGGCAGGTCGCCGGACCAGTCCCCCACCGCGGCGGCCACCTGCTCGACGACGTCGGCGTGGCGGACGTTGCCGGCGACGGCCACCGTCACGTTGCCGGGCACGTAGTGGCGCCGGTAGTAGCGGTGCACCTGGTCGCGGGTCATACCGCCGATCGTCTGCTCGTCGCCCAGGACCTCGCGGCCCAACGGGTGCTCGCCGAAGTACGCGGCGGAGAACACGCTGTGGACCAGATCGTCGGGCGTGTCGTGGTGCATGTGGATCTCTTCGAGCACCACCTGCCGCTCGGCCTCCACGTCGGCGCTGCGCACCACCGACGAGGTCATCATGTCGCCGAGGACGTCGACGGCCAGCGACAGGTCACGGTCCAGGCAGCGCACGTAGAAGCACGTGTACTCCTTGGACGTGAACGCGTTCATGTCGCCGCCGACGGCGTCGATGACGGCGGCGATCTCCTGCGCGCTGCGTCGCTTGGTGCCCTTGAACAGCAGGTGCTCGAGGAAGTGGCTGGCCCCGGCGACCGGGTCGCGCTCGTCACGCGACCCGACGCCGATCCAGAACCCCACGGCGACCGAGCGCACATCGGGCATCGTCTCGGTGGCCACGCGCAGCCCCGAGGGCAGCGTGGTCAGCTCGACGCCCTCGGCGACCGTCGTGGTGGTGGTGCGGGTGGGCACTACCGGCGACGCCTGCGTCGCCGGATGCCCTCGCCCTCGGACTCCTCCGAGGACCCGCCGCGGCTGCGCTCGCGGTCGCCGCCGCGCTCGCCCTGGTCACGCGACCGGGTGCGGGTCCGCTCGCGCGAGTCACCGTCGCCGGCGTCGGCGCGCGGCGGGGGCGGGGCGATGTCGACCGGGGTGCTCGCAGGCTGCTCGGCTTGCGCGGCGTTGCCGCCGCCGCCAGAGCCGCCATTGTCGGAGCCGGCGCCGCCGGTGTCAGGGCCGTCGACCAGCTGCAGGCTGAACTTGCGGCCGTCTTTGACCTCGACGACCTCGACCCACATCTTGTCGCCCACGCTGACGGCCTCGTCGGCGTGGTTCAGCCGCTTGCCCTCGGTCTTGGGCAGCTTGGAGATGTGCAGCAGCCCGTCCGAGCCGGGGGTCAGCGACACGAACGCGCCGAAGTCCGCGGTCTTGACCACGGTGCCGTAGTAGCGCTCACCGGCCTGCGGGACCACCGGGTTGGCGATCGCGCGGATGCGGTCCAGCGCCATCTGCGCCTTGTGGCCGTCGCTGGAGTAGATGTGCACGACACCGCGGCCGTCGATGTCGTCGATGTTGATGTCCGCGCCGGTTTCCTCGGTGATCTCGCGGATGATCTTGCCCTTGGGCCCGATGACCTCGCCGATCTTGTCGCCGGGGATGTACTCGACCAGCACGCGGGGGGCGGTCGGGTTCATCTCCGCGCGGGGCTCGGGGATGCAGTCCGTGATGACGCGCAGGATCTCGGTGCGCGCCTCCTTGGCCTGCGTCAGCGCGTCGGCCAGCACGTCGGACGGGATGCCCGACAACTTGGTGTCCAGCTGCAGCGCGGTGATGAACTCGCTGGTGCCGGCGACCTTGAAGTCCATGTCACCGAACGCGTCCTCGGCGCCCAGGATGTCGGTCAGCGTCGTGTACTTGCCGTCCTCGGCGATCAGGCCCATGGCGATGCCGCCGACGGGAGCGTGGATCGGGACGCCGGCGTCCATCAGCGACAGCGTCGACGCGCAGACCGATCCCATCGAGGTCGATCCGTTCGACGACAGCACCTCGCTGACCAGCCGCAGGGTGTACGGGAACGCCTCGACGTCGGGGATGACGGGCAGCAGCGCACGCTCAGCAAGCGCTCCGTGACCGATCTCGCGGCGCTTGGGGCCGCGCATGAAGCCGGTCTCGCCGGTCGAGAACGGCAGGAAGTTGTAGTGGTGGATGTACCGCTTCTCGGTGTTGGGGTCGATGGTGTCGATCCGCTGCGCCTCGCGCGTCATGCCCAACGCCAGCACGTTGAGCACCTGGGTCTCACCGCGCTTGAACAGCCCGGAGCCGTGCGCGCGCGGCAGGACGCCCACCTCGGCGGACAGCTCGCGGATGTCCTTGGGGCCGCGACCGTCGATGCGCACGCCGTCGTTGACCACGCGCCGGCGGATGGTGGTCTTCTCCACCGAGCGGAACGCGTTCTTGGCCTGGGACTCCAGCTGCTCGTCGGTCGCCTCGACGTCGCCGGCGTTCTCGAACACCGCGTCGATCGCCTTCTCCTTGAGGGCGGCGACGCGGTCGTTGCGGGTGGTCTTGTCGATCGAGGCGTCGGCGAACACCGCGGCGAGCTCGTCGCCGACCGCGCGCTGCACCTCCTCCAGGACCCGGGGGTCGTAGGCCGGGAACAGCGGGTAGTTCGACGCCTCGCGGGCGCCGGCTTTGTCCACCAGCTCCAGCTGGATGTCACACAGCGCCTTGAGGTGGCCGCGAACCTCCTGCAGGGCCTCGCCGACGATCTCCTCGGTCGGGGCGGTCGCGCCCATCTCGATGTGGCTGACCGCGTTGGTGGTCGCCTCGGCCTCGACCATGAGGATGTCGATGTCACCGGACTCCTTGTTGAGCCGGCCGGCGACGACGAGGTCGAACACTGCCTCGGTCTCGAGGAACTCGAACGTCGGGAACGGTGTCCAGCGGCCGTCGCGGTCCATCGCCATGCGGACACCGGCGACCGGGCCGTCGAAGGGGATGCCGGCGAGCATCGTCGCCATGGAGGCGCCGTTGATCGCGAGCACGTCCGGGGGGTTGACCTGGTCGGCCGACAGGGTCAGCACGAGGATCTGGATCTCGTTGCGCAGGCCGTTGTCGAACGTCGGCCGCATGGGGCGGTCGATCAGCCGCGAGGTGAGGATGGCGTTCTCGCTGGCGCGACCCTCGCGCTTGAAGAAGCCGCCGGGGATCTTCCCCGCCGCGTACATCTTCTCTTCGAAGTCGACGGTGAGCGGGAAGAAGTCCAGGTGCTCCTTGGGGCTCTTCGACGCCGTCGAGGTCACCAGCAGTGTGGTGTCACCGACGTGCGCGACGGCCGAGCCCCCGGCCTGACCGGCCAGCTTGCCGGTCTCGAAGCGGATTTCGACGTCGCCGATCTTCGTGGCGACTTCATGGTTTCCGAGCTTGCCCATTCCGTGGGTCTCCTCCTGCCGATGCCGTGCATCGGCGTCATGCCCGTCGGGACGGCGGCTCGGGCGCCAGTTCCCAGTGAGGGCGCTCGAACCGGGCGGTTCGAGGGTCTCCACTGACAACTGAGGCTGGTGAGCCGACTTCCCGGCACGGGGCGTTGCAGTGCGTTTGTGCAGTTGTCAAAACGCCGAGCCCGGAAGGGCTCGGCGTCAGATCTCAGCGGCGCAGACCGAGTCGCCCGATGAGCGAGCGGTAGCGCTCGACGTCGTTTTTCTGCAGGTAGGCCAGCAGCCGACGACGACGACCGACGAGCTGCAGCAGCCCGCGGCGCGAGTGGTGGTCTTTCTTGTGCGTCCTGAGGTGCTCGGTCAGGTGGTTGATCCGAGCGGTCAGCAGCGCCACCTGGACCTCGGGTGAACCGGTGTCACCGTCGATGGTGGCGTATTCGCGGATGATCTCGTCCTTGTTCGGGACGACGGCCTTGCTCACATTCTCTCCTTGTGTGGTTGCAGACCCGGCGGACGGACGGTGGGTAACGTCGGGCACCTGGGGCGTGGCCGAGGCCTCGTCGGTGCTCCTCGCAGCGATGGCTGCGGCACCCGTTCCGGGCATGACGGACCGCCGCGACGATCGCGGCAATCCCTGCGAGTCTGCCATGGACCGCCAGTTGGAACAACCGGCAGCCGTGCAGGCGGCGGGTCGGCCCGTGTGCCGCGGGCAGTCAAGCCGCGCCCCGCGGCAGCCGACATCTTGTGGGATGACGTTCGTTCGCCATGCCCGCGTCGCCGCAGCAGCGGCCCTGCTCGCCGTCGGGTCGACGGCGTGCGGCGCTGCCGCGCCGGGGCCTTCCGCCGTGCCCGCAATCGACCTTGCGGCGCTGGCGCACCCGCCGGCGTCCTCGGTGCAGCTGGTGCAACGGCTCGCCGAGCAGTCGCAGACGGTGCTGCCCGACCTGTCCGGGCTGACCGTCGCCGAGGCCGAGCACGCGCTGGGCGACCTGACCGTGCAGGTCGTCCGGTTCAACCGGCGCGGCGGGCCTGTCACGGCCCAGTGGCCCCCCGCCGGCGAGCCGGCGCCGGCCGACGGCGTGGTCGTCGTCTGGCAAGGCCGTCCGCCCCACGCCAAGGCGCCGGCGCCCGCGCCGGTCACCACGGCCTCGGTCACCCCCATGATCGTCGAGCCCGCCCCCGCCGGCGCTACCGAGGCGCCGGCGCTGGTGGTGCCCGCCCAACCGGCGCCTCGGT